>Ga0068867_100000145_pt1 | contig 45547 bp, 47 predicted proteins | sample KBSMisM32_FD_65649 | JGI IMG/M metagenome (GOLD analysis project Ga0068867, IMG submission 65649) | Miscanthus rhizosphere microbial communities from Kellogg Biological Station, Michigan, USA - KBS Miscanthus M3-2 | ecosystem: Host-associated > Plants > Roots > Rhizosphere > Soil ...
GGTCGAGCGGCTCGTTCGCCACCCCGAGAAGCTCGAGCGACTGCGGGCCGAGGTCGCCGAGGGCTCCGACGCATATCTGACCGCGACGATCCAGGAGACCCTGCGCCTGCGTCCGGTGATCTCGATCGTCCTGCGCAAGCTCACCGAGCCGGTCGAGATCGGCGGCTACGAGCTGCCGCCCGGCGTCTCGGTTGCGCCCTGCGTCTACCTCGTCCACCGCAACGCGGAGATCTACCCCGAACCCGACCGCTTCCTTCCCGAGCGCTTCCTCGACAACCCACCCGGCACCTACACCTGGATCCCCTTCGGCGGCGGGGTGCGCCGCTGCCTCGGCGCCTCCTTTGCCCAGTTCGAGATGGCCGTCGTCCTGCGCGAGCTGGTCCGCCGCCACGAGATCAGCCCGGCGCGACTGCGCTCAGAGCGCATCTTCCGCCGCGCGATCACCGAGACCCCGCGCCACAACGCGGAGGTCATCCTCAGCTAGCGCTTTCGAATTACGCAAAAGAAGATGTTTGCTCTGTGTGTTTCCTCGTGGGAGGGTATGACCCCCCACGAAGAGCTAGGAGCGAAGATGGCCGAAGGAGAAGGACTGCCGGGAGCGAAGCGCGCCAGCGAACAGGCGGGCCGCTTTCGGGAAGCAATGGAAAAAATCCGTCAGCGCACGGATTACACGTCAAAGGGCCTTGCCGCCGTTGGCACAGCCGCGATCGCCGGCATCGGCTACACGAAACTGGCCGACGTCTTTCCCTGGGCAGGTTGGAGCTTGGCGATAGCGGCGCTCGCTGTCGGGGTCGTGCTGATGATCGCCGCAGTCCTCCGCCTCGTCTTCCGCTTCGCCGCCGCCAGCGAATCCGTCTTCACCAGCTCCGACCTCGCCGAGACCTTCAACCGCAACAAGATCGAAGACCTGGCTGAGAGGAGCCTGATCGAAAAGGTCTACGCCGAAACGGCGGATAAGAACGGGGCCACCTCGCTGAGTGCCTACGAAGGGCGAGCGCTGCAGCTGGAAAAAGAAGCAGACGAAAAGAAAGATAAAGACAAGGCGGAAGCGCTTCGTGCCCGCGCGGACAAGATCTTCAACGATATTCAGGCCGCGCAGGACCGGACGGGGGCGCTGCTCCTGCGCCACCGCGCCCACAGGGCGGTCTTCGGCTGGGAGATGGTCATCTGGGTGGTCGTGTTCGTCGCCGGTTGGTACACGACCGCGGTTGGTGCCGACTCCCTGCAGAGCGAACACTCCGACCAGGTCATCCTGGCGAAATCGTGCGCCGAAGCGCGTGCGGCCGAAAAAGTCGTCAAGGACGAGATCCCCGACATCTGCGGTACGCAATCAGAGAAAGAAAAGGCAGAAGAAGAAGCGGAAGAAGAGAAGACGGCGGCGGTGACGCAGAGGGAAGGGATCACGGCCTTGAGAAGCGCCGTCGAAACGTGCCAGAACACGGCCGAAGAGAACAAAGAAGAGAGCAAGAATCCCTGCCTTCAACTCGAACAAGCCCAGCGCGCGGCACTGAGTGAGGGTGGGAGGTCAGGCGGCAAGGCACCCACCGCCTCGCCTTAGGGTCTTGCTCAGCCGCAGCCGGTGTTGTTGCCGCAGGACGAGCACGTGTAGCAGCTGCCCGTGCGCTGCATCATGCCGCCGCACTGCTCGCAGGCGGGGCCGAGGTCGAGGCCGGACATCTTGGCCGGGACCACCGGCGGCGTTTCGGTGAACGCGGCCGAGGCCGGGACTGCCTCGCCGCCGCTCGCCTTCGCCTCGCTGCCGTTGCCCGGCTTGGAGTGGCCGTTCCCCCCGTTCCCTCCGCCGTTGGCCGGGCCGGCCGTGCCGCCGCTGGTGTCGATCCCGAGGCCCAGCTGGGTCGTCTCGGCGTCGCGCTTGGCGCGCACCTCGGCGGTGAGGATGCCGAGGTCCTCGAGCGTTTCGGTGTCCTCGATGAAGCGGCTCGCCACCCAGCGCATGATGTAGTCGGGCAGCGATTTGGCGAAGGGGATCTCCGGGTTGCCGGTGATGCCCTCGGGCTCGAAGCGCATGTAGCTGAACTTGCGCACGAAGGTCTCCAGCGGCACGCCGTACTGGAGGCCGATCGAGATCGACGTCGCGAAGGCGTTGAGCAGCCCGCGCATCGTCGAGCCCTCCTTGCCGATGTCGGTGAGGAAGATCTCGCCGACCGTCCCGTCCTCGTACTTGCCGGCCGTGATGTAGCCCTCGTGGCCGGCGATCGAGAACTTGTGGGTGATCGACTCGCGCTCGCGCGGCATCTTCTTGCGCACCGGGACGGGCGCCTCCTCGGCGGCCTCGGCCTGCTTCTCCTCCTGCGCGTCGGTGCGCAGCGCCTGCGCCGTCTTCGAGCCGTCGCGGTAGATCGCCAATGCCTTCAGGCCGCCCTTCCAGCCGCGCGTGTAGGCGTCGGCGATGTCCTCGACGGTCGCCGTCTGCGGCAGGTTGACCGTCTTCGAGATCGCGCCGGAGATGAAGGGCTGCGTCGCCGCCATCATGTCGATGTGGCCGGTGTGCGAGATCGCCCGCTCGCCGACCGCGACGTCGAAGACCGGCAGGTGCTCGTCCTTCAGCCCCGGGGCGCCGATGATCGTGCTGTTCTCGGCGATGTAGGCGTCGATCTGCTCGACCTGCGGCTCGGCGTAGCCCAGCGTGCGCAGCGCCAGCGGCACCGATTTGTTGACGATCGTCATCTGCCCGCCGCCGACCAGCTCCTTGAACTTGACCAGGGAGAAGTCGGGCTCGATCCCGGTCGTGTCGCAATCCATCAGGAAGCTGATCGTCCCGGTCGGCGCCAGCACCGTCGCCTGCGCGTTGCGGTAGCCGTGCTCCTCGCCGAGCTCGACCGCTTCGTCCCAGGACCGCTGCGCGGCCCCGAGCAGCTCGCCCTTGATCCCGGTCGAGTCGATGTCGTAGGAGGCGTCGCGGTGCATCCGCATGACGCCGTTGTGCGGCTCCCTGTTGCACTCGTACTCGTCGTAAGGGCCGGTCGCCCCGGCGGCGATCAGCGCCGACTGGCGGTAGGCGCGGCCGGTCATCAGCGCCGTGATCGCGGCGGCGACGTTGCGGCCCTCGGTCGAGTCGTAGGGGAGGCCGTCGGACATCAGCAGGGCGCCGAGGTTGGCGTAGCCGAGGCCGAGCTGGCGGAACTTGTTGGCGTTCTCGGTGATCTCCTCGGTCGGGTAGCTGGAGAAGCCGACGACGATCTCCTGGGCGAGGAAGACGATGTCGACCGCGTGCTCGAACTCCTCGACGTCGAAGCTGCCGTCGGGGCGGCGGAATTTCATCAGGTTGAGCGAGGCCAGGTTGCAGGCCGAGTCGTCGACGTGCATGTACTCGCTGCAGGGGTTGGAGGCGTTGATCCGGCCCGACTCCGGGCAGGTGTGCCAGCGGTTGATGATCGTGTCGTACTGGACGCCGGGGTCGGCGCAGCGCCAGGCCGCGTCGGCGATCTGGTTCATCAGCTCGCGCGCGTCGAGCGTCTTCACCGTCTCGCCGTCGGTGCGCGCGGTCAGGCGCCACTCTTCGCCGGCCTCGACCGCCTCCATGAACCCGTCGCTGACCCGCACCGAGTTGTTGGCGTTCTGGTACTGGATCGAGGTGAAGCCCTCGCCGTCGATCGACATGTCGAAGCCGGCGTCGCGCAGGGCGGCAGCCTTCTTCTCCTCGTCGGCCTTGCACCAGATGAAGTGCTCGATGTCGGGATGGTCGACGTCGAGCACGACCATCTTCGCCGCTCGCCGGGTCTTGCCGCCCGACTTGATCGTCCCCGCCCAGGAGTCGGCGCCGCGCATGAAGCTGACCGGGCCGCTCGCCGTGCCGCCCTTTGCCAGCTGCTCCATCGAGCCGCGGATGCTGGAGAGGTTGATCCCCGAGCCGGAGCCGCCGCGGAAGATCTTGCCCTCCTTGGTGTTCCAGGCGAGGATCGAGTCCATGTTGTCCTCGACGCTGAGGATGAAGCAGGCCGAGCACTGCGGCCGCTCCTCGAAGCCGACGTTGAACCAGACCGGCGAGTTGAAGGCCGCCTTCTGGTTGAGCAGGATCGAGGTCAGCTCCGCTTCGAAGGCGTCGGCGTCCTCGTCGGAGGCGAAGTAGCCGCCCTCGCGCCCCCAGCCGGCGATCGTGCCGGCGACGCGGCCGATCATCTGTTTCACCGAGGACTCGCGCTGCTCGCTGCCGAGCTGACCGCGGAAGTACTTCTGGGCGACGATGTTGGTCGCGTTCTGCGACCAGCTCTTCGGGAACTCGACGCCGCGCTGCTCGAAGGCCGGGCTCTCGGGATTGCCGATCACCGCGTCACGCGTCTCCCACTCGATCTCGTCGAAGGGATGCGTCCCGGCGACCGAGAAGCGGCGTTCGATCGAGAGGCCCTGCAGACCGGACTGGGCGGTGCTGGCGGCGGTCTTGGACATCGAACTTCTCCTCTCGGGACGGCTTTTGGGGTGAGCTGCCGAGGATCTTCAACGCGTCGGACGGACTTTGTGGGCGCCGACTCCGCAAAAGCCGAAGAATTCGGGACTTTCTCCCTCTATGGTGACAAGACGATGGTGCGGACGGACCTTGGCAACAGGGCGGAATCTGCAAAGGAAGTTGCAGGCGAGGCGGTCGCCGCGGTCAAGCCCCGCCTGCGCGGCGTCTCCCATCAGTGGGCCTTCGCCGCGTCGCTCTTCCTCGGCGCCGGCCTGATCGTCGCCGCCAAAACTCCGAAGGCGACGCTGGCCGTCGCGATCTACGCGGTCAGCCTCTCGGCCCTGCTCGGAACCAGCGCCCTCTACCACCGGGTCGACTGGACGCGGCCGGAAGCCCGCAAGTGGATGCGCCGCCTCGACCACTCGATGATCTTCTTCCTCATCGCCGGCACCTACACCCCGTTCGCGCTGCTTGTCCTGCACGGGGCGCTCGCCGAGGCGGTCCTCGTCGTGGTCTGGATCGGTGCGATCGCCGGCGCCGCGGTCGAGATCGTCTGGATCGACCATCCCAAGTGGGTCGCCGCGCTCATCTACATGTCGCTCGGCTGGGTCGCAGCCGTCGCCTTCCCGGAGCTGTGGAGCGAGATCGGCATCGGCGGCACGCTGCTGGTCGCCGCCGGCGGCCTCCTCTACACCGCCGGCGCCGTCGTCTACGCGACCCAGCGGCCGAACCCCAACCCGCGCGTCTTCGGCTACCACGAGGTCTTCCACCTCTTCGTCATCCTCGCCGCCGCCGCCCACTTCGCGGCGATTGCCTTCTTCGCCCTGCCGGCCTCCTAAGCCCACCGCCTTCCGGTGCGCCTTATGTGGTCTATAGCCATATAAAGCGCACCGGAACGGTTAGGCGGCGACCAGCTCGGACTCGCGCTCGGCGGCGGCGACCAGCTCGTCGAGGATCTCCTCGAGCTGTCCGGCGAGCTCAGGTGGCAACTCCAGCCGCCCGTCGGCGACCAGCTCGCGCGCGTGACCGACCGGCAGCTCGGCGTCGATCACGCGACCGCCCATAGCGCCCAGCACCTTGCGCAGCTCGGCCTGGGCCCAGACCGCGCCGAACATCCCGGTCGAGGCGCCGACGACCGCGGCCGGCTTGCCGTTCAGCGCGCTCTTGCCGGCCGGGCGCGAGACCCAGTCGAGCGCGTTCTTCAGCTGGCCCGGAATCGAGCTGTTGTACTCGGGCGTCGCGATCAGGATCGCGTCGGCTCTCCGCACCGCCTCGCGCAGGGCCTCGACGGCGGCCGGCGCGCCAGCCCCTTCGACGTCCTCGTCGTAGGGCGGCACCTCGCTGAGGCTGTCGTACTCGACCAGCTCGGCCGCGCCGGGCAGCCGCTCGGCGGCCGCTCGCAGCAGGGCGCCGTTGAACGAGTCGCGGCGCAGGCTGCCCGAGATTCCTAGCACCCGCATCCCCTACTCGCCCTCCTCGACCAGCTCCAGCTCGACGGCGATCTCGACCGCGTAGTCGAGCACCTTGCCGCCGCTGGGCAGCTCGGCGTTCCAGTCGAGGCCGAAGTCGCGTCGGTCGACCGTGGCCGCGATCGAGAGGCCGACGCGGGCGTTGCTCCCCAGGTCCGCGCCGAGCCGGCCGAACTTTCCGCTCGCCTCGACCTCGCGCCGCTCGCCGTGGATCTCGAGCTCGCCGCGCAGCCCCACCGAGCCGTCGTCACCGACGTCCAGATCGGTTGACTCGAAGCGGAGCCGCGGGTAGCGCTCGGCATCGAAGAACTCGGGTGAGAGCAGGTGCCCCTTGAGCTGCTCCTCCTCGATCTGGATGCTGTCGACCTCGACGGTCCCCTCCAGGCGCGGCGCATCGCCGCCGCTGAGCCGGGCCTCGTAGGTGCCGAAGCCGCTCCGGAACGTCGCCACTCCATTGTGGGTGATGGCGAAGGTGATCGAGGAGTGGACCGGGTCCACCGCGTACGTGCCTGCCGGGATCCCTTGCTTGATCGTCTCTGTGCTCATCGCCTGCTCCTTGAATTCGTTGCCGTTCAAATGATTGACACAGAAACAATCTTAGCAGAAAAGTTTGAGATACAACTATTGTCAAGGCAACGGTTTTCTGCGATGATCCATCCGTGAGCACCCAGACGACAGCGACGAGGTCATCCCGCACCGCCCATGGCGATGCCTGGGGTGCGCTAACCCGCACTCATGCGGCGATCGTCGGCAGGCTGCAGGAGGCGCTCGCCGCCGCCGACTTCCCGCCCCTCCCCTGGTACGAGGTGCTCGCCACCGTCGCCGAGGCGCCCGACGAGCGGATGAAGATGGGTGAGCTGGCCGAGGCGCTGGTGATCACCCGCGGCGGCCTGACCAAGCTGGTCGACCGCCTGGTCAAGGCCGGCCTCTTGGAGCGAACCTTCTGCGAGACGGATCGCCGGGTCAGCTACGCGACCCTGCTGCCGGCCGGCCGGGACCTCCTCGACGAGATGCGTCCCGTCGTCGTCGCCGAGCTCAAGCTGACCTTCGCCGCGAAGCTCAGCGCTGCCGAAGCCGATGTCCTGCGCGACACCCTCGAGCGCGTCCGCGTCTCAGCTTGCGGTACTGAGTGAGGTCGTGGCCCGCTCCTTGGCGGCCTCGATCAGGGCCAGCAGCTCGGCCTCGCGGTCCTCGCGGATCAGCTCGACCGGATCGGGATCGCCGTTGACGATGCCCTCGAAGAACTCCTTGCGGTCCTGGTAGGTCGGCAGCGTCCCCTTGGCCCAGCCGCGGGCGTCGTTGAGGATCACCGCCAGGCGCGCGTACTCCTCGCCGAAGAGCGCGGCGATCTCGCGCTTCATCCGCTTCGCCAGGGCAGGCGAGGCGCCCGCGGTCGAGATCGCGATCGCCAGCGGGCCCGTGCGCACGATCGCCGGCAGGATGAAGTTGCACAGGGGCGGCACGTCGACGACGTTGACCAGCATCGCGCGCTTCTCGGCATCGTCGAAGACGCCGATGTTGACCTCGCTGTCGTCGGTGGCGGCGATCGCCATGAAGGCCCCCTCGAGGTCGGCGGCGCCGGCGTAGGCGCGCTTCTCCCAGGCGATCGAGCCCTCGGCGGCGAGGCTCTCCAGCTCGGGGTGGGCGACGGGTGCGATCAGCGTCACCTCGGCGTCGCAGGCGAGCAGCCCCTCGACCTTCTCGAGCCCCACGTCGCCGCCGCCGACGACCAGGCAGCGCCGTCCCTTCAGCTTCAGGCAGGCGATGTAGAACGGGGTCTCGAGCATGTCGCGCACGCACGACTGGTCGCAGATCCCCTTGCGCAGCTGGCAGACGCACTCCTTGCCGGCATAGGCCTGAGCGGGCATGTCCCAAAGCCTAGGCGATCGGGTCGCAACGCTTTTTCGATGACATGGAGCGAAAAAGCGTTGCGACCGCGCTAGATGGAGTCGAGCGTCAGCCGGAGACCCTCGGCCAGGCCGACTTTCGCCTCCCAGCCCAACTCGCGCCTGGCGCGGGCCGGATCGATCGAGATCCGCTGCACCTCGCCGGTCCGCGGCGGCGCGAACTCCGGCTCGAAGCCCTCGGCGCCGCCGAGCTCGGCGAGCTGGCGGACCAGCTCCAGCACGTCGGTCTCGATTCCGGTGCCGACGTTGAAGGCCCCGGTCACGGTCGAGTCCGCCGCCGCCAGCATCGCCGCGACCACGTCGCCCACATATATGTAGTCGCGGGTCTGCCGGCCGTCGCCGAACACCGTCGGCCGTCCGCCCTCGCGCAGCCGGCCGCAGAAGATCGCGATCACGCCGGCCTCGCCGAGCGGGTCCTGTCGCGGCCCGAAGACGTTGCCGAGGCGCAGCGGCACGCTCGAGAGCCCGTAGAGCCGTTCGTAGAGAGCCAGGTAGCCCTCGCCGGCGAACTTGCTCTGCCCGTAGGGCGCCTCCGGCGCCAGCGGCGCGTCCTCGGCGAGCGGCAGCTCCTGGCCCTCGCCCTCGCCGTAGATCGCGCCCCCGGTCGAGCTGAAGACGAGCCGGCGGGCGTTCGACGCCCGCGCCGCATCGAGCACGTTGGCGGTGCCGCCGACGTTGATCGACGCGTCCCAGGCCGGGTCGGCGATCGACTTGCGCACGTCGATCTGTGCGGCGAGATGGAAGACGACCTCGGGCGCGTGCTCGCGAGCGATGCCTTCGAGCCTTTCGCGGTCGCGGATGTCGGCCTCGACCAGCTGCGCGCCGGCCGCCAGCCCCTGCTCGAGGTTCTCGCGACGCCCAGTCGAGAGGTCGTCGACGACCGTCACCTCGTCGCCGCGCGCCAGCAGCGCGTCGACCAAGTTGGAGCCGATGAAGCCGGCGCCGCCTGTGACGAGAGCCCTCACCTGGACGGCGATCCTATAGGGGCCGCCACGCGCCCCTGCTACCTTCCCCACCCCATATGAGGCTGATCGTCACCGAGAAGAACAACAGCGCCGAGAAGATCGCCACCTTCCTCAGCAAGGGCACGGCGAAGGCGGACAAAACCTTCAAAGTCCCCTTCTACACCTGGAGCGACGAGAACGGCGAGGCGCATCGCACGATCGGGCTCAAGGGCCACGTGCTCGGCCCCGCCTTCCCCGAGGGCTACTCGAACTGGCAGAAAACCGATCTGCACGACCTGATCGACGCCGAGCTGATCAAGGAGCCGACCGACAAGAACGTCGTCAAGGCGATCCGCAAGGTCGCCAAGGAAGCTGACGAGCTCGTGATCGCCACCGACTTCGACCGCGAGGGCGAGCTGATCGGTCTCGAGGCGCTGGAGGAGATGCTCGACGCCAACCCGGAGCTCGGCACGCGCGAGGAAGCCAAGGCCGGCACGCTGCGGATCCAGCGCGCCCGCTACTCGGCGCTGACCAAGGAGGAGATCGAGCGCGCCTTCGGCGAGCTCGACGAGCTCTCCTACCCGCTCGCCAACGCCGGCGCCGCCCGCCAGGACATCGATTTGCTCTGGGGCGCGACGCTGACCCGCGCGGTCTCGCTCGCGACCCGGCGCTTCGGCTCCAACTTCCTCTCCGTCGGCCGTGTGCAGAGCCCGACGCTGGGACTGATCGTCGAGCGCGAGATGGAACGGCGCGCCCACGTCCCCAAGCCCTTCTGGGAACTGTTCGCCAAGTTCCAGCACCCCGATGGGACCTTCGAGGCCCATCACGAGACCGACAAGTTCTGGGAGAAGGGCGAGGCCGACGCGGCCCTGTCCGGCACGACGAGTCCCGGCACGGTCAAGGCGGTGACCGCGCGCAAGAACACGCGCAAGCCGCCCACGCCCTACAACACGACCGCCTTCACCACCGACGCCTCCAGCCGCCTCGGCATCACCCCGGCAAGCGCCATGCGGCTCGCCGAGGACCTCTACATGGACGGCTTCATCTCCTATCCGCGTACCGACAACACCGTCTATCCCGTTTCGCTGCCCCTGCGCGAGCTGGTCACATCGCTGGTGCGGATCGAGGAGTTCTCGGCCGCCTCGGGCCTGCTCGAGGGCGAGCTGCAGCCGACCCGCGGCAAGAAAGAGACCACCGACCACCCGCCGATCTACCCGACGCAGGCGATCCGCCCGGACGCCCTCGACGGTCCCAAGCGCCGCGTCTACGAGCTGGTCGTGCGCCGCTTCCTCGCCACCTTCAGCCCGCCGATGATCACCGAGTCCACCCGTGCCGACATCGAGGCCGGCTCGCAGACCTACTTCGTGCGCGGCTCGGTCGTCGTCGACCCCGGCTTCGCCGGCATCTACACCTATGCCCGCTCCTCCGACGAGGAGATCCCGGCCCTGCGGGAAGGTCAGACGCTCGAGCTGGAGGGCGAGCCGTGGATCGTCGACAAGGAGACCCAGCCGCCCTCGCGGATCTCGCAGGCGAAGCTGGTCGAGATGATGGAGGAGCGCGGGCTCGGCACCAAGGCGACCCGCGCCGACATCATCAAGAAGCTCTTCGACCGCGGCTATGTCTACAGCAACCCGCCGATCCCCTCGGAGACCGGGATCGCGATGTACGAGGCGTTCAAGAAATACGTGCCGCGGATGGCGACGCCGGAGATGACGGCGCAGCTCGAGGCCGAGATGGACCAGATCGCCGCCGGCGAGATGACCAAGGACGGCGTCGTCGGCGACAGCCGCGAGCTGCTGCACGGCACCTGGAGCGAGATCGACGAGAGCCGCGAAGACCTCGCCAAAGTCGTCTGGGCGGGCATGGACCAGGACCGCATCCTCGGGCCCTGCAAGGTCTGCGAAGAAGCGGGGCGCAAGAAGGAGGACGGCTCGCCGCACATGCTGCGAGTGATCCGCGCGAAGAAGTCCGGCAAGCGCTTCGTCGGCTGCAGCGGCTGGGTCGCCGACGACCCCGAGTCCTGCGACCAGACCTTCCCCCTGCCGCAGCGGGGCGACATCTTCAAACTCGAGGAGCGCTGCACCGTCTGCGGCGAGACGCCGCGCCTGAAAGTCCAGCCCTTCCGCGGCCGGCCCTGGAACCTCTGCCTCAACGACGACTGCGAGTCGATGCAGGAGATGAAGCGCAAACGCGCCGAACGCGAAGCGGCGAAAGCGGCCAAGGAAGCGATGGCGGAGAAGCCGCTGCCCAAGGGCGACGAGGACGTGGCGCCAGCGGCGACCGGCAAAGCCGATACGGCGACGCGCGGCCGCAAGCGCGCCAAGGCCGCCGCCAAATAAGACGTGTTCGTCTCGCTGGAGGGCATCGACGGCTCCGGCAAGTCGACCCAGGCGAAGCTGCTGGCCGAGGCGCTCGGCCCTGAGACGCTGCTGATCCGCGAGCCGGGCGGGACCGAGGCCGCGGAGCGGATCCGCGGCCTACTCGCCGATCCCGGCGTCGAGCTCGACCCGCTCGCCGAGCTGCTGCTCTTCCTCGCCGCCCGCGCCGACCTGACCGCGCGGGTGATCCGCCCGGCGCTGGAGGCGGGACGCAACGTCGTCTCCGACCGCTTCGCCGACTCCAGCGTCGCCTACCAGGGTGCTGCGCGCGGCCTCGGCGTCGGCGAGGTGATCTCGCTGACCGACGCCGCCACCGAGGGCCTGTGGCCGGACCTGACCGTGCTCCTGCGGGTCGACCCGGAGGTCGGCCTCGAACGGGCCGCCGGCGACGACCGTTTCGAGGCCGAGGGCATCGAGCTGCAGCGCGCGGTCGCCCGGGCTTACGAGGAAATCGCCAAGATCGCCTCCGACCGCGTCGTCGTCGTCGACGGCGCCGGCAGCGTCGAGGAGGTCCACGAGCGTGTCATCGCTTCTGTTCGGCAGGGATACGATCCCGCTCACCAATGAGCCCCGACCATAAGAGCGGAAAGAGGCTGATCGAGCGCGCGTTTGAGGCTGCGCGGGATGCCGGCTCACCCGAATGGCGGACAATGACGACCGCCGTTCTGAAGAATCGCTTGCTCGATCTCACCGAGCGGTCGTTCAAAGAGGCCGACTGGGGGGCGAGCTCGTTCCGCGGCTTTCTTGCTCAGTTCGATGACCTGGTCGATGTCGACGCTTCTCAGCGGCCCCCGCTCGTCAGCCTGCGAGAGGAGACGGCCGAGGCTGTCCCTGCTGCAAAGAAGTCCGCGTGGCCGTCTGGCGATCTCGGTCCCCGCCGGCGGATTCGGAACGACCTTTGGACCGCGATCGTCGACTTCAGCAGCGGTACCCGCTACTACTGGCACAAGGGGGAAGCAGCCGCCTTTTCGTCCGGTTCCAGCAAGCCGCCAGGCGAGCTTCTACCCACCTTGAGCAAGGAGGAGTTCGAGGGCTGGCGATCCGAATTCGTCGAGCGTCGCAAAGCGGAAGGGCCGGCTGGGGAGGCCCTAGGTGCCTGGCTTCGATACGAGAGGGGAATCGTCGAGCTTCCCCACGACTTTCGGATCGCTTGGGTGGTGGAGCTGAAGCAGAGGGTCTTGATGCGTCTGCTCGAGTGGTTTGAAGTGCGCGAACTCACGCCGCCAGAGGACTTGATCGTCGACGAGGCGACCTCGCGCCCGACCGGCATGGAGACCGAGGCCCTCCGCGAGCTCGTGATTGCCTCCGTTCGCGACATGACAAGAGAGGAGCTAGAGGCCCTCCAACTTCCAGCGTCCGCGGTGCTGCGGCTCAAGGGATAGGGGAGGCACGAGCTGCCCGACCCATCCCCTCTCTGCATTCTCGTTCTGCCACCAGCGGACTCGAACCACGTTCGACGTTTGAGCCAAGCGTGCAGGGAACAGGCTGCGAAGTTCGGATACCGAGTGCGAGTGGTTCGCTCGAGATCGGTGCGCGTCCTCGGTGCCTCCGGTAGGCGCATGAACGTCCTCGGCCCGATGGACGCCTCGGGCATCTACAGGGACCTGCACCGAGCGCCGACAGCGGTTGCGGCGCTCGCTTCTGTGCTCGTCAGCATAGAGCCAAGTCGCGAACCCCCGAACCGGCGTGCAGCGAGGACGCTCGAGGACTTCGTCGCCTACAAGTCAGTCTTCCGGCTGATCAGGGGCGACGCGGACATCGGATGTCTCTTTGACGAGTTCAGCCGCTGGAAGGTGACCGTCCACTGCGACGGCCCCGCCGATCCACGTGCCCTGCCGTTGCATGTCTTCGAGCTTGGAGGAAAGCGGTTCGACCTCGCCTGTGACAAGGACGCCAACCTGTTTCGTCGCCAGTTTGGCGCGCCCAATCAGCGCAAGGACGCCGGCGACCGCGTCTGGCGAGCTGGCGTCGCCCATGGCCGCGAGGAGCTGAGCATCGGCGGCCGGCGATTGCCGGCTGGAACCCATTGGGACGTCTCTTCGCGGCGAGGAAGCTGGCGGATCGTGAACGCGCGCGAAGTTTGGAGGGTGGAAGGACCCGCGTATCTCAACGCCTATCCGGACGAGCATCTGCGCCCCCCGAGCGCTCGCTACCGCGCCCGGGCGCGCCAGGTCTGGCATGCGGGCACAAAAAATGCCCCTCACAGGAAATCCAAGGGGCATTAATGTCTCGGGTCGCTATTTGCCAATCGAGGATTACACGGCGATTGAGTGGACCGCTACCGAAAGCAATGCTTTCAGGGACCCGGTCAAATTGTGCGCCACTCTGGTCGTCGCTAGACCTCGCTTGCTGGACTGGCGCTACCAGCCCCTCCGGGGAAGTCGAAGCGACTCCCGCGGATCACCGGCAATGATAGCTGGTAGCCGCCGATGAGGGAACCCTTGCAAGGTTCTGTCCGACACCAGCCGCGGGCGCGGGTGGCGCTGAGCGCCGCGCTCGCGAGTGGGCCCAGTCATGCCTACCTCTTCCGCGGCTCGCGGGGTGCGGGCAAGGCGGGTGCGGCCCGTGCCTTCGCCGCCGAGATCCTCGCCGCCGACGCCGCCGACCCTGAGGACGCCCGGCGCCGCGCCCTCCTGGACCCGTCTCCTCACCCCGACCTGGTCTGGCTCACCCCGCCCGGCGCCCAGCACATGGTCGACGAAGTGCGGGAACGCGTCATCCGCGCTGCCTCTTACCGGCCCTTCGAGGGCGAGAAGCGCGTCTTCGTGATCGAGGCGGCGGAGGCGATGCGCGACGAGAGCCAGAACGCGCTGCTCAAGACCCTGGAGGAGCCGCCCGAGTTCGTCCACCTGATCCTGCTCTCCTCGGAGCCCGAGGCTCTCCTCGAGACGATTGCTTCTCGCTGCCAGCCGATCGACTTCGCACCGCTGCCGCCCGAGGCGGTCGAAGCGCAGCTCGCGGGGGCGGGCTCCCCCGACGCAATCTCCGCCGCCGCTCGTCTCTCGGCGGGCGACCCTTCTCGTGCGCGGTTCCTGCTCTCGGATGCGGGTAGGCAGCTGCGAGCCGCGGCGCTCGGATGGGGAAGGGAGGTGGGGGCCGCCTCGGCGGACGCCGCTCGGCGAGATTCGGATGAGATCTCCGCCGGCGCAACTGGCGCCTCGGGCACAGTGTCCGGCGAGTCGGCCCCCACCTCCCCCACCGGGGCGCCGTTGCTGAAGGCTGCCGAGACGGCCGGCGAGGAAGCCGAAGACGCGACGCGCAAAGCGCTCGAAGAGGAAGCCGAAGCGGGAGTCAAGCGCAGCGCCAAGGACATGACCGACGAAGCGAAGCGGGCGGGGCGACGCCGGCGCACGGAGGTGCTGGACCTAGGCTTGGAGCTGGTCGCGAGCTGGTACCGGGACCTGGCGGCGGTCGCGGCGGGAGCCGACGAGGCCGTCTTCAACCAGGATCGCCTGGACGAGCTGCAGGGCCAAGCCGCCGACCTCGATCCCAACCGTCCCCGCCACGCGGTCGAGCTGGTCGAGGACACGCGCCGCCGTCTCGACCTCAACGTCTCCGAGGAGCTAGCGCTCGAGGCGCTCGCGTTCCGACTCGCTGCCGTTCTGGCCTGAGCGGGCCTGAGCCCGGGCTTTTTCCAGCGCCCGCTCCTGGGCCAGGCGCGTTATCTGGGCCGCCTGGCGCGACATGATCACGCTGAAGTTGAGCGCCAAGCCGAGCAGGAGCAGAAGCACGATCGAGAAGAGGGCGACGTTGGTGTCGCGCACTCCCATCGCATCGGCGACGACTGAGAGCAGCCCCGGGAAAGCGGCGCCGACCAGCATGCCGAGACCGGCGACGAACCAGACCACGCTGAAGCGCTCCTGCAGCTTGTCGCGCCGGATCAGCTCGAGCACCAGGCCCATGAAGGCGAGTGCGAGGACGGCCGCGATGATCCGCGTCTGCGCGGTCAGATGGACCTTGGGCGTCTCTGCCGCGGCTAGCGCCAGCGCGCTCATCGCTCCGCCTTCGCCTCGCGCGGTCGGAACTGGCCGACGATCAGCACGATCATCCCCTTGAAGATGAAGAAGGCCGAGCGCAGCGGGGTCAGGAACGACGAGCCGCCGACCCGCTCCAGCATCCGCACCGGCACCTCCTCGACGCGCAGCCCTTCGCGCACGGCCAGCTGCAGCGACTCGATCTCGGCGAAGTCGGGCGAGTAACGCTCGCTGAAGAGCGCCATCACGGTGCGGTTGGCCGCCCGCATGCCGCTGGTCGTGTCGGTGAAGCGCTGCCGGGTGGCGAGGGTGAGGAAGAAGCGGAAGACGCCGATGCCGATCCGCCGCGAGATCGTCGGCTTGTAGTCGTCGCTCTCGGCTTTGGCCGGATCGCGATAGCGGGAGCCGATCACGAGGTCCGCCCGGTCGGCGCGGATCTCCTCCAGGAGGCGGGCGACCTCGGCCGGCGGATGCTGGCCGTCGGCATCGAGGTGGGCGCAGCAGTCGTACCCCTCGCGCAACGCGAAGAGGTAGCCGGTCTGCAGCGCCGCGCCGAGACCCTGGTTGAAGGGCAGCGAGGCGACCAGCGCCCCGGCCTCGCGCGCCCGCGCCCCGGTTTCGTCGACCGAGCCGTCGTCGATCACGAGCACGTCGGCGTCGGGGATCGCGGCGAGCGCCCCGGCGATCACCGTTGCCACCGAGCCCTCCTCGTTCCAGGCCGGAATGAAGATCAGCGTTCGCACCCGGCGATTCTCCCATGCGACCCCGATTCATTTTGTGTTAGTAACTGCTCATGAGAAGGATCGGCATGCGCTGGTGGCTCTCCGGGGCGTTCGCCGCCGTCTCCCTGATCACGGCTTTCGCCGTCTACCTCTTCGGCGACAACCGGCGTGCGCTCGTCGTCGCCGTCGCGATCGGGATCGTCGCCGGCTTCCTGATCGCCGCCGCGATCGCCCACCGCGTGACCCGCCTCGCGCAGGCGGCAGGAGAGATGGCCTCGGGCTCCTTCGACGTGCCGCTGAAGGTCTCCGGCCGCGACGAGATCGCGGACCTGGCCCGCGCCCTGGAGTCGACGCGGGCCTCGCTGAAGGAGAGCTTCGGCGTGCTCACCGCGGACCGCAACAAGCTCGAGGCGATCTTCGACGGCCTCACCGACGCGGTGATGGTCGTCGACGACGACGGGCCGGTCCGCTTCTCCAACAGCGCCGCGGTCGAGCTGCTCGAGGGCGGCAAGCCGCCGGACGCGGTGCTGCCGCAGCTGCGCCGCGCCGGCGAAGTGGGCTTCGCGGCCCATCCCGCCCTGCGCATTGGCGATCGGGCCTACGCGATCCAGGCGCGATCGCTGCCCGGCGAGCGCGCGGTGCTCGCCGTCGTCCGCGACCGCACCGAAGAGATGCGGCGCGAGTTCGCCGAAGCCGACTTCGTCTCCAACGCCGCGCACGAGCTGCGCAACCCACTGGCCGGCATCTCGGGCTCGATCGAGGTCCTGCAGAGCGGCGCCAAAGACGACCCCCGGGCCCGCGACCACTTCCTCCACCGGCTGGGCGAGGACGCCGAGCGGATGAACCGCCTGACGCAGGCGCTCCTCACCCTCGTCCGGGTCGAGTCGGTCGGCGCCGGCGAGACCGAGGTCGTCGACGTGCCGATCGCCTTCCGCGACGTGGTCGCCGCCGTCGAGCGGCCCAAACACGTCGAGCTGACGGTCGACTGCGAGCCGGACCTGGCCGCGCAGGCGGACCCCACCCTGCTGCGCCAGGTGATGATCGGCCTGCTCACCAACGCCTTCAAGAACACGCCGCCTCCCGGCAGCGTTACCGTTCGCGGCCGCCGCAAGGGCGACACTGACGTGATTTTGGAAGTCATCGACACAGGAACGGGAATCCCCGAGGCCGAGATCGAGCGCGTTTTCGAGCGCTTCTACCGGCGCAGCGAGACGCGCAAGCAGGAAGGCTTCGGCCTCGGGCTGGCGATCGCCCGCCGCATGGTCGCCGTGATGGGCGGCGAGATCGGCGCCTCCTCGGTCCAGGGCGAGGGCAGCACCTTCTGGGTGCGTCTGCCCATCGCCGAGCCCAGCCCGACCCCGGTGGCATGAAACAAATTCCGCCCACTTCCTCTGCTCCCGTGAGCGACAGAAGAGCCAGATATGGACTGTCGCTCACTCCCGCGGTCGGAAGTGGGCGGGTGGACGATCGCCATGAGTAGTGGCCGGATACTCGTAGCCGACGACGAGCCCTCGGTCCGCGAGTCGGTCGGCTATGCCCTGGCACAGGATGGCTTCGACGTCGACGTCGCCCGCGACGGCAACGAGGCGGCCGAGAAAGCCGCCGGCGACACCGTGCCCTACGACCTGCTGATCCTCGACATCATGATGCCGGGGCCAAGTGGACTCGACATCTGCCGCGAGGTGCGCGGCCGCAGCGCCGTGCCGATCATCCTGCTCACCGCCAAGGACGCCGAGGTCGACAAGGTGGTCGGCCTCGAGGTGGGCGCCGACGACTACGTGACCAAGCCCTTCTCGGTGCGGGAGCTGCTCGGCCGGGTGCGCGCGCAGCTGCGCCGCCGCGAGCTCGACCGCGGTCCGCTCAACCAGGCGGTGCGGATCGAATCCGGGCCGGTCTCGATCGACCTCGTGCGCCATGTCGCCATGGTCCGCGACGTGCCGATCAACCTGACCCGCTCCGAGTTCCAGCTGCTGCGCCTGCTCGTCAGCCGCCCCGGCGAGGTCTTCGCCCGCCGCCAGATCATGGAGGAGCTCTGGCAGACCGAGTTCGACGGCGACGAGCGCGCCTGCGACGTCCACATCTCCAACCTGCGCCAGAAGGTCGAGCGCGACCCCCAGCGCCCCGAACTGGTCGTCACCGTGCGCGGCGTCGGCTACAAGTTCGAAGGCAACGGCGGCTGAGCGCCCGCCTCAGCCGACGATCGAGAAGCGCTTGCGCACCGGCTTGGACTTGTTGGCGGCGAGGTCGGTGGTGCGCAGAACGGCCAGGTAGCGGCCCGGCCGTGCCTTGAAGTGCTTGCCATTGGCACCGAGCGCGAAGCGGTTGACGCCGATGAACGCCTTCCAGGTCGAGTAGCCGTTGAACCTGCGGCCCCCCTTGGGCCGCAGCCGGAAGTATTCGGCTTCGAGCGTGCCGCGCTCGCTGATCTGGGCGGTGGTCGAGGTCCCGTTGCGCCCGTGGACCTGCTGCCGCTGCAGGCTCACAGCGCCCAGGGTGGGCTTCGTCACGTCGAGCTGCAGCGGCGCCTGCGGCCCGGGGTCGGAGTTGGGATCGCCGGGCACGCTGGAGACGACGACCTCGCCGCGCACCGAGGCGTGCAGTTTGCAGTGGAAGGCGTAGACGCCCGGCTGGGAGAACTGCAGCGTGAAGGAGTCGCCGAGCTGATGGCTGGGCGCGTCCGTCGCGGGGTCGGAGTCCCAGGCCAGGGCGTTGGCCGAGGTCCCCGTCACCGAGTGGGCGAGGTCGGGCCCGATCCAGTCCCAGGTCACCTTCTCGTCCAGGTCGATTTCGACCTGTGGGTTCGACCAGGCGAAGTTGGAGATCGAGACGCGGGTGTTGTTCGCCCGCGCGGCGGGCGCAGCGGCCAGCGAGGCCAGCAGCGCCGCGATCAGGAGACGACGTACCAACCGTTCATCCCCTGGTGCAGGTGCTGGAAGACGTGGCAGTGGTAGAACCAGCGGCCCGGGTTGTCCTCGACGATCTCGAAGCTGAACGAGTCGGCCGGGCCGAAGCCCTTGTTGTCGACGATCGTTCCGTCCGGTTCGGTCCAGCGATGGCCGTGCAGGTGGAAGGTGTGGAAGAAGTTGTCGACGCCGTAGACGTGGAAGCGGACCCGCTCGCCCACCTTCGCTTCCAGGGTCGGCGTATTGCCGGCGTAGGCGCGCCCGTTGAGGCAGTAGTAGATGTTGCGCAGCCCCGTGGTCGAGGGGTCCCAGGTGTGGAAGGCGAGGAAGAACTCGCGGTCGGGCCGCGGTTCCCCCGCCTGGCGCACGAGCAGCGGCCCGAACAGCCCGCGGAAGACCGGCAGCGGGTCCATCGGGCCGTGGTCGTGGTAGAGCCAGGTCCCTTCCGTCCCTTCGCGGCATTCCCACACGTAGGTGAAGGTGCGGTTGCGCTGGACGAATCCCCCGGGGTCGGTCCACTTGCCCTTGTAGGCGCCGTCCATTTCGTTGGAGTAGAAGACGCCGTGGGGGTGGACGGTCACCGGCGCCGTCAGCTTGTTGCGGAAGTGGACGAGGACGGTGTCGCCGACTTCGGCTTCGATCAGCGGCCCCGGCACCGTCGCCGGCCCCAGCGGCGTCCCGAAGTCAGCTGAGTAGGGACGGTAGGCGTAGGCCTGGAAGGTCGAGCGCCCCTTGACCGGCGCGGCCATCATCTGATCGCGGTGGCTGGGGACGATGTTCCAGCTCCGCTGCTCGGCGGCGATCCAGTACTCGCGCACCCTGGCGCCGCTGGCGACCGCGGCGGCCACCGCCTCGCTGGCGGCCCCGTTGCCGTTTGCGGCAGCCACCCGTGGCGGCACGTCGACCCCGTTCGACAACTGCGCGACGTCGATCTGCCCGCGACCGGCCTCGACCCGCTGGCCGGCCAGCGTGCAGAAGAACGTCGCCCCGGCCAGGCCGAGGAAGCTGCGGCGGTCGGTCGGGCCGAGGCTCATCGGCGGCCTACTTCTTCACCGTCACCGTCATCTTCATCTTCGTCGGGTGGATGGTGCAGATGAATTTGTAGGTGCCGGGCGTCGGGAAGGCGTGCGTGAACGTGGCGTTGGTCACCGCCGTCGTCTTGGTCGAGTACGTGCCTTTCTTCTTCAGCCCCTTGGGGCCCGACTTCAGGTGGACGTCGTGGGGTTCGACGTTGGTCGAGGCCCAGACCCACTTGACCTTGCCGCCCTTTTTGATTTTCACCGTGCTGGGGCCGAAGTAGAAATCGGCGACGGTGACGACCTTCGGCTTCGTCGAGCTGCCCGCGCCGGCGGGCATCGCCGCGACGCCCGCTGCGCACGCTGCGGCAAGGCAGGTTGCCGCCAGCTTGGCTCCACGCGCCCTCACGGACATGTCAGTTCCCCCGGTTGCGCCGCGACCTCGACCGGCGTGAAGGCTTCGAACGGCGGGTGCGACGCGACGGGTCGCACCCACGAGCACTGCTGGTTCTGCGGCGGGCTCTGTCCGGCGTAGCCGAGGATCGTCGAGGGGTTGTCGGTTTCGGTGAGGATGACCTGGATCCCCGCGGCCAGGTTGAGGCTCGGCACCGAGTCGGCCAGCACCTGCGCCTGCGGGCACGGCGGGTAGATCTTTTCCAGCGGCACCGCGCCGGTGCCAGGCGCGAAGCTGGCCCCGGCGCTGTTGCCGGCCCAGCAGTTACCGCCCCCGGTGGCGTCGTTGAGGAAGTCGTATTCCCCGTTGGGGTCGGCCCCGGCGCGGCCCATCGAGTTTTCGAGGATCTGGTTGTTGATGTTCTTGGCGTCGTTGCCTTCGTTGGCGACGAACGCTTCGCCCGGGCCGGAGAAGGAGGCGATCCCCCACTTGTAGTTGCCGAACACGTTGTTCTGGCGGACAACGTTGTTGGCGCCGCCGTAGAGGAGGAATCCGGACCCGGTTGGATAGTTGATCGTCAGGCCGGACAATTCGCCGAGCCCCGCCGAGACCGTTTTGAACGACGACCCGGCGAGGAAGTAGTTGTAGTTGTTCCAGAACACGTTGTTGTGTTCGAAGAAGTTCCAGCCGTTCGGCTCGTACCCCTCGCTGTCGAGCGTGTTGGGCACGATCCCGGCGCCGTTGTCGTAGAAGTTCGATTCGACGATCTTCACGTACTTGGAGTTCGTCCCCGAGTAGCCGAGCACGTTTTCGAAGCTGTCGTCGTCGCGCAGCACCGTCCACTTCGGCTTCGCCTGGCAGGGTTTCGGCGAGGAGCCGTGGTTGGTCCAGTCGGTGGTGTCGCACGGGGTTTCGCCGACGTAGAAGGCCGAGTCGCCCTGGTGCCAGCCGCTCGAGTGCAGCATCTTGCCTCCGAGGCAGCCCTTGGCGAAGAGGCCGTAGGAGCGGTTGTCGGAGGCGAGCAGGTTTTCCATCTTGTAGCCGTTGCATTCCTGATGAGCCTGCGTCGCGGCGTGGATGAAGAAGCCGTTCGATTCGTAATTGCGCGCCCACAGGTTGCGGATCACGACCCCGTTCACGTCGACCGCCTCGATCCCGTTCTGGGCAGGGCCCAGCTCGCCCTTGGCGTTCTTGCCTTCGAGGATCTGCTTGCGCGGGTTTTTCTTCAACCCGACGATCTTCAGCCCGTTGAATTCCTTGCGCTTCAGCCCGCCGTTGAGGACGACGCCCTCGACGTACTTGCCGGGCTTGACCTTCACGATCGCCTGCACCTTGCGGTTCTTCGGCTTGTCCTTGAACGAGCCGGCCGCGTCGGCGCCGCGCTGGATCGTGCGGAACTTGCAGCCGTGCTTGCAGACGAGGAAGACCTTGTTCTTTGCCTGCTTCTCCCCCTTCTTCTTGGCAGCCTGGGCGTTGCCGCCGGGCGCTGCGAGCCCAGGCGCCGCTGCCGCACAGGCGGCGCATAGGACGACAACCATGGCAGGGACCGCGAATCTGAGCTTCATCTCTCTCCTCGACTCCGTGGGCACGACGACGTGTCCCGGCCTCCAACGGGTCCCTGCGCAGGAATACTTTAGCGGAGAGCCGACGCCCGGACTCGAACACCAGACCCACTACACAGCGGCGTCGAGCTCCTCGACGAGTGCCTCGACACGGCGCTCGACCTCGTCCCGGGTAGCCCGCACCACCTCGATCGGCTGATCCTTGGGATCGGGCAGGTCCCAATCGACGTAGCGCTTGCCGGGGATGTAGGGGCACTCGTCACCGCAGCCCATCGTCACCACGACGTCGGCCCATTCCGCGTCCGCGCGGGTCAGCTCGCGGGGGATGCGGTCGGCCAGGTCGACGCCGAGCTCGCCCATGACCTCGACCACCTCTGGGTGAACCCGCTCGCCGGGCGTCGTTCCGGCAGAGCGCGCCTGATGGCGACCGGCGGCAGTACGAGTGAAAAGCGCCTCGCTCATCTGCGAGCGCCCGGCGTTGTGCAGGCAGACGAACAGGGCGTGGGCCATCAGGCGCTTTCCCTCAGCACGCCGGCTGGATGCTCGCCACGGACGAGCTGGTAGGCCAGGGCACCGACGATCGCACCGGCGAGCGGGGCGACTATGTAGATCCAGAGGTCGTGCAGTTCGCCAGAGACGAGGGCCGGGCCGATCGAGCGGGCGGGGTTCATCGAGGCGCCGGTGATCGGACCGCCGAAAAGGGCGTCGAGGCCGACGGTGCCGCCGATGGCGATGGCCGCTCCGGCGCCGACCGCCCGGGTGTCGGTCGCCACGGCCATGATCACGAACATGAGGAAGGCGGTCAGCACGCCCTCGTAGGCGAGGGCGCCGCCGACGCCGATCGTGGGGAGGGTCGTGCCGAGCGCAGCCGGATCGCTCGGCCAGATCGCCGCCAGCAACGCGGCGGCGGCGAGGGCGCCCGCGAGCTGGGCGAGCAGGTAGGCGACGGCGTCGACGCGGGGAAGGTGCCTGGTGACGAGGAAGGCGGTCGTCACCGCCGGGTTCAGGTGCGCGCCGGAGAGGTGCCCGGTCGCGTAGATCATCGCCATGATGATGAGGCCGAAGACGAGCGCGATCCCGACCGTGCCGAGGGTGCCGGGGTGCTGGGCCTCGGTGACGATCGCGCCGCATCCGGCGAAGACCAGGGCGAAGACGCCGATGCCCTCGGCGGCCGCGCGCCGGATCAGGTCGGGTCGGCTGTTCACGGTCGGCTCAACAGCAGGCGACGGCGGGGGCGAAGACCTCGCGCACGGAATCGAGCGCGCCGGGAACGAGGCTGAAATAGCTGCGGGTGCCACGGCTCTCGCGCTCGACCAAGCCGGCGTCGACCAGCACCTTGAGGTGATGGCTGACGGTGCCCTGCGAGAGGCCGAGGTACGGCTCGAACTCGCAGACGCAGACCGCCTCGCCGTCGGCTCGCAGGAGCATGTTCACGATCCGCAGTCGCTGCCGGTCCGCAAGCGCCTTCATCACCGCCTCCAGCTCGGCGGCCTGATCCCCTCCGAGCGAGGACCCGGCGAGCGGAGTGCAGCAGTTGATGACCGGCAGATCAGTCACGGCACGAAGCTACCAGAATCATCGACACTCATCAATGAATACAGGATCGGCCGGTCGGTCCCTGCGAATCGGCCCTTTTTCAGAGCCGACGCCCGGACTTGAACCGGGGACCCCTTCATTACGAGACCCAGCCTGGAGGCCTGATTGGGCCGATCCGGCTCGATCTCGTCCAGTTAGTTCAGTCTGGTTCGGCCAAGAACTGCCGAGTTGGGGACATATTTCGGGACACGGAATGCGGCTGCAACAATAGGAGCCGTGGAGCCACAGGCGCCGACAACTCCGAAGGGCAAATCAACCGCCAAGCCGGATCTGAAGTCCGGGCTACCCGGCACGCCCGAGGAGCAGCGCCGAGGCCTTCGCGCAGCGATGAAGAAGCACGCCGAGACGCTCCGGCGTTTGGGCCAATAATGCTGTCGAGCCAGCATGGTCTACTACCTCGAGTTCGGCGACTACTGCCGCATCGCTGCAGAGATTCTCGGTCTTGAACCCGAGCAAGTCGCTGGGTTGCCGAATATCGGGCTTGCCGATTCTGCGCTGGCCGCACCCCGTGCCGGATTCGGAGACTATGAGGCGTATCCGACTCTAATAGAGAAGGCAGCTGTCCTGGTCGAGCGCCTAGCGCGCAACCATCCGCTCCCTGACGGCAACAAGCGGTCAGCCTTCCTTGCGATGGAGCGCTTCCTTGCAGTCAACGGACGCCCGTTGCTCGACGCCGAACCTGACGTTGATGTGCCGATGGTGGAGAGGATCGCCGCGGGGGACGCCGCGCCAGCGGATGTTGCTCAATGGCTTGAAGCGAGAACAGCGCCAAGAGCGTGAGCTGCCTTGGCGTGCAATCCGGTGTGGCGGACTGGCCCACCTACGTCGAAGCAGTTGCCGCCGTGTTTGCCGCCATAGGAACGGTGGCCGCCGTGATGGTGGCGCTGTTCTACCAGCCTCTGCGCGAACGCCGGAGGATGCCGCGCTTGCATCTTGAGCCGCCAGCGGATGCCAGGCGAGGGTTTCCGGGCTCATGGCATCTGCTGGATGCGATCACGCTGCAAGTGAAGGCAAAGCGCGGTCGGAACTCCGCTGAGGATGTGGAGGTCCTAGCAACCGCTATGTGGTGGTCGCGCGAACGCCCGGACGAAGACCCTTTTGTCTTGTTCGAAAACCGACCGCTGCCCTGGTATGAATCGCCAGAAACCGACGGGGCACATACCGAATGCATATGGCGCCGGGTATTTCCCGCGGCGTTGAAATTCTCAAGATTGGCTCCCCACAGGCCCTCTATCGGTGGCTGGGCTGGTCAGACCCACTGGGTTCCGAATCTAATCCTGGGGAAACAGCTGCTTTTGCGGTTCATCCGAAGCCCGCATCGCCAGGCTCGAAACCCTTTGTTCAGCCGTATCTAAATTGGCGCATCCGATTCGCTGTCGCTGCTCGCAACGTCGATAGCACTGTGTATGAGGTCGACCTCAAAGTCGACGTGAAATGGACAGACGACGCTGGCCCGCAAGCGAAAGCGAAGGCGTCGTCTCCCGGCATGTGGTCGGACGCGACCAAGAAGCGGGTCGAGACGAGCATTCGCTGGTCAGGGTTTCGCCAGCTTGCGTAGTCGCCTGCCTCTCGTTGAGAGCCGACGCCCGAACTTGAACCGGGGACCCCTTCATTACGAGGAAGGGGTCTACCCGGCTGGGCTACGTCGGCGCAGTCGTCGCATCGCCTTTTGTGATGCGGAATTCGGGGCTACCTCGTCAGCAAGGATAGCGAAGGTTCCAAGGGCAATTTCGGATAATTCCGGGCAATTTCGGGTGGGTTTGGGCCACGAGATGAGGGTTCGTGGCCCAAACAATCCTTTGGCGGCCGACAGCGAATGGCCGGAGCGACGGAGCGCTTGCCGCGGGGGCGACCGTCCAGGAGCAGTTGGTCATGAAGACGATCGAGCTATCGAGGCACTGAAACGTGCGCTTCAAACCTCCGGCGCTTGGGTGAGCTTCACCGCCTCCGCCGGAAGCGCCCCGTCGACGATGTCGGCCAAGGTCACCGATTCCAGGACAGCTCGCATGTTGGTGCGAAGCGCCACCCACACCTCGCGTAGGGGCGCCGCGGTGCCCGGGTAGGAGAGGTCGTCAGGGCGCTCTGAGCGGATGCTGGCGATCGGGCCCTCGACGGTGCGAATCACATCGGCGACGGTGATCTCATCGGCACGACGCGCCAGCCGGTAGCCACCTGCCGGCCCTCGTTGGCTGCGAACCAGTCTCGCGTGGCGGAGCTCGAGCAGGATGTTCTCCAGGAAGCCAAGTGGGACTCCCTGGGCAGTGGCGATCGCCTCTACCTTGAGCGGGCCGCCGTCGGCGGCCGCCAGCTCGACCATCGCACGGACCGCGTAGTCGGCTTTCGCCGTTAGGTTCATCGCGGTCCGCTCCGTTCGCGTCTCGCGGCTAGTCGCCGCCGGTTTCTCCGAGCAGCTCGGGGGCAAAGGTCTTTGTCTTGGGGTCCGCTCCCATCGCGAGCTTCTGCAAGCCGAAGAGTTCCTCGCTGGAGCGGAAGAGTGAGTAGGGATTGAAGGGCACGGTCTCGGTTCCACCCTTCGATGCGAACGGCGAGATCAGCAGCGCTCCGACGCGGAGTGGGTCTTCGGCGGGAGGGGTCGTGCCCGACTCGACGGGGGGAGCATCGAAGACGACGATCAGAAGGCCGTCTTTCTTGAAGGCCGGAGCGGCGAGGATCTGCGGCGCCCACTGCGACAGGAATGCGTCGGCGTTGGCGGGGCCTTCCGGCGAACCCGCCACGCATCGGCCGATCGCCCCCGAATCGCACGGAGTTGGGGCGATGAACGAGTAGTTGGGCGTCTTGACGGCTTTGCGGAGGTCGCCGCTCAGCTTGTCGATCGAGACGTCGTTGCTCGCGCAGTCTCCAAGGTCGAGCAGCGAGTGGAAGTAGGCAAACGGGTTCTGGATCGTCGCGTAGCCACCGGGGGCCGCCGTCTCCGCTTCCCCCGATCCCGGATGCACGCAGGTGGCTGGTTGCCCGCCTTCATCGACCATGCCCTCCATGTAGGCGTGCCAGGTGAAGCGCGCGCTTCCCAGCTGATCGGCGAGGGTGAGCGTTTCGACCGGGTAGACGCAGCCCGCCCCGCGCACGATTCCCTTGCCGTTGGCTTTGGTGCCGGGCGGAAACTCGGCGTAGGTCGGGCAACCGGCGGCGGTCTGCGCGTTGGGCGGCTGGCCGCTGATCGCGGCGATTGAGTTGGCGATGCCGGAGTCGTCCAGCAGCGTGTAGTTGCTCAGCAGCGTGCCCTGGGGTCGCAAGGTGCCCGATAGATAGGGCATCTGCGAAGCGGGGCCAAAGGCCGCTTCATAGCCTGGACTGGCTAGCGAGATGACGAAGACGTGCTTGATCGGGCCGGCTTCTGGCAAAGGCGCCGGAGGCGCGGGTTCCGGTGCCGGTTCTTCAGGCGCAGGTTTGGGTTCGGGGCCACCGCCGAGCGGTTCGGGCGAGGATGGCGTGCCGAGCGACGAGGTCCCAGCGGCCTTTTCGCCGCTTGGGGCGGAGCCCCCCAATGGGCTTGCCGGGGCGGGCGAGACCGCGGCGGGCTGTGGGTCGGCGGCAAGCGTACGACCGAGCATGGCGGCAAATGGACTGCTGTCGGCAGGGTTGCTGAGGGCGCTCGCGACGATCCCCGAGGTAGCGACGAGCGAGGATGCCACGAGTAGGCCGAAGCGCCTCCCGGTCAGGCTCGCCGCGGCGGCCACCGCCCGCTGGAATATCCCGCCCGGTCCTCTCACGGAGCCACCGCCGCTGCCGTCAGCGTCTGCCCGCACTGACCGCAGAAGCGCAATGCTGGCCCGTAGGGCGAGCCGCAGCTCGGACAGTTGCCCGCCGCGTCGGAGCGCTCCAGCTCAAGGACCCGCTCGACCGCGAGCAGCTCGGCGTCGACCCGCTGCAGCTCGGCCGCCTTCCGGGTCAAGACGTCGAGGCGGACGTGGTCGCGGATCGCCATCTCATAGAAGGCGCCGCCCAGGTCGGCCTGCATCACCGTGAACTTCTCCAGCAGTCGATCCCGCTGGGCGAGCAGATCGGCGTTCTCCGGCGACGCCTCGGAGGCTGGTTTTGCCTCTTGCCTATGCGACCCGCGGCGCGGCAACCTCAACCGGATCATGGTTCGGCTCCGCTCGGTGCCTTGCCGCTGCCCGGACTGCCGCCGACGACGATCACGTCCGGCAGGCCCTGCTGGGCTTTGACGTAGTTCTCGCCCGTTTGTTCGGGGGCTTCTTCGACGAGGCGGGTGTCTTCTTCTTCCTTTTGCTTGGAGGCGTGGAAGTCGGTGACGGCATGGACCGTCCCGTTCTTGGTGTGGGCAACCACTTTTTCTTTGCCCCCGCCTTTCGACTTGTCCGCCTTTACCTTCTTTTTCGTTCCCGGGGCGGTGGTAGTGGGCGCGGCGGAGGCAGCAGTCGCGTTCTGTTCGCGCAGCGCCTGCAACAGTGCATTGCTGTCGCCGTTGCCGGAGCCGCTGCGGCCGACCATGACCCCGAGGGCGACGGCGATCGGCAACAGCGCGAAGAAGCCGACTGCGGCGGCGCGGCTCGTCGGGCTTGGCTTCGACAGCGGCCCGACCAGCGGCCGGCGGGCCCGCTTGCTCATCGCTGCGAAGTAGCGCGAGGAAGGGTTGGCGCCGTTGCCGCGCCGGGCCGCGCAGTTGACGCAGTAGCGCTGCTGGGGGTCCATCGGCGCCCCGCACTCCTCACACGGCTCGTAGGCATGCGAGCTGCGTACGTCCTGCGTCATCGCTCCTCCTTCTTGCGCTGGTGCTTTGCGCGGGCTTTGAGGATCTGCTCGGCCTTGGCCCGCTGGGCGGCGGCCTTTTCCTGCGTGGTCGAACAGCCGGCGAGGCTGCCGGCGGCAAGGGCGCCGCAGAGAGCCAAGACCGTGAGCTGCGCCTGTCGCCTAGCCGAAGGCACCGCTCACGTACTCCTGGGTGCGCTGCTCGCGGGGCGAGCCGAAGAGGGCCGTCGCGCTGTTGTACTCGACCAGGTCGCCCAGGTACATGAAGGCGACGTGGTCGGCGATCCGGTAGGCCTGCTGCAGGTTGTGGGTGACGATGACGACGGCAACGTCGTCGCGCAGCTTCACGATCAGGTCCTCGATCACCTGGGTCGATTTCGGGTCGAGGGCCGAGCAGGGCTCATCGAGCAGGAGAACCTCCGGCTGCGCCGCCAGCGCCCGGGCGATGCAGAGCCGCTGCTGCTGGCCGCCGGAGAGCTTCAGCGCCGGGTGGTCGAGGTTGTCCTTTACCTCCTCGAAGAGGCCGGCGCGCTCGAGGGCGCTGTGGACCGCCGGCTCCAGAGCCTTTTTGCGCTGGCGCCGCGAGCCCTGCTCGCGCAGTACGTAGGCGATGTTGTCGAAGACGCTCATCGGGAACGGGTTGGGCTGCTGGAAGACCATCGTCACCCGGCGCCGCAGCAGAGTCGGCTCGATCAGTGTGATGTCGATGTCGTCGAGCAGGATGCGGCCGCTGAGGCGGGCGCTTGAGGTCAGCTCGGTGAGCCGGTTGAGCGAGCGCAGAAGCGTCGTCTTGCCGCAGCCCGAGGGACCGATCAGCGCCAGCACTTCGCCTTGGCGAACCGGCAGGGAAACGCCCTTGACCGCTTCGCGGTCGGCGTAGGAGACGGAGACGTCGTCGATCTCCATCCGCCGGATCGAGAACTGCGGCGCGCCGATCGAGCGGCGGGCGGCGGTGAAGCCGCCCTGCTGCGGGCCATGGCCATTGCTCGACTGTGCTGGCGTTGCCGCCTCGGTCGCCGGCTCGGGGTCCTCCAGCTTCAGCCGCCGGATCGGCGGCGGCGGGCTCAATGGCTCCACGTTCCAACCTTTCTCGCGCGGCGGTGGACGACGTCGGCGGCCGCGTTCAGGACCAGCACCATCAGCAGGAGCACGAAAGCCGCCGCATAGGCCTTGTGCGGCTGGTTGAGGTTCCCGGTGGGGGAGGCCTCGTAGACGAAGTTGGTCAGGGTGGTGCCGGCGCCGCGCAGGAAGTTGAGCGGGAACGGCGCCCCTTCGACCGGGGCGAAGTTCTGGGTCGCGCCGAGGAGAACAAGGATGATCGCGGTGTCGCCGATGATCCGGCCGAGGCCGAGGATGGCGCCGGTCGCGACCTGGGGGCGGCAGGTCGGCAGCAGAATCCGCCGCGTCGTCGCCGCCTTCGTCTTGCCGACCGCGTAGGAGGCCTCACGTATGTGGCGAGGAATCGAGCCCAGGCCCTCGCGGACGCTGGCGACGACCAGCGGCAGCGCCACCAGCGAGAGCATCACCGAGGCCGCGAAGAAGGAGCGGCCGAAAACGACTCCCTCGGAGGTGCGGCTGAGGAAGCCGAGGGCGGTGTTGGAGAAGATCACCGTGCCGAAGAGGGCGAGGACGATCGAGGGAATGGCGGCGATCGCCTCGATCGTCGACTCGGTGATCCGCGCCAGCGTCGCCGGGCGGCCGTACTCGACCAGCCAGACCGCGATCGCCACGCCGGTGGGCAGGGCCAGGGCGATGCCCATCGCGGCGACGATCATCGTGCCGATGAAAGCGTCGGAGAAGCCGCCGGTTTCGCCCTCGCTGAAGCCGGCTGCGGCGGGGGTGAAGAGCATCGAGGGCCGCAGGAACCTGATCCCCTGCACCATCAGGTAGACGACGATCGCAACCGCGATCGCGCAGAAGAGCAGCCCGAGGAACCAGCAGATCGCGAGCCCGATGCGGTCGGCAAGGCGCCAGGTGGCGCTGCCCTCCACCGCGTCGCTGCGGGCCCCGGGGCGCAAGGGATTGCGCTGCGGAGTAGGCGGCGTCGATGGAACCGTGACCGGCGCAGTCGGGACTTGGGTCGAGGACTCCATCACGCGCTCCCGTACTTGCGCATTGCCCGGCGGGCGATGTGGCCGGCGAGCGAGAACATCGCACCGGAGAAGAGGAGGACGGCGGCAATTGCGAACAGGGTCGCGTTGGCCGGCTTCGAGCTCAGCTGGTCGATGTTCTTGACGATCGTCGGTGCCAGCGGCCGCGAGGGCTCGTAGATGAAGATCAGGCCATCCGCGGGATTGGGAGCGAAGCCGACCGAGCCAGAGATCATCGCCAGCATCACCGCCTCCCCCGTCGCCCGGGCGACGGCAAGCACCGTGCCGGCGACGATCGCCGGACGCGCGGCGCGCACGCCGATCTTCCAAGTCGTGCGCCAGCGGTTGACGCCGAGGGCCAGAGAGCCTTCGAGCCAGCCCGGCTTCACCGCCCGCAGGCCGTCGCTGAAGATCGAGACCATTAGCGGCGCGATCATCACCGTCAGCACCAGAACCGCCGCCAGCAGGCTGTAGCCGGTCAGCGAGATCACCCCGGCGACCGAGGCCTTCTGCGGCTCGGTGACCAGGTGGTTGCCGATGAAGGGGACGAGGACGACGACGCCGATCAGCCCGTAGATCACCGAGGGCACGCTGGCGAGGAAGCGCACAACGGGCTGCAGGACGTTGCTCATCCAGCTCGGCGCGAACTCGACGATGAAGACGGCGACGAAGAGCGCCGAGACCAGGGCGATCGAGACCGCGCCGAAGGTGACCAGGATCGTGCTCCAGATCAGCGGCCAGGCGTGGAAGGTGTAGACGTAGCCGGCGCCGGTCTGGGCGGAGAGGGAGATCGCTTCCAGCTGGTCGTCGACGTTGCCGCCGGGGCCGAACCAGGCAAGGCCGTTGTGGGCGAAGGAGGGCCAGGCGTGGACGAGGACGGTGGCGATCAGCGCCAGCAGCAGCGCCACGACCCCGCAGACCAACGCGCCGAGCATCCGCTCGACGCGCTGGTCCGACCACTTTGGGCCGTACTCGGGGGTCAGCTCCGGCTCCAACGTCCTACTTCTTGTTGAAGGCGGGCACGCCGCCGGCTTTGAGGATGACTTCGCCGGCCAGCTTGCTGCGTCGCGCCCAGTCGATGAACTTGACCAGGGCCTTCGGGCTCGAGCTGCCGTTCCCCGGCAGGACGAGGAAGATGTAGCGCGAGAGCGGGTACTTCAGCGGCTCGACGCTGATCTTCGAGGGGACGCAGCGGACGCCGTTGACCTTCAGCGTCTTCAACCCCTTCTTCTGCCAGGCGAGGCCGGCGTAGCCGATCGCGTTGGGGTCCTGCTTGACCGCGTTGACGACGAGGCCGTCGGCGGTGAGCGCATTGACGTTGGAGGCCGGCGGTTCGTTGTTCAGCACCGCCTGGAGGAAGAAGTTGTAGGTCCCTCCGTTGGTGTCGCGGCCGACGGGGTCGATCGTCGTGCCGAGGCCCGATCCGCCGATCTGACTCCAGTTGGTGATCAGCCCGCGGTAGATGTCGTGCGTCTGTTGGATCGTGATGTTGGCGAGGCTGTTCTTCGGGTTGACGTCCATGCAGAGCCCGTCGAGGTAGAACTTGATGTAGGTGGTGCCGGCGTCGCTCGGCAGCGGCGTGCGCGCCTGGCCCGCGAACTGGCTGGTCCCGTTCTGCACGTCCTTGACGCCCGCGTTGCCGCCGTTGGCGGTGTAGACGAAGTGAACTTTGTGGTTGACCTTCTTCGTGTAGGTGGCGAAGAGGGCCTGCAGCACCGGCTGCGCTGCCACCGAGCCCGACCCGATCAGGGTCACGGCACCGGCCGACGCCGGCGCGGCGAGCCCCAGCAGGGAGATCGCCGCGAGAGCGAGAGTCTTGCTTCTCATGCGATTCGCGTCCTTTCTGCCGGCCTCAAGGGGTTTAACAAGACTTTGTTGACCAGCTTGATCGCGAAACGCTAGCAGGTTCTGTAGCTTATTGACCTCCTTAGTAGAGAAAGGCCGCCCAGGGCAGTTCCAGGGCCGTGCGGGGGCCACGGAAATGGAGGTCCAATTGCTGAAGAGAAGGCTGTCCACCCCCCGAGCCGCGACCGTCGTCGTGCTCTCGGCGGCCGTCGCGGCCTCGGTCACCGTCGTGCCCTCGGTCGCCCAGTCGTTGCTGACGAGCAAGAAGGCGGCGAAGGTCTACGTCACCAACAAGAAAGCATCGAGGCTCTTCCTGAAGAAGAAAGCGGCCACGAACCTATACGTGGCGAAGAGGACGGCGCCGAAGCCGCCGGTGCTGGGAATCGCCGCCGGGACGGCTCCCTTTGGCCCGGTCTCGACCACCACGGCCGGCTATGTCCCAACCGCGTTCAGCTCCTTCGCGACCCATGTCGAAGCGAGCTCCACCGTGATCACCTTCTCGGGGAACGCAACCTGCGTCTCGGAAAAAGCCAGCTCGGCTGATGCCTGCCCGATTCAGATCCTGGTCGACGGCCAATCGACCGGCAAGGTGAACTTCGCCCCCGCGACGCTCGCCTCCGAGTCGCCAGTGCCGATCGTCCGCACGGCGATGCAGACGACCGTGCTCGGCAAAGGCGGTCACGTCGTGGCGATCCAGTACGCGGGCGCAAAAAACGTGACCTTCACGCTGAAGAGCTGGAACCTCGCAGTGGAGTCCTACCCCCAGCCGGAAGAACCGTTGCAGGTCGAAGGCGCCGGCAAAGGCGGTGGCTCGAAGAAAAGCAGCTGAGCTCGGTCCGGACTGCATCAACTTCCGCGCTCGTGGCAGGCAAGGTTGGTGCAGTCCGGCCTGACCCACATTGCCACAATCCCGCGCGCTGTGACAAAGGAGCCCACCGCCGATCGCGAGGAATCGCTCGGCTCGATCTTCCTCCGCTTCCTGAGGTTCGGCTGTCTCGCCTGGGGCGGGCCGGCGGCGCAGATCGCGATGATCAAGCGCGAGTGCGTCGATGAGGAGCGCTGGATCTCGGAGTGGAGCTTCAGGCGGTTGCTCGCCGTCTACCAGGTGCTCCCCGGCCCCGAGGCGCACGAGCTCTGCGTCTACTTCGGTCGCCTGCGCGGTGGCAAGCTCGGCGGCTTCCTTGCCGGCCTCGGCTTCATGCTGCCGGGCTTCCTTCTCATGCTCACCGCCTCGATCCTCTATGTCGAGGCAAACGTCGCGAGCCACCTTCACGCCCTCTTCTACGGGCTCTCGGCGGCAGTCGGCGCGCTGGTCGCCCGCGCAGTGGTCCGCCTCGGCGGCGCCTTCCTCACCGATGCCGCGCTCGTCCTAATTGCGATCGCTGGGTTCGTCCTCACGCTTTTCGCCAACGCCAGCTTCGTCTTGGTCTTGCTCGGTGCGGGCCTCGCCTATGAGTTGTGGCGGAACGCGCCCCGCTGGCTCGGGCAGCTCAGATCGTTCAGCGTCGGACCGCTCGGTGTAGTGCTCCTCGCCACCGGGACGATCACAGTCTCATTGACAGGCCAGGTCTTCCTCGAGGGCCTCAAGGCCGGCCTGCTCACCTTCGGCGGCGCCTACACCGTGATCCCCTTCCTGCATGGCACCGTGGTCGAAGGCCACCATTGGCTCAGCTCCAAGCAGTTCGTCGACGGACTCGCGATCGGCGGCATCCTGCCGGCGCCGCTGATCATCTTCTCCACCTTCGTCGGCTACCTCGCGGGCGGCCTGGTCGGGGCGCTGGCGATGACGGTCGGCATCTTCATTCCGGCCTTCGTCTTCCCGATCTTCCTGCACCGCCAGCTCGTCGCGGTCTCAGAACATCCGCGCCTGCATCAGTTCCTGCTCGGCGTCGCCGCCGGCGTGGTCGGGCTGATCGCGGCGGTCACGGTGGAAATCGTCAAGACCAGCGTGGTCGACGTCTACACGGCCCTGCTCGCGATCGGCGCCTTCCTCGCGCTCAACCGCTGGCACGGCAAGCTCACGGTCCTCTACGTGGTCCTCGGCTGCGGCGCGATCGGAGCCCTCCTTCAGTTGACCGTTGTCTAGGAAGGAGCTCATCTCCTTGCAGCGCCTCGTAGAGGCGATGGAGCGGACTCGCTCTGCCAGCTCGCGCTCCGTCTATTCGCCGCAACCGCGATTTGCTATTTTGAGTTAAATACTCAACAAACTAAGGAAGGAGCCCCTCGATGAACCGCGGCCACCTTCGTTTCGCGCGGCCGCCTCAGCGGCGTGTTGAGGCAACGGCCCGAGACCTCCTTCAGTCCAGGGGCAGCGTCCCGCGGGATCGCCGATCTCGATACCCGGGAGTACGAGGCGGTCTACTACCGCGCTCGCCTGATCTTGGGAGATGGCCTGCCCCGGCCGGCCCGCTCAGTCCGGTAAGTCTGTCTCGCGCCAAAAGACCATCGATGCCGGTTCGAGTCCCGCTTGCCGAAGCTTCTGCATGGCCTGCGCACAAACCGTCCGAGAAATCGTTCGCGTTGGCCGAAGGCGCTCAGTACGCAGGGTCAAGCTCCTTGAGCATCGGAAAGTGCCGCACGTTCGTGGTCAGCAGGTCGGCCCCGAGCAGCAGCGCGGTGGCGGCGATCAGGTAGTCGGCGTCGTCGATGCCGCTGTTGGCACGACGGTGATCCCGGGCGAGCTCGCCGGCGGCTCGTGCCACCTCCTCGCCGACGGGCACCCAGGAGAGAGCCGAGAAGAACTGCTCGAGCGCCTCGACCTCGCCTTTGCGAACGCCTGCCAGGAGCTCGAAGCGGACGACCTCGCTCGCGAGGAGCATCTCTTCGGCTTCGATCAGGCCGCTCAGCAGATCGACCGCCTCTGGCAAGCCCCTGAGATGGTCGATCGCGACGCTCGTGTCGAGCAGCTTCACTGGACGCCGAGGCGGGAGAGGCGCTCGTTGAGGTCGCCGCCGCGTATCGCGTCGACGTACTCGGCGCCGCTGCGCCGGCGCCCTCGCCATGAGCCAGCACTCGCCTGCAGCCCGCTGAGCCTCTCGTCCTTGTCCCGGCGGCCGAAGGTAGATCGCACCGCACGACGGACGAGCTCGGAGCGCGACGCCCCGGTCTCCTGGGAGGCGCGATCGAGGAGCGCCAGCTCGTCCTCTCCCAAATAGATCTGCGTTCGGCTCACAGCGTCACTATACACCTAGTGGTGTCCTTATCTATCGAACTCGGAACCACTTCTAGAGCAAGGAAGGTGTCTTTCGTTCGAAGGCGAGAGTGCTCATGTGCCGGAAACCGCTTGAAATAGCGGCTTGGCCATGTTTCGACGTCCGGCCGGCTGACCCCAGCTGCTCTCAAATCGGGCTCAAAATGGGGTCCAAGGACCCGATTTTTTGAGCTGATTGGGCCACGGTGACCCAATCAGATTCCCGGCGGGCCAGAAGAGCACAGCGGCTAAGTCAAATTTATCCCTGCAAATTGACCCCTTTTTCAGAGCCGACGCCCGGACTTGAACCGGGGACCCCTTCATTACGAGTGAAGTGCTCTACCAGCTGAGCTACGTCGGCGGGTCGGTTCCATTGTAGGAGCGCGGCCGGGAAGGCGGTGGACGCCCGAAGCGCCTATCCGCGCCGAGCGAGGAAGGAGATCGTGCGGCCGGGGCGGGAGCAGGAGACCGCGATGCCGCGGTCGGTGGAGGTGGCGAGGCAGCGGTAGCGGTGGCGGCCGACCGTGCAGGCGCCTCGCGAGGCCCTCGCCGTCAGCTGACAGTCGCTCTCGCTCTCCGCCGCCCAGGCGTCTACGACTTCGACGGCGGTGGTGCAGGCCACCCCCGTTGCTCGCGCCTCGCTCACCCCGCGCGTCAAAAGAGTGCAGCCATGCGTGGTCGCACCCTTCGGCGCCTGGCTCGTTGCCGGCGAGGTCTTCGTCGAACCACCCGTTTCCGTGCCCGACGGCGAGTCCGAAGACCCGCAGCCCGCTGCCGCGAGCGCGGCGACCGCCGCCACGGCAAGTCCGACGGCAGCGACCGAGGCGTGGAGGCGGCGGGCGCGTCTCATCGCCCGCCACACCCTATCTATGGCGTCGCGCTCCCCTGGCGAAACGCTTCCGACTGCGCGTGCGGCAGCTTGCCGCAGACCGGGCAGTCCGGATCGGGGACAACCGGCTCCTTTTCCAGCGACATCGTCCGCAGGTCGTAGATGTGACCGCAGCCGAGGGTCGAGGGCTGCGCCAGGTCGGTCAGGTAGTGGAGCACGTCGAGCCCGACCTGGCCGCCGATAAGCCCGCAGGCGGGGCCGAGCGTCGCGGCCGGCGAATCCTTGCCGCGCTGCTGCTCCATCGCCACGTCGAAGAGCGGAAAGGTGCGCCTGTACCCGGCCTCTTGACACTCGAAGCAACCGGTCACCCCCGGCACGTAGAAGGGCCCGACCCGTGCGATCGGCGGGAAGTGGCTCATCGCTATGAAGGGGATCCCCGCCGCGAAGCAGGCCGAGTTGATCCAGTGCTCGATGTCGTGCGCCGGCCAATCGCAGGCGTCGATCACGATGTCGTAGCCCTTGATCGCCTCGGCGACCGCCGCCTCGCTGTCGAGGCGCTGGAGCTTCGCTTCGACCCGCATCGCGGAGTTGAAGGCCTCCAGCCGCTCGGCCGCGGCAATCGCCTTGGGCCGCCCGATGTCGGCCTCCGTGTACAGGACCTGGCGATTGAGGTTGCTGCGCTCGACGTCGTCGAAGTCGACGAGCAGCATCTCGCCGACGCCGCAGCAGGCCAGGTTCAGCGCCGACCAACCCCCGAGGCCGCCCACTCCGAGCACCGCGATCCGCGCCTCTTCGAGCCGGCCCTGGCACTGGGACGGCGTCGGTCCGCCCGTTATGTCGCTGAAGTAGCGCAGCTGCCGGTCGAAGCGCGCGTAGACGTCCTCCGCGATCCGGTCGTCGTCGCGGGCATCCTCCACCACGCCGAGCTCCTCGAGCTGGGCGAGCAGGTCGCAGACCTCCTCCTCGCCGAACTCGTCGACCAGCTCGTCGCGCGTGTGCGTTCCGTCGAGCGCATCCAGCAGCGCCACCCCCTCCGGGTCGGGATCCTCGATGTGGATGTCGGCCCCTGCGCTCGGGCGCAGCAGGTAGAGATCCCCATTCGGAGCGGTCATCCGCTGGGTCGTGCGCTTAATCCGCGGTCGGTCCATAACAGCCTCCTCACTGGCGTTCACCGGTTTAGACCGGATGAATGCTCAAATAAGTTTCAATCAATGCAGAGAGGTCGCTCGGACAGCCGGCCAGGGATCGCCGAGATGGCGCCGTAAGGGCATCTTGGCCCCCTCCCGGAAAGGCTCCGCGCGCCGCGCGAGAGGAGAAACCGCATGCCGATCAGGCACATGAGCATCAAGAGGGTCCGCAAGGACCGCCTGAAGAAGTTCGTCGACGAGCGCCTGATTACCGCGCTCAAGCACCCGATCCGCGCCCATATCCTCGCGGTGCTCAACGAACGCGTAGCAAGCACCAAGGAAATCGGCGACGAAATCGAACTCGACGTAAGCGTCTTCTACAAGCACGTCCAGTTGCTGCAGAAGCTGGGCTGTATCGAGTGCGTCGAGACCAGGACCGTGCGGGGCGCCAAAGAGCACTTCTTCCGCGCGACCGCGACGCTCTTCTTCGACGACCGGAACTGGCAACGCCTGCCGGCGACGGTCAAGCACGACATCGCCGCCGATTTAGCGCACTCGATCTACGAGGACGCCCTCCGAGCCCTGAGCGCGGCCAAGCTCGGCGCGGGCGAGCCCGAGCACCTGAGCTGGACGCCCGGCGTCCTCGACGCCCGCGGCCGGCGCGAATCGATCAAGCTGCTCGACCAGACGCTGAAGGGGTTGACCGAGATCCAGCGCGCCAGCAACTGTCGCCTGGCGAAAAGCGGCGAGACGGGCATACCGATGACGACCGCGATCCTCGGCTTCGAGGCCGACCGGCCGTCGAGCTGAGCGCCATCACCCGCCGGCGAGCGAGCGAGCGCGGACGAGGACGGCGTCGAGCATCGGCTCGGTGAGCCGGCCTGTGAACGTGTTCTGCTGGCTCGGGTGGTAGCAGCCGAGCAGCGCCCAGCCGCCGACGCTCGCCTCGGCGCCGTGCGCGAAACGCGGCCGCGGCCGCGGCGCCTCACCGGTGAGGCCGCGGATCGCTCGCAACGACCCGTCCCAGGCGAAGGCGCCGAGGGCGACGATCGTTTGGCAGCGCTCGAGCAGGGCCAGCTCGCGCTCGAGGTACGGCAGGCAGTTGTCGCGCTCGCCGGGCGCCGGCCGGTTCGCCGGGGGCGCGCAACGGACCACCGCGGTCACGTAGACGCCGTGGAGGCGAAGGCCGTCGTCGCGGTGCTCGGAGGTGGGCTGGCTCGCGTAGCCGGCGCGGTACAGGGCCGCGTAGAGCCAGTCCCCCGACCGGTCCCCGGTGAACATGCGGCCGGTCCGGTTGGCGCCGTTCGCCGCCGGGGCCAGGCCGACGATCGCGATGCTGGCCGCCGGGTCGCCAAAGCCGGCGAGCGGCTTGGCCCAGTAGTCCTGGCCGCGATAGCGGCGTGGAGGCGCCGCGGCCTGCGCCTCGCGCCACGCGACCAGGCGCGGGCAGCGACGGCAGGCGTGGATCTCGGACGCGAGCCGCTCCAGCTGGGACGACCGCTTTCTCCCCCGCGAGGCCACGCCGGAACTCAATCAATTGGCGGACGCCAAGGCGGAAGGGCCCCGACCGCAAGCTGCGATCGGAGACCCCTCTCCCCTGGGACTAACGGTTCTTCGTCGTAGAAAGCAAGGGCACAACGCTCCCGGTTGCCGTGATCTTCACCCTGCCTCACCCCCTTCGCAATCGTCAGCACTTGCGGCGGGGGCCGCGACCTTCAGTTCAACGCTTTAGACCAATCCATTGCTGGAAAAAGTTCCAGTATTTGAAGCTGGATCGTTGCAAAGTCGCGAATTTGTTTGGCAAACAGGCTTTATCTCTAATACGATGGAGTGCTAAGAGGGCGCACAAACGAATCGGAGGAGTCGCTTTGCCAGCCAAGACCAGGACCAAGTCAGCTAGGAAGGAGAAGGCCCAGGGAGTCGACCAGAAACTGGTCAAGGCTCTGGCCCATCCCCTGCGGGTCGAGATACTCACCATCCTCAACGAGCGGATGGCGAGCCCCAACGAACTTTCCAAGGAGCTCGACGAGGGACTGAGCCAGGTGAGCTATCACGTCAAAGTACTCAAGGACTTCGAGTGCATCGAGATGGTCAAGACCGAGCCTCGGCGCGGAGCCGTGGAGCACTATTACCGCGCGACAGCGAGGGCCTATCTGACCGATCGCGATTGGCGGTCGCTTCCGGCGTCGATCAAGCCAGGGGTGAGCGCCTCCAGCGTCGGCATGGTCAACGAGCAGGTCTTCGCTGCCCTCTCCTCGGGCACCTTCGACTCCCGCGACGACCGGCACATCAGCTGGACGCCGGGGATCGTCGACCGGCAGGGCTGGGAAGAATCGGTCGACCTCGTCAACGACACGCTCGAGCAGATCATCCAGATCCATGCAGGCAGCGCCAAGCGTCTGGCAAAATCAGGCGAGGAGGGCATCCCCGCAATGGCGGTTTTGATGAACTTCGAAACCCCGCCGGCTGGGACCACCAAGAAGCCCTCGACGGCCAAGAGCAAGTCCAAGAAAACTTCACGAAAGGCTTAGCGACCCCGCAGACCCCTTGAAGAGAACATAGGCTTCGCGCCTCCGATGGGCACGGAGCTTCTTCAATGCGGGTCCTGCAGACGACGGCGCGGCGCAAGCCGCGCCGTCGTCTTTTTTCTGGCCGCGATCCTGATCGCCGGGGCCAGCGGCTGCGGCAAGCACGGCCACGGCGCGAGCACCGACAGCGAAAAGGCCGCCGACAGCGAAATCCTCAACGAGATCCTCGCCCAGGAACTCACCCTGATCGAGTCCTACGGGCCGAGCCTCGCCATCGCCCACGGCCGCGCGCGGGCGCTGGTCCTGGGGCTGCGCGGCCAGGACCAAGCCCACGTCGACGCCCTCCAGAAGGGCATCCGTGGCGTCGGCGGCGAAGCCGTCGCAGAACCGATGCCGCTCGAAGCGAAGCGCCCGGCGAACGAAGCGGAGGCGCTGACTCTCGCCTACGAAGAGGAGAACGCCGCCCTCGACCAGGCGCTGGGCTCGGCGGCGCGCCTGCAGACCGGCGCGCCGCGCGGCCTCGCCGCCGCCCTGGCCGCCAACCACGCTCAGCACCTGGTCGTCCTGCGCCAGCTGATGGGATCCGGCCTTGCCGCCGCCGTCCCCGCTCCACTCGAATCCGGCGACGAACCGCCGCCGGAACCGCGATGATGCGGGCGTGACCGCGCCGCTGTACGCGATCGGCCGCTTCTGCTCGCGCCATCACTGGCCGGTGATCGCCGCCTGGCTGATCGTCGCTGTCGTGCTCGTGATCGCCGGCCAGGCCTCCGGCGACAAGACAAACGACAACCTGACCCTGCCCGGCACCGGCTCGACCGAGGCGACCGAACTGATGGAAGCGAAGCTGCCCGAACAGGCCTACGGCAGCAACCCGCTCGCCTTCGAATCGAAGGAAGGCGCGCTGACCCAGCCGAAGTACGCGCGGGCGATCGAAGAATCGATCGCCCGCCTGAAAGCGATGCCGGAGGTCAACTCGGCGATCAGCCCGCTGAGCGAGGAAGGCGTCGAACGTGGCCTGCTCAGCAAGGACAAGGCCGTCGCCTACACGCCGGTGATCCTCGGCGTCGGGCCCGGCGAACTGACCGAGGAACAGGCCGAAGCGGTGCTGGCCGCCGGCGATCCGGCGAAGAAGGCCGGCCTCGAGACTTCGGTCGGAGCCTACGTCGGCCAGCAGCTCTCCAAGCCCGACACCGGCGTCAGCGACGCGATCGGGATCGCCGCGGCGATCGTCATCCTGCTCTTCGCCTTCGGCACGGCGACCGCGATGGTCATGCCGATCGGCTCGGCGATCGTCGGCCTGGCGATCTCGCTCTCGGTCATCCGCCTGCTGGAGAACGCGATCGAAGTGCCCAGTGTTGCCGCCACCCTGGCGACGATGATCGGCCTCGGCGTCGGGATCGACTACGCGCTGTTCATCGTCACGCGCCACAAACTCCAGCTCGCCGACGGAATGGAGCTGCGCGAGTCGATCGCGCGCGCCACGGCCACCGCCGGCGGGGCCGTCGTCTTCGCCGGCTTCACGGTGGTGATCGCGCTCTGCTCGCTGGCCTTCGCCGGGATCCCGTTGGTATCGACGCTCGGGTTCACGGCCGCGATCGCCGTGGTCGTCGCGGTCTGCGCGGCGTCGACGCTGCTGCCCGCCATGCTCGGGGCCCTCGGGCCCCACATCAACTCACTGCGGGTGCCGGGCACAGGCGGCGGACCCGACGACACCGAGCCGCACGGCTGGCGACGCTGGGCGCGGGGCGTCGCCGGGCGTCCCTGGCCCTCGGCGCTGGTGGCCCTCGCCGTCCTGATCGTGCTGGCGATCCCCCTGCTGCAGCTCGAACTCGGCCAGAACGACCTCAGCGCCCTGCCGAAGTCGACCACCGCCCGCCAGAACTACGACATGCTCGACAAGGGCTTCGGGCCCGGCGTCAACGGTCCGCTGCTGATCACCACGAAGTTCGAGTCGCCCCAGGAAGCCCAGAAGCTGCTGCCCGTCCTCGAGCAGGAGGTCTCCAAAGCGGGTGACGTCGCCGGGGTCTCGGAACCGAGTCTCGACAAAGCGGGCACCGTGGCCGTCTTCACGGCGATCTCCAAATCGGCGCCATGGGCCGACGAGACGGTCACCCTCGTCGAAGACCTGCGCGACACGACGATCCCGCGCGCCCTGCAGGGGACCCACGCGGCGGCCTACGTCGGCGGCCAGACCGCCGGCTACATCGACCTTGCGACCCAGATCGCGGACAAGCTGCCGCTGATGATCGCGATCGTCGTCGGCCTCAGCTTCGTCGTCCTCCTGCTCGCCTTCCGCTCGCTGCTGGTGCCGGTCAAGGCCGCGGCGATGAACCTGCTCTCGGTCGCCGCCGCCTACGGCGTCGTGACCGCGGTCTTCCAGCTCGGCTGGGGCTCGTCGCTGATCGGGCTGGATCACTCGATCCCGATCGTCAGCTTCGTGCCGTTGCTGATGTTCGCGATCCTCTTCGGCCTCTCGATGGACTACGAGGTCTTCCTGATGACCCAGATGCGCGAGCACTACCGGGAGCACGAAGACGAGCGCGAGGCCGTGATCGAGGGCCTGGCCAACACCGGGCGGGTGATCACCTCGGCGGCGGCGATCATGGTCTGCGTCTTCACCAGCTTCGTCCTCAACGGCAACCCGATCGTCAAGGAGTTCGGCGTCGGGCTGGCGGTCGCGATCGCGATCGACTCGACGATCGTCCGCTGCCTGCTGGTCCCGGCGGTGATGGTCATGCTCGGCAAGTGGGCATGGTGGATGCCGCGTTGGCTCGAGCGCTTCACGCCCCACATCAGCATCGAGGGCGAGGAGTTCTTCGCCCGGCGCGACGCCGCCGTGGCTGCCGAGGGGTCGGAGTGAGCGGGGATGTTCCCGCTCAACCTGCCTAACCTCCTCACCCTGCTGCGCATCCTCGCGGTGCCGGTCGTGGTCGTGGCCCTGCTCGGCGAGACCGACAACGGCGATACGCTCGCCGCCGCCGTCTTCGCCCTCGCCGCCGTGACCGACGGCCTCGACGGCTACTTCGCGCGCTCGCGCGGCTCGATCACCACCTTCGGCAAGCTGATGGACCCGATCGCCGACAAGCTGCTGATCGTCGCCGCGCTCGTCTCGCTGGTCTCGCTCGACCGCCTCGCCGCCTGGGTGGCGATGGTGATCATCGCCCGCGAGTTCGCCGTCACCGTGATGCGCGTGATCGCCGCCGAGCGCGGCGTCGTCATCGCCGCCAGCTGGCTCGGCAAGGCCAAGACGGTGCTTCAGATCGCCGCCGTCTTCGCCCTGATCGCGGCCAACCCGGCGCCGGCCTGGGTCGATGCGCTGGTCTACCTCGCGGTTGCCGCCACCGTGATCAGCGGCGCCGATTACTTCTTCGGCCTGCGCCGCCGCCTCGACGAAGAGCGCCGGTCACGCTCTCGTCACCTGGCCGCGCGCAAGTCCTGACGTTCAGCGCCACCCACGCGCTGGCGCTTGCGACCGTAGGCCAACGGTCGATGCCCAAGCAGCCTCGCAACGTTTTTCGATGAATCGCGTCGAAAAAAAGTTGCGACGCGGAGGTTTGGGGTGCTGGAGTGAGATCAGGCTCGAAGTCTCGGATCAGGCGCTCGCGGCGTCGAGCCATTCCCGCATCGTGCCGTGGCGGGATTGGTGCTCGCCCGAGACGAGCTCGCGGCGAAGCTCTCCGAGAGTGCCGTAGCGCTCGGCGACGACGTTGTGGCGGTGGATCGTCTCGAGGTTCTCCTGGCGGGCCATGACGAAGGCATCGTCCGGCAGGTCGGGGTAGCCCTCGACGACGGCGCGGATCATCTCGCGCACGCAATCCTCGACGAAGCGCGGTTGTTCGTGCGCTTTCGCCACCACCGCCAACTCGTCGGGACGCTTCATCAGCTCGTAGATCTCCGAGCTCATCGAGCTCTCGACCAGCCGCAGCAGCTCGGGGGCGTCGATCCAGGTGGCGCCGCCCTCGGGGCAACCGACGTAGAGCGTGCCGATGCCGCGCTGGTTGTGGGTAGCCACCGGCACCGCCTCGATCGCCCGCTCGACCTGCTCGGCGTCGAAGCCGCTCTCCGCCAGCCGTTCGCGTCCCAGCTCGGCGACCATCTCCTGCGCGCAGGGGCAGGCGGTCATCCCCTGGGCCTGCACGCCGGTCAGCGTCCGCGTCCCCCGCTGCGAGGCCACGGCCGTCCCGAAGAGTCCGTAAATCTCCTGCGTCGAATGCCCGGTCGCCGGCGTGCTCACAGTCTCGGGGTAACGCGCTTCGACCGAGACCTCGGCCCGAAGGCCCTGTTGGCGCTCGCGCACACGCTCGGCGATGTGCGCGGCGAGCACCTCGGCCCGGAACGCCTCGCCCAGCACGACGTCGTCGATCGCCTCGCCGACGATCTCCTCGAAGCGCGACATGTGAACGCCCGCCTGGCGCGGCTCGAGGTCGACGAAGCACTCGAAGTTGGCGTGGTAGAGATTCTCGCCACCGCCCGCCTCGACCCGGATCACCTTCTCGACCCCGGTCACGCCGACCCGCGAGAGGCTCACCTGCGTCGCCGGCACCGACGCCTGCACGTCGGGGGCGCTGCGCGGAGGAGTCGAGGTGCTCGGGCTGGCCACGGCTTATGAAGAGTAAGCAACCGCGGCGATCGGCGGCGGTGACGGGGCACAGCCGATCTGAATCTTCTGCCTATACTTCGGCTCGGCCGGAGCGTTGGGGTCGGCCCCCCGGTCCGGGGAGAGGGTTGCACCGGAGGCAGTGAGATCGAGCCGTTGGAGACGGTCCCGCAAGGACTGGATCAGGATTCGGATGAACAGCCGTTCGCGGAGCAGGAGGAGCTGCGGGGGCTGGTCGTGCTGGGCCGCGAGCGCGGCTACCTCACCTTCGAGCAGATCACGACGACCCTCGCCGAGGTCGACGTCACCAAGGAGCAGATCTCGGGCCTGCACGCGCACCTGCTCGAGGTCGGGGTCGAAGTCCTGGCCGAGGAGGGCGTCGACTCCTACAAGGAGCAGCGGGCGGAGGCGACCAACGGCCAGGCCAAGAAACCCGCGCTCGACCTCACCGTCGAGCCGAGCCTCGACTCGCTGCGCCTCTACCTGCGCTCGATCGGCCAGGTCGACCTGCTCAGCGCCGAGCAGGAGGTGGACCTGGCGAAGGGGATCGAGCGCGGCGACATGCTCGCCAAGCGCCAGATGGTCGAGGCCAACCTGCGGCTCGTCGTCTCGATCGCGAAAGGCTATCTGGGCCGCGGCCTCAGCTTTCTCGACCTGATCCAGGAGGGCTCGCTGGGCCTGATCCGCGCGGTCGAGAAGTTCGACTACCGGCGCGGCTACAAGTTCTCCACCTACGCGACCTGGTGGATCCGCCAGGCGGTGACGCGGGCGATCGCCGACAAGGCGCGCACGATCCGCATCCCGGTCCACATGGTCGAGAAGCTCAACCGCGTCGCCCACGTCGAGCGCCAGCTCGTGCAGTCGCTCGGCCGCGAGCCGGAGCCGGCCGAGATCGCCGCCGAGCTGCGCTGGCCGATCGAGGAAGTGCGGGACATCCTGCGCGTCTCGCAGCTGCCGGTCTCGCTCGAGAAGCCGGTCGGCGACGAGGACGAATCGGAGCTCGGCGACTTCGTCGCCGACGAAGAAGTCGCCGAACCGTTCGAGGAGGCGAGCGAGCACCTGCAGCGCGAAGGAGTGCGCAAGGCGCTCGCCGCCCTGCCCGAACGCGAGCGCCAGGTGATCGAGCTGCGCTACGGACTCTCCGGCCTCGAGCCGCTGACCCTGGAGGAGGTCGGCCGCACCTTCGGCGTCACCCGCGAGCGGATCCGCCAGATCGAGACCAACACGCTGAAGAAGCTGCGCGCCCTGCCCGAGGCGCAGATGCTGCGCGACGCCGGCTGAGCGCTCCGCCCGCCCGCGCTCAGCGCGGCTCGAGCACGATCACCGATGCTTCGCGGTCC
>Ga0068867_100000146_pt1 | contig 45501 bp, 39 predicted proteins | sample KBSMisM32_FD_65649 | JGI IMG/M metagenome (GOLD analysis project Ga0068867, IMG submission 65649) | Miscanthus rhizosphere microbial communities from Kellogg Biological Station, Michigan, USA - KBS Miscanthus M3-2 | ecosystem: Host-associated > Plants > Roots > Rhizosphere > Soil ...
TCCTTCAGTGAGGTGCAGGTCGGCGTGGCGCAACGCGGCGGCGAGTGCGCGGCCGGTGGCCAACGGCGCGGTGCGATCGCCGCGGTCGTGCACCACCAACGTGGGCTGCGCGACGCGCGGGCCCAGCCAGTCGGGCGCGAACTGTTCCACGCCGACGCCCTCGCGGCGCGCGATCGCGTGTTCCATGCGCTCGGCCAGCGCCTCGTTGAGCCCGAGCCCGGCGGCATACCAGCGCAAGAACAGAGCCGGCGGCGGTGACGGCGCCAGCAGCGCGAGCCGGTGTGCCGACAGCCCACGGGCTGCGGCGTGCGTGACCGCCAGCGCACCGAGCGAATGCGCCACCACGCCGTGCCAGGGCCCCAGAGTCGCGGATGCGGTGAACAGCGCCCGCACCCATTGCGGCAATGTGGCGCGCGTGCCGTCGCTCGCACCATGGGCCGGCAGGTCGAGCAGCACCGGGTCGAAGCCGGCCGCAGCCAGCGCGTCGCCCAGTGCGCGCATCTGCTGGGCATCGCCCGCCCAGCCATGGGTCAACAAGATGCGGTGTGCGCCGGCCGTGTCGCCGCGTCGCCAGCTGACGAGATCACCGCGCTCGAAGCGATGTCGCTGTGCACGCCACGGCGCGGGCACATTGCACAGCCGCGCGCGCCGGTCGCGTGCCACCGGGGTGAAGAACAGCCGCATCGCGAGCGCGGTGCCGACTTCGGTGGACATCCGGTGCGCGGCGCGCACTGTGGCACCGAGCGCGCGCGCCGCGGGCGACGTGTAGAAGGCCGCCGCCGGGTTGGAGGGAGAGGTGGTCATCTGTCGAGCTCCGAAGTGTGCGGCCGGTCAATGGCCGTGTGCGGTGGTTGGATGCTTTCGCACGAGCGTGCGAAATGATCGGTCGAGCGCCCGCACCGAGCGAGGCACGTCGGGCCTCAGGCGCGACGCGGTTGCGCGCGTCGCGCGGTCGCGCGATCGGCGATCAGCTGCTGCCAGGTGGTCCAGGCGCGATCGAGCGCGCGCGCATCGCCGAGGAAGCGCGCGTCGCGCATCGCCCCGGTGAACAGCGCGTCCATCTCGAACACCAACTGCTCGGCATCGGTCTGGGCATCGAGATGGCCTTCATCGATCGCCTGTACCACGGTGCGCTTGAGCACACTGCGCCAGCGGCGCACGCCGTCGAGCAGCTGCTCGCGCACCGGTCCATCGCGATCGTCGTATTCGAACGCACCGGCGCAGTAGATGCAGCCCTGATGCACCTCGACGCGGCGCGCGCGATCGAGCCAGCGCGCCATCAGCGTGTTCAGGCGCCCCAGTCCGCGCGGCTCGCGCATTGCCGGCGTGAACACGTCCTGTACGAAGCGGCGGTCGTACTCCTGCAGCACGGCGGTTTGCAGCGCCTCGCGCGAGCCGACGCGCGAGAACACCCCGCTCTTCGACAGGCCGAGCCGCTTGGCAACCTCGCCGATCGTGAGGCTTTCCAGCCCTTCGGCCGCCGCCATATCCAATGCGGTGTCGACGATGGCGGCCAGTGTCAGCTCGCTGCGGGCTTGGTTCGGCATGGCTGCAAATTTAGCACGACCGTGCGAATTCTAGCAAGCAACGGACGAGGGGCTGCGTTTCAGCTGCGCGCGCGGCGGCGATCAGGTCGGCTGGTAGCCGCGCGGGATCGCGCCCAGCAGGCGCCGCGTGTACTCCTGCTTCGGCGCGACCAGGATCTGGTGCGCATCGGCCTGCTCGACCACCTCGCCGTCCTTCATCACCAGCACCTCGTCGCTCAGGAAGCGCACCACCGCAAGGTCGTGGCTGATGAAAACGTAGGCCAGGCCGAGGTCGTCCTGCAGATCCTTCAACAGGTTGAGCACCTGGGCCTGCACCGACACATCGAGCGCGCTCACCGCCTCGTCGAGCACCAGCACCTCTGGTTCGAGGGTCAGGCAACGCGCGATCGCGATGCGCTGGCGTTGGCCGCCCGAAAACTCGTGCGGGTACTTACCGAACGCCGAGTCGTCGAGGCCGACTTTGGCCAGTAGCGAGCGCGCGCGCTGCTCGCGCTCGGCCTGCGTGGTGCCGATGCCGTGGATCGCCATCGGCTCGTTCAGCGTCTGGCCGATCGTGAAGCGCGGATTGAGCGATGCGTACGGGTTCTGGAACACGATCTGGATGCGCCTGCGCATCGCCTGGCGCGCGCTGTCGCTCAAGGTCAGCAAGTTCTGCCCGTCGAACAGCACCTCGCCGGCGGTGGGCTCGTGCAGCCGCAGCAGCGTGAGCCCCATCGTCGTCTTGCCCGAGCCCGATTCGCCCACGACGCCGAGCGTGTGGCCGCGGCGCAATTGGAAGTTGACGTCGCGCACCGCCTTGAATTCGCGCTTGCCGAACAACCCTTCGCGCAGGAAAAAGCTCTTGGCGAGCGAGCGCACCTGCAACACCACCGGCGCGTTGGGATCCTTGGGCTTGGCCTGCCGGTTCGGCACCTTGCCTTCGATGTGGTCGTCGATCACCGGCAGTCGGGCGCCCGTGTACCCAAGGCTCGGGCGGCAGGCAAGCAGCGCCTTCGTGTAGGCGTCGTGCGGCGACTGAAAGATGCGCGCCACCGGCGCCTGCTCGCGCACCACGCCTTGGCGCATCACCACCACGTGGTCCGCGATCTCACCCACCAGGCCGAGGTCGTGGCTGATGAACAGCACGCTCATGCGATGCCGCTCCTGTAGCCGCGCGATCAGCTCGAGGATCTGACGCTGGATCGTCACGTCGAGCGCGGTGGTGGGTTCGTCGGCGATCAGCAGCTTGGGGTCGCACGCGAGCGCCATTGCGATCATCACGCGCTGCTGCTGGCCGCCCGACAGTTCGTGCGGATAGCTGGCGAGACGCCGCTTCGGCTCGGGAATGCCGACTTCGTTCAGCAGCGCTTCGACGCGGTCCAGCGCAGCGCGACGGCCGAGGTTCAGGTGACGCTGCAACGGCTCGGTCATCTGCGCGCCGACCGTGAACACCGGATTCAGCGACGTCATCGGGTCCTGGAACACGCAGGCAATCTCCTTGCCGCGCAGCGCCTGCAACTCGGGCAGCGCGGCCTGCAGCAGATCGCGTCCCTGGTATTCGATGACGCCGCTGCGCTGCGCGTTGTCGGGCAGCAGGTTCAGGATCGACATCGCGGTCACGCTCTTGCCGGAGCCCGATTCGCCCACCAGCGCCACCGTGGTGTGCTCGGGGATGTCGAAGCTGACGCCGGACACCGCGGGCACGAGCGTCACCGCGCCGCGCTCGCCCAGGCGGAACGACACTTTCAGGTCGCGGATGCTCAGCAGCATGGCGTCACTCGGCTCCGCGCAGCTTGGGGTCGAGGGCGTCGCGCCACGCGTCGGCCATCAGCGAGAACGCGGTGACGAACACCGCCATGAACAGCGTGGCCGCGGCGAGCTGCCACCAGTAGCCGAGGATCAGCTCGCTCTGTGCCTCGGCCAACATCGTGCCCCAGCTCACCTGGTCGACCGGCACACCGAGTCCGAGGTAAGACAGGATGACTTCGAACTTGATGAAGCCCACCACCAACAGCGACATGCGCACCAAGATCACGTGACTCACGTTGGGCAGAATGTGGCGGAACATGCGCGATCCGGCGCTGGCGCCGATCGCCTCGGCCGCGCGCACGTACTCACGGCTGCGGTGCTTGATGAACTCGGCCCGCACCTGGCGGTACACGCCCGACCAGCCGGTCAGCCCGAGGATGAGCACGACCGTGCCGATGCCGCGGCCGAACACCGCCGCGAAGGCGAAGATCAGCAGGATGTCGGGCACCGCGGTGAAGACGTTGTAGACCCACTCGAGAAAGTCGTTGATGCGCCGACCGAAGAAGCCCGCCGCGGCGCCGAGCAGCGTGCCGATGGTGGTGGCCAGCACCGATGCCAGCACGCCGACGAACACCGACACCTCGGTGCCCTTGATCGCCTTGGACAACACATCGCGGCCGAGACGGTCGCCGCCGAACGGCAACGTTTCTTGGCGCTGCACCTCGGCGGTCTTCATCTGCGCCGCGCGCTCGGCCCACTCCTTGTAGCGCGGCGCCAGCGGATCGACGTCGGAGAGGTCGACGTTGGGACCCTTCGGCGCCTCGATCGTGCCGAGGTCTTCGGGCGGCCGCGGGCCAAGGAAGGTGGGCGGTGCGTTCGGCACGCCGACCTCGGCCTGCCAGTGGCGCGCCACCACGCGCGTGGCCGACAACGCGATCAACACCAGAAAGGCGGCGACGATCGCCAGCGACACCATGCCGACGCGGTCGTTGCGAAAACGCCGCCACGCGGTGCGCCACACCCCTTCGGAATGCGGCGCCTGCGCGGCCGTGATGGGCAGCACCGCGCTCATTTCAACACCACCCGTGGATCGACCACCTTGTAGAGCAGGTCGGTGGCCAGGTTGATCAACATCGTCAGCATCGCCAGGTAGACGGTGGTGGCCTGGATCACCGGGTAGTCGCTGCGGTTCACGGCGAGCAACACCTCTCGCCCGAGACCCGGGATCGAGAAGAACACCTCGATCAGGAATGAGCCGACGAAGATGCCCGGCAGCGCGTAGCCGATGTTGGTGATGATCGGAATCATCGTGTTGCGCAACACGTGCTTGAACAGCACGGTGCCTTCGGTCATGCCCTTGGCGCGCGCGGTGCGCACGTAGTCGTGGCCGAGCTCGTCCAGGAAGAACGTGCGGTACAGGCGTGTCTGAGGCGACACGCCCACCATCACCGCCAGCAGCACCGGCAGCGGCACGAACGTGATCAGGTTGGTCAGCGTCGAATCGCTCCAGCCCTGCACCGGAAACCAGCCGAGCTGAAACCCGAACACGTATTGGCCGATGATGATGTAGACCAGGAATGAGATCGACAGCGCGACCGTGGTCACCACCATGATCGTGCGGTCGGAGAACGACCCGCGGCGGTAGGCCACCCACATCGCGATCGGCAGTGCCACCAGCGTGTCGAGGATCAAGAACGGGATCATCACGGTCAGCGTGGCCGGCAGCCGCGTGGCGAACAGGTTGCTCACCGCCTCGTTGGTGGCCCAGCTGCGGCCCCACTCGAAAGTGACGATCTCCTTCAGATAGATGGCCAGCTGCACCCACCACGGCCGATCGAGCCCGAGTTGCGTGCGGATGGCAGCCACTTGCTCCTGCGTGGCGTTGAGCCCGCCGAGGATCACCGCCGGATCGGCCCCGAAGAACTTGAACAACAGGAACACCAGCACCACCACGCCGATCAGCGTGGGCACCATCTGCCACAAACGTCGAATGAGGTAGGCCCACATCGTGGTGTCGACTCCCGCACGGCGCGGCTGCCCGCCACGCGCGCCTCGAATGAGGATGCGCGAGTGTAGGGGGCACGCCGCATCCGTCCGCCTCCGCGTTTGCCCTGCGTGACTGCGCGCGCCGCGCCGCGAGCCGCGGGACAAACCCACCCGTGGGCGCCAGCGCCGCGGGCTAGACTTTCGGCTTTCATCGAGGTGATGCGCGCTGCCGCCGAGTGCGCCGCGGTTTCACGATGCTTCGAGTCCTGCTGTTGATGATGGCGGCGCTGCTGGCCTGGCAGCCAAGCGGCGCTGCTGCGGTCGATGCGGGCCGCGCGCCGGTGGCCAAGGTGCTGCGCTATGCGTTTCCGGTGGCCGAAACGGGCTTCGACCCGGTGCAGGTGACGGACCTGTACTCCAACACCGCGCTGGCGCATGTCTTCGAAGCGCCGCTGGAGTACGAGTACCTCGCCGTGCCGGCGCGCGTGCGGCCCAACACCGCTGTGGCGCTGCCCGAGGTGTCGGCCGACTACCGGCGCTTCGTGTTCACGATCCAGCCCGGCATCTACTTCGCCGACGACCCGGCGTTCAATGGCAAGCGCCGCGAGCTGACTGCGCAGGACTATGTCTACACGATCAAGCGCCACTACGACCCGCGCTGGAAGAGCGGCAAGCTCTATCAGTTCGAGACCGAGCAGATCGTCGGCTTGAGCGAGCTGCGCCGCGAATCGCTCGAAAGGAAAGCGCCATTCGACTACGACCGCGAAGTGAACGGGCTGCGTGCGCTCGACCGCTATCGCTTCGAAGTGCGGCTGGCGCAGCCGAGCCCGCGCTTCTATCACCTGTTTGCCGATCCGGCGCTCACCGGCGCGATGGCGCGCGAAGTGGTCGAGCACTATGGCGAACGCATCAGCGAGCATCCCGTGGGCAGCGGGCCGTTCCAGCTCAGCGAATGGCGGCGCAGCTCGCGCATGGTGTTCACGCGCAACCCCGGCTTTCGCGAGCGGCACTACGACGAGCATCCGACGCCCGGGGATGCGCCGCGCGCGGCGATCGCGCAGGCGCTCCAGGGCCGCCGCATGCCGATGGTGGACCGGGTCGAAATCGCGGTCATCGAGGAGCCGCAGCCGCGCTGGTTGTCGTTCCTCAACGACGAGCAGGACGTGGTCGAACGCATTCCCGACGAGTTCTGCGAGATCGCACTGCCTGGCAACAAGCTGGCGCCGAATCTGGCACGGCGCGGCATCCACCTGGTGCGCTATCAGCGCAACGACGTCTCGATGTCGTACTTCGCGATGGAGAACCCCGTGGTCGGTGGCTACACACCGGAAAAGGTGGCGCTGCGCCGCGCCATCGCGCTGGCGGTGGACGTGGAGCGCGAGATCCGGCTGGCGCGGCGCAGCCAAGCGATCCCGGCGCAGTCGCATGTGGCGCCGCAGGTGTGGGGCTATGACCCGGCGTTCAAATCCGAGATGAGCGAGTTCGACCGCGCGAAGGCGCGCGCGCTGCTCGACTTGTACGGTTACGTCGACCGCGATGGCGATGGCTGGCGCGAGCAACCCGACGGCTCGCCGCTGGTGATCGAGTACGCCACCTCGCCAGACGCCACGTTTCGCACGCTGTATGAGCAGTGGCAGATCAACATGACCGCGATCGGCATCCGCATGGTGCCCAACGTCAAGCAGTGGCCCGAGCACCTGAAGGCCTCACGCGCCGGCAAGCTGATGATGTGGGGTGTCGGCTGGTCGGGTGGGCCCGACGGCGAGGCGTTCCTGGTGCTCGGCTACGGGCCCAACAAGGGCCAGGCCAACCATGCCCGATTCGACCTTCCGGCGTACAACCAGATCTTCGAGCGCCAGCGCACGCTGCCCGACGGCCCCGAGCGGGCGGCGCTGCTGGAGGAAGCCAAGCGACTGATGGTGGCCTACATGCCGTACAAAGTGCACGTGCACCGCATCTGGAACGACCTCTCGCAGCCATGGGTCAGCGGCTACTACCGCAACGTGTTCGTGCGCGAGTTCTGGAAGTACGTCGACGTCGACATGGACGAGCGCGCACACAGGAGTCGCTCGTGAGCCGTACCGATCGCCGGCGTCGCCGCCTGGTGCAGGGCGCGCTCGCCGCTGCCGCGCTGCCAGCCGCGTCCCGATCCGGTGCGCAATCGAGCAACGCGCCGCCTGCAGCGGACGTCGATCAGCGCAAGGTGCTGAGGCTGTTGTTCAACTCGGCCGAGACCACGTTCGATCCGGCGCGCATCTCCGACCTGTATTCACGCGCGGTCACGATGCACGTTTTCGAGGCGCTGTATTGCTACGACACGCTGGCGCGGCCCACCAAAGTGCGGCCGTTGACTGCGGTCGACATGCCGGAGGTGTCGCACGACTTCCGTGTCTGGACCGTGCGTATCCACCCCGGCATCTATTTCGCCGATGACCCGGCGTTCAAGGGCAAGAAGCGCGAGCTGGTGGCGCAGGACTACGTTTACGCGTTCCAGCGCGTGGTGGACCCGGCCAACATCAGCCCGATCGAACCGAGCACGATCGATCTGAAGATCAAAGGCCTGGCGGCGGCGCGCGACGCCGCCAAGGCGCGCAAGCGCTTCGACTACGACGCGCCGATTGAGGGCCTGCGCGCACTCGACCGCCACACGCTGCGCTTCGAGCTCGAGGAGCCTCGTCCGCGCTTCATCGACACGCTGACCTATTCCGATCTGCTCGGCGGCATCGCGCGCGAGGTGGTGGAGTTCTACGGCGACACGATCGGCGAGCACCCGGTGGGCACCGGTCCGTTCCGATTGAAGACGTGGCGCCGCAGCTCACGCATCGTGCTGGAGCGCAACCCGATCTATCGCGAGGTGCGCTACGACGCGATGCCGGCGCCCGACGACGCCGATGGGCAGGCGATCCTCGCGCGCCTGAAGGGCAAGCGGCTGCCGATCATCGACGAGGTCGACATCGCGATCATCGAGGAGTTCCAGCCCGAGTGGCTGAGCTTCCTGAACAAGCAGGTGGACGCGCTGGCCACCAGCACCGGTCAGCTGCCGAGCCAGTTCGCCAACGAGGCGGCGCCCGGCGGCAAGCTGGCGCCGCGGCTGGCGCGTCAGGGCATCCGCATGTACATGAACCTGGCAGCCGACAACGCGTTCACGTACTTCAACATGCTGGACCCGACGGTCGGCGGCTACTCGCCGGCGCAGGTGGCGCTGCGCCGCGCGATCAGTCTGTCGTATGACGTCAACCAGGAGATCCGGCTGATCCGCCGCGGCCGCGCGGTGCCGGGGCAGTCGCCGTTGATGCCGCACACCACCGGCTTCGACCCGGCGTTCAAGAGCGAGATGAGCGACCACGACCCGGCGCGCGCGCGCGCGCTGCTCGACATGTACGGGTTCGTCGATCGCGACGGCGATGGCTTTCGCGAACGTCCCGACGGCTCGCCGCTGCTGATCGAGATCGCCACCGAGCCCGAGCAGATCTACCGTGCCTACAACGAGCTGTGGCAGAAGTGCCTGGGCGCGATCGGTGTGCGGGTGCGCTTCAACACCGCGCAATGGCCCGAGAACATGAAAGCCGCCGACGCCGGCAAGCTGATGATGTGGATGCTGGGCGAATCGGCAGCCGGTCCCGACGGGCAGGACTCGCTGGGGCGCATGTACGGCCCGCTGGCCGGCAATTCGAACCTGGCACGCTTCCAGCTCGATGCGTTCGACCGTCTCTACGAGCGCGCCCAGGTGCTGCCCGACGGGCCCGAGCGCGCAGCGCTGTTCCGCGAGGCGCAGCGCATCGCGGTGGCCTTCATGCCGTACAAGATCCACGCGCACCGCATCCACACCGACCTCGCGCACCCCTGGGTGTTTGGATTCCGCCGACCGCTGTTTTCGAGCCAGTGGTGGCACACGGTGGATGTCGACATGGCGATGCGGCAGCAGCGCCTGTCGGAGCGATCGACATGACCCGGCCTCGCCCGCTCCTCGCCACGCTGTGCGGTCGAACGACCCGGTGGTTGGCCCTGTTGGCGTGCAGCGTCACGCTGGTGGGGGCGCAGGCGCAAACCCAGGCGCAAAGCGCCGAGCCGAAGGTGCTGCGCTATGCGTTCGAGGTCGCCGAGACCAGCTTCGATCCGGTGAAGGTCAACGACCTGTACTCGCGCACCGTCACGCCGCACATCTTCGAAGCGCCGTACAAGTTCGATCAGTTGGCGCGGCCGATCAAGATCAAGCCGCTGACAGCCGATGGCATGCCGACGCACTCGGCCGACTTTCGCGTCTGGACAGTGCGCATCAAACCCGGCATCTACTTCGCCGATGACCCGGCGTTCAAGGGCAAGAAGCGCGAGCTGGTGGCGCAAGACTACGTGTACACGCTCAAGCGCTTTGCCGATCCGGCCAACAAGAGTCCGCTCTGGCCCGGCTTGGCGGAAGAGAAATACGTCGGCCTCAACGCGTTGCGGCAGGAAGCGCTCGATCAGCGCAAACGCTTCGACTACGACCGCGAGATCGACGGCGTGCGCGCGCTCGATCGCTACACCATCCAATACAAGGTCGAAGAGCCACGCCCGCGCCTGGACGAGAACCTGACCGCCAGCGACATCCTCGGGGCCGTGGCGCGCGAGGTGGTGGAGTACTACGGCGACCAGCTCGATGCGCATCCGGTCGGCACCGGGCCGTTCAAGCTGGCGCAGTGGCGGCGCAGTTCGTTCATCGTGCTGGAAAGGAACCCCGAGTTCCGGGAGCTGTACTACGACGGTGAGCCAGCGCCCGACGACGCCGAAGGGCAGGCCATCCTGGCGCGCTTCAAGGGTCGCCGCATCCCGATGGTCGATCGCGTCGAGATTTCGATCATCGAGGAGGAACAGCCGCGCTGGCTGTCGTTCCTGAAAGGCGACGCCGACCTCGCCTATCGCGTGGGCTATCAGTTCGTGACCACCGCCATGCCCAACGGCAAGGTGGCGCCCAATCTGGCCAAGCGCGGCATCCAGGGCTTTCGCATCGTCGAACCGTCGACCCACCTGGCGCTCTTCAACATGGAAGACCCCATCGTCGGCGGCTACACGCCCGACAAGGTGGCGTTGCGGCGCGCCATCGGGCTCGGATGGGACGTGGTCGCCGAAATCAACCACGCCTGGGGTGGCCAGGGCGTCGTCGCGCAGCAACCCTATCTGCCCTTCACGTCGGGCTACGACGCCAAGACACGCACCGAGTTGGGCGACTACGATCCGGCGCGCGCCAAGGCGTTGCTCGACATGTTCGGCTACGTCGACCGCGATGGCGACGGCTGGCGCGACATGCCCGACGGCAGCGCGCTGGTGCTGCCGATGGCAGCGCAGAGCGACGGGCGCACGCGCAAGATCTGCGAGATCTTCCAGAAGAACATGGCGGCGCTGGGCATCCGAACGAGCTTCACGATCGCCCAGTGGCCCGAGAACCTGAAGGCCGCGCGCGCGGGCAAGCTCGCGCTGTGGACGGTGGGCAGCTATGCGGCCGGATCCGACGGGGGTTCGTCGCTGGCGCGCTACGACAGTCAGCAGATCGGCGGCCAGAACATGTCGCGCTTCAAGATGCCGCAGTTCGATGAACTGTACAAGCGCATCCAGGCAATGCCCGACGGGCCGGAACGCGAGGCCCTGTTCCAGCAGGCGCAAAAGCTCGCCATCGCCTACATGCCCTACAAGATTCGGCTCAACCGCGTATCGACAGACATGGCGCAACCCTGGCTGATCGGCTATCGCCGCCCGCTGTTCTGGCAGGAGTGGTGGCACATGGTCGACATCGACAACAGCAAGCGCCCAGCGCACTGACCCGCAGAGCCGAGAGATGCCTCTGCCCGAACCGCAGATCACGCGCTACCTGAACTGGCTGCAGCGCACACGCGGGCTGCAGTTCCCCGACTACGACGCGCTGTGGCGCTGGTCGGTGGACGACCTCGAAGCATTCTGGCTGTCGATGTGGCAGTACTTCGAGATCGAGTCGCCGACGCCATTCGCGCGCGTGCTGGGCGAAGCACGCATGCCGGGCGCGCGCTGGTTCGAGGGGGCACAGGTCAACTACGCGCGCCAGGCGCTGCGCCACGTCGACACGGCGCACGCGGCCGGCCATCCGGCGATCGTGTTCGCCGACGAGCCGATGCTCGCGGCCGGCGTCTTGCAGGAGCTGTCGTGGCCCGAACTCCGCCTGCAGGTCGGAGCCTTCGCGCGCGCGCTGCGGCGCATGGGCGTGCGGCGCGGCGACCGGGTGTGCGCCTACCTGCCCAATCGGCCGGACACGGCGGTGGTGTTCCTGGCTTGCGCGAGCATCGGCGCGATCTGGTCGATCTGCTCGCCCGACATGGGGCCGGTGGCGGTGCTCGACCGTTTTCGCCAGATCGAGCCGAGCGTGCTGATTGCCTGCGATGGCTACCGCTACGGCGGTGGGGCGCACGACCGCAGCGCTGTGGTGGCCGAGCTGATCGGGCAATTGCCCAGCGTGCGCCACCTGGTGTGGCAGCCGCTGCTCGCCGGTGCCGCAGCACCCGCGAACCCGTCTGTCACGCTGCACGACCTGCCGACGCTGTTGCGCGGCGACGGCGCCGGGTTCGAGCCCGAGTGGCTCCCGTTCGATCATCCGCTGTGGGTCGTGTATTCGAGCGGCACCACCGGGCTGCCGAAGCCGATCGTGCACGGCCACGGCGGCGTGATGCTCGAAGGGCTGAAGCTCGCGACGCTGCACAACAACATCGCACCCTCGGTGCAGAGCGGCGAGCGCTACCACTGGTACTCGAGCACCGGCTGGATCATGTGGAACTGCCAGGTCGGCGGGCTGCTCGGCGGCACGACGATCTGCCTGTTCGACGGCAGCCCCGGCGGGCCGTCGAAGGCGCCTGACTGGACCACGTTGTGGCGCTTTGCCGCGCGCACGCGCACCACTTTCTTCGGCGCTGGGGCGGCGTTCTACGCGTCGTGCCTGAAGGCCGATGTGCGGCCGAAAGAGGTGGCCGACGTGTCGGCGCTGCGCGCGCTCGGCTCCACCGGCTCGCCGCTGGCCAACGAGTGCTATCGCTGGGCCTGGGACCATGGCCCGCAGGTCGACGGGCGCGACATCTGGCTCACGCCGATGAGCGGCGGCACCGATTTCGCAGGCGCGTTCATCGCCGGGCTGCCGACGCTGCCGATGGTCGAGGGTGAGATGCAATGCCGCTGCCTCGGCGCTGCGGTCGAGGCCTGGGGCGAGCCCGATGCCAATGGTCGCGGCGCGAGCCTGATCGACGAAGTGGGCGAATTGGTGTGCACGAAGCCGATGCCGTCGATGCCGCTGTATCTGTGGGGCGACGCGAGCGGCCAGCGCCTGCACGACAGCTACTTCGACATGTACCCGGGCATCTGGCGTCACGGCGACTGGATCCGAATCGTGCCGCACCCCGCCAGCGGCGCCAGCGGCGCCATCATCTATGGCCGCAGTGACGCGACGATCAACCGCCACGGCGTGCGCATGGGGACTTCGGAGCTGTACCGCGCTGTCGAGACGCTGCCCGAGGTGGTGGACAGCCTGGTGGTCGACCTCGAGTACCTGGGCCGTGAGAGCTGGATGCCTTTGTTCGTCGTCTTGCGCGACGGTCACACGCTCGACGACGCGCTGAGGCAGCGCATCAGGGGCGCGGTGCGCGTCGCCCTGTCACCGCGCCACGTGCCCAGCGAGGTGTTCCAGGTGAGCGCCATCCCGCGCACGCTGTCGGGCAAGAAGATGGAGCTGCCGGTCAAGAAGCTGCTGATGGGCGCCGACCCGGCCAGCGTGCTCAAGCGCGACGCGATGGCCAACGCCGACAGCGTCGACTGGTTCATCGCGCTGGCGCGCGCGCGCGCGGCCAGTGCCTAGGACGCGAAGCGCACGATCTGCGGTGCCGGCGCCGTGCCGCTGTGGCGCGCCACCTCGCGGCCGCCTTGCAGGCGCACCAGCGTCGGGATGCTGCGGATGCCGAAGCGTGCCGCGGCGCGCGGGTTGTCGTCGCTGTTCAGTTTGACCAGCAGTGCGCGCCCGCGCAGTGCGGCCGCGGCCTGCTCGAACTGCGGTGCCATCGCCCGGCACGGTCCGCACCACGGCGCCCAGAAGTCCACCACCACCGGCAGATCGGTGCCCGCGGTCACCGCATCGAAGGTGTCGTCGGTCACTTCGACCGGCTGGCCATCGAGCAGCTCACGCCCGCAGCGTCCACACACCGGGTGGTCGCCCAGGCGCGCGGCCGCGATGCGATTCTTGGCGCCGCAATGGGCGCACCCGACGTGGATCGGTGGGGGGTGTCCATGCGTGGCAAATGAGTGGCATTTGCCCGTGTTCAAGCCCTGGCGCTGGCCGGTGCACGGAATAATCGGCCGCCACCCCTCGTAAGCCCTGCGTGCAAGCCGACGACGTGTTCCGCAACCAGCTGCTGGGGGTGATTCCCCGGCTGCGGCGCTACGCGCGCTCCCTGGTGTTCGACGGCCCGGCGGCCGACGATCTGGTGCAAACCACGCTGGAGCGCGCGCTGGCGCACTGGCACCAGTTCGACCAGCGGCGCGACCTGTTGGTGTGGGTGCTGTCGATCGCTCACAACGCACACCTCGATCAGCGGCGGCGCGATGCGCGGCTGTCGGTGGTCGACCCCGAGCGGGCCAGTGCCGACCAGGATGCCCAGGGTGGCGAGCCCGGCGTCGACGTCGGATTGCGCATCGATCTGACTCACGCGCTGGCGCGCCTGTCGCCCGAGCAGCGTGAGCCGTTGCTGCTGGTGTCGGTGGAGCAGCTCACCTATGCCGAATGCGCCGAGGTGTTGCGCATTCCGGTGGGCACCGTGATGTCACGCGTGTCGCGCGCACGCGCGGCGCTGCGCCAGTTTCTCGATGGCAGCGACCGTTCCTCCAACGGGGGACAACGCGGCCTGAGGCGAGTGGTATGAACACCGAAGAACGACCGGACGATGCGCTGTTGTCGGCCTGGCTCGACGGCGAAGTCGAGGGCAGCGAATGCGCACGCATTCAGGCTTGGTTGCAGGGGCACCCCGACGATGCTGCACGCGTGCGGCTGTGGGCTGCCGATCGCGACGCACTGCGGGCGCGTTTTTCGCCCACGCTCGACGAGCCGGTGCCAGAGCGGCTCACGCAGACCGTGTGGCGCCGCGGCGCGCGCTTCGAGCGCGGCCCCTGGCTGCAGGCCGCCGCTGCGGTGCTGCTGCTGGGTTTCGGCATCGCGATCGGCGCGCTCTGGCGCGGCGGGGTGGCGCGCGAGGCCGCGCTGGCGGCCAATCCGCCGTGGACGCAGCGCGCCGCGGTGGCGCATGCGGTGTATGCGCCCGAAGAACGCCACCCGGTGGAGGTGAGCGTGCGCGATGGCGAGGGCGCTCGTCTGCGCGAGCAGGAGCAGCACCTGTCGCGTTGGCTGACGCGGCGCTTGTCGGTGCCGGTGAAGTTGTTCGATCTGCGCAGCCAGGGCTTCGAGCTGGTCGGTGGGCGTTTGTTGCCCGGCGATGCGCGCGGACCGAGCGCGCAGTTGATGTACCAGGACGCGATGGGCCAGCGCGTCACCGTCTACCTGCGCAAGGCCGAGCACGAAGCCAACGCCGCGTTCCGCTACGACCGGCAGGGCGACCTCAGCATGTTCTACTGGGTCGACGGCCCGTGCGGCTATGCGCTGGTGGGGCCGCAGTCGCGCGAACGCCTGTTGTCGCTGGCCGAGGCAATCGCCAAGCAGGATCCGGAGCCGCCGAGCCGCTGAGCGCGTTTGGCCGGTCGAGCGGGTCGGCGTCTCTAGAATCCGCCGATGCCCGAGACGTCAGCAGCCCTGCGCGTGCACCCCCGCGCGGCTGCGCTTCACCGCTTGATCGTCGTCACGCTGCTCGGCTTCGCGTCGGGTCTGCCGCTGGCGCTCACCGGTCAGGCGCTGCAAGCCTGGCTCAGTGTCGAGGGCATCGACATCGCGACGATCGGCTTTCTGAGCCTGGTAGGCCTGCCGTACACCTTCAAGTTTCTGTGGGCGCCGTTGATGGACCGCTTCGAGCTGCTGCCGCAGCTCGGACGGCGCCGCGGTTGGTTGATCGTCACGCAGCTCGCGCTGGCGGCGACGCTGCTGCTGCTGGCGGCCACGCCGCCCAAGCAATCGCTGCAACTGTTCGCGCTGCTGGCGCTGGCGATCGCGTTCGTCTCGGCGTCGCAGGACGTGGTGATCGACGCCTACCGGACCGAGCTGGTGCACGCCAACGAGCGCGGCCTCGGCTCGTCGCTGTACGTGCTGGGCTACCGGCTGGCGATGATCGTGTCCGGCGGCGTCGCGCTAATTTGGACCGACGCGACGCAAGGTGGCGGCTGGAGCTGGGCCGAGGTGTACCGCGTGATGGCTTGGCTGATGGTGGGCGCTGCGGTGGTGTCGCTGGTCGCGCTGCCGCGCCTGGCCACCGTGACCGGCACTCGTCCGGTCGCGCGCCACGACGTGGTGGGCTTTCTGGCCGTGCTGCTCGCGGTGGCGGTGGGCTATGGGGTGACGCAGCAGATCGGTCCCACGATCGCGCGCACCCTGCTGGCGCCGTGGTTGCGCAGCACCACCGTCGATGTCGCGCTGCAGGCGCGCTGGGTCGATCTGACCACGCTGCTGTTGGGCATCGCGCTCACCTTTCCACTGGCCGCGTGGGCGGCGCGGCGCGCGCACTTCGAGACGCTGCTGTCGGGGCTGTCGAACTACTTCGCGCAGCCCGGCGCCACCGGGTTTCTGGTCTTCATCGTGCTCTACAAGCTCGGCGACGCGTTCGCCGGCTCGCTGATGACGCCGTTCTTGCTGCAGGCGATGGCATTCAGCTCCGCCGAGGTCGGAGTGGTCAACAAGATCATCGGCCTGTGGCTGACGATAGGGGGCGCACTGCTCGGCGGCGCGCTGATGCTCAAGCTCGGACTGTGGCGCGCGCTGATGCTGTTCGGCGTCCTGCAGATGGCGAGCAACATCGGCTTCTGGTGGCTGGCGACGATGGGCAAGGGTCAACTGTCGGGGTTGACGATCCCGCCGTTCGACCTCGGGTTCGTGCAGCTGGCACAGGCCACGCCGGTCGACGGTGGGCTGTTGCTGGTGATCGCCTGCGAGAACATCTCGGGCGGCATGGGCACCGCGGCGTTCGTGGCGTTGCTGATGGCGCTGTGCAACCAGCGCTTCACCGCGACGCAGTTCGCGTTGCTGAGCGCGTTCGCGTCGATCGGCCGCGTGTGGGTCGGGCCGCTGGCCGGCGTGCTGGCCGAAGCGATCGGCTGGCCCACCTTCTTCATCGTGTCGACGTTGCTGGCAGCGCCTGCGTTGGGGATGCTGTGGTGGATGCGGGCGCCGGTGCGCGCGCTGGAGACCGACCCGGACGCGCTCTAACGTCACGGCCCGGGTACCTAGAATGCCCTGTGGCCATCGGGTCGGACTTTTGTGCGAGCTCACCATGGACAGACACGTTGTCGCTGACGATCGCATCGCCGGGCCAGCCGGCTGGCGGTGCGGGTGCCCACAACCCGGCAGGCGTCGCTTCGGCGCGGCGTTGCTGCTGAGTGCGGCCCTGCCGCAGGCCGCGCTGGCGCAGACGATTCCCGAGTGCAAGCGCAGCACCTTCACCAAGATGGTGTCGGCGCAACAGGTGGAACAGGCGGCCACCCAGCAGTACCGCCAGATGCTGCAGCAGGCATCGGCCCAGAAGGCGCTGGGCCCAAAGGACCACCCCCAGGTGGTGCGGCTGCGCGCCATTGCGCAGCGCATCATTCCGTACACCAGCGAGTGCAACGAGGCGGCCAAGAGCTGGCAATGGGAGGTCAACCTGCTCGGCTCGCAGGAACTCAACGCGTTCTGCATGCCCGGCGGCAAGATCGCTTTCTACTACGGCATCCTGAGCAAGCTGCAACTCGACGACGACGAGGTGGCCGCGATCATGGGCCACGAAATCTCGCACGCGCTGCTCGAGCACGCGCGCGAGCAGATGGGGAAGACCACGGCCACGCAGCTCGGCATCGGCATCGGCGCCGCGCTGCTGGGGCTCGGCAACACCGGGCGCGCCCTCGGTGACATCGGCGGTCAGCTGCTGACGCTGAGCTTCAGCCGCGGGGACGAGTCCGAGGCCGATCGGCTCGGCATGATCATGGCGGCCAAAGCCGGCTACAACCCGCGTGCCGGGGTGTCGCTGTGGAAGAAGATGATGGCCGCCGCCAAGGGCGCGCCGCCGCAGTTCCTGTCGACTCACCCGTCGAGCGAGACGCGCATCCACGACATCGAGGCGCTGCTGCCGCGCGTGGAGCCGATCTACGCGGCGGCCGAGAAGCCACCGCAGCGCTTCGGTCCGCCGGCGCCCAAGGCGGCCAGCAGCGCCAGCGGCTGAAGCAGCGCATCCCCCGACGGAGGGACCCCACCCGGTGGCCCCTGTCTTCCCGCCCTGCGGGCGATGGCCTGCAGGGGGCCGGGCCGCGACCATGCATCGCATCGATCCACACGAGGAGACCTGCGATGCAATTCAGCACCCGACCCGCCGCCGACCACGCGCCGCGCGTGCGCACACCGATCCACGAGTTGGCCCTGGTGGCGATCATCGAGGACGAGCCCAAGCCGGCGGCCGACGAGGCGTTCGGCCGCTGCGGCTGGTTCGAATCCAGCTTCGAGCTCGCCAGCGGGCTGCAGGTGGTCGAATTCATCGACCGGCTGCCCGACGACCTGCCGTTCGAGACGCTGACCTGATGCTCGCGCATCGCAGCGCCCAGCTCGCGGCCGGCCTGGGCCTCCCGGCTCATCCGCCACAGGTGCAGTTCGTCGGGTCGGCATCCGGCTGGTCGCAAACGGCTCGCGGCGGGCGAGGCGGCTCCCTACAGTGCGCTCCATCGACGAAGCCACACCAAGGAGAGCCGCCATGACCCGCAACCTCACCGCCCAAGCCGTCTCGATCGCGCTGTCCGTCCTGGTCACCGTGTGCACGCTGGCGGCGCTCAACGGGCTGGCCACCACCGAACACGCCGCCCAGCAGCAAGCCATCGCGAGCGCGCCGGCGCGCGCCTGAGCGACACCGGCGCCGCGTCGGCGCCGCGCTTCCAGGAGGGGCATGCACCTGTGGTGCATGCCCCTTGATCATTGTGAGCTGCGCCGCCTACGATGGGGCATGCACCCGATGTTGGAGCGCGCATGAAAGCCATATGGAACGGCGTGGTGGTCGCCGAGAGCGACGACACCGTCGTCGTCGAAGGCAACCACTACTTTCCGGAGCCTTCGCTGAAGGACCAGTACACGACCTTCAGCAACCACCGCACCAGCTGCCCCTGGAAGGGTCAGGCCCGCTACAAGAGCCTGCTGGTCAACGGCGCGCTCAATCCCGACGCCGTCTGGTACTACCCCGAGCCCAGCGAGGCCGCGCAGCAGATCAAGGGACGTGTCGCCTTCGGAAAGGGCGTCAAGGTCGAGTGATCCCGCATCTCCAGCGGGCGGCAGGATGACGGGCGTGGATCAGCTGACCGCGCGCGACCTGGTGCTGGTGGGCCTGGTCACGCAGACCGTGCTGGCCCTGCTGTTCATGCTGGTGTGGCGCAGCCTGCGCGGCGGCTGGCCGGCCTGGCTGGCCCTCGGCTTCGCATCCAACGCCGGCTCGTACGGCGCGATGGCCGCGGGGCTGTTCAGCAACGAGCTGTTCGTCGCGCCGTCGCGGCCCGTGGCACTGTTCGCCCTGACCGCGGTGGTGCTGATCACGATCGGCCTGCTCGACTACGTCGGCATCGAACGGGCGCTGAGGCATCGCCTGACGTGGTTGGCGCTCACCGTCGCGCTGGTCTCGGTGCCGCTAGGGATCAGTGGCGCCATCACGCGCGCCTCCGGCTACGGCGTGATGGCGGTCTACGTGCTCGGCTGGATCTGGCTGTTCGTGCGAGCAACCTGGCGCGAGCCCCACAGCGGGCACGGTTTCGTGGTGATCGCGTTGTTTGTGTATCCGATGGCGGTGTTGTCGATCGTGGTCGGCTGGGTCCCGGCCGAGCTGCTGTCGGCCTCCGCGGTGCTGCCGTTCTCGGTGCTCGGCGGCACTCTGCTGACCACCGGCTTGCTGCGCGCGCAGCGGCGCGCCGCGCTGGCGCTGGCCGAGCGCGAACAGGCGCAGGCGCTGCTGCGCGCCACCAACGATTCGCTCGAGCACCAGGTGGCGCTGCGCACCGCCGAGCTGCGCGAGACCATCGACGGGCTGGAAAGCTTCAACCGCAGCGTCTCGCACGACCTGCGCGCCCCGTTGGGCGGCATCGTCGGCATCACGCGGCTGACGCGCCAGAAGCTGGACGCCGGCGACCAGGCGCAGGCGCTGCGCTTGCTCGACCTGATCGAGGGCCAGGCCGGAACCTCGGTCAAGCTGGTCGAGGCGCTGCTCGCGTTGTCACGTGCCAGCGATGCCACGCTGCACCTGCGCGACGTGGACAGCGGTCAGCTGGTGGCCGACGTGATCATGGCGTTGCCGCAGGAGGTGGCACGGCAGTGCAAGGTCGAAGGTCTCATGCCGACCGTGCGCTGCGACCCCGAGCTGATGCGCCAAGTGTTCGCCAACCTGATCGGCAACGCCGTCAAGTTCGCCAACCGCGCGCAGCAGCCTCAGGTCGAGGTGTCGGCCTGCGCACGCGACGGCGAGGAGGTGTTCGTGGTGCGCGACAACGGCGTCGGCTTCGATCCGGCGTCGGCGCAGCGCTTGTTCAAGCCGTTCCAGCGCCTGCACGACCGCAGCTACGAAGGCTTCGGCGTCGGGCTGTCGATCGTCAAGCGCATCATCGACCGCCACGGCGGCCGCGTGTGGGCCGAAGGCGAGCCCGGGCGCGGCGCAAGCTTTTACTTCACGCTCGGCCACCCGGCGCCCGAAGGAGCGTGAATGCCGCGGCCGTCTCAGGCGGCCAGGCGGCCGCTCTGGTAATCGTGCACGGCCTGCAGCAGCTGCTCGCGCGTGTTCATCACGAACGGGCCGTATTGCATGATCGGCTCGCGCAGCGGCCGCCCAGCGATTAGCAGCGCGCGCGTCGGCGCGTCGAGCGCGCGTAGCACCACGCCGTCACTGGCCGGCGGATTGGCGAGGATCGCCATGCGCTGCGTGTCGACCACGCGATCGATGATCTTCAGCGCGCCGCGGTAGACATAGACGAACGCGTTGTGCGTCTCCGGCAGCGGCTGCTCGAACACCGCGCCGGCGTCGAGGTGGATGTCGAGCAGCAGCGGCTCGGTGCGGGCGCGCAGCATCGCGCCGGTCACGCCGTGGCTGCTGCCGGCGATCACACGCGCGGTGACGCCCGGCACATTGAGCTCGGGAATCTCACCGGTCGGGATGTCGCGGTACCAAGCCGGCTGCATCTTGTCCTGCGCGGCCAGGTTCAGCCACAGCTGGAAGCCTTCCATCCGGCCGTTTTCCTGCTCGGGCATCTCGCTGTGGATCACGCCGCGCCCGGCCGTCATCCACTGCACGCCGCCGTTGGTGAGCAGCCCTTCGTGCCCGGCCGAGTCCCGGTGGCGCATGCGCCCTGCAATCATGTAGGTGACGGTCTCGAAGCCGCGGTGCGGATGATCGGGAAAGCCGCCGATGTAGTCGCCCGGGTTGTCGGTGCCGAACGCATCGAGCATCAGGAACGGGTCGAGCCGGTGCTGCAGGTCGTTGGTCAGCACACGGGTCAGCTTGACGCCCGCGCCATCCTGGGTGGCTTGCCCGGTGATCAAGCGTTCGACGCCGCGCCCGCTGGTGACGGTCTTGGGGGTGATCGTGGTGTTCATCTCGGAGATGGTGGCACACGCCTTGGGCCCGCGGGTTGGCAAGGAATTGAATGCTGCGTTCGATGCGCCGGGCCTTGTGCCAGCGCACCCTGCACCGAGCAGAGCGGGTCTGCGCCCACCAGCGCGCACAGCAATGCCAGCCGCGAGAAGGGCGTTGTTCAGCAGCGAACACCGCGCCGTTCATTAGTGAACGGCGCGTCGGTGGTCACTGCGCCGCCGCGATGCTTCAATTCTCTGCATGCCACGTCGTTGGGCAGAGCCGTTGCAGCCCGCTTGCGCTGTTGCGCGCGGCTGTTTGCTGGAGCCGGCAGCGCCGAAGCGCCGCGCCCGCGTGGTGGCGGCGGCCGCCGGCCTGATCGCGCCCTGGGCGCTGGTGCCCGGCCCGGCGACCGGGCGCCGGCGTGCCCACGAGGTGATCTCATGATGCGAGGCGGCCGCTGTCGTTGCATCATCGGGCGACTCATCCGACGGAGGATCGCGGGATGGATCGTCGTCAACTGACTCTGGCCATCATGGGCGCGGGGCTCGGCGCGCGCCCGGTCATCGCCCAGGAGCGGGTGTACCGCGTCGGCTACCTGAGCTGGCAGGACGAGGGCGCCTACTACGACGTCACGCTGCGCGGCTTCCTCGAAGGGTTGCGCAGCGAGGGCTTCGTCGAAGGCAAGAACCTGCAGTTGCTGCGTCGCTCGGCATCGAACAATGCCGATCGCTTCAAACCGATGGCCAAGGACCTGGCCGGCGTGCCGGTCGACCTGTACTTCGCGCCGGCCACGCCGATGGCCACCGCCGCCTGGTTTGCCGACAAGAAGACGCCCATCGTGATCGCCACCATCATGGACCCGGTGGAGCTGAAGTTCGTGAACTCGCTGGCACGCCCCGGCACGCGCGTGACCGGCGTGACGACGATGAACAACGAGCTCACCCTGAAGCGGCTGCAGCTGCTGATGGAAACCGTGCCTGGCTGCAAGCGCGTGGGCGTGGTGATCGACGAGGCGATGCGCGATGCGTGCACGCAGGAGATGGACCACGCGAACGCGGCCGCCAAGCAACTCGGCCTGACGTTGGTGAGCGTGCATGTCGACCGGCCCGAGCTGCTCGACGCCGGCTTTCGCAAGCTGCTCGATGGCAGGGTGCAGGCGGTGACGAGCACGCTGCTGTCCACGCGCAACGGCCTCGAGAAAGAGCAGGCCGAAGCGGCGCTGAAGTACAAGCTGCCCTCGATGTTCGAGCAGGACATCGGAGCGCGGCTGGGCGGGCTGATGAGCTACGGACCGGACTTCGAAGACATCTTCCGGCGCGCCGGCCGCTATGCCGGACGCGTGCTGAAGGGCGGCAATCCGGCCGAGATGGCCATGGAGGAGCCACGCCAATTCCGCTTCGTGCTCAACATGAAGACGGCGCGCGAGATCGGCCTCGAGATCCCGCCGGCGGTGCGTCTGCGCGCCGATGAGGTGATCGAGTGATCGATCGGGGCAGCGTCGCGCTCGGCGGCCCGAGGTGACATGAAGCTGCCACGCTGGCGCCTGTTTCCGAAATACGCGACGCTGATCATCGCGGTGGTCGCGGGCGTGCTGCTGATCAGCGGCGCGATCAACCTGGTGTTCTCGTGGCGCGAGGTGCGGTCGCACTTGGTTGCCCTGCAGATGGAGAAGGCGCAGGGTGCGGCCACTCGCATCGAGCAGTACGTGCTCGACATCGAGCACCAGCTCGGCTGGACCGCCTTTCCGCGCACCGACGCGTCGACCGATGCCACCGAGCAGCGTCGCATCGAGTACCTGAAGCTGCTGCGCCAGGTACCGGCGATCACCGAGCTGGTGTGGATCGGGGCCGACGGGCGCGAGCGGCTGCGCGTGTCTCGTCTGGCGATGGACGTCATCGGCGCCGGCACCGACCTGTCGAAGGACCCGGCCGTCGTCGCGGTGCGCGCCGGCAAGACCTGGTTCGGCCCGGTGCAGTTTCGCAAGGGGACCGAACCCTACATGGCGATCGCGCGTCCGGCAGGCGGCGATGGCGGCGTCACGGTGGCCGACGTGAACCTGAAGTTCGTCTGGGATGTGGTGTCGCGCATCAAGATCGGCCAAAACGGCCTGGCCTACGTGGTCGACGCCACCGGCACGCTGATCGCGCACCCGGACATCAGCTTGGTGCTGAAGAAGACCGACCTGAAGTCGCTGCCGCAGGTCGCCGCGCTCGAGCGCGACGACCGCAGCGACCTGGTGCCGGCGCGCGATCTGGCCGGGAAGGAGGTGTTCGCGGCGCACGCGCGCATCCCGGCCCTGAGCTGGACCGTGTTCGTCGAGTCGCCGCGCGCCGAAGCGCTGGCGCCGCTGTACGACTCGTTGTTCCGTCTGGTGCTGTTGCTGCTCGGTGGCCTGCTGCTGGCAGCGGCCGAGAGCTTCTTCTTGGCTCGAACCTTGGTGCGCCCGCTCCGCGCCTTGCAGGAAGGCGCGGAGCGCATCGGGGCGGGTGAGTTGGATCAACGCATCGATGTCCGCTCGGGTGACGAGCTCGAGGGCCTGGCCGAGCGCTTCAATCAGATGGGTGCGGCGTTGCAGGCGTCGTACACGCAACTGGAGCGCAAGGTCGAGGAGCGCACGCGCGAGTTGAGCGACGCTCTCGAGCGGCAGACTGCGACCGCCGAGATCCTGCGCGTGATCAGCGGCTCGCCCACCGACGTACAGCCGGTGCTCGATACGGTGGCCGAGCGCTCCGGCGCCCTGTGCCACGCCGAGGGCAGCCGTGTGTGGCTGCTGCAGGGCGACCAGCTGCATGCGATGACCAGCTATGGTTCGGTCTACAGTGACGATGCCCGGGAGTCGGTGCCGCTACGACGCGGCTCGGTGGTGGGGCGCGCGTTCATCGAGCGCGCGCTGGTGCACGTGCACGATGTGCTGCCGCTGATCGACACCGAGTTTCCAGATGTGCGCGAGTTGCAGGCGCGCTACGGCTTCCGCACCGTGCTCGCCGTGCCGATGTTGCGCGAAGGCGATTCGGTGGGCGTGATCACGCTGCTGCGCAAGGCCGTGCGGGCTTTCTCGCCGGCCGAGATCGCGCTGGTGCAGGCGTTTGCCGATCAGGCGGTGATCGCGATCGAGAATGTACGGTTGTTCAACGAGACCAAGGAGGCGCTTGAGCAGCAGACCGCCACGTCTGAGGTGCTGCAGGTGATCAGCAGCTCGGTGGCCGACGTGCAGCCAGTGCTCGATGCCGTGGCCGAACGGTCGCGCGCGCTCTGCAAGGCACACGGCAGCCGGGTCTGGTTGGTCAAGGGGGACCAGCTGCGGGCGATGACCGGCTACTCGGTGAGCGACGCCTCCCACGTCGGTCGCGGCGAGGCGCTGCCGACGCGACCAACCTCGGTGGTCGGACGCGCGTTCGTCGAGCGCAATTCGGTGCATATCGACGACGTGGCGACACTGGATCCGAGCCAGTACCCCGATGCGCGGCTGTACCAGCAGCGCCACGGCTTCCGCACCGCCCTGGCGGTGCCCATGTTGCGTGACGGCGAATCGATCGGCGTCATCGCAGTCTTGCGCAACCAGGTGCACCCGTTCTCGGCCGCCGAGATCCGCCTGATCGAGACCTTCGCGGACCAGGCGGTGATCGCGATCGAGAACGTGCGGCTGTTCAACGAGACCAAAGAGGCGCTCGAGCAGCAGACCGCCACCGCCGAGGTGCTGCGCGTGATCAGCAGCTCCGTGGCCGATACCGCGCCGGTGTTCGAGAAGATCCTGCACAGCTGCAGCCACCTGTTCGAAAGCTCCGAGCAGGGCATCGTGCTGGTGGCCGACGACGGCCGGTTGCATCTGGGCGCGCATCGCGGCAGCGCGCGCGACAAGCTCGATGCGATATTCCCGATGGCGGTCGGCGACGAGCCGGTGGCGCGTGCGATGGCGGAGCAGCGCGTGCTGCACTACCCCGACGTGCTGCGGGATGCGGAACGCGGCAGCCTGTCGCGACTGGTCGCCGAGCGCCTCGGCGTCGGCAGCTACACGCAAGTGTTCGCGCCGATGCGTTGGGAGGGGCAGGGCGTGGGCTACCTGTACGTCATCCGTTCGCCGGTGGCGCCGTTTGCCGACAAGGAGATCGGCCTGCTGAAGACTTTCGCCGACCAGGCGGCGATCGCGATCCAGAACGCGCGGCTGTTCCACGAGATCGAGGACAAGAGCAGGCAGCTCGAGGCCGCCAACCGCCACAAGAGCGAGTTTCTCGCCAACATGAGCCACGAGCTGCGCACGCCGCTCAACGCGATCATCGGCTTCTCCGAGGTGCTGGCCGAGCAGATGTTCGGCGACGTCAACGACAAGCAGATGGAGTACCTGAAGGACATCCATTCATCGGGCCAGCACCTGCTGGCGCTGATCAACGACGTGCTCGACCTGTCGAAGATCGAGGCCGGCAAGATGGAACTCGACCTGTCGTGTTTCGACCTCGGCCTGTTGCTCGAACACTCGGCCACCCTGGTGCGCGAGCGTGCGCAGCGCCACGGGCTGTCGCTTGAGCTCGACGTCGGTGACGGCTTGGGCGAGTGGGTGGCCGATGCGCGCAAGGTCAAGCAGATCGTCGTCAACCTGCTGTCCAACGCGGTGAAGTTCACGCCCAACGGCGGCAGCGTCAGCGTGCGCGCGCGCCACCTCAACGGCGTGGACGGCCGGGCCGGCGACTGGGCCGAGGTGTCGGTGACCGACACCGGTGTGGGCATCGCGTCCGAGGACCAGGCGATGGTGTTCGAGGAGTTCCGTCAGGCGGGCGGCGACGTGCTGCGCAAGGCCGAGGGCACGGGGCTGGGGTTGGCGCTGGTCAAACGCTTCGTCGAGCTGCACGGCGGCGCGGTCACCCTCGACAGCGCACCGGGTCACGGCTCGACCTTTCGCTTCACGCTACCGCAGCGTGAGGTGACAGTGCTGCAGTAGAAGGACGAGGAGCGCGATGAGCACGATCCTGATCGTCGAAGACAACGCCAAGAACATGAAGCTGGTGCGCGATGTGCTGCAGCACCACGGCTACGCCACGCTCGAGGCCGAGACCGGCGAGGCGGGCTTGCAGCTGGCGCTGACGCGGCGGCCCGACCTGGTGCTGATGGACATCCAGCTGCCCGACATCGACGGCGCGACGGTGCTGGCGGGCATCCGCGAGGACCGTTCGCTCGACGCGATGCCGGTGCTCGCGGTATCGGCATCGGTGATGCCCGACGAGCAGCGGCGCATCGTGCACTCGGGCTTCGACGGCTTCATCGCCAAGCCGATCTCGATAAAACCGTTTCTGGCAGCGGTGCAGCGCGCATTGGCCGAAGGGCGTTCCAAGTGACACAGCCGGCGGCGCACATCCTGGTGGTCGACGACGTCGAGAAGAACGCGCGCCTGCTGGCCGATGTGCTGACCGCCAAGGGCTACCGCACCACCAAGGCCGAATCGGGCGAGGCGGCATTGCAGGCCATCCGCGCCGAGGCGCCCGACCTGGTGCTGCTCGACGTGATGATGCCGGGGCTCGACGGCTACGCGGTGTGCCGTGCGATCCGCGCCGAAGAGCGCACCGCCACGCTTCCGGTGGTGCTGGTGACCGCGCTCGACCCCGCGCAGGAGCGCGTCAAGGGCCTCGAGGCCGGTGCTGACGATTTCCTGAACAAGCCCGTTAATCAAGCCGAGCTGATGGCGCGCGTGCGCTCACTGCTGCGCATCAAGGCCTACCAGGACGAGGTGCTGCGCCAGCGCGCCGAGCTGGCGCAGTGGAACCGCACGCTCGAGCAGCGCGTTGCCGAGGGTGTGGCGCAGCTCGAGCGCGTGGGGCGGCTGAAGCGCTTCTTCTCGCCGCAGCTGGCCGATGCGATCGTCGGCGGCAGTGCCGACGACCCGCTGAAGAGCCACCGCCGCGAGATCACCGTCGTTTTCCTGGACTTGCGCGGTTTCACCGCCTTCACCGAGACTGCCGACCCCGAAGAGGTGATGCAGGTGCTGCGCGAGTACCACGCCGCGATGGGCCGGCTGATCACCGAGCACGAGGGCACGCTGGAGCGCTTCACCGGCGACGGCATCATGGTGTTCTTCAACGACCCAGTGCCGATGCCCGATGCGGCACCGCGCGCGGTGCGCATGGCGCTGCGCATGCAGCGCGAGGTCGCACGGCTGGCCGACGGCTGGCAGCGCCGGGGCTACGCGCTGCGCATGGGGGTCGGCATTGCGATGGGCTTCGCCACCATCGGCGCGATCGGCTTCGAAGGCCGCATCGACTACGGCGCGATCGGCACCGTGACCAATCTTGCCGCGCGCCTGTGCGCCGAAGCAAATGGCGGCGAGGTGCTGGTGTCGCAGCGCGTGGTCGCCGCCCTGGGCCCGGACTTCGTCACCGAGCCGCGCGGCGAGCTGCAGCTCAAGGGATTCCAGCGCCCCATGACGGTGCTGTGCGTGCGCGGCGAGTCGACCACCGCCTGAGCGGCTCGGGCGCTGGCGCAGCGGTCCACCGGCCGTAAGGCTTGGGGCATCATGTGAGGCGATGGATGCCGCCCCTCCGAACCCCGAGCCCGCCTCGCCGAGCGCGCTGCCGGTCGAACTGCTCGATGCGCTGTCGACGCTCGGTCACACGCGCAGCTACCCGAAAGGCACGATCGTCGTCACCGAGGGCGAGCCGGCGCTGTCGATGTACCTGATCCACGAGGGCGCGCTGCGCGTGTTCGTGTCCGACGAGGACGGCAAGGAGGTCGAGCTCAACACGATGGGGCCCGGCGAGTACTTCGGCGAACTGATGCTCGGCAGCCAAGTGCGCACGGCCACCGTGCAGACCACGTCGAAGGCCCGGCTGACGATGATCACGCGGGCTGAGTTCGAGCAGGCGCTCAGCGCGCGGCCGGGGCTGGCGTTCCACGTGATCCAGCACCTGATCGACCGCGTGCGCCAGCTCAGCCGCAACGTGCAGGGCCTGGTGTCGATGGATGTCTACGGCCGCGTCGCGCGGCTGTTCAGCGAGCTGGCGCGCGACGAAGACGGGCTGCGCGTCGTGCCGGGGCCGCTGAGCCAGCAGAAGATCGCCGATCGCGTCGGCGCCTCGCGCAGCATGATCAACCGCATCCTGCAGGACCTGGCGGCCGGCGGCTACATCGAGGCCAGCCGCGAGCGCATCGTGCTGCGCAAACCCCTGCCCAAGCGTTGGTGATCGCGTGGACGATCCGCTGTCGGCCGAGGAGCGGCGCGCCCTCAGTGCGGTGCATCGGCGCCGGCTGCGCGAGGTGTGGCGCTCGGCCGGCTGGCCTTGCCAAGACCTGATCGAAGTTGAACTGCTGGCCGCCGGCCTGCTGCAACGCCAGCGCGACGGCGACGGCCGCGAGTCGCTGCGTGTCACCGATGCCGGCATCGCCGTGCTGGCGGCCACGTTGCAGAAGAACCGCGCCGCGCGCGATGCGCATGAGGCGCTGGTGGCGCGCGTGGCGCGCGAGATGCAGCGCGCCGGCCGCGTGGTGTGGCGCGGCCTGTCGCTGCGCGCCAAGGTGGGCGCTGCGGACGCTGCCGCATGGGCGATGGCGATGCCCGATGTCTTCTCGATCCGCCATACGACGGTGGAAGACTACGTCGAGCCGGTGGCGCACGAGATCAAGGCGCATCGCGCCGACCTGCTGGCCGACCTGAGGCGACCGCAGAAGGGCGAGGCCTACCTGCATCACAGCAGCCAATGCTGGTACGTGCTGCGCGAGGGCATCGGCGAGGCCGACGAGATCCCGCGCGCGTTCGGCGTGATGGTAGCGCGCGAGGCCACTCTCGAGGTGCTGCGCCCGGCGCCGCGGCGCGCGATGAAGCTGCCGTTTCCGGTGTGGATGGTGCTGGCGCGCGCGACGCCCGAGCCGCTGGACGACGAGGCGCAGGGCTGGCTCGGCGCGCCGCCCGACGCGCGGGATTGAGAGCGTGGTTCAGCGTGGAGGGGCTTCGCCGCCCGCCTGCTGCGCGGTGTAGGCGGCGTGCAGGTGCGCCGGCAGGTTGGCGCGCCTGCGCATCCGGATGTTCAGCAGCTCCACGCACACGGAGAACGCCATCGCGAAATAGATGTAGCCCTTGGGCACGCGGTGGTCGAAGCCTTCGGCGATCAGCACGACGCCGATCACCACCAGGAACGACAGCGCCAGCATCTTGATCGTCGGGTGTGCCGAGACGAAGCGGCCGATCGGCGCCGCAAAAAGCATCATCAGCGCGACGCTCAACACGACCGCGGTCACCATCACCTCGATGCGGCTGACCATGCCCACCGCGGTGATGATCGAGTCGAGCGAGAACACGATATCGATCAGCGTGATCTGCACGATCACCGCGGCAAACGTGGCGCGCACCGCGCTCGACGCGTGACCCTCCTCGCCTTCGAGCGACTGGTGGATCTCGCTGGTGCTCTTCCAGATCAGGAACAGGCCGCCCACGATCAGGATGAGGTCGCGCCCGGAGATGGCCTGCCCGAGCAGCGTGAACAGTGGCGCCACCAAGCCGACCATCCACGACAGCACCAGCAGCAGGCCGATTCGCATCAGCATCGCCATCGCCAGCCCCAGCCGCCGTGCCAGTTCGCGTTGCGCGGGCGGCAGCTTGTCGACCAGGATCGAGATGAAGATCACGTTGTCGATGCCCAGCACCAGCTCCAGCGCGGTCAGGGTCGCCAGCGCGATCCAGGCTTGGGGGTCGGTCAGCAGGTCGGTCATGGCAGGTCTCGTGGGCTGCGGCAGCCGGCCGGCGATTCTGCCGTCCGGCAGCGGCGCCACGCGGCCGCTATCGCAAACCGCGATGGCCGAGCGCCGGCCACCCGGTTCGGGCCGTCCTGCGCCCGCGCGGGCTGCAAGGCCGCGACGCCGCAAGCACAATGGGAACTGCATCGAGCAACCGGACCCGGCCATGTTCAAACGATCGATCTTCCTCGTGATGCGCATCGCCATCCTGAGCGTTGGCTTCGCTGCGGGCCTGACACGTGCAGCCACCGACGATGGCGTGGCTTGGCTGAGCGCCGCCAACGGCGCCGACATCGACCGTGCCTTCGCGCAGGCGCGCGCCGAGAGCAAGCCGGTGTTGCTCTACTGGGGCGCCAAGTGGTGCCCGCCGTGCAACCAGCTCAAGGCCACGCTGTTCAACCGCCACGATTTCATCGAGCGCAGCAAGTCGCTGGTGGCGGTGGAAATCGACGGCGACCTGCCGGGCGCGCAAAAGCTGGGCGTCCGCTTCAAGGTGAGCGGCTACCCGACGATGGTGCTGATGCGCACCGACGGTGCCGAGCTGATGCGCCTGCCCGGCGAGGCCGACGCGCCGCAGGTGCTGCAGCTGCTGGAGTTCGGCCTCGGTGGCGGGCGCGCCGCGAAGGATGTGCTGGCCGACGCGCGCGCCGGCAAAGCGCTGCCCGGCGCCGAGTGGCGCATGCTGGCCTTCTATTCCTGGATCAGCGACGAGTCGCAGCTGCTGCAGCCGGCCGAGCGCCCTGGCGTGCTGGCCGGCCTGTCCGTGGCCTGCCCGCGCAGCGAGGCCGACAGTGCCACCCGTCTGATGCTGAAGGCGCTGGCCGACAGCGACGACGGCAAGGGGGTCAAACCGGACGCGGCGCTGCGCCAGCGCGTGCGCAGCTGGCTGGCAGATCCAGCTGTGGTGCGCGCACAAATGGATGTGTTCACCAACTACCCTGCCGAGATCACCAGGGCTGTGTCAGTGCCTGGCAGCGCGGATCGCAAGGCGATCCTCGGCACGTTCGACACCGCCTTGCAGCGGCTGCAGGTCGACGATACGCTGTCTCGCGCCGACCGCCTGAGCGCCTTGGCGTCGCGCGTCGAACTGGCACGCATCGACGCCCCCAAGAACGAGCGGCATCCGCGCATCGCGGCGCCGCTGTTGCAGCAGGTGCGCGATGCCAGCGCAGCGGCCGACCGCGAGATCACCGACGGCTACGAGCGCCAGGCGGTGATCCCGAATGCGGCTTACATGCTGGGCCAAGCCGGGCTGTGGAGCGAGTCGGACGCGCTGCTGAAAGCCAACCTCGCCAAGAGCCACTCGCCGTATTCGCTGATGAGCCAGCTGGGTGGCAACGCGCGCAAACTCGGCCGCAACGACGAAGCGTTGCGCTGGTACGAAGAAGCGTACGCCCGGAGCGAAGGCCCGGCCACGCGCCTGCAGTGGGGCGCCCAGTACGTCACTGCCATGATCGAACTCAAGCCAACGGACGAGGCACGCGTCGAGCGGGCCGTCTCGAGCATGATCGAGGACGCCGCACGAGACAAAGGCGCGTTCGATGGCCGCAGCGCCCGCTCGCTGGCGCGCGTAGACAGGCAACTCGCGCAATGGAACCGCGACGGGCGCCACGCCGCCGTGGTGACGCGCCTGCGCGCGCAGCTCGATCCGGTGTGCGGCCGTCTGGAAGGCGAGCCAAGTGCTCGCGCGGCCTGCGACGCCACCTTCAGGGCGGCGCGCAAGACCAGCGCGTGATCCAGAGCGCGCCGCGCCGGCGCAGCCCTACTTGAGCAGGCCTTCGGCCTTCATCGCGGCCTGCACCGCGGGGCGCGCGGCCATGCGGGTCATGAATGCCTGCACGTTCTTCAGGTCAGTGACGTCGACCCCGACGTGCTTGGCCCAGTTGCTGACGGTGAACAGGTAGGCGTCGGGCACCGAGAATTTGTCGCCCATCAGGAACGACTTGCCTTCGAGCTGCTGGTCGAGGTATTCGTAACGGCCGCGCAGGCGCTTGCGAAAGACCGCCTTGCCTTCTTCGGGCATTGCGGGGTTGAACAGCGGCGAATACGACTTGTGCAATTCGCTCGAGATGAAGTTCAGCCACTCGACCTGGCGATAGCGCGGCATGGTGCCCGGCGCGGCGATCAGTCCCTTGGGTGCCTCCTTGTCGGCCAGGTATTGCAGGATCGCCGGACCCTCGCTCAAACGCTGACCGTCGTCGAGCTCCAGCAGCGGCACGTAGCCCTTGGGGTTGATCGTGTAGTAGTCGGTGCCGTCGACCAGCTTGTGCGTCTTGGTGCTCGCGAGCACCGGCTCGAACGGCACGCCCAATTCATGCAGCACGATGTGCGGACTCAGCGAACAAGCGCCGGGGCTGTAGTAGAGCTTCATGTCGGGTCCTCGGTCGGTGTAGCAAACGGGCTGTCAGCATAGCCGCCGGCCATTTCGGGGCTTGCCACTCGGGATTGGCTGATGAGGCTCGTGGACAATGCCCGCCGATGATCAAGCGTCGGAGCCTGCGCTGGGCGGCATGCCTCACCAGCGTCGCGGCGTGCGCGTCGGCTGCGGCAATTGACTTGACGCCGTGCCGGCTCAAAGGCGTCACTCATGAAGCGCTGTGCGGGCGCGTGCAGCGTCCACTCGACCCTGGCCAACCGGCGGGCGCACAGATCGATGTGCACTTCGCGGTGCTGCCCGCGCTGGCGAACAACAAGCTGCCCGATCCGGTGTTCTTCTTCGCCGGCGGGCCGGGGCAGAGCGCAATCGACCTGGCCGGGCCGGTGGCCGCTCAGATGGGGCGGCTGAGCAACCGGCGCGACTTGGTGTTCATCGACCAGCGCGGCACTGGTCGAAGCGCGCCGCTGCGCTGCGAGGCCGACGAACAGCCGCTGCGTCCGCTGGCCGAGCAGCTGGACCCGCAGCAGCAACTTGCCCAGCTGGCCGCGTGCCGCGCGCGTTTGCAACGCCTGGCGCACGGCGACCTGCGCCGCTACACCACCACCATCGCGACGGCCGACGCCGACGCGGTGCGCAGCGCGCTTGGCGCGGCGCGCATCAACTTGGTCGGTGCGTCCTACGGCACCCGGGCGGTGCTCGAATACATGCGCCAGTTTCCGGGCGCGGTGCGGCGCGCCGTGCTCGACGGGGTGGCGCCGGCCGACATGGTGTTGCCGGCGTCGTTTTCGCTCGACAACCAGCGCGTGCTGGATGGCTTGTTCGACTGGTGCGAACACGACGCCGATTGCGGGGCGCGCCATCCACGCTTGCGTGCCACCTGGCGGGCACTGCTCGACGGATTGCCGCGCCCGGTGCAGATCGCGCACCCGCTGACCGGGCGGTCGGAGTCGCTGCTGCTGACGCGCGACATGCTGCTCGGCATGGTGCGCACGCCGCTCTATGTGCCGGCGTTGACCGCCGCGCTTCCAGCCGCGATCACCGAGGCCGCCAGCGGCCGGTTCGATGCGCTGGCCGGTTTATCGACGGCGCTGTCGGGGCCCGGCGCGCGGCTGTACACCGGCATGCATTTCTCGGTGATCTGCGCCGAGGACGTGCCACGCCTCGGAGACGCGGCCGATGCGCAAGGCGAACAGTTCGGACGCGCGTTCGCGCAGCTCTACGAGCAGGCCTGCGCCGCTTGGCCGCGCGGCGACGTGCCGGCGGCGTTCTACGCCACGCCGTCGGCACCGTCGGCGACCTGGCTGCTGTCGGGCGCGGCCGATCCGGCGACGCCGCCTCGCCACGGCGAACGCATCGCGCGCGCGCTGGGCGCGAGGGCGCGCCACACGGTGGTGCCCAATGCCGGGCATGGCGTGATGGCTCTGCCCTGCGTGCGCGATGCGGTGGTGCGCTTCATCGACGCGGCCGACGACACGGCGGCGCTGCAGGTGGACGCCAGCTGCGCGGCATCGCTCCCCCATCCGCGCGTGTTCGCGCCGTTGCAGGCGAGTGGGCCATGATTCGCATCGAGCAGCTGCACAAGCGCTTCGTGCTGGGGCGCGGGCGCAAGGCCCGCGCCATCGCGGCTGTGCGGGGCGTCGGACTGCACGCCGCCAATGGCCGCATCACCGCGCTGCTCGGGCCCAACGGCGCCGGCAAGACCACCACGCTGCGCATGGTGGCAGCGCTGCTGCCGCCCGACAGCGGACGCATCGAGGTCGACGGCATCGATGTGGTGACGCGACCGCGCGATGCGCTGGCGCGGTTGGGCGTGTTGTCGGATGCGCGCGGGCTGTATCCGCGGCTGACTGCGCGCGAGAACATCGTCTATCACGCCCAGCTGCACGGCATGGCGATCGACGCTGCCCATGCGCGCGCGCAGGCACTGGCCCGGATGCTCGAGTTTTCCGAGCTGCTCGACCGGCGCACCGAAGGCTTCAGCCAAGGCGAGCGCATGAAGACAGCACTGGCTCGTGCGCTGGTGCACGACCCGCCGAACATCGTTCTCGACGAACCGACCAACGGCCTCGACGTGCAGGCGATCCGCGGGCTGCGTCAGGCGTTGCGCCAGCTGCGCGACGAACAGGGCAAGTGCATTGTCTTTTGCACCCACATCATGCAGGAAGTGCAGCGCCTGTGCGATCACGTGGTGGTGATGGCGCACGGGCGGGCGGTAGCCGAAGGCAGCGTCGACGAGCTGTGCCGGCGCGCCGGTCACGACGACTTCGAGCAGGCCTTCGTCGACCTGGCGTTTGCCCACGAACGGGCGGAAGCCGGGCTGTGACTGGCGCGTGGACCGTGTTCGTCAAGGAAGTGCGCGACGCGCTGCGCGATCGCCGTACGCTGCTGGCCGTGGTGCTGTCGTCGGTGGTGATGGGCCCGCTGCTGCTGTTCGGCTTGTCGGTGCTGGTGGCCGGCAGCGAGGAGCGCGCCGAGTCGCGCGAGGTGATGGTGGCGGGCATCGAGCGCGCGCCGAGCCTGCGCAACTTTCTCGAGCGGCAGACGCTGCAGATCCGGGAAGCACCCGGCGACTACGAGCGCCAGTTGCGCGAGCGGCAACTGGCTGACGCGGTGGTCGTGGTGGCGCCGGATTTCGAGGCCGTGCTGGCGCGCGGCGAGCGCCCTCAGCTCGAGGTGGTGACGTCGAGTGCCAATCCGCGCGCGGCGGCCGGTGCGCAGCGCGTGCAGCGCGCCCTTTTTGCTTTCAATCAGGAGCTGGCGCTGCTGCGCCTGACGCACCGCGGCGTCGCGCCGGCGCTGTTGGATGCCACGCGTATCGAGCAGCGCGACCTGGCCGATCCGCGCGCGCGGGCGGCGCAGCTCACCGGCATCCTGCCGTTCTTCGTGCTGATGGCCGTGCTGTATGGCGCGCTGAATGCCGCGCTCGACACCACCGCTGGCGAGCGCGAACGCGGCTCGCTGGAGCCGCTGCTGATGACGCCGACGTCGCGTCTGGCGCTGGTGCTCGGCAAGTGGGGCGCAGTGTCGAGCGTCGGCATGCTGATCGCTGTGCTGAGTTGTCTGAGCTTTCTGCCGGCGCAAAGCTGGCTGCGCAGCGAGACGCTGGCCGCGCTGTTTCGCTTCGGATTGCGCGAAGCCGCACTGTTCCTGTCGCTGCTTCTGCCGCTGGCGGCCATGCTGTCGGCGCTGATGATGGCGATTGCCATCCGCTGCAAGACATTCAAGGAGGCGCAGGCCAGCAACACCGTCGTGATCCTCCTGGTGTCGCTGCTGCCCATGGTCACCCTGTTCAACGATGGCGGCGAGAGGCCCTGGCACCTGTGGCTTCCCGCAATGGCGCAGGTGACGCTGATGGGGCGGGTGCTGCGGGGCGACGCCATCGGCGCGATGGACCTGATGGTGCCCCTGGCCGTCGCAGCGCTGCTGGCTGGCACCTGCCTGGCCTACATCGCGCGACAGTTGCGCAACAGTGCGCTCCGCTGAGCGGCCGCTGTTGGCGTCAGGCAGACGGCGCCATCAAGCGGCTTCCTCGCTCAACATCAATACGCGCTCGACTTCGTCCTGCCAAGCCAACTCGCGCACGACCTCGTTGAGGTGGCGCAGTGACTCCAGGGACGACAACAGATTTCCGTCGGGGCTGACCAGCCGCAAATTCGTGACCACGGACAGCGGGTCGGCCATCGCCACCACGCCGGCTGACAGCTGGATCCAATCCCAGGCCATGCCCGCCTGACTGTTGGCCGCCGGCGCTGCCCAAATGGTCTGCCCAGCGGTGCGTGACACTTGATCGCCGGGGTTGGTGACTCGTGTGCCCAAATGCCGCAACAGAAGTGGCCGTAGGTTGTCAACCTGCCACAATAGCGGCGGCCAGGCGCGGACGGTCCAGGGGGGACAGGCGTGAGACTTGGATTGCATGATGCGACTCGTCGTTTGCAGTGCCGGTTAGTGTTCGGCAAGTCGCAGGCGATTGAAATCTGTAAGACCTTTCAGGTCCCGGCATGTCCGGAACGCTGGGGTTGATGCGATCAGATGCTGCAAGGCGGTTATTCATCGGTGCTCCAGGCACGGGACCGGAACGAATTCCGGGATGAGGTCGTCCGCTTCGGGCGCGCGCTCGGTTTCGAGACGGTGTCTGCGATCGCAGTGGTCGACCACGGGATTGGCCGCAGCGATTTCGTGACGGTCGACAACACGCCGAAGGAATGGGCCGGCGCCTTCAACGACCCGCGTGGCATGCAGCGAGACCCGGTGATGCAGCACTGCAAGCGCCAGAGCTTACCGATCATCTGGGACCAGGGCACCTACACGTCGCAGGGCCAGGGTGAGTTGTGGGAGGAGCAGGCGCGCTACGGGTACCACACCGGCATCGCAATGGCGCTGCACCTGCCAGAGGGCAAGCATTTCATGCTGGGTGTCGACCGCGACCGCCCGCTGCCAAGTGATCGCCACGAGCTCACCCGCGTGGTGGCCGACCTGCAGCTGTTCGCCGTGCACGCGCTCGATGCCGCGATGCGGGTGTTGCTGCCGGTGGCAGCGGCGCTCGATGGTCCATCGCTGACCCCGCGCGAACTCGAAGCGCTGCGCTGGACGATGGACGGCAAGACCGCGTGGGAAGTCGGCTCGATCCTCGGCATCACCGAGCGCACTGCCGTCCTGCACTTGAACAATGCGATGCGCAAGCTCGGCAGCGTCAACAAGCACCAGGCAGTGCTGAAGGCCCTGCGGCTGGGCCTGATCCGCTGACGCAAACTTCTTGCATTGGGCCCGGAATCGCAGGCCATGTCACCCTGTAAGAGTTGACAGTTTCGTGCTTCCGCGTCCGCTGCTGAAATCTCCTTCATGCGCCATGGGCCAGGCGCCATATTCCGAACGGAGACCAACATGCAGCAAACCCGCAAGACGTCGTTCCTCAAGAGCCTGTTCGGCGCCAAGCGCCGCACCGCCATCGAGCCGAAGAAGGCTGTGCAGCCGCTGGAGCCGCGCCAACTCTCGCACGTGGCGGGTGGCACGGGCGAAACCGGCTTGCCACGCGGCGGCTGGCAGTAACCTCTTCTCAGGTTCCCTCGACGCGCCGGCGCTTCCCCCCTCCGGCCGGCGAGTCGGCGGCCCGGTTCATCCGGGCCGTTCTGCATTTGCGGTCCCGGTTTTGTCATGACGTCGCTGTTTCGTCCTGAAGCTCTCGAGGCGCATCGCCAGCAGTGGATGGGCGAGGTGCGGCTGTTGCGTCCGGTATCGATGTCGGTGCTGTGCGTGCTGCTGATCGGTATGGCGGTGGCCGTCGGCACCTGGCTGGCACTTGGCGAGTACACACGCAAGGCACACGTGCGCGGCGTGCTGGTCCCCGATCGAGGCTGGATCCGACTGGTGTCGCCGCAACTGGCCACCGTGACCGAACGTCGCGTGGTGCAAGGCCAAACGGTGCGTGCAGGTGACGTGCTGTTCGTGCTCTCGATTGACCAGCACGTCGGCGACGGCAGCGCGCAACAGCGCGTGCAGCGCAGCCTGCGTGCTCGCCAGGAGAGCTTGAGCGAAACCCTGGAGGCGCGGCAGCGGCTCAGCCGTGAGCAGGAGGCCGCGCTGACGCAAAGGCTGGATGGATTGCGCCAGGAGATCGCGCAGATCGACACCGAAACCGAGTTGCAGCGGCAGCGATTGTTGCTGTCTCAGCAAACCCTGGCTCGATTGGAGTCGTTGCGCGAAGAGCGCTTCGTCTCCTCAGCGCAGATCAACACCAAGGGCGAAGAGGTGCTGGCGCTGCGCGCGCAACTGGTGTCGCTGGAGCGTCAACGTAGCACGCTGATGCGCGAAGCAGCTGCGCTCGAAGGCCAGCGACGCGAGCTGCCGCTGCAGGAGCGCGCGCGCGCCGGCGAACTGCAGCGCGCCGCGCAGGCCCTGGCGCAGGAATCGGCGGAGAACGAGGCCCGGCACGAGATGCTGATCCGCGCGCCGCAGGACGGTACGCTGGCCACGGTGCTGGCAGAACCGGGTCAGAGCGTGTCGCCCGATGTGGCTTTGGCCAGCCTCGTGCCGGCCGATGCCCGCTTGCAGGCGCACCTGTACGCGCCGTCGAGCGCGTTGGGCTTTATCCGTGCAGAGCAGCCGGTGCGCATGCGCGTGGCGGCGTTTCCGTATCAGAAGTTCGGGCATCAGACCGGAGCGGTGCTGCAAGTGTCGAGCACGCCGCTGCAGGCCGGCGAACTCGCAGCGCTGCCGTTGGCGACCAAACCCGACGAGCCGCTGTATCGCGTGACGGTGAGCCTCGATCAGCAGCACGTGATGGCCTATGGCCGCGAACAGCCGTTGGCTGCCGGCATGCAGCTGGATGCCGACGTGATGCTGGAGCGGCGCCGTTTGGTCGAGTGGATGTTCGCGCCGGTGCTCGGCGTGACCGGTCGTCTCTGAGTCATCGGCGTCATGACGGCAGCGCGTTCGTTGCGTATTGGCTTCGGGGCACCAGTGACGCCGGTGATCCTGCAGAACGAAGCGGCCGAGTGTGCGTTGGCGTGTCTGGCGATGGTGGCCGCGTCGCACGGCTTGCACACCGATCTGCCGACGTTGCGTCAGCGGTTCAACCTGTCGCTGAAGGGCGCCACGATGGCCGACCTGGCCACGATGGCGCGCGCGTTGAAGCTGCAAACGCGTGCCGTGCGAGCCGAGCCCGACCAGCTCGACCAGCTGCCGCTACCCGCGATCCTGCACTGGGACTTCAATCACTTCGTCGTGCTCGTGAAGGTGGGGCGCGACGGAGTGTTGATCCATGACCCGGCGCGCGGCGCGCGTTGGCTGAAGTGGGCGCGTTTGTCGCGCCATTTCACCGGCGCGGCGATGGAGCTCGTACCCGAGGCCGGCTTCGAGCGGCGCGACGAGCACCGACGCATCACGATGCGCCAGCTGCTGGGTCGCGTCAGCGGGTTGAAGCGCTCGCTCGGGCAGATCGTGGCGCTCGCGCTGGTGCTCGAGTTCTTTGTCCTGCTGGGCCCGTTCTTCATGCAGTGGGTGGTCGACGACGTGCTCGTGACGGTCGATCGCGACCTGCTGGTGACCTTGGGCATCGGTTTCGCAATGCTGGTGGGCATCCAGGTCGCCACCGCGGCCATCCGATCGTGGGCCGTGCTGCATTTGTCGGCGACGCTGAACCTGCAGTGGCTCGGCAACGTGTTCGCCCATTTGCTTCGGCTGCCCCTGGCGTGGTTCGAGCGACGCCACATGGGTGACATCTGGTCGCGCTTTTTCGCCGTGCAGCAGATCCAGAAGTCGCTGACCACCAGCTTTCTCGAGGTGCTGCTCGACGGCGCGCTGGTGGTCACCACGCTCGCGATGATGGCGTTGTACAGCCCGTTGTTGAGCGGCGTGGTGCTGGCCTTCGTCGCGGGCTATGCCTTGCTGCGCTGGGCGCTGTTCGCGCCGATGCGCCGCGCCACCGAGGAGGCGCTGGTGCACGACGCGAAAAAGACCAGCCACTTCCTCGAGTCATTGCGCGGCGTGATGGCGATCAAGCTGTTCGCCGCTGAGGCAGATCGACAGACGCGCTTCATGAATCTGGTGGTCGACGCGATGAACGCCGACATCGTGGTGCGGCGATTGGACGTGACGCTCGCGGTGGCCAATCGCGGCCTGTTCGGCCTCGAGCGCGTGCTCGTGATCTGGATCGGCGCGCTGTTGGTGCTCGATCAAAACCTCACGGTGGGCATGCTGCTCGCGTTCGTTGCCTACAAGGAGCAGTTTTCCCAGCGCGTGGGGGCGTTGATCGACAAGTGGGCCGAGCTGAAGATGCTCAAGCTGCAGGGCGAGCGCCTGGCCGACATCGTGCTCAGCGAGCCCGAGTCCGTGCACACCGACCTGCCAATGTTGAGCGGCGACATCAGCGGGGCACCGCCGCGCATCGAGTTGCGCGATGTCGGGTTCCGCTACTCCGACAGCGAAGGCGATGTGCTGCGCGGTGTCAACCTCAGCATCGAGCCAGGCGAATCGATCGCGATCGTCGGCCCATCGGGCTGCGGCAAGACGACACTCATCAAACTGATGCTGGGCATCCTGAAGCCCGCGCATGGCGAAGTGAAGATCGCTGGCCGCTCGTTGGAGGCCATGGGTGCGGCGACCTGGCGGGCCATGGTGGGCACCGTGATGCAGGACGAGCCGCTGTTCGCCGGTTCGATCGCGGACAACATCAGCTTCTTCGATGCGCGCCCCGACATGGAGCGCATCGTCGATTGCGCACGAGTCGCCGCTGTGCACGACGAGATCGCTACGCTGCCAATGGGCTACCACACGCTGATCGGCGAGATGGGCGCGACGCTTTCCGGCGGGCAGAAGCAGCGCGTGCTGCTCGCCCGTGCGCTGTACAAGCGCCCGCGCGTGCTGTTCCTCGATGAGGCGACCAGTGCGCTCGATGTCGAGCGTGAGCGTTTGGTGAACCAGGGGGTGCGCCAGCTGCGACTGACTCGCGTGATCGTCGCGCATCGGCCCGAAACGATCGCAACCGCGGATCGGGTCGTCGTGCTCAGCAGTGGCGCCGTGTCGCACGACCTTCGTTCGGTCGGTGGCACTGCGGTCGTGCAGAAGGCGCATTGAGCGCGCAGGGCTCGTGTGTGCCGCCGGCGCGCGCCGGCGGCGCGCTTTCTACAATGCTGGGCCCAGCAGGATGATGGCTCATGCAGTTTCCCAGTCGTTTCGACGTGATCGTGGTCGGCGGTGGCCACGCCGGTACTGAGGCCGCGTTGGCCTCGGCCAGGATGGGCTGCGCGACGCTGCTGCTGACACATAGCATCGAGACGCTCGGCCAAATGAGCTGCAACCCTTCGATCGGCGGGATCGGCAAAGGCCACCTCGTCAAGGAGATCGACGCACTGGGCGGCGCCATGGCCGCAGCCACAGACGAAGCGGGCATCCAGTTTCGCGTGCTCAACGGGTCAAAGGGCCCTGCAGTGCGCGCCACACGCGCGCAAGCGGACCGGGTTTTGTACCGCGCAGCAATTCGCCAACGCTTGGAGAACCAACCGAATCTGTGGCTGTTTCAGCAGGCCGTGGATGACCTGTGCATTGGATCGAACGGTGCAGTGACCGGTGTTTTTACGCAAGTGGGTATTCGCTTCGAGGCAAGCAAAATCGTCTTGACTGCCGGCACGTTTCTGAATGGGCGCATTCACGTCGGCCTGCAGAATCACCCAGGCGGCAGGGCGGGTGATGCGCCGGCCATCTTGCTCTCTGAGCGCCTGCGTGAACTCGGCTTACCGCGAGGACGGCTCAAGACGGGAACGCCACCGCGCCTCGACGGGCGTTCCATCGATTACTCAAAACTCGCCGAGCAGCCCGGAGATGTCGACCCGGTGCCGGTGTTCAGTTTTCTGGGTCGTGCGGTTCAGCACCCGCGCCAGACTTGCTGCTGGATCACGCACACCAACGAGCGTACGCACGAAATCATCCGCAGCGGCTTTGACCGCAGTCCGATGTTCACCGGCGTGATCGAAGGCGTCGGCCCGCGCTACTGCCCAAGCATCGAGGACAAGGTCAATCGCTTTTCCGACAAGGCGGGCCATCAAATCTTCCTCGAGCCGGAGGGCCTTGCCACCCACGAGGTCTACCCAAACGGCATCTCCACTTCGCTGCCATTTGACGTGCAGTGGGACGCGGTGCGTTCGATGCGGGGTCTCGAAGCGGCTCACATTGTCCGGCCCGGCTATGCGATCGAGTACGACTACTTCGATCCGCGAGCGTTGAAGAGCACTTTCGAGACCCGGGCGATTGCCGGCTTGTACTTCGCTGGTCAAATCAACGGGACCACGGGGTATGAGGAAGCCGCCGCACAAGGGCTGCATGCAGGGACCAACGCGGCTCTGGCCGTGCTGGGACGAGATCCCTGGGTTCCGGGACGCGACGAGGCCTACCTCGGGGTCTTGGTCGACGACTTGACCAGCAAGGGCGTTTCGGAGCCCTATCGCATGTTCACGAGTCGTGCAGAGCATCGCCTGCACCTGCGCGAGGACAACGCGGACCTTCGCCTCACTGAATCCGGAAGAAGCCTGGGATTGGTCGACGACTTCCGCTGGGGAGCCTTTAACCGCAAGCGCGACGCACTCGCTCGAGAGACCGAGCGGATGAAGTCCGTGTGGGTACATCCCGGCATCGTGCCGCCAGAGCTGGGCGAGCGAACCATCGGACAAGCCATCGAGCGGGAGTACAGCTTGGCCGACCTGCTGCGGCGGCCGGCGGTCAAGTTCGATGACGTGGTGGCAATGGTTCTAGCGGCTCGGCCCGAGCTGAGCATCGTTTCACGTGAAACACTTCACGCGGAACTTGGAGCCGAACTGGCCGACGCCGTGATAGGCCAGATTGAGATTGCCGCTAAATATGCGGGCTACATCGAGCGGCAGCAGGATGAGGTCCGCCGTGCTGCTGCCTTTGAGGACCTGCATCTGCCTGCTGATCTCGACTATTTCGAGGTCACCGCACTCAGCTACGAGGTGCGGCAAAAGCTGAACCAACAGCGGCCCGCGACGCTCGGGCAAGCCTCACGCATCTCCGGCGTCACGCCTGCCGCAATCTCGCTGTTGCTGGTGCATCTGCGGAAGGGCCGACTACAGAAGAGCGTACCGCGTAGCTTGCGGGCTCCGAACGCCGCCTGACCGGAATGGCCTCGGTGCAGCCGCAGGTGGATACGGAGTCGCTGCTTGAACGGCTCCAGTCGGGAGCCACTCAATTGGGGCTGACGCTCTCCGACGCCCAGTCGCAGCAACTGCTGTCCTATCTGGGGTTGTTGAAACGCTGGAATGCAGTGCACAGCCTCAGCGCGTGGGCGCGGCCGTCGGATATGGTCATTCATCACCTGATGGATAGCATGACCCTGGTGTCGCCGCTGGACCGCTTTGCCGGAAGCAAAGCTTTAAGGGTCCTGGATGCCGGATCGGGCGCCGGATTCCCCGCGGCGGTCCTTGCCGTGATGAGGTCCGGTTGGAATGTGACCGCGGCGGACGCGGTCGCGAAGAAGGCGGCCTTCGTCCGCCACGCGGCGGCCGAAGCACGAATTGGGAACTTGGCAGCGTGGCACGGCCGCCTCGAGGACCTGCGGCCCGCCATTCCCTTCGATCTTGTGGTGTCGCGCGCGTTGGGATCGCTGAGCGATTTTGTGCGTTGGACCGACGACGCGTTGGGCCCAGCAGGGGTGTGGCTCGCGCAGAAAGGGCAGATTCCCGATCACGAGATGCAGGTTCTCAATAGTGGGATCGAGGTGTTTCACGTGGAACAGGTCACGGTTCCTGGCCTCAGCGCGCAGCGTCACCTCATTTGGTTGCGTCGATGCAAGAGATGACGGGGGACGCCGGCGAAGCTGCGATTGCCAAGACCCGCCGCGCCGGCGTCTTCTGCATCGCCAATCAAAAGGGCGGCGTCGGCAAAACGACGACGACGGTCAACCTCAGCGCCGGCCTGGCCAAGCTGGATCAGCGGGTTCTCCTGGTCGATTTGGATCCGCAGGGAAATGCCACGATGGGGTCCGGCGTTGACAAGCGAGGTCTCAGTCTGTCCGTGTACGACGTCCTATTGGAAACCGCCACGATTGCCGAAGCCAGGCAGCGCTCGGAAGTGGGTGGCTACGACGTCCTAGGGGCGAATCGGGAATTGGCCGGCGCGGAGATCGAACTCGTCGGCTTGGAGCGGCGCGATCAGCGTTTGCGTGGTGCACTTGTTGCGGCGGCGTCTGACTACGATTTCGTCATCGTCGACTGTCCACCAAGCCTGAGCCTGCTGACGCTCAACGGTTTGTGCGGCGCCCACGGCGTGATCGTGCCGATGCAGTGCGAATACTTCGCGCTGGAAGGTTTGACCGATCTGGTGAATACCATTCGCCAAGTCCATGCCAATTTGAATCCGGAGCTGCAGGTCATCGGGTTGCTGCGCGTGATGTTCGACCCCCGCATCACGCTGCAGCAGCAGGTCAGCGAGCAGCTGAAGTCGCATTTCGGCGATAAGGTGTTCGATGCGGTGATCCCACGCAATGTGCGTTTGGCTGAAGCGCCGAGCTATGGCCAACCCGGTGTCGTGTTCGACCCCTCGTCACGCGGCGCGCAGGCGTACCTGGAGTTCGCCCGGGAGATGGTCCGCCGTGTCCAACAACTCGCCTGAATGCAGACACCACTGCCCTTGACGCTGTTGTCCCGCATCGAGGATGCGGGGCTGAACGCGAGTGCGCCGCCCCAGCAACGTTGGGTCGATGGTTGGCTGGTGCGCTTCTCGCCGGGCAAGGCCAAGCGGGCCCGCTGCATCAATGCCGTTGCCCGTGGTCACCTCCCGGTTCATGAGAAGTTTGCGTTGTGCCAACGCGTGTTCGAAGAGGCGCAGCTGCCATTGATCTTTCGCCTCACGCCCCTGTCCGAGCCGCCAATGCTCGACGGCTGGCTCGAAAGCAACGGCTTACATCGCTTCGAAGACACGCGGGTCATGGTCAACGCCGACCTGGGCGCGCTGAACGCCGAATCGCTGCCCTTGGGTTTGCAGATGCAGCGCGTGGGTCACACGGCGTTTGCGCAAATCGTCGGCCAGATGCGTGGCTCGCCGCTTTCGCAGCAGCAAGCCCATGCGCAGAGGCTGGAGTTGTCCCCGGTGCCATTCGAAGGATGGGTGCTGCGCCGCGCTGGTGAAAGCGCTGTGCTGGCGTGTGGGCAAACCGCCATCGAGGCCGATCTGGTCGGCCTGTACGACGTGTTCACCACGCCAGAGGCGCGCAACAACGGGCTAGCCCGCAAGCTCTGCGCCCAACTGCTCGAGCGCGCGCGCAAACGGGGCGCGCGTGCGGGGTACCTGCAGGTCGACGCGTCCAACGCGGCGGCGCGCGCGGTCTACCGTCACCTGAGCTTCTCCGACGGCTACGCCTACCACTACCGCAGTCCTTCGGATCAGATCGACTGACCCGCACTGGTCAGGAGACCAAGCCGAGCCCTTCGTCCAAGCCCAGGTGCGCGTTCATCGACTGGACGGCCGCACCGCTCGCGCCTTTGCCGAGGTTATCCAGCCGTGCAATCAGGATGGCTTGGTCCGCGCTCGCGTAGACGAACAGGTCGCATCGATTGGTGTCGTTGCAGGCTTGCACGTCGAAGTACCCAGCCTCCAAGCTCGCGGTGTCGGACAGCGGCATCACACGGATGAACCGCTCTCCGGCATAACGTTCGCTGAGCACGGCATGCAAACGCTGCCCGTCAGTTGAACTGTGCAAATTCTTAAGATGCAAGGGCACACTTACGCAGAGACCTTTATAGAAATTAGCGACCATTGGCATGAAGACGGGCTTTGTCTTCAAGCCGGACCAGCGCGTCATTTCGGGTACGTGCTTATGCCCCAAGGCCAGTCCGTATGGGCGCGGTGAGGTCAGACGCCCTGGCGGTGGCGTCGCTTGATACTGCTCGATCAACTTCCGTCCGCCGCCCGAGTAGCCGGTGATCGAAGTCGCGCTCAGGGCGTCAGC
>Ga0068867_100000159_pt1 | contig 43840 bp, 44 predicted proteins | sample KBSMisM32_FD_65649 | JGI IMG/M metagenome (GOLD analysis project Ga0068867, IMG submission 65649) | Miscanthus rhizosphere microbial communities from Kellogg Biological Station, Michigan, USA - KBS Miscanthus M3-2 | ecosystem: Host-associated > Plants > Roots > Rhizosphere > Soil ...
AGGCGAGAAGGACCTCTTGGTGCTTGGCTTCGAGTCGGCCCACCACCCGGTCGACGAGCCGATGCGCTTGGCGCTGGACATCGCCCGCGAGCACGGGGGCGATCCAGGCGACGCACGCAGCTCCGACCTGGGTGGGGCGGTTGAGACCTGGCGCGGAGCCTTCTTGCTTGCACCGTACGTCCGTGACACCTTCGTCGCTTGTGGAGTCCTTTCCGAGACCTTCGAGACTGCGATCACGTGGGACCGTTTCGAGGACTTCCACGCCACGACCATGGACGCCGTGGGGCGCAAGGTCGCCGAGGTCTGCGATGTCCCGGCTGACGGCCCCGGCGCGCCGCGCGTCAGCTGCCGCTTCACCCACGTCTATCCCGACGGCCCCGCGCCGTACTTCACGGTGCTGGCGCCGGCCGTTCGCGGCGGCGAGGTCGAGCAGTGGGACGAGATCAAGGCGGCTGCCTCCGAGGCGGTGATCGAGGGCGGTGGGACGATCACCCATCACCACGCCGTCGGTCGCGATCACCGCCCGTGGTACGACCGCCAGCGCCCGGCGCCGTTCGCCGCCGCCCTGCGCGCCGTCAAGCGGGAGGTCGACCCCGTGGGCATGCTCAACCCCGGCGTCTTGCTCGACCCCTAGCGGCGCTACGCTGCCGCGAACGATGGAAACGATCACCTCCGAACAACCGACGGTGGACGCCGTCGAGGAGCCCGGAGCGGCCATGGACGAGCCTGTGGCGCCGCGCCGCTCGCCGCTGCGCGCGGCGATCAAGACCGGGCGCCCGCAGGAGTGGATCAAGAACGTCTTCGTCTTCGCCGGCCTGCTCTTCTCGGGCAAGTTCGACAAGCCCGAGGACGTGCTTGCCGCAACTCTTACCTTCGTTTCCTTCTGCCTGATCTCGAGCGCTGGCTACTACCTAAACGACCTGATCGACGTCGAGCTCGATCGCAAGCACCCGAAGAAGCGCCTCCGCCCGCTCGCGGCAGGCGAGCTCTCTGAGGCCGCGGCGAAGACGATCGCGCCGGCCCTCGCGATCGTCGCCCTGGCGCTCGCCTTCGGCACCGTCAACTGGGAAGTCGGCTTGATGGTCGTCGGCTACGGCATCGCCCAGGTCGCCTACAGCATGGGGCTCAAGCAGATCGTGATCGTCGACGTGATGACCCTCGCCGGTCTCTTCATCCTCCGCGTCGCCGCCGGCGCCGTCGCGGTCGATGCTCACGCTTCCGAATGGCTGCTCCTCTGCACCGGCATGATCGCCCTCTTCCTCGGCTTCACCAAGCGTCGTCAGGAGGCCGTCTCCGAGCTGCACGAGGGAACCAGCAGCCGCCCGGTGCTCGAGCACTACTCGCTGCCGTTCCTCGACCAGATGGTCGCCATGGTCACCACCGGCACCGTGATCAGTTACTCGATCTACGCGGTCAACTCGCCGATCATCGGCAACAAGATGATGTGGACGATCCCACCGGTCGTCTACGGCATCTTCCGCTACCTCTACCTGATCTACGACCGCACCGACGACCGCTCGATCGCCGCCATGGTCTCCAAAGACCGCGGCATGCTCGCCGCCGGCGCCAGCTTCGTCGTCGTCGCCTTCCTGCTGCTCTACGTGTTCAAGTAGCGCCCTCCATCATGGAGGGCGCCTACCATGCGGTCATGGTCCAAGAAGCGCCCACGCCACTTACGCCTGCCGAGTCGGCTGCGGTCGATGCGCAGTACAAGCCGTTCCCCTCGTTTTCCGAGTGGCCAACTGAGGTTCCGAGACTGGATCTCTGGGAGCAGGACCGGGAGGAATTTCAATCGGTCTCGAATGGTGCAGCCGATCAGGACCTGGCACGTGCGCAAGAGGTGGCGATGCGGGCAGCAGCCTTCGACTCCGGGGCGATCGAGGGTCTCTATCCGACGGACCGGGGCCTAACTCTGACGGTGGCCACCCAAGCGGCGGCTTGGGAGCAAGCGGTAGATGAGCGTAGTGAGGATGCCCGGGCTCTGTTTGAAGCGCAGCTAGCGGCTTTCGAGTTGGTGCTTGACCTAGTCACAGATCGCTTTCCGAAAGTCACTCAAGCATGGATTCGTCGCCTGCATGAGGAGATCACCGCCGCTCAGACTATGTACAAGGTGCACACACCGGTTGGTGAGCAGGATCAACCACTTCCGAAAGGCCAATACAAGAAGCATCCAAATCATGTGCGGACTTCTGACGGCCAAATCCACGCCTATGCTCCTGCTGACCGAACCCAGGACGAGATGCAGAGGTTCCTTGACGAGCTAGAGTCACCTGTTTTCGTCAATGCTCACCCGGTGCTTCAAGCATCGTACGCACACTATGCGTTTGTCGCTATTCATCCGTTTGCCGATGGCAATGGACGGGTTGCTCGTGCGATTGCTTCGGCATATACCTATCGCGACATGTCAGTGCCGTTCTTGGTTCTGGCTCATCAGCGCGATATGTACTTCTCGACGCTCGCTAAAGCTGATTCCGGCAACGCTGATTCATTTGTTGAGTTCACGGCTGCCGCGATACGAGAGGCAATCGAGCTCGTGACGGAGTCGCTCAAGACCGCTCAGGCTCCGCAGCCTGAGGATGTCCTCGATGCGTTCAAGCAGATGTACGTCGTACACGGAAACTTGAGTCATCAACAGCTCGATCAGATAGCAAACGAATTCACCCAGGCGTTGGCCCAGATTGCCATGGAACAAAAGGCGGCGCTCACCTTGCCGGATGGAGTGGAGGTGGAGGTAGCTAGTGTCTCAGGGCAGAATCAGGGTGAGCCACCAGCAGGATTTCGATCGGTCGTGCAGCCCAATGGGCGCTGGATAGAGATAACTTTGAACTCTTTGCCGCCAGCTGCGACCGGGTTGAGGGTTGGCGTCGACATTTTCGTAGCTACTGGATCCGATACAGCGGCAACGCTGCTTGTGCAGGTTGCAAACGCTCCGAGCGAGCGACTGCGGTTGGCCTTGTCGGATTTGCAGCCGCAACTTTCCAGTGTGGCGAGGCATCGGGCGTCGAACTTCGTGAGACGCCTTTTTGGACGAGCCCTCAACACCCTCTATGCCCAAGCCAAAGCGAAACTGCACGACGCCGGGTACTAGACTCGGCATCAGTGCGGTCGAACCTGTAGGTCCGAGAGCAGCGTCACCTTGCCGTCACGGGTGAACTGAAGGTCCACCGTCTCGTTCTTGCGGTAGGTGCCGAAGAGGCCCAGGTACATCGCCAGCCAGCGACCCTTGCCGACTTTCTCCTTGACGATGTCGCGGTTGAAGACGATCTCGCCGGCGGCGACGCGGTAGTCGGCGCCCTCCCGCTGCTCGACGCCGTTGACGAAGACGGTGTAGGGCGCTTCGGCGCGGGCGGGCAGCTTCACGCGCCGTCCAGCCGCGTAGCTGCCTTTCGGGATCTCAGTCTCGGCCATCGGCCAGAGTCTCGCGCACGGCGTCGAACGGCGTGTCATGAGCCGCCGGATCGAGCTCCTCGCGCCGCACGCTCCCTCGATATGGCATGAACGTCCCGTCGCCGCGCACGTCGAGGCCCGCCACCTGCCGCCGCAGCAACCCCTTGCCGCTCACCTGCAGCCGCGCTAGTACCTGATCCGCCGGCGCGAAGTCCCGCAGCGCCGACACTCCCTCCGCCGGCCCCTCCGCCCGGATCTCCATAGCCCGCTCCCGCATCGCCGCCACCGCCTCATCCAGATCGTCGAACGCTATGTGCTCGACCTCCGAGCCGTTGCGGACGGTCAGCTTCCACGCGCTCACGGTGCCAGAGTAGCCGTGCGCGCGGTGGCGTGGGCAGGGTGTCCCTCGAACGGGCGGATACTCAAAATGCCGGCCTAATTAGGCCGGCATTTGTCCGGGCGAGGGGCACCCTGCCCACGACAGCACGTCGACTTGCTACTCAGGCCCCGCGCCGCGGGCGCTTGGGCCGCCGCGCCGGCGGCCCGACGATCTTTTCGGGCCCCTCGCGCTCCGCCACCGGCACGTACTCGCGCTCGCGCTCCCCGGTGTAGATCTGGCGCGGCCGCGAGATCTTCTGCTCGGAGTCGTCCTTCATCTCCATCCACTGCGCGACCCAGCCGGCGGTGCGGGGGATGGCGAAGATCACGGTGAACATCTCGGTCGGGATCTCGAGCGCCTCGTAGATGATCCCGGAGTAGAAGTCGACGTTCGGGTAGAGCTTGCGTGAGGTGAAGTACTCGTCGTCGAGCGCCTGCTTCTCCAGCTCGCGCGCGATCTCGACCAGCGAGTTGTACTCGGTCGCCTCGAAGACCTCGTCCATGTGTTGCTGGATGATCCGCGCCCGCGGGTCGTAGTTCTTGTAGACACGGTGGCCGAAGCCCATCAGCTTCTCCTCGCGCGCCTTCACCTTCTCGAGGAAGGCGGGGATGTTCTCCACCGACTCGATTCGGCGCAGCATGCGCAACACCGCCTCGTTGGCGCCGCCGTGCAGCGGGCCGTAGAGCGCAGCAACTCCGGCCGCCACCGCCGAGTAGGGGTCGACGTCGGAGGAGCCGACGCCGCGGACGGCGCTGGTCGAGCAGTTCTGTTCGTGGTCGGCGTGGAGGATGAAGAGCACGTCGAGCGCATTCGAGAGCGCCTGCTTCGGCACGTGCTTGGCTTCGGTCTTCTTGAACATCATCGAGAGGAAGTTCTCGGCGAAGTTGAGGTCGTTGTCCGGATAGACGTAGGGCAGGCCCATGTTGTGGCGGTAGGAGAAGGCCGCCAGGGTCGGCACCTTGGCGATCAGACGCACCGCCGCCATGTAGCGCTCCTCTTCGTCTTCGCTGTGCTTGGCGTCCGGGTAGAAGGTCGAAAGCGCGCCGACTCCGGCAAGCAGCATCCCCATCGGGTGCGCGTCGTAGCGGAAGCCCTCGAAGAACTGCTTGAGATCCTCGTGAACGAAGGTGTGGTGGGTGATGTCGTAGACCCAACGGTCGAGCTGCGGCCCGGTCGGCAGCTCCCCGAAGATCAGCAGGTAGGCGACCTCGAGGAAGCTGGAGCGCTCGCAGAGCTGCTCGATTGAGTAGCCACGGTGTTCGAGGATGCCGGCGTCGCCGTCGATGTAGGTGATCGCCGAGCGGCAGGCGGCGGTGTTGGTGAAGGCCGGGTCGTAGGCCATCATCCCGAATTCGTCGGGGTCGACCTTGATCTGGCGCAGGTCCATGGCGCGCACGGTGCTGTCGTTGATCGGCAGCTCGTAGGTCTTGCCGGTGCGGTTGTCGGTGACAGTCAGGGTCTCCGCGCCGGTCGCAGCCGCCCCGTCCGCGGTTGCGTCTCGCATCTGCTGCTCAGTGGCCATGGCACCTCCTCGCTGCTCGCTTGCTGGAGCCTCAATTCTCGCAGTTCGATGCGGTCGCCCGTGTTACGGGATGGGGAGCGACTCGAACTGCGTCATCGCATGTAGATCGTGGAAGCGCGTGTCGATCTCGTCGCGGCTGAGCGAAGCGACTCGCTCGGTGCCGAACGCCTCGACGTTGAAGGAAGCGAGCACCGTGCCGTAGCCCATCGCGCGCCGCAGCGCCGCCTCGTCGAGCTCCCCCTCGTGGCTGTCGAGGTAACCAAGGAAGCCGCCCGCGAAGCTGTCCCCGGCGCCGGTCGGGTCGCGCACATCCTCGAGTGGATAGCCCGGCAGGGCGAAGAAGCTGTCCCCGGCGAAGAGGGCCGCGCCGTACTCGCCCTGCTTGGCGACGACTGCGCGCGGGCCGTGGGCCATCACCGCACGGGCGGCGCGGGCGAGGTTCGACTCGCCGGTCAGCTGGCGCACCTCGGCATCGTTGACGATCACGCAGTCGACTTCGGCGATCGCCGCCAGCAGCGACTCCTTCGCGGTGTCGATCCAAAGGTTCATCGAGTCGAGCGCCGAGAAGCGCGCCGAGCCGCACTGGGCGCGAACCTGGCGCTGCAGGTCCGGTTGGATGTTGGCGAGGAAGAGGGTGTCTGCTTCCTGAGCGGCAGTCGACAGCTTCGGCTCGAAGTCGCCGAAGACCCCGAGCTGCGTGTCCTCCGTGTGGGCGACGTTGAGGTCGTACTCGTAACGCCCGCGCCAGAAGAAGGATTGGCCGCCGGGAACGCGCTCGACGTCCTCGGTGTGCACGCCGCGCCGCTCGAGCACGGCGAACTCCTCGTCGCCGAAGTCGTCGCCGACCGGGCCCACCGGCCGCACGTCGGTGAAGAAGCTGGCGGCCAGTGAAAAATGGACCGCTGCCCCCCCGAGCATCCGCTCCCGTTCCCCGAAGGGAGTCTTTACAGCGTCAAAAGCTATGGAGCCGACCACGGTGAGGGACATAGGCGGCCAGCGTAGCGGGGTCAGGGCTCTCTCTGGCGGGAGCCCATGCGCGCTTCGCGCGCAATATGGAGCCGCTTCGCGGCTGAGAATCACCTTGCCGGGGGCCGCTTCGCGAGGCTCCGCCAGAGAGGGCCCTGACCCCGCTTGACCCGGCCCGACTATGGTTCCCCGCCGATGAAGGCGATTCAGATCCAGGAGTTCGGTGGGCCGGAGGTGCTGCGCTACGCAGAGGTCGATGACCCTGTGGCGGGGGATGGCGAGGTTCTGGTCGAGGTCGCGAGGAGCGGGATCAACTTCGCCGACACGCATGCGACGCGGAATGACTATTTGGCTGAGCAGTCGCTGCCGCTGATCCCCGGGGCGGAGGTCAGCGGGCGAACGCCCGACGGTCGACGGGTCGCGGCCCTGCTCGGCAGCGGCGGCTATGCGGAGAAGGTCGTCGTCCCCGAGCAGCTGCTTGTCCCGATTCCCGACGAGGTCGACGACGACAGCGCCGCGGCGCTGCTCCTGCAGGGACTGACCGCGATGGCGCTGGTCCAGCGCTGCGCCCGAGTCGAGCCGGGGGAAACGCTGGTCGTCGAGGCTGCCGCCGGCGGCACCGGCAGCCTCGCCGTGCAGCTCGGCAAGCGCGCCGGGGCGAAGGTGATCGGACTCGCCTCGAGCGAGGAGAAGCGCGCCCTGGTCGAGCGGCTCGGCGCCGACGCCACGGTCGACTCGCGCAGCGAGGACCTCGGAGCCGCGATCCGCGCCGCCAACGGCGGCGCCCGCGTCGACGCGGTTCTCCACATGAGCGGCGGCGAGGCCTTCGACCAGGAGCTCGGGATCCTCGCCCCGCTTGGCCGCATGGTCGTCTTCGGCATCGCCTCGCGCGAGCAGCGCGAGGTCTCGACCGCGGCCCTGCTGCGCGGCTCGAAGACCGTGGTCGGCTTCTGGCTCGCCCACCTGCTGACGCGTCCCGACCTGCTCATGCCGACGATCGCCGAGCTGCTCTCGATCGCGGCCGCGGGCGAGATCGAGGTTACCGTCGGCAGCGTCTACCCGCTCTCGGAAGCCGCCCGCGCACATGAAGACCTGATCGCCCGCCGCACCAGCGGCAAGCTCCTCCTGGACCCGTCCAAGTGACGGCCTTCCGCGAGCTCGGCCTCGCAGCGGAGATCCAGCAGGCCCTCGACGAGCTCGGCTTCGAGGAGCCGACGCCGATCCAGGAGCAGGCGATCCCCGCTCTTCTCGGCGGCGACGACGTGATCGGCCAGGCGCAGACCGGCACCGGCAAGACCGCGGCCTTCGGGCTGCCGCTCCTGCAGTACGTCGACCCGGCGAGCGACGAGGTGCAGGCGGTCGTCCTCACCCCGACCCGTGAGCTCTGCATCCAGGTGACCCAGGCGCTGCGCTCCTACGCCGAGCATTTAGACGTCGAGATCGTCGCCGTCTTCGGCGGCGCCCCGATCAAATCCCAGCAGGCCCAGCTGCGCGCCGGCGCCCACGTGGTCGTCGCCACCGTCGGCCGCATGATGGACCTGATGAGCCGCCACTCGCTGGTGCTCACCGCGGCGCGCTACGTCGTCCTCGACGAGGCCGACGAGATGCTCGACCTCGGCTTCATCGAGGACGTCGAGAAGATCCTGCGCATGTGCCCGAGCGGCCGCCAGACGGCGCTCTTCTCGGCGACGATGCCGCCGCCGATCAAGCGGCTGGCCGAGAGCTACATGTACGAACCGACGACGATCCGGATCACGCCGAAGACGCTGACCGTCGACGCGATCGCCCAGGCCTACCTGGAAGTGCCCGACCGGGAGAAGGCGGCGCGTCTGGTCGAGCTGCTGCGGGCGGAGGAACCCGAGCAGGCGATCATCTTCTGCCGCACCAAGATCGGCGCCTCGCGGCTGGAGCGGACGCTGAAGGACAAAGGGCTCGACGTCAAGGCGCTGCACGGCGACATGAGCCAGGGCTCGCGCGACGGCGTGATGATCTCCTTCAAGGACCACCGTGTGCGTTTGCTGGTCGCCACCGACATCGCCGCCCGCGGCCTCGACATCGAGCACGTCACCCACGTGATCAACTACGACGTGCCAGCCTCCTCCGAGGTCTACGTGCACCGCATCGGGCGCACCGGCCGGGTCGGGCGCACCGGCCGCGCGATCACCCTCGTCACGTCGGCGCAGCGCGAGGAGATCGACCGCATCGAGCGCGACGTGAAGACGACGATCGGCGAGTGGGAAACGCCCGAGGAGCGGCTCGAGCACGCGCCGCGACCGCGCCGTCGCGACCGCGGCGACGAGCGCAAGCCGGCAGCGAAGCATGACGGCGCGGCGCCGAAGTCGGTCAAGCTCTTCGTCAACCGGGGCGAGCGCAGCGGAATCAGCGAGGAGGACCTGCGCTGGGCCTTGCGCGAGGGCGCGGTGCTGCCCGACAAGGCGATCCACGACGTCCACGTCCTGCATCGCTTCTCCTTCGTCCACGTCGATCCGGACGTCGCTGAGCGCACCGTCGAATACCTCAACGGCACCAAGCTGCAGGGACGCGAGATCCGCCTCGAGATCGCGCGCAACTAGGGCTTAGGGGTCGTCAGCTCCGCGATCGCCGCGAAGAGGCGGTCGAAGTCGATCGGCTTGGTCAGGTAGCCGCTGACCTCGGCGTCGGTGGCGGCGCCGGCGTCCATCTCGTCCTGATGGGCGCTGACGATCAGCACCGGCGTCTCGACCCCCTCCGCACGCAGCTCGCGCAGCGCTTCGATGCCGGACTTGCGCGGCATCATCGCGTCGAGCAGGAGGACGTCGGGCGCCGGGTCGGCGTGGCGCATCGTTTCGATCACCTCGACGCCGTCGGCGGCGGCCAGCACCTCGTAGCCCTCCATCTCCAGCCGCGTTCGCAGCAGCAGCAGGATCGTCTCGGAGTCGTCGGCGATCAGAACGCGGGCGGTCATGCAGGCGCCCCGCGTCCGCTCACAGGGGCCTCCGGCAGCCGCACGCAGAAGGTCGAGCCCTGGCCGAGGATGGAGGCCGCCTCGATCGTGCCGCCGTGCAGCTCGACCAGCGACTTGGAGATCGCCAGGCCGAGACCGGTGCCGCCGACGTGCTGGGTCAGTCCCGCGTCGCCGCGCGTGAAGCGCTCGAATATGTGCTCGAGTTGGTCCTCTGCCATACCGGGTCCGTCGTCTTCGACGACGAGCTGCACTTCAGCATCGTGACGCGCGGCTTTCAGCGAGATCGCCGCACCTTCCGGGCAATACTCGTGTGCGTTGGTGAGGAGATTCACCAGTACCTGGCGAATACGATCGCGGTCGACCTGGACCGGGGGCAGGCCGGGTTCGATCGTCACCTCGAGGCTCTGGCCCTTGCTCTCGGTCTGGCTGCGCATCGTGCGCGCCGCGTCCTCGACCAGCGAGTCGACCTCGGTCGGCTTCAGCTTGATCGTGAGGCGCCCGGCGTCGCTGCGGGCGAGGTCGAGCAGGTCGTTGAGCAGTCGCACCAGGTGGCGGGTGTTGTCGAGGATGATCTCGACGGTGTCCGCCTGTGCGGGGCTGAGCTTGTCGCGCTCCAGCATCAGCAGCTCGGCGAAGCCCTGCACCGAGGTGAGCGGGCTGCGCAGCTCGTGCGACGCGGTCAGCACGAACTCGTCCTTCATCGTTTCGAGTTCGTCTCGTTCGCCGGCTCTTCGCTGCAGCTCCGACGCCATCTCGTTGAACGCGTTGCCGAGCGCGGCCGTCTCTGAGAGGCCCCCGACTTTCACGCGCGCTTCGAGGTCGCCGGCCGCCAGCCGGCCGGAGGCCTCGACCAGCTCCTCGAGCGGTCGCCGCATCGAGGAGATCAGGCCGCTGAAGAGCAGCGCGGCGCCGGTCAGCCCGGCGATCAGGCCGGCGCCGACGAGCAGTGCGGTGTCGCGCGTCTTGTTGTCGATTTCGTCGCGCAGCTTCTGGCGCTCGGCCTGCTGCGCGAGGATCGTGGCGCGGGCAGCATGCGGGTGGGGAGTGCCGGCGGCGAGACGGTTGCGGGCCGCGATCTCGACCTGGTAGGAGCGCGCGGTCGCGTCCTCGAAGTCCTGGCGCTGTTGCAGGAAGCGGGCGACGCCGATCACCGCCAGGCCGGTCAGCACGGCAAAGGCGATCGCGAAGCCGATCGTCAGCCGATTGGCGAGCGACGGGCTGAGGCGGAAGCGTCGGCGTGAATATGCTCTTGCGACGATGGGCGACGAGGCTACAGGCGCCGCCGACGGCACGAGCGAGGCGCCGCAGGGGATCGACCCCCGGGGCGTCGAGACCTGGTTTCGAGACAACGTGCCTAGCGCCCAACTGCCGCTCTCCTTTGAGCGGATCTCGGGCGGGCACTCGAACCTGACCTACGGCGTGAGCGACGCCGCCGGCGCTCGCTGGGCGCTGCGGCGGCCGCCGCTCGGCAAGCGGCTCGGCTCCGCGCACGACATGGGCCGCGAGTACAAGGTCGTCTCGGCTCTGGCGAGGACGCCCGTGCCGGTCGCGCCAGCGGTCGGCATCTGCGAGGACGAGAGCGTCAACGAAGCGCCCTTCTACGTGATGGAGTTCGTCGAGGGTCCGATCCTGCGCGGCCTCGCCGAGGCTGACGTCTTTCCGGACGAGAAAGACCGGCGGGCGATCGGCGAGCGCGTGGTCGACACCCTGGTCGCGATCCACAAGGTCGACCCCGACGCGGTCGGGCTCGGCGACCTCGGTCGCAAGGAGGACTACGTGGCGCGCCAGCTACGGCGCTGGCACGGACAGTGGGAGAAGTCGAAGACGCGCGAGCTGCCGGCGATCGACGCCGTCCACGAGCGGCTCTCGGCGCGCATCCCCGAGCAGGGACCGGCGACGATCGTCCACGGTGACTACCGCCTCGACAACATGATCCTGACGCCGGGCGGCGAGGTGGCGGCGGTCGTCGATTGGGAGCTCTGCACGCTCGGAGATCCGCTCGCCGACGTCGGCCTGCTGATGGTCTACTGGCCTGAGGCCGGCGAGGAGGGCATCTCCCTCGGATTGCCGGCGACGATGGCGCCGGGTTTTCCCAGGCGCGAGGAGCTCAAGGCCCGCTACGCCGAGCGCTCGGGCCGCGACCTTTCCCAGCTCGATTTCTTCGTCGCCCTCGGCTACTGGAAGCTGGCGATCATCCTCGAGGGCGTCTACGCCCGCTACGCCGCCGGCCAGTACGGCAAGGTCGATCCCGGCATCGAAGAGTTCGCCCGTCTCGTCGAGCGGCTGGCCGGCGAGGCGGAGCGGGCCGAGGCCGGCCGCTAACCCGGTCGCCCCCACCTCCGTCAGGTCGCCGGCGAGAGCCGGCCCAACGTCCAGTGCAGGTTGAGTCCCAGCGCCGTTCCCGCCGGGCCGGCCTGCAGGCCGGGCAGCACGTCCTCGCGCATCAGCTCGCGGATCGCCTCTTCGCGCAGCGGGCGGTCCTCGATCTCGGGCAGGTACTCGGCTTGATTCGACGGCACGAGCAGGCCCCGTACGACGTCCTCGCTCAGCATCTCGCAGGCGGTCGTCTGAGCGTCCCCGTCGAAGCGCGTCGCCAGCGCCTCGATCACCTCGGTCGCGAGGGGCCGAGGGCGGATGCGGCGATCGGCGCGCTCCTGCGCCCGGCCCCGGCTCTCCTCGTCGAGCTCGCGCCCGCGGCGAACGGCCTCCGCCAGCGCCGGGGAGAGGCGATCCGGATCCGCATCGTCGAGAAGCTCCAGCCAGCGTTGACGCAGCGCGCGATTCGGATCGTGCAGCAGAACGGCCTCGGCGCCTGCCGGCCCCAGGTCCGGCGCGCTCCAGAAGAGGCTGCCGTCGGGAGCAAGGCCGTCGGCGAGGCCGTCGGCCGTCCGTTTGAGCGCCCGCGGCGGGATCAGGTGAAAGACCATGTTCGCCATCACGACGTCTATGCGCCGCTCGCCCAGGAGCTCCGGCAGCGGCCGAAAGCCGCCGCCGTCGCTTCGCAGCGAGTGGAACCGCGTCCAGCTGCAATCGTGCAGCAGCTCGTAGCCGAGCGCGAACCAGCTCGAGGGAAGGTCGACGAGGTGGACCTCGAGCGTGGCGCCGGCGCCCTCCAATCTCTTCTCGATGCCGCGCTCGCGGCACGCCGCGAGCAGCTCGATCGTCGCCGTCCCGGTGCCCGCGCCATAGTCCATGACGCGGATCGCCTGCCCGGCTTGCGCCGTCTCCAGCTTTCGCTCGATCGCGTCGAGCGCTCCGCCGACCACGAAGCCCGTTGGCAGCGCGCACCACTGAGCCGGATAGCGGATGTCGCCGCGGGTGAAGAGGATCTCGTGGAGCGCCCTGCCGTCTTCGAGATCGGTCTCGGGATCCGGTCGCCAGCCGTCCTCTCGGGGCGGAGATTGGCCGATGCCGGGAAGCGGCGCCTCGTCGGCCGGCGCCAGCAGCCTGTTCATGCTGATCGAGACGAAGGGTCGTCCGCTTGGGTAGCGGCGCTCGCTCAGGCCTTCCGGTTGAAGGCCCGCCTCCTGGCAGCAGCGCAGGAAGGCGGCGTGATCGAGGGTGTACTGCTTCGAGTAGGCCTGGTGGGCGTCGAAGGCGATGCCGTGCAGGTCGCCGAGATGCCTGCTCATGAACGTGGGCGCGACACAATGCGCCTCGAGCACGACCAGGCCGTGCTTGCGCACGTGAGGCTTCCATCGCCGCAGGTGCGCGATCAGATCCCGCTCGACGTCCTCGGCCGCGATCGGCCGACCTGCGGAGTCGATGTAGACGCCGCTCGCCCACCCGGGCGCCCAGGTGGAGTCGGCGCCGCCCCGGTAGGTGCGCTCGTGATCGATGAAGGCCCGTATGTGAAGCCCGTCCTCCATCTGCAGGCCGTGTCTCGCGAGATCGCCGGCCAGCCGGTCGGGGTCGGTGACGTCGCCGGAGATCGCCAGCGTGTCGGCGCCGGCCGCCTCGAGCTTGCGCTGCGTCGCCTCGCGCGCCCCCTGGTCGGGGTCTATGCCGACCATGAGCAGCGGATGGTCGTCGAGATGGCGGCCCCGCCGCGTCCGCTCTCGGATCGCTCGGTTGAGATGGAGGAGCCAGCTGCCGTCGCCGCAGCCCATGTCGGCGATGAAGGCCGGCTGACTCTCGATCGGCTCCCGGTCGAAAAGCTCGAGGAAGATCGGCTCGCTCTCGCGGAAGTAGCGCTCGTGAGCGGCGCCGCTGATCTGCAGATTGAGGTCGCGGAGCACGTGCCACTCCGGCTCGCCCGGCGCATGGGCGATGCTCAGCTCGCCTCGGTAGATCTCGGGCAGGCGGGCAAAGAGGGGCAGATAGGTGAGCACTCCACCGAAGTTCAAGGCGAAGGCGCCGGCATGCCTGCCGCCCTCGGTCCAGCTGCGATCGCTCACCCGAAGCCAGCCGAGCATGGCGAGCAGCTCGGCGGCGCCCTCGCCGAACGGGCCGGCGGGAAGATCGGGTCCGCGATCGCCGAGCCTCGAAGTCCCGTGCAGCCAGAGCATCAAGGGCGCCACCAGCGCCAGATCGAGCTGCTCCGATCGGCGCTCGTCCACGCTCGCCACCTGCTCGAGGAACGCGTCGACCTGGGCGGCGTTCCACGGTCGGCGCCACACCTCCTCGCCCCCCGCTGCGAGGCCGGCGAGCATCTCGCCGAGAGCCACGTACCGCTCGCGCTCGCGCATCGCCAGCCTGCCGGCATCGGTCCAGCGGAAGATCGCCGTCTCCGGGCGCAGGGTGGGGGGGTCGGCGAGCCAGCCGGCCCCCAAGAGGGAGTGGATGGCGACGCGCAGGGCGCCGAACCCGGCCTCGGTCAGGTTCGGATAGAGGTCGGCCAGCGAGCGCCCGCCCTGTAGAGACGGAGCCAGAATCCCGAGCCGCTCCAGCGCTCGCAGCGTCAGGCAGAGGACGACGCTGTCCTGTGAGAGGAACATCGCGCGGCGCATCTCAGCGCGCGATGAAGTCAACCGGGCGCCTTCCGCAGTGGCCGGTACTTGAAGCGCATCAGCGGCCGCTCGACGAAGTAGTAGGCGAAAGCCGCCAGCGGCAGGGTAAGCAGGCCGCCGACGATGAGGACTGTCCAAAAGCCCTCGTCCGCCCGTGGATATCCGAGCAGGACCGCGATCGTCACGTTCCACAGGAGCAGCCCGTACGAGATCAGGCCGATCCACATCAGCGCCGGATGCCCGAGGACCCTTGCGGGGAAGCCCTTGTTCGGATTCCAGAAGGCGGCGGGCAGGAAGAGGAGGACCGCTGCGATCCCCTGGATCGCGTTCAGGGTCGTGTATTCCCAGCCATCCCTGAACGGGGCGATGATGAAGGGCGCGGGATAGAACGAGACGACGGTGATCGCGTAGATGGCGAAGCCCCCCACCCAGCAGAGGGCCGGCCGCGAGACCAGCGCATGAGCCCACCTGGCGGCCCTTGGCAGCTCTTCTCTCCAGTCGACCACGGAGATCACCGCCAGCGCCAGCCCGAGGCCGAACCAGTAGAGGTGCCCGAGGGCGCTGAAGCGGAACCATTCGTGGCTGCGCAGCTCGAGCGGCGGCCCTCCGAGCAGCAGCGAGGCGGCGGCGAGCGTCGCCAGCAACAGGAGCTCCGCCTTGACCCATCCGCGCAGGCTGAGGCGCCGCGCCAGCAGCCCGGTGAGGGCGGCATAGAAGGGAAGGAGGACGTAGAAGGTCATGTCGACGCCGAGCGTCCAGGACTGCGGCAGGCCGCAGAAGAACTCTTCGTGCGCGCCGCAGACGCTGTGCAGATCGAGGTTGAGGAAATCGGTGAGGCTGTAGAAGGCCCACCAGTTGCCGCTGAACGCCCCTTCGACGCCGACGAAGACGGCGAACGCGGTCAGCGCGACCCAATAGGCGGGATAGAGCCGCAGGAAGCGCCGGCGCGCGTAGTCACCGACCTTCGGCGCCCCGGGCCCGCCGGTGCGATGGGCGATCATCGGCCGGTAGAGGAGAAAGGCCGAGAGCAGGAAGAAGAGGGCGACGAGGCCGTCCATCCGCACCATGGCGCGGTTGGGAAGGCTTTCGGTGAAGCCGCCGAAGCCGCCCGTGAAGAACCACGCGTGGCCGACGATGATCGCGATCGCGGGGATGCCGCGCATGCCGACGGTGAGGGGGAAGCGAGGGTGAAGCGGCGGCGGCGCGACGACGTCGGGCACCTCGCTCCTCGGAGTGTCGACGGCGACCGACTCCATCTGTCTAGGCGGTGAGGGAGGTGAGCAGTTCGTGCTGGAAGTCGAGATCGCAGGCCGCGAGCCCGGCTTCGTGAGCGGCCTGCCTCTGTTCGAGTCCGAGCTGGCTCAGGAGCTCCTCGACTTCCCGCGCTCGTACGAGGTCTTCCGTGTCGCCTGGTTTCTCGGCTAGGCGCCCGAGGCGCAGCCGTCGCTGCGCGAGGACGATGATCGGATTGAAGAAGTCCGCGTAGAGCTGAATGCCGGGGTCGTGCGATTCTCGCGCCACTGCTTGCTGGCGCCGGGCGACCCGTTCTAGCAACGGGATGCTCGGCTTGACCAGGTTCTCGGTAGCCAGCTTCGGGATGTTCCCTGGGCCCCGCAAGGCTCCCTTGCCGATCTTGTGGATCTGGCGTTGGAAATAGCGGCAATTGGCGTCGGCGCGGGCGATCGCCGCGGGCGAAGCTTCCGCTCCCCCAGCGACCCCCCCTTCGCTGCCATCGTCGCCGCATCCCGAGATCGAGAGCACCGTCGCGACCAAGGCGAGGAGGAGCAGCCCTGCAACCCGACTCATAGGGCAGCCGCCTCGCGGTGGCGCAGCCGGTCCCACAGCCAGAGGAGGCCGACAGCCGTGAGGAGAAGCAGGAAGGGATCGGCTGGCAGTCGGTAGCGGGGGAGTCCCGCGATCGGGGCAGCGCTGAGAATCATCAGAATCGGAATCAGCCAGAGGAACATGGGCCCGCTCGGGATATCGGGAGGCCCGCCACCGTAGCGGCTGGCGCGCCGCGAGCGCAGGATGGCCCAGAGGCCGATCGCGGCAAGCGCCACGGCCAGCCCTATCCCGATCCGTTCCGAGGTCGAGACGGCGCTGCCGATCCCCCGGTCGGACACCGCTCTCCCCTCGTCGTCGACCACGGAGCCTTCCGCTATCTCGAACAAGCGCAAGAGATTCCAGGCCGTGGTCTCCGCGACGTAGGCCGGATGCCGCCAGGCGAAGTCGCGTGCCGCCTTGCGCAGATCGGTATCGACCTCCGCCTCGTCGATGCCCGGCGTCACGAACAGGTGCGTGAAGCCTCGCACCGTCTGCGGGTCGCGCCAGGCTCCGTGACTGTCCTCGTCGTCGTAGGAGGCGCTGTTGTACGTGCCGGCGGTCGCGATACCGCTGCTGGTGGTCAAGGGAACGAATTGGCCGAATTCGGCGGCATCGCGAACGAGCCAGGGGGCGACCGTGAGCAGGGCGCAAGCGACCGCGATGGCCGGGGCCGACAGCGATCGCGGTCGTAGCGCTGGGCGGGCCGTCCAGACGCCCAAGGCGATCGGCAGAACCAGCGCGATTCCGGCGTTGCGGGTGAGCGCGGCGAGCCCGCAGAGCGCTCCCGCCGCCGCCGCCCAGCGAAGTGTCCCGCCGCTGCGCCGGAATTCGAGCACGCAGAGGGCCGCCGCGAGGACGAGGGGAAGGAAGAGCGTCTCGGAGACGAGGTCGCGGCTGAGCAGGACGAGCGGCGGGAAGGCCGCCGCCAGGGCGGCGGCGGCGAGCCCGGTCCGCCGTCCCCAGATGCGGGCGACGATGAGATAGAGAAGCAGCACGGTCAATGCTCCGAGCGCGGCGCCGGCCAGCTGTCCCGCCAGGCGGCTGTCGCCGCTCAGTGCGTACACGCCACCGAGCAGATACGGGTAGCCGGGCCCGCGGATCGCGGTCGGCCCGCCGTAGAGGAGATAGCCCGATTCCGGGTAGCCGTCGCCGGCGGCGATCGAGCGTGCGTAGTAGTCGTACTCGAAAGCGTCGTTGGCAGGTTCGTAGCCGCTGTCCGCGGCGACGACGACGAGGCGGAGCGCCAGCGCGACCAGCACCACGGTCGTGGCCGCGAGCCGACGACCTCCGATGCGGGGGCTTCTGCCCCGGACGTGCGAGGGGCCTCCCGGGAGGGAGGCCCCTGTCGCGTCAGCTGTGGAGATGCCGCCCGTTACTTTTCACCGCAGGTGGCGACCGCCTGGATCGACCAGGTCGGCGTCAGGCCGCTGATCGCACGGCCGGTGACGAACCAGCCGTGTCCGTAGAGGAAGATCGGCTCCGAGGTGGTCACGGTGACCTTGTTGGCTTCGCCGGCGACCGCGAAGCCACCGCCGAGCACCTCTTCGTCGCTTTCGCAGGCGGCGCTCACGTTCTTCACCGTTTCGTTGTCTTCCGCGCTGGAGGTGCCGAAGACGCTGTTGGCGGTTTTCACGCGCGTGTTGGCGTTCGCTTCGGCCGCCGCGGCAGCCGCTTTGGCTTCTTCAGCCGCCGTTTTGGCTTTTTTCGCTTCGCCCAGCGCCGAATTCGCCGTGGCGCTGGCCGCGTTGGCCGCGCTGTTTGCGGAATTCGCGGTGCTGTTGGCGGTATTCGCTGTGCTCAGCGCCGTATTGGCCGTTTTCTGCGCTTCGTTGGCCTTTTTCAGCGCTTTCTGAGCGATTTTCTTCGCGCTGGCCGAAATCGACGCCACTGGATTGGTCGGGCCGCCCAAGGCGGGGACGGCAAGCGCCAACGCCAACATCACACTCAAACCGAGAACGACATAACGCTTGCTCATCTCCGCTCCTCAAATGACGTCGATCACCAATAGACAGACTTGGCGCGCATTGGATCACATGAGGCGGAGCTATGCAAGCTCGGCGCCTACGATTCCTGCCGGGAGAAGCCGATCGTGGCCCGAGCGCAGTGGCTGAGGCCGAGCGAGGAGACGGCTTCTTCGACCTGGCTCGTTGCGACGTCCGCCCGCTTGGCGCTCGCGATGGTCGCAGTCCGGCCCCCCGTGCCCGCAACCCGGGCCAGGGAGGCGATACGCAGCTCCACTTCTTGCAGAGCCGCTTCGAGCCGCTGGGCCTCTTCGACGCGGTCAGAGGGCACCCTCAGCGTCTGAAAGCGGGACCGCCAGGTGGCGACGATGGGAACGAGGGCACGCGCGAAGGCGCTTGCGTGCCCTCCGCGTTTCCGCGCTCGTTCCTCGACGGCGACGATTTCCCCCTTGGCCCCCAGGCAGATCCGGTCGGCCGCGATCGTGTAGGCGTCGCGCGGGATTGCGTCGTCTGACGGTTTCAGCGCGATGAAGGCGGCGATCGCGACGGCGATCGCGACGGCGGTGGCGGCGGTAACCAATCTCGCCTTGCGCGTACGGCCGACGATCGCCGTCAGGCGCTCGCGCATCGAGCGCCGCTCGCCATTCGCGACGGGGGTCTTCAGCGACGCTCCGCAGGCGCTGCAGAATCTTCCGTCGGATTCGTTGGCCGCTCCACAGCGAGGACAGCGCACGTCGCCACGCTACCCAATCGCCCGATCGAATGCCGTGGTCTACATTGGGCGGGTGGATGGCCTTTCGATGCCCAGGGCGATCGGTGCAGGGTTGCTGATCTTCGTCTTCGCCGCCGCGGGTTGCGGCTCGGCTTCCAGCGACGGGACGTCTCCCGCCCCGACGGGCGAGGGCGGCGTCGAAGCCAGCAGGCAGGGAAGCTCTCCGTCGTCCTCGACGGGGAGCGAGCGCCACGCGTCCGGGGAAGCCGACCCCCCTGCTCGGCGCGGTCGCGGACAGGCGCGCTCCGCGCATGAGGGAAGCAGTCATGGCCACGCGGCTCGCGGTCATGCCGCAGCAGTCTGTCCCCGCGCGGTGACGAGGGCGCAGTGCGCCGCTCAGGGGAAGGCCCTTTCCCACCCCGCCCCCTCCCATCGTCTGACGAAGCCGCACGACTGCCTGCGGGCGATGAGCCGGGAGAGGTGCGAAGAGATGTTGGCGGCCCAGCGAGCCGCCGCCGAAGCTGGTGGCTCGGTCGACGTCCGTGAGTGCATGCGGCACCCCACGCCTGAATGCGAAGAGGCGCTGCGCCCCATCCTCGAAGCCCAGCACCAGGCGCTGCAAGGCGACAAGTAGGGCTTCCGAAGAGGTCTGCGAGGAACGTGGCAATCGACGTCGCCGAGGTTTCCAGGGTCGAAGCCGCCCCCGGCGTGCTGCCGCGCACGATGGCGGCATGGGTGCTGCGGCCCGAGCGCGAGAGAGATCTCGACACCGCCTACGAGATAGAGGAGATCGAGGTTCCGGAGCCCGGTCCCTTCGAGGCTGTGGTCCGCGTGATGGCGGCGGGGGTGAACTTCAACGGCATCTGGGCGGCGCTCGCCGAGCCGATCTCGGTCTTCCCATATGGCGACCATCCCCGCTGGGGCCACCACATCGCGGGCTCGGACGCGGCCGGGATCGTCTGGAAGGTCGGGCCGGGCGTCACCAGGTGGAAGCCGGGCGACGAGGTCGTCCTGCACGCCAACCAGGCGTCCTACGAGGATCCCGAGGTGCACGGCCTCGATCCCTTGGCCGCTCCCAGTCAGCTGGGATGGGGCTATCAGACCACCTGGGGCTCGTTCGCCCAGTTCTGCAAGGTCCAGGCCCAGCAGCTCTTGCCCAAGCCGGCTCACCTCTCGTGGGTCGACGCGTCGGCCTACGGCGTGACCCATTTCACCGCCTACCGGATGCTGGTCACGCGTTGCAACGTGCAGGCGGGCCACAACGTCCTGATCTGGGGGGCCGCGGGCGGTCTCGGGGTCTTCGCCACGCAGCTCTGCCGCGCCTCCGGGGCCAACGCCGTCGGTGTTGTCTCCTCGCGCGAGAAGGGCGAGCTCGCCGAACGGCTCGGCGCGATCGGGTACATCGATCGCACCGAGTTCCCGGACCTGGTGCAGCTGCCGCGGGAGGACGCGGAACGCGCGCGGAGGCGACGCGACGCCACGCGCCTCTTCGCCAAGCGGGTCGAGGAGATCCTCGGCGAAGCCCCCGACATCGTCTTCGAACATGTCGGCAGGGAGGTGTTTTCGGCGTCGGTCTTCGTCGCCAAGCCATTCGGGAAGGTGGTGACCTGCGGCGCCACCACCGGCTACGAGCTCGAGTTCGACGTCCGACACCTGTGGATGCGTCAGAAGCAGATCGTCGGCGCCCACGCTTTCAACGCCTACGAGGCATGGCGCGCCAACGAGCTGATCGGAAGCAGCATCCGACCGGTGATGTGGCGGGCGATGGGCTTCCACGAGCTTCCGGAGGCGCACCGGCTCGTTCAGGAGAATCGCCACGTCGGCAAGATCTCGATCCTCGTCGGCGCCGAAGACGCGGAGGAAGGCAGGACGGCGGATGGGCCTGGCGCGATCTGGCTCGGGTCGGGCGAGTAAGCGCCTGGCCGGGAGCGGCTCACCATGAGCCGCTGCGGCTGGTGCGGGGCTGCTCTCGGTGAGGGCCGGCGACGAGTTGGACGCCGGGCTCTCTGTGCCGAGTGCGGAGCCTGGACCACTGACCCGTCTCCAAGCGAGAGAGAGCTGGAAGTTGCCTACGCCGGCTGGTATCGGCCGGCCGCGGGGCGCTTCTCCGGCTTTGGCGACCGCCTCCTGCGCAGGCTGCGCGGCTCCCTCGCCGGGCGTATCGACCGCTTTGCCCCACCTGGGCCGATCCTCGACGTCGGCGCCGGCGATGGCGCGCTGCTCGAGGCTCTGCACCGCCGTGGCCGCTACGCGATCGGAACCGATCCGCGCTCCCGGCGCCCGGATGTTCTCGACATGGATCTCGCCGAGGTGGAGGGGCGCTGGGCGGCGGTCGTGTTCTGGCACAGCCTCGAGCACCTGCCCGACGCGGGCGCGGCGCTCGAGCGCGCCGCCTCCGTGCTCGAGCCGCGGGGGGCGCTCGCGATCGCGATGCCGAATCCGGCCAGCCTCCAAGCCGCGGTCTTTCGAGAGCGCTGGTTCGCGAACGACTTCCCCAGGCATCTCGTCCACGTTCCGGCACGCGTGCTTCTGGCACGGCTGCGTGGATTGGGGCTCAGCGTCGAGCGGGTCAGCTACCTGCGCGGGGGACAGGTCGCATTTGGCTGGCTGCACGGGCTGGTCGACCGGCTCTCGGGGGGGCGCAGTCTCTATGACGCCCTCCGCCGGCCGGAGGCGCGGGAGTCGCCGATGAGCGGCGCGGTTCGCGGCGCCGTCCTTCTCGGGGCCGTCCTGCTGCTGCCGGTCGCCGTGGCCTGTGCCGCGATCGAGGTCGCGTGCCGCCGAGGCGGCACCGTCTATGTCGAGGCACGTCGTGTCTGAGCGGGCCGGTCGCAAGGTTGCCGTGGTGATGCCGGCCCTCAACGCCGCCTCGACCATCGGGCCGATGGTCGAGGCGATCCCGCGCGAGTGGGTCGACGAGATCGTCGTCGTCGACGACGGCTCCACCGACGAGACGCTGCGCATAGCGCGGGATCTTGGCGTCCGGGTCGTCTGGCACCCGCACAACGCCGGCTACGGCGCCAACCAGAAGACGTGCTACCTGGACGTCCTGCAGCGCGATGCCGAGGCCATCGTGATGCTCCATCCCGACGGCCAGTACGAGCCCCGGCTGATCCCCGAACTGGTCGGCCCGATTCTCAGCGGTGAAGCCGATTTCGTGCTCGGCTCCCGGATGATGGCGCCGGGCGCCGCCCGCGCCAACGGTATGCCTCGCTACAAGATCGTCGCCAACCGCCTGCTGACAGGCATCGAGAACCGGGCCATGGGGACCAAGCTGACCGACCTGCACACGGGCTATCGCGCCTACTCGCGCCGCTTCCTGCTCGGGGTCCCCTTTCTCCGCAACGCCTCCGACTTCAGCTTCGACTCGGAGATGTTGATGCAGGCATCGGCGCTGGGCTTCCGGATCGCCGAGGTACCCGCCTCCAGCCGCTACTTCGACGACTCCTCCTCGATCCGCTTCCTCCCTGCGGTGGTCTATGGCTTGAAGACGCTGGCGGTGACGGCGAGGCTGGCGCTGCATCGGGCGGGAGTCTGGCGCTGGCGAAAGCTCGGCGGCTGAAGGCCGATGCGGGTCACGGGGGAGCGGGTGACGACGTCGGCGGGGGGATTCAACCCCACCTGGCAGCGACACGTCGCCGCCTACGCCCTTTGCACGTCCCTCCTGCCAGAGGGCCGAGTCCTGGACGTCGGTTGCGGCATCGGCCACAGCTACGAGCTGCTGGCGCCGCGCGAGACCGTGGGCCTCGACATCGATCCGGCGGTCCTTTCCAACCAGAACCGCGAAACCAGCGTCGGGGACATGCGCTCGCTGCCTTTCGCCGACGCCAGCTTCTCCGCCGTGCTCTCGGTGCAGGCGATCGAGCATGTACCGGATCCGGAGAGGGCGCTCGAAGAGGCACGGCGCGTGCTCGAGCCGGGCGGCGTCGCCGTCTTCGTCACGCCCAATCGCCTCACCTTCGGCCTCCCGGGGGAGGTGGTCGACCCTTACCACTACGTCGAGTTCGCGCCGGGGGAGCTGCGCGCGCTCTGCGAGCGGACCTTCGAGCACGTCGAGCTGTGGGGCATATTCGGCTCGGATCGTTATCGGCACTTGGTCGCGGCGGAGCGCGTGCGGTTGAAGCGCCTCATGCGCTGGGATCCATTGCGCCTGCGCCGGGCGGTTCCCCGTCCCCTCAGGAAGCTCCTATACGACTGGGGCCTTCGCCGGCAGCGCCAGGGGGAGGATCTCCGCGCAGCCTCGATCGACCTCTCGGACTTCGAGCTGCGCGGTCAGCGCTTGGAGCAGTGTCTCGACCTCGTCGCGGTTTGCCGCGACGCCGGCTTGACAGAGTCGCGGATTTCCTGAAAGGGTTCCTTTTTTAATTGACTCGGAATGCACGCATCAGAGGGGGGGCCGCCGCGGTTGCGGCGGCTGTTCTCATCGCCGGCTGCGGAAGCGGCTCGTCCGACCCACCGGCGAGCACTGCGGCGAAGCAACCCGCGCCACAGGCTTCGGCCAAACCGTCGGCCTTGCCGAGAGCCGGCGGCGCGAGCGGTGACCAGGGGAGGCAATCGGGCGCGAAAGCGAAAGCCAAGCACGCGAAGCATGCAACCGATAAAGGGGCCGCGCAGAAGAAGGCCATCGCCAAGGCGGTGAAGGGCGGGATTGTCCGCCGCATCGTCAGGGAATTGAGGTCTTCGCGTCCTGGCAGCCCGGTGAGGAGGCGCGTGAGAAAGACGATTCGCCGAATCCTCGAACAGGGCACGGCCCAGGCTGGATCGAACTCGACTCCGTCCCACGCCGCCACCGCCGTGCAGGAAATTCTCAACCAGGTTGGAGCCAAATGACGCCGCCGAGGGAGAGGCTTTCCAGATCTTGTCCATAACCAGAGGAGGAGCTACATGAGGTCGATTCGCAAGAGGATCACGTATGCGAATGTGATGTCCTCGATCGCCGTTTTCATCGTTCTCGGAGGGGCGGCTTTCGCTGCCAGCAAGCTGCCGAAGAAGAGCGTCGGCACCCCCCAGCTGAAGGCCAACGCGGTCACCACCGCCAAGATCAAGAAGAACGCGGTGACTTCGAAGAAGATCAAGGACGGCGCCGTCACGGGCACCGACATCAACATCGGGAGTACGCCCTTCGGCCGGGTCGTAGCGAAGCTCAGGACCGCGGGCCCGCAGAACCTGCTGGAAGGGGAACCGCAGAACTACCCGCTTAGTCCGTCGACCTACTCGCAGGCCGGTGAAGAGGACGACACCTACACCGGTGCGCTGGACGTGACGTTCCAGTCGACCTGCGAACCGCCTCGTGCCGCGCTCGCGATTGCGACCCTCGACGCGCCGGTTCTGGCGACGGCGACCGAAGAACAGATCATCGGTCTGGGCATCGTGGAAGACACCAACGCGGGAACCGTGAGCAGGCGCGCTCAGATCGGCCCCTTCGCGTTTATCGGAGGCGCAGGCAGGTTCGAGCCGGGAGCGACCACCAACCACTCTGTCAACGTGTTCGTTTCGGGCTTCTGCGAAAACGGCAGCGGCGTCACCGCGAATTCGGCCGGCATCGACGTGATCGGTACCAAATAACGGGTCGCTCTAGTAGTAGAACGCTGGGAGAGGGCGGCCGTTTGGCCGCCCTCTCTTTGTCTGTTTCGACAGTTGCGAACGAGATCGCTCTTATAGCGCTAGCCGCTGGCATGAGAAATTCCGTTGTGCGGCGAATTGAGCTGGATGTAGCTCAGCTCGTCAGCGTTGCGAGTGCCCGCTCGTCAGCGGGGTCGATGCGCTCGAGTCCGCGAATTTCGTCGAAGGCGCGGTCGGTGGCGAGGATGACGTCGATGCCACGGTTGAGGGCGACCGCGGCGAATACCGCATCGCGGGCATCCAGGCGAGGATTCGTTTCGAACAGGTCGACACCGAGCAGGGCGTCATCCGGTTCGAGCGGATGAAGGCGGACGAGCCTGGCGACGTCTCTGGCCGCCGCTGCAGCCGCGTCCCTATCGCCGGTGCGTCGTAAACGTTGGTTTGCGAACTCCTGAATCAGGTCTGCGCTGGCCTCGCCACGCAGCGCGCCGCTGGTCGCCTGTCTCACGATCGCGCGACATGGCTCCCTATATCGATGCTCACCTCCAAAGGCGTAGCTGAATATCGCGGTGTCGTAAAGGAAGCGCCTCACGGCGCTTCCAGCCTGTGGATCCGTTCATCGAGCATCTCGCGCTTCTGGTCCTCCCAATCGGGCTCCGGTCCCTCGGGCATCGGCATAGCCAGCAGGGCGCGGCCCGCGCGTTCTCGCTCGGTTTCGTCGGTCGGCCGGGCGTACTCGTGGTCGATCGCTCGGCGGACCAGCTCGCCTACCGGCGTGCCGCTTCGCGCGGACTCGCGTGCGAGCAGCTCGTACCGCTCGTCGTCGACGAGCACTTGGAGCCTACGATTCAACATGCACATACCTTAGCAGCAAGCATGTGCATACTTGTGTAGGTAGCTAGATAGCCCGCCGCGCGTGCTTCGGGTCCAGCTCACCGGCGGCCTCGGCCTCGGCGCGCTTGGCCCAGCGGTTGAGCTCGCGGCGGGCGAGGACCATCTTGTGGACCTCGTCGGGGCCGTCGGCGAGGCGCAGCATGCGGCTGAAGCGCCAGAGGGCGGCGAGCGGGGTATCGTCGGTCATGCCGAGCGAGCCGTGGACCTGGATCGCGCGATCGAGCACGTCCATGACGATGTTGGCGGCGACGATCTTGATCGCCGAGATCGCCTGGCGCGCCGAGCGCTTGCCCTCGGTGTCCATCTTCCAGGCCGCGTACATCGTCAGCAGGCGGGCCTGGTCGATCTCCATCCGCGAGGAGGCGATCGCCTCCTGGACGAACTGCTTGTCGCCCAGTGGCCCGCCGAAGGCTTCGCGCTCGTTGGCGCGGTGGCACATCATCTCCAGCGCCCGCTCGGCGGTGCCGATCGCCCGCATGCAGTGGTGGATGCGCCCCGGCCCGAGCCGGTCCTGGGCGACGACGAAGCCCTGTCCCTGACCGCCGAGCAGGTTGCTCGCCGGCACGCGGCATTCTTCGTAGCGGATCTCGCAGTGGCCGGGGCCGGCGGAATGGCCCATCACCGGGATCGGCCGCACGAGGTTGAAGCCCGGCACGTCGGTCGGCACGCAGATCATCGAGGCGCGTGCGTACGGGTTGGCGTCGGGGTCGGTGACGACCATTGCGATCGCCAGCTCGGCGCCCATCGCCCCCGAGGTGAACCACTTGTGGCCGTCGATCACCCACTCGTCGCCGTCGCGCACGGCGCGCGCCTGCAGCAAAGTCGGGTCCGAGCCGGAGACCTCCGGCTCGGTCATCGAGAAGCAGGAGCGGATGCGGCCCTCGAGCAGCGGCTCCAGCCAGCGTTCCTTCTGCTCGTCTGAGCCGTGCTCGGCGAGGATCTCCATGTTGCCCGTGTCCGGCGCCGAGCAGTTGAAGGCCATCGGCGCCGCCGCCGGGCTGCGTCCCATCTCCTCGCAGAGCAGCCCGTACTCCCAGTTGCTCAGCCCCGGGCCGTAGCGCTCGTCGGGCATGAAGAGGTTCCACAGCCCGTCGCCCTTCGCCCGCTCGCGGACCTCGACGAGGATCTGCGGGTAGGGAACGCCGGGCGCGACCTCGGCGTCGAGCGCTTCCATGATCTCCCGCTCCTGCGGATAGATGTGCTCGTCCATGAAGTCGAGGATGCGCTCGCGCAGCGTCTCGACCTGGGGGCTCGGCGTGAAGTCCATGTACTCGGTTCCTCTCCTCGGGGCTGCGGTGGCCGCAACGCTATCCACGCTTGGGCCACTCCCAATCAGTCGCGATCCTACTCCCGATCCGTCATCATTCTATTCACGATTTGTCCCAGCGGAAATTCACGATCTGTCCGGTCTCTCGATCACGATTTATCCGAGATGATTCCGCGCAGGCTTCGCCCCCTCGTGCTTGAGATGCTGAGCGAAAGTCGTGCCGTTGCGATCGTCGGCGCCCGACAAGCGGGCAAGAGCACGCTGTTGCGCGACCTCGTGAGAAGCGACTACCCGGCTCAGGTAGTAACTCTTGACGAGCGTGCCAATCGCGCTGCCGCGACGGAGGACCCCACGGGGTTCATCGCAAGCTTGACGATTCCGGCGGCAATCGATGAGGCCCAGCGCGTACCCGACCTATTGTTGGCGATCAAGGATCGCCTGGACCGTGACGATGCCCGTGGGCAATTCCTGCTCACCGGCTCGGCCAACATCCTCGCCCTCCCGTCCGTCAGGGATGCACTTCCCGGCCGGGTCGACTATCTGACCCTATGGCCTTTGGCGGCTGCGGAGATCGAAGGCAGCGACGGTAACTTCGTCGACTCGCTGCTTCAGGCCGAACCTCCCGAGCTGCGCGCACGCGCCCCCGGTCGCAGTGCTTATGCCGAGCAGATCGCGAAGGGGGGATACCCCGAGGCACAAGGACGGAGTCAGCGGGGCCTACGCAGCTTCTTCGCGAGCTATCTGTCGTCGATCGTCGAGCGCGACGTCGCCGACGTCGCCACGCTGCGGGCGCCGGACGCCATCGAGCGTCTGCTCGGTGTGATCGCGACTCGCACGGGGAGCCTTGTGAGCTATCAGGGGATGGGCCGGGATCTCGGACTGGACAAGAACACGGTCCACGCCTATGTGCGTGCCCTCGAAAACCTCTTTCTGGTGCAGGCGCTGAAGCCATGGCATGTGAACCTTGGTGCCCGCCAGATAAAGAGTCCCAAGCTCTACTTGGTCGACAGCGGTCTTCTGACCTATCTGCTCAAAGCCAACGCGCGTCGCATAGAGATGGACGACACCATCGCGGGAGCTGTTTTCGAGAGCTTCGTCGCGATGGAGCTGATGCGGCTTGCGAGCCTTGCCGAGTCGCAGCCTTCTCTTTTTCACTACCGCGACAAGGGAGGCCGCGAGGTTGACATCGTGATCGAGGCCGATTCCGGGGACATCGCCGGCGTCGAGGTCAAGTCAGCCGCAAGCGTCGGCGGTGACGCGTTCGCGGGCCTTCGCCGGCTTCGTGACAAGCTGGGCAAGCGCTTCAAGTTCGGCGCAGTGCTGTATGCGGGAGAACGGACGCTGCCGTTCGGCGACCGCCTCGCGGCTGTGCCGATATCGGGACTCTGGGCAGATCAGCGGCGCCGGTAGCGGGCGAAGAGCTCGCCCTCCTGCTCCAGCAGCCAGGCGAGCTCCAGCTCGGTCGTGCCCGGCAGCGGCTTGCCCTCGAGAATGCGTGGTGCGTCGCCGCCGGTCATCCGCGGCGCCGTGGTGAGGAAGAGCTCGTCGACGACGCCGGCGGCCCAGAGCTGGCTGTGCAGGTGCGGCCCGCCCTCGCCGAGCACCGCCCGCACGTCGTGCTGCTGGCGCAGGTGGCGCAGGGCGGCGACGAGGTCGACGCGATCGTCGTGGCGGACGACGTCCACGCTCGCCGCCGTCTCCGGCGGCTCGGTCTCCGAGGCGGTGAAGATCAGCACCCGCCCGCCCTCATCGAAGAGCGGCGCGTCCCAGGGCAGGTCGAGACGGCCGCTGATCAGCACCATCAGGGGATCGGGGTGGACCCCGAGGCTCGCGCGGCGCTCGCGCGTCTCTTGCTTGGAGGCGATTCCTCCGTAGCGCTCCACCCGCATCGTGCCGGCCCCGATCATCACCGCGTCGAAGCGACCGCGCAGCCGCACCAGCATCTCGGTGTCGGCGTCGGACCCGATCGGCCCCGACTTGCCGCCGATCGTCGCCCGCCCGTCGACGGTGACGGCGAAGTTGGTCGCGACGAACGGCCTCTCCTCGTGCCCCTGCTCCCACGGCCGGTAGGAGTCGAGCTGCCGCTCGACCGTCGTCTCGCCGGGATCGGGGATCAGGCGACGCACGGTCCAACCCTAGAACGCCGAGTGGAGCATGCCGCCGTCGATCGGGATGACGGCGCCGGTGATGTAGGCGGCCCGCTCGGAGCAGAGGAAGGCGACGAGGTCCCCGTACTCCTCTGGACGGCCCAGCCGCGCGGCGGGCACTTCCCTGCGGGCGGCGTCCTCGGCTGCCTCCAGCGAGCCGGCGTTGTCGGCCAAGCGCTGGGTGCCGAAGCGGCCCGTGGCGACGGTGTTGACCGTGATCCCGTCGGAAGCCACCTCGCTCGCGAGCGTCTTGAGGAAGCCGACCGCGGCCATCCGGTGCGAGTTGGAGAGGTTGAGGCCGCGGATCGGCTCGCGCGTCGAGCTCGAGCCGACGTTGACGATCCGCCCCCAGCCGCGCTGTCGCATGCCCGGCACGACGGCGCCGGTCAGAACCCGCGGCGCGAGGACTAGCGAGCGGTAGGCGAGCTCCCACTCGTCGAGCTCGTGGTCGAGTGCGCCGCCCAGCGGCGGGCCGCCGGCGTTGATGACGAGGATCTCGACCGGGCCGAGCTTCTCCGCGACCTCGGCCGGCAGGGCGGCGAGCCGGTCCAGGTCGCCGGCGTCGGCGGCGAGCGGCGTCGCCCGCGCGCCGATCTCGCCCGCCGCCTCTTCGAGTTTCTCGGTCGAGCGGCTGGCGATCGCGACGTTGGCGCCTTCGCGCGCCAGCGCGGCGGCGATCGCTCGCCCCAGCCCGCGGCTGGCGCCCATAACGAGGGCGACGCGTTCCTCCAGCCCTAGGTCCACGCCCGCTCTCCCGGCTCGCGCGCACAGAGGTAGGCGAGCAGACAGACGGCGACGAGGGCGCCAAGCCAGTGCAGCCCGACGATGACGAAGAGGGCGCTGAGAAGCCCGGCGCCGACCGCACGGGTCAGCGTCGCAGCCGGCTCCAGGCCGACCGCCCAGGCCGTGAAGCGCGCGCAGCCCAGCCAGGCGAGCGGCCCCACCAGCCAGCCCCAGTCCTCGAAGAAGCCGTGCGAGAAGACGATCGCCAGCACGATCGACGATGCCGCCACCGCGACCAGCTGCACGACCGCCACCCGCCAGAAGACCTCGAATCTCATCGGCGGGATTCTTCCACCCCCAGGCCCGCGCTCCAGTGCCGCCGCGCGTGTTTCATAATCAGAGCCCTGGGCGGTTAGCTCAGTTGGGAGAGCGCCTGCCTTACAAGCAGGAGGTCACTGGTTCGAGCCCAGTACCGCCCATGCCGGCCAGGCCTGTCGCCTGGAACCGGCTATCCTCGGGCCAGGTTGCGAATACGGGGAGGTCGTCCGACCTCCGATTCGGACGCGGGAGAGGCAGGCAGGATGCGCAGGAAGATCGTCGTCGCCGTGTTGCTGGGGCTGTTGGCCGTTGCCGGGACGGCGATGGCCAGCGAATTCCATGTCAAAAAAGTCGTCGGGGACCTCGTGCTGGAAGCCGAAGGCGGCTTCACCCCCAACGCGCTGCCGCGCCACCACGACGCGCCGATCATCACCCACGGCGGCGGCAAACTCTCGACGCTCTCGGGCGAAATCCCGCCGGTCCTGGACAACTTCGTGCTCGAATTCGACCGCCACGGCCACGTCGACACCACCGGCCTGCCAGTCTGCACGAAAGCGAAACTCGTCGCGACCGAAGTCCCGAAAGCGCGGCGCAACTGCAAGGGCTCGATCGTCGGCAAGGGCTTCGGCAGCGCGATCGTCGCCCTGCCCGAACAGAGGCCCTTCAAAGTCGGTTCGCCGATCACCCTCTTCAACGGCCCGAAGAAGGGCGGCGACGACACGATCCTCGCTCACGCTTACCTCAACTATCCGGGCCCGACGACCTTCATCGTCCCGATCGTGATCGAAAAGATCCACAAGGGCGTCTTCGGCTACCGGGTGAAAGTGAAAATCCCGAAAATCGCCGGCGGCTACGGCCACCCGATCGAAGGCTCGGCCAAAGTCGGCGTCAAATGGAAGTACAAGGGCAAGGAACACAGCTACATCAACGCCCGCTGCGAAACCGGGCACTTCCGCGTCCGCGGGGAATTCACCTTCAAGGAAAACTCGACGGTCCTCGACGCGGGCTTCTTGCTGCCTTGCAAAGTGCGACCGGAATAGACGTTTTTCGCCGACGGGCGACACGTCAAGTTGGATTTGACGTATCGGCCCGTCGGCGGCGCAGTAGCCGCCGCCACAGCGACGGCGGCCGTGGCTGCGTGCGGCGCCACTCTTCCTCGGTCGGCAGGCGGCCGGCCTTGCGCTCGCGCAGCACGCACTCGGTGTGGGCGTGGCGGCGCCGCGAGCTGTCGCCTTCCGGGGCGATGAGGACGTGCTCGCTCAGCGCCGGCAGGTGCCGCCCGCAGAACGGGCAGCGATAGGTCGCCGGCTTGCGGTTCTGCGCCCGGCGCATCGACCACCAGCGCACGGGCTCCTGGCTGGCCCGCTCGCCGGCCAAGGTCAGGCGCCGACGGGGAGCTGGGGCGTGCGGGTGCCGCCGCGTTCGCGCTCGGTCTTGGTCACGACGTCGAAGAAGACGTCGTTGCGGCCCCGGCGCACGCGGTGGGGGAGGAAGTGGCGGGCGCGGCGATGCGCCGCCGCCATCGCGCGGAAGCTGTGCTCGTGCGCGGGGCCCCAGGAGATGCCGAAGATCTCGCGCACGCGGGGCGGCAGCGTTCCTTTGATGATGTGGTTCTGGGCGACGATGTTGCCGCGCGCCGGCGCCGGCACCGGTTGCCTGAAGGCGACCAGCGGCGCCATCTCGAGTCCGTGCTCGGTCGCCTGCAGATCGGGCGAGCGCATCCGCTCCCCCCACCAGGCGCTGAACTCGCGGTAGCTCCCGGGCACCTCGCTGCGCGGCAGGCCGAAGAGCTCGCCGAAGCGGACGTAGTCCTGCCAGAGGTCCTCGCGCTCCCCTTCGCTGAGCGGCCGCACCATCGTCTCGTACATCGCCCGGCCCGAGTCGGCGATCACCGCCAGCGTCCACAGCATCAGCTGCGGGTCGAAGGCCGAGTAGGGGGTCCCGGCAGGGTGGACGCCGGCCGCCTCGGGCAGCGTCCCGTTGACCCGTTCGTGCAGGTGATGGACTCCCGCCAGCGCCTCGTCGGCTTCTTCGCGGGTGCCGAGCAGGATCGTCTCCTGGATCTTCGCCGTGCGGGCGAGGCGCTCGAAGGGCCGGTCGGCCGAGCGCGTGCTCAGCATCGTCCCCGTGTAGGTGAGCGGCTCGAGCGCGCCGATCAGCAGCGCCCGCTGCCCGTAGAGCAGGCCGACCGCGCGGTCGCCGTGGACCCGGCGCGCTAGAGAGCGACCGGGTGGGAAGTAGTGACGGGAATCTTCTCCTCGTGACGCCACTGCCCGTCCGATGCTAGCTCGTGGGCGGCGAAGATCTCGTCGAGATCCTCGCGGGTGAGCGTCTCGCGCTCGAGCGCGTTGGCCGCCAGATCGTCGAGGCATCTGCGGTTGGCGGCGAGCAGCGAGCGGGCGCGCCGGTAGGCGTTCCGCGCCAGCATCATCGCCGCCACGTCGACGTCGCGGCGCGTTCTGTCGGAGAGGGCGTAGTCCCCCGTGGGCAGGGCGATCGGCGGCGCCCCCTCGGCGTCGAGCGCGACGCCCATGCCGAACTCGCCGACCATCTGCTTGCAGACCAGGTGAACCCGGGCGAGGTCGCCCGAGGCGCCCGAGAAGGAGGTGCCGAAGACCTCCTCCTCCGCCGCGCGGCCGCCGAGCAGGGTGACGATCTCGTTCTGCAGTTCTTCGCGCGACTCGAGGTAGCTGTCCTCCTCCGGCGAGTGGGCGACGAAGCCGAGCGCCGGCCCGCGCGGAATGATGCTGAGGATCTCCGGCGGGTCGCCGCCGACGAGGTGGCGGCAGAGCGCGTGGCCGGCCTCGTGGTAGGCGACGATGCGCCGCTCCTTCTGCCCCAGCCGCCGCGCCTGCTGCGAGCCGACCGACTGGCGCAGCAGCGCCTCGTCGAGGTCCTCGCGGGCGATCGCCTCGCGCTCGGCGCGGCCGGCGATGATCGCCGCCTCGTTGAGCGCGTTGGCCAGCTGCGCGCCGGTCATGCCGGTCGTCTTGCGCGCCACGTCGGTCAGGTCGAGGTCCGGGCCGAGCGGCTTACCCTTCGAGTGCGCGCGCAGGATCGCCTCGCGGCCGTCGCGGTCGGGCGGCGAGACCAGCACCTGGCGGTCGAAGCGCCCCGGCCGCAGCAGCGCCCGGTCGAGCTTGTCGACGTGGTTGGAGGCGGCGATGACGATCACCGTCCCAGGATCGCGCTCGAATCCGTCGAGCTCGACCAGCAGCTGGTTGAGCGCCTGCTCACGCTCGCTGGAGCCGCCGTCGCCGCCTCCACTGCTGCGCGCACCCCCCACCGCATCGAGCTCGTCGATGAAGATCACCGCACGTCCCGACTTGCGCGCCTCTTTGAACAGCCGCCGGATCCGGGCGGCACCCCTCCCCACGAACATCTCCACGAAGCTCGACCCCGAGGCGGCGAAGAAGTCGACGCCGGCCTGGGCGGCGACCGCCCGCGCCAGCATCGTCTTGCCGGTCCCCGGCGGGCCGAAGAGCAGCACGCCGCGCGGCGGTTGCGCGCCGAGCGCGGCGAAGCGCTCCGGGTCGCGCAGCCACTCGGCCACGTCCATCAGCTCGTCCTTGGCGGCGTCGACCCCCTGCACGTCGTCCCAGAGCACCGGGGCCGTCTTGCTCGCCTTCACCGTTTCCGGCTTGGTCGTGCCCATCGTCGAGCGCATCAGGCGCAGGAAGACGAACAGCAGGCATCCCATGAAGAAGACGCCGAAGACCGGATACCAGTCGAAGAAGAATTCGTGGATGCCGCCAGTTGAAATTGCCTCGATCAAGTCTTTCCCTCCGTCTGCGGCGACTTGCCGTCAGAAGTGAGTAAGCAGTGTGCGGGGTCGAGGCCCTTCCTCCAATCGCATATGTGTCCAGAACTGCCCAGAAGGGCTAAAGGTCGCGAGGAGAGGCTTCGGCCCCCACTTTCGTTCCGGTGCGCCTTTTCCGGGCTATAACCGGATAAAGCGCACCGGAAGGGGGAGCCCGCTAGCCGCGTTCGACCTGGGAGCCGCCGACGATCGCCTCGGCGCCGTCGTCGGCGAAGACGATCCAGGCCTTGTTGCCGCCGTCGTAGTCCGGCGCCCAGAGCTTCAGCGTCGCCGGGCGTCCCCAGACGGTCACGTCCTCGGCGCCGGTCTCCTCGTAGCCGCGCCAGATCCGCAGGAAGGGATTGCCCTCGAGCTCGGCGCCGATCGTCGTCGGCTCGCGATGGCCGGGATGGACGACCGTCTCCGGCGGCAGCTCCATCAGCCGCAGCACCGAGGCGCGCAGGTCGTCGAAGCCGCTCGCGCCCGGCGCCATCGTGCCGCCCACCGTTCCCTTGAAGAGCACGTCGGCGGTGAAGACGTCGCTGCCGTTTACGAGGAAGGCGACGTGGCCGGCCGCGTGGCCCGGAGTCGCGATCGCTTCGATCTCGAGGCCGCCGGTCGCGAGCGTCTCGCCGTCGCCGATCGTCTGCTCGATCGTCTCGTCCATCTCCGCGGCCGCCTCCGCGTGGGCGACCATCGGCACGTCGCCGAGCCTCTCGCGCGCCTCGGCCAGCCCGGCGACGTGGTCGAGATGGGGATGCGTGACGAGGATGTGGGTGATCTCGATGCCGTCGCGCTCGGCCCGCTCGAGCAGCGGCCCGACTTCGTCGTTACCGTCGATCAGCACGCCCTTGCCGCCCGCTTCGTCGGCGACGAGGTAGGCGTTGGACAGCCACTGGGGGTTTTCGGTCCTCTCGACGATCACGGCGGAAGTATCCCTACTCCCAACTCCGATGTGTAACGCGTTGGCGGTCATATAGGTCGGCAACGCGTTGCACCTCAGCCGTACGGGCGGTAGATCGTTCTCTCTCCGAGCAGTTCCGTGACGGTCTCGAAGCGGTAGCCGCGGCCGCGCAGCGTGTCGACGATCGAGGGCAGGGCGGCGAGCGTCTCGCTGCGATTGCCGCCCCCGTCGTGCATGAGGACGATCGAGCCCGGCTGCGTCGCGCCGACCACGTGGCTGTAAATGGCGCCGGTTCCCGGCGTCGACCAGTCGGCGGGATCGACGTCCCAGGTGACCGTCCGCAGGCCGTCGGCGCCGGCCGCCGCGATCACGGTGGAGTCGACGCCGCCGCCGGGCGGCCTGAACAGGCAGGGACGGAAGTGGGTGATCGAGGCGATCAGCGACGTGGTCGGCGCGATGCTGTCGTAGCCGGGAAATTCGGTGTGGTGCATCGTGTGGTTGCCGATCTCGTTGCCTTCGCGCAGGATCCGGCGCATCGTCGACTCCCGCCCCGCCATCTCCTGGCCGAGCTCGAAGAACGTGCCCGGAACATGCTCGCGGCGCAGGACGTCGAGGAAGGCCGGGGTGTATTCGCTCGGGCCGTCGTCGAAGGTGAGGGCGACGATCCGGCGGTCCCGGGAACCGTTCGTGACCGGTCCGGCGCTGCCGCCGGTGCAGCCGACCGCCCGAACGGGCCGTAGCCGGAAGGTGAGTTCCCCCTGGGTGGGGAGGCTCTGGGCGCATTCGCGCGCGGGGCCGGTGCAGTCGCCGAGCTCGGCGACTAGGCGCCAGCGATACCGGAGCGGCATCAGTCCCGCCGCGGCGGGCGCCAGCGCCAGCGCCAGCTTCTCGGGCTCGGGACGCTGGAGCCGGGCGGCGATCGTCCGCTTCGCGGCGATCCGATCGGCGGCGTTCAGCAGCTCGAGGCCGGCGCGGCGGCGAACGTCGCCGGGTCCGCCCAAGCAGAGACGCCGTTCGCCCGAACCGCCGACCCGGTGCATGGTCAGGCAGAGGAAGCGGGCGCCGCGCGCGTCGCCCGCCGGCGGCAGGCGGTCGAGCCCGGCCAGGGCGACCGGCGCTGAGCTGCGCAGGCTGAGGACCAGGCGCCGTCCCGCCTGCGAGAGGTCGGCGCGCAGGAGCCTCGGCGCCGCCGCCGTCGCGGACGTTGCGACGCCGCTCCCGACGAGCGCGCCGGCCATGGCGATGCACAGGATCTTGCGAGGGGCGGGGATGGCCTAGATATTGACGGCGGGGATCAGGTACATCGTCGGACGATGGATTTTCCCACCGCGGCGCTGGCCGAGTTACCGTGTTCGTAGTTGACGTGAAAGCCAAACCCCGGGCGGCGGCAGGGAGCCCCTTGAAGCTCTTCGCGATCTCCTCCCTCATGGCGCTCCTCGCGTATACCCCTGCCCCGGCCCACGCCGCCACCGGCGGCGCCGGGCAGGTCGATTCGCCGTCGGTGAGCGCCGCCGCCGGCGACGCGCCCTTCAACCGCCAGGGCATGTGGATCTGGTACGTCGACCGCTCCGACGGCGGCAGCATCCCGCGCATCGTCGCCCGGGCGAAGGCCGCCGGCATCGGCGCCCTCTACGTCAAGTCGGGCGACGGCGGCGGCTACTGGAGCCAGTTCAGCTCCGCGCTGGTCGGTGCCCTGCACCGCGCCGGCCTCGACGTCTGCGCCTGGCAGTACGTCTATGGCGAACGGCCGGTTGCCGAGGCGAAGGTCGGCGCCGCGGCCGTGCGGCGCGGCGCCGATTGCCTCGTGATCGACGCCGAGTCCCAGTACGAAGGCCGCTACGCCGCCGCCCAACGCTACGTCCGCGCCCTGCGGGCCCGCATCGGCGCCGGCTTCCCGCTCTCGCTCGCCGGCTTTCCCTACGTCGACTACCACCCGGCGTTCCCCTACTCGGTCTTCTTCGGTCCCGAAGGGGCGAACGCAAACCAGCCGCAGATGTACTGGAAGGCGATCGGCACGTCGGTGCGCGCCGTCTACGAGCACACCTATACCTACAACCGCCTCTGGGGCCAGCCGATCTACCCGGTCGGCCAGACTTACGAAGCCCCGCGCCGCGGCGAGGTGCTCCGCTTCCGCCGCTTCGCCGCCACCTACGGCGGCCTGGCGCCGAGCTGGTGGGACTGGCAGGAGACCGGCTCCCGCACCTGGGGCGCGCTCGGCGCAACCCTGCGCGGGCCGCTGAGCGGCTACCGGCCGGTCACCACGCAGCCACTGCTGCGCCGCGGCAGCCGCGGCGACCTCGTCGTCTGGGCGCAGGAGCACCTGGTGGGCGCGGGCGAGACGCGCCTGCCCGTCACCGGGGTCTACGGCAAGCAGACGGTTGCCGCCGTCAAGGACTTCCAGCAATCCCACGGCCTGGTCGTCAACGGTGCGGTCGGCAGCGCGACATGGAGCTCGCTGCTCGCCGTCGAGCCGGTGCAGCCCGCCTGGGGGGCGCACCGCGCGCGGACAGGCGCCGCTTCGATCAGCCGCGTGCGCGTCGCGCGGCGGCCAGCGTCCGCCTCGGTCCCAGCCAAGGCCTACGAGATAGAGCCGGGTCCCGCTCCATGAGCGAGCGCCCGGCGGGGGCGCTTGCGGGCATAGCCATGACGCTTCTCCTGACGGCTCCGGCCGGGGCGACGCCGATGCATGACGTCGTCTTGGGTCGTGCCGACGTCGCGGCGGCGCGGATCTCGGCCTCTGCGTCGTCGCGGCGCTACGCCATCCACGACGGCAGCGAAGCGACGATCGCGGTCGACGTCACCGAAGCGTGCACGCGCAACTGCACGCTGGTCGAACCGCAGCGGATCGCCGACTTCGTCGGCACGCTGCTGCACGGCGACGAGGTGAGCCTGCTCACCGTCCAGCTCGACACCGAATACGAGCTCGGCTTCGACTGCGGCTTCGGCGCCGAGGCCTGCTACTACGCCGGTGAAGACAAGATCGTGATCGGCGGCTACCCGGAAGTCGACCACAGCGGCGACCCGCTCGAATACGTGCTCGCGCACGAGTACGGGCACCACGTCGCCGCGCACCGCAAGCTGCCGTCGCCGTTCGGCGCCGCTGTCGACTGGGGGACCGAGCGCTGGGCGAGCCTCGAGCACGTCTGCCAGGGGCGCCGCAGCGGCCGCCTCTTCCCCGGCGACGAGGGAAGCCACTACTACGAGGATCCAGGTGAGGCCTTCGCCGAGTCCTTCGCCCGCTACCGCTTCCCCCTAGCGCCCGTGCGCTGGCAGTGGACGGCGGCGCTGAGGCCGACCGCGGCCGCCTTCCGAGCGATCCGCGAAGACACCCTTACGCCCTGGCGGGGACGGAGCACGGTCGTGCTCTCGGGGCGAGTGCCAGCCAGGGGGGAGGGCGCAGCCGTCGAGTACCTGCGCACGCCGCTCGACGGGACGGTCAGCCTGCGCCCCGGCAGCTTCCGGCACGGCTACGCGCTGGCCCTGCGTAGCCGTGCCGGCAGGCTGCTGCGCCGCTTCCGCTCAGGATCGGCGCCCGATCGCCTCGACTACACCGTCTGCGGCCGTTCCCGCTTGCGCCTCGTCATCAGCTCGACCAGCCGCCGCAGCCACCCCTTCCGGCTCCTGATCGAGCGACCCTGAGATAATGGCCGCCGGGCGCTCGTCGCCCATCCCTGGGGGCGTAGCTCAGCTGGTTAGAGCGCCGGCCTGTCACGCCGGAGGTCGCGGGTTCGAGTCCCGTCGCTCCCGTGTCGGTAATCCGCATTGTAGTGCGGTTTGCGGCATTTTTCGCCCGACTCGTCTGGGGGTCGTGTGGGTACCAGGTTGGGTACCCAACCCCTGACTCCGGCGCCCCGAGATCGCTGAACGATCCTCGCTGGGGTCGAGGGCTGACCCGCAGGGAGCCTGGCTCAGCGCGGATCGGCCGGAAGCGAGTCCCAGGTCTGCTCTTCGATCAGCGCCAGCGGCTCCTCCTCGGCCAGCCGATCTTCGAATACCGCCAGAGTCTCGCCGAGGCCACCGGCCGCTGGGGCGATGATGCCGTGCAGGCCGAGCTTGTGCGCGGCTTCGCCGACGCGGTGACATGCCACGTAGTCGCCGACTTCGCTGCAGAGGTCGGCGATCGTCAGGCCGATCGCATCACGGCTCTCGTTCTCGCGCAGATCGAGCACGCGCATGATTTCGACCTCGCATGTCACCAGGCGACGCGGACCGACCATCTGCGGCTGCATGCCCTCCACCGTCTCGACCAGGTGGCGGTAGGCCTCGACGATCACCGAGTCGGTGGGCCGGCCGAGATAGAGAACGGGGTAGGCGCCCTCGGGACCCCAGCGACCTCCGGCGCGACTGCCGCGAAGCGGTTCCTGCCGCGGCGATACGTGGCGCTGAAAGCGGCCCGCTACCGTGGCCGTGCCTGCGCGCGACACCGCGGCAGCGATGTCACGCGCCACCCCTACATCGCCCCTGCGCTGAGGCGCTCGACGGCGGCGAGCACTCGCTCGAACTGGCCTGCGGCAAGCAGGTCGATCGGCTTCTCGCCGCCCAGGTCGCGGTTGCGGCCGTGGATCCAGATGTCCGCGCCCTCGGCGGTGTAGACATCACGCAACCGTTCCAGAATGTAGTGCAGCTCCAGCAACCGGTCCTTCGCCCGTCCCTGGGGTCGGTGGGTGCCGGCGGCCCAGTGTTGGACCTGGCGGGTCTTGACGCCAGTGATTGTCGCCAGCTCGGCGTTGTTCAAGACGCCGCCTCGCAGATCGTCGACGAGATGAGCGTAGAGGCCGGCGGCCGGGGGTGCTTGGGTTGCGTGCATGACATCTGCATCATACCGGAAGACAGCACGCTAAACTACGTTTTAAACGACACCCTCTGAACAGGTACCCGCTCCCCTTGCCCGCGTACGATCATCAATTCATGGAACCGCAGGAGCGCTCGCGACCTCATCGACCCGAAGTCCGGCGCGGCGGCGCCGAGCGACAGGAGACGCCTGCCGGTCTGCCGGCAATTGTTCTTGACGAGGAAGAAGCCACCCGCTTCCTCAAGGCGCTTGAGCGCCCCTGCGATCACGCAGTCTCTCGGCTCGCGGACCTGCGCCGCCGGACGCAATAGGGAGAGGCGCTCAACTTCGGATCTCAATCGGTGCCCCCGTCGCGCCTGCCGAAGGTGCGGTTTTATGGCCTCGATCCTTGGCTACCGCTTCCGGCCCTACTGAAGGCAGTCGATGGCACAGCCCATAGACAGGCAAGCAGGCAGGTCAGCCATCGTGGCTCTGACCGGTCCGATCAGGTCCACCTGTCGCTGCCTCGGGAGTGGCGCGGAGCCCGCGCAGGAGCTCCTCGGTAGACCCAGGTGGTCTGCCTTGGAGCCCGAGCAGCCTGCGGAGCTGCCGTTTCAGATCTTCGGATGCATCCAGCGTCGCGATCTCCTGCTCTGTTCCCTGTGCCGGGTGCCGACTCTTCAGTAGCGAGAGGAGCGCCATGCCGACGGCCCGCGTGTCGTCGTGCGGCTGAGGCTCTCTACTGGCGAGCAGGTACCGAAATCGACCAGGATCGGGCGTCCCCCCTCGGCAACCAGGATATTTGAGGGCGAGAGGTCGCCGTGGACGACCCCTTGCCGTGGAGCGCGATCACCGTTTCGAGCAGCGCGATCGCGATCCGCACGCTTTCTTCGGGCGGAACCCCCCAATCTCACCAAGCGGTATGCCGTCGACAGCCTCGAGGATCATTGCCACGCCGCCGCTGGTCTCGATGACCCCCTTGACCTTCGGCAATCCCTCGATGGCGACGAGGCCGCGGCTGGTGCGGTCGAAGTCGCGCAGGCCGTCGGAGGCTCGCTCGCTGACGATGTCGTCCGACTCGCCGGTCGGGAACCAAGCGATGTCGGCGTCGGGGTCGTAGTAGGCGAACATGCTCCGGTAAAGGGTAGTCCGCTCTGACGACAAAACATTACCCGGGGCTACGATTTGCCCAATGGCCTAGTCATGGAAATCCGTCATCGCGCGATCCTCGCGGTCCGCACGGGCGGTGGTTTCATGACTCCCGAGCCCACCGCGTCCGGGGCGGACAGCGCCAGGGCCGCCATGTGGTCGGGGCCGAGCGGAACGTCGCTGAGCTGCCAGCGCTGCGGTTCGCCGCCATCGGGGTCGGAAAGCTCGACCACCCCGCCCGCCGGACCGAGCGGCACGCTGAAGCCGCGAAGGTCGAAGTCGAGTCCGGCGCCGATCGCCTTCACGACGGCCTCCTTGCGAGTCCAGCAGAGCAGGAAGCGGCGGTCGATCTCGCTCGGCTCGCTATCGGTTGTCTCGGCCTTGCCCTGCTCGACGAAGTCGGCCTCGGCCGCGGAGAAACGGCGCCGGGCGATCGCGGCGGCGGAGGGCACCGGCCGCAGCGCCTCGAGATCGACCCCGACCTCGGCGCCCTCAGCGATGCAGATCAGGGCCAGGTCGCCGGAGTGAGCGACGTTGAAGTGGAACCTCCGCCCGCCACCGAGGCGCGGCTTGCCCGACGGTCCCTCTTCGATCGGCACCGAGCGCGGTTGCTCGCCCAAGAGCCCCCCCAGTAACTGCCGCAACGTTCCCCGAGCGACGACGAAGCGCCTGCGGGCCGCCGTTTCGGCAAGGCGCCCCGCTCGGGCGAGCTCGTCGGCGGAAAGCAAGGCGCGGCAGGCCGCCTCAGCCTCCGCGCCGACGTCGAGCTCGACGCGCCAGAGATGCACCGCGGCAGAAGCCATCCATCGATGCTATGAGGCGCCGGTGACCCGGACCAGGGCGCTTACCATTCCACGGCATGTCCACGCCCCTCACCACGCGCTCCGAGTGGCTGGCCGCCCACCCTCCACAGCGGCTCGACACCACCCTCGCCGGCATCGCCCGCCGGGTTCGCTCCGGCGAGGAGTTCCGCTTCGCGGTGCGGGAGTTCCTCGACGAATTCGCCCTGGGCGGCGACGACCGCACCCGCGCCGAAGCGATCGAGGAGCGGCCGCAGGCGACCGGCGACCGCCGCCACGACGCCTACCTGGGGGCCCTCGCCGAGCACCTCGCCGCGGTCCATGGCCTGGAGCGACCGACGTGGTCGATCGAGCCCGAGCGCTTCCTCGACCGCTTCTGGTTCGTCAGCGACGTGCGCGGCTTTCGCGCCATATCCATAGCCCAGGCGCCCGCCGCCTTCCGCCGCCGCGGGATCTTCGTCCCGGAGCGGTCCCTGCACCGCGTGTAAGACGATGAACCCATCGCGTCGGGGAGGACGAGGACGACCTGCGCATGCTTGCCCGCGAGCTGGAGCTGAAACGCTCTGGCGAGGTCCTCGCGGTCGCCGAGCGCACCTATGGCGACCGCCTCGACCCGGCCGCTCGCTTCTTTGTCGAACAGGTATTCGACGACGCGTAGCGGCGCCGTGACCCCCGCGTGGCGGCCTATCCTCAGTGCATGGCTCCCCGGCTCGCCGACGCCCTCGCCGCCGCGGCGCTCAACGAGACCGAGCGGCGCGCCGTTGCGCGCATCGTCGCCCTGCTCGAAGAGGGGCTAGGCGAGGACCTCCTCGCCGTCTGGCTCTACGGCTCGCGCGCTCGCGGCGAGGCCGATCCGAACGAGACCCACTACGACCGCCGCTCCGACATCGACATGATCGCGATCGTCGACGCGCGCCGCGACGTCCGCGCCTTCGACTGGGATTTCATGCCGAAGCTGATCGATGCCGTCGATGCCGAGGGCGACTCGCCGCCCTATTACTCCCTTCGCTTCTACGACGCCGACTACCTCCGCGACCGCCGGCGCATTCGCAGCTTCTTCTTCCAGGAGGTCGATCGCGACAAGATCGTCCTTGCCGGCGGCGACCTCGAGGGGGAGGAGTATCGGTGAGCCCGCGCTCGGAGGAGTTCATGGACCAGGCGCGCGAGCGCGCCGCCGTGGCGCCCGACTTGCTCCTGGCCGGACATCTCGAGATCGCTGTCAGCGCCGCCTATTACGCGATGCTCTATGCCGCCCGCGCGGCCCTCTCCGAGGATGAGGAGAGCGCTCGCACCCATCGCGGCACATGGAACGCCTTCCGATTGCGCTACGTGATCACGGATGCTTTCGATGCGGCGCTCTTCACGCTGGCACAACATGCTCAGGCCGCCCGCGAGGGCGGCGACTACGAGGCGGTGACGCCGAGCCGTGAGGAAGCCGCGCGCTACGTCGACGGCGCCGCCGAGTTCCTCGCGGGCGTAGAGCGCATGCTCGACGCCAGATAACACGTCGGTACCCAAAGGATTTCCCTGCGCAGAGCCGTTCCCGGCGCTCGGGCGCGATTTCTCGGCGCTCTGGGCACCGCGGATTTTCCTTGACCCTGCCGACACTCCCTGTTTCAATCACGGTTGATCTATGTACGAATGCGTTTAATAGCTGCCGCGAGCAGCAGGGAACGCAACAGGGAAAGCGAGTCACCGAGGCGCCGCCGGAAGCGGCCCGGCAGGGGCTCAAAGCAAAAGGAGAGAGCTACGTGAGACGTTTGACCATCTTGCTCGCCGCGCTGGGGGCTCTGCTGCTGGTTCCGGCCAGCCAGGCGTTCGCACTCGGCAATGCTCATGTGAGCATCGCCGGCCAGGGCAAAGGCGAAGTCAGCAGCGTCGGCGGTGTCGGCGCCTTCGAATCGGAAAATACCGAATACCAAGAATTCTTTGAAGGTTTCGGCAACGCCTACGAAGGGTCTCCGCCGATCCAGTGCACCTATTCGCCCCAGGCCGGCACCTGCGAAACCGCGGATGTCGAAGACATCGAAGAAGTCCGAGGTATCGCCCTGCACGCGATTGCCGCCTCCGGCTCCGAATTCAGGGGTTGGACGCTCGGAGAAAACACGACCGAGGGGCTCGCATGCGACGAAGCAGGCGGCTTTGTCGAACCGGGCGAAACACCGACCTACTGCCTGGCGCGGGAGGAATTCGAAGGCGACATTCATGTCACGGCCACCTTCTGCAAAGAAGGCCAGTCCCTTGAAGCCTGCCTGGCCGAACCCTCCGGCCCCACCAACCTCCGCACCCTGACCGTCACCAAGTCGGCCGGCGGCACGACCGGCACCGGCGCGGTCTCCTCCAAGCCGAAGGGGATCAACTGCGGCACCGCCTGCACCGAAGCGGTCGCCTCGATGTATGAGAACCAGACGGTCGTGCTGAAAGCGAAGGCCGCGACCGGCTCGACCATCGCCAACTGGAGCGGCTGCGAAGCCTCGACCGGCGTCGGCGGCCTGGAAGGCACCTGTACGGTGGCGATGACCGAAGCCCAGGAAGTCGAAGTCGCCTGGTCGGGGACCTCGAAAGCGATCCTCAACCCCCAGCCCCTGACCCTCACAAAGGGCGAAGGATCGGGCAAAGGCACGGTCAAGGCCGCGGGCCTCAGCTGCGAAGCCGAATGCGACGCGGTCACGGTCCTCTACCAGGGCCCGACCGGGATCGCCCCGAAAAACAAACCGGGCAAGCTCGTGATCCTCAAAGAGCTCCCCGCCTTCGGCTCTGAATTCACAGGCTGGTCGGGCTGCACGCCGATCTCGGCCACCGAATGCGAAACGACGATGGAAGAAGCGGGCGAAGTCACCGCTGAATTCACCGCCAAACCGA
>Ga0068867_100000168_pt1 | contig 42707 bp, 30 predicted proteins | sample KBSMisM32_FD_65649 | JGI IMG/M metagenome (GOLD analysis project Ga0068867, IMG submission 65649) | Miscanthus rhizosphere microbial communities from Kellogg Biological Station, Michigan, USA - KBS Miscanthus M3-2 | ecosystem: Host-associated > Plants > Roots > Rhizosphere > Soil ...
CGAGTTGAAAACCAAACCACGCGATGACCAGACCGAGCAGGCTGGTGATCGCGATGTGCCCCAGCCCGGCGAGCGCCGCCACGGAAAGGGTCTTCGTGCGCGCCCAGCCGCGCGCCCGCGCCACCAGCACGAAAGGCAGCCAATGCGTCGGAATCGCCGCATGGAAAAACGCGACCGTGAAGCCGGTCGCCGCGATGGTTGCCAATACGGTTGAGTTCATGAAGTGGAGGCGAAACGGACATAAAGCCACCCGGCCTTGCCCGCTGTCGAACGCGAACTGTAGCAAAGTCGTCAAGCCCCACAGCCACACCCTCAGCCCCAAAATCGTTCTCGTTCTCTTAATCGTTCTCGTTCTCCTTGGATTTCCACTTTTGTCATGTCCACCGCACCCGACGTCGCCGCCGTCAAAGCCTACCTTCTCGACCTGCAGGACCGCATCTGCCGCGCCCTCGAGGCCGAGGACGGCTCCGAGCGCTTCGCCGAGGACAACTGGACGCGCGCCGAAGGCGGCGGCGGACGCTCCCGCGTGCTGACCGAGGGGGCCGTTTTTGAAAAAGCCGGCGTCGGGTTCTCCCACGTCTTCGGCACGCAACTTCCGCCCTCCGCCACCGCCCACCGCCCCGAGTTGGCCGGCAAGCCCTGGCAAGCCCTCGGTGTCTCGCTGGTCATCCACCCGCGCAACCCCTACGTCCCCACCAGCCACATGAATGTGCGCTTCTTTTGCGCGGGGGACACCACGCCTGCGTCCCCCATTGGTCATTCGTCATTGGTCATTGGCTCGCCCGCCGAAGCCTCGGCGAAGGCGGGTCATTCCGGCGCGGACGCGCCGGTCTGGTGGTTCGGCGGCGGCTTCGACCTCACGCCTTACTACGGTTTTGAAGACGACTGCGTCCATTGGCACCGCACCGCCCGCGACGCCGTCTCCCCCTTCGGCGACGAGCTCTACCCGAAGTGGAAAAAGTGGTGCGACGACTACTTCCACCTGAAGCACCGCGGCGAACCGCGCGGCATCGGCGGCCTCTTCTTCGACGACTTCAACGCCCTCGGCTTCGAGCGCAGCTTCGCCGCCATGCGCGCCGTGGGCGACGCCTACCTGCCCGCCTACGTGCCCATCGTCGCGAAACGCAAACGCACGCCCTACGGCGACCGCGAACGCGACTGGCAGCTGTATCGTCGCGGCCGTTACGTGGAGTTCAACCTCGTCTGGGACCGCGGCACCCACTTCGGCCTGCAAAGCGGCGGCCGCACCGAGTCCATCCTCATGAGCCTCCCCCCGCTCGTGACATTCAAATACAACTACGCCCCCGTCCCCGGCACCGAGGAAGCCCGTCTGCATGACGTCTTCCTCAAACCCCAAAATTGGGCCGATTTTGAAACCACTAATGGCCACTAATCCTCACTAATCCGGCGTGCAGAATCCTGCTTCATTAGTGCCCATTAGTGTTCATTAGTGGTTTCCTTCCGATGACTTCCCGCTCCCGCTTCCTCTCCGCCCTCGCCTGCCAGCCGCTCGACCGTCCTCCCCTGTGGGTCATGCGCCAGGCCGGCCGCTACCTGCCCGAATACCGCGCGCTCAAGGCCCAGTCCTCCTTCGTGCACATGGTGCAGACGCCCGCGCTCGCCGCCGAGGTCACCCTCCAGCCGCTGCGCCGTTTCCCCGGACTCGACGCAGCCATCCTGTTCTCCGACATCCTCGTGATCCCCGAGGCCCTCGGCCAGGCCTACTCGTTCCGCGACGGCGGCGGCATCGCCATGGAGCGCCGCATCGCCACCCGCGCCGACATCGACGCGCTCAACCCCGTCTCCGCCGTCCCCGATAAACTCGACTACGTCGCCCAAACCCTCCGCCTCCTCAAAACCGAACTCGGCGGCTCCAAGATGCTCCTCGGCTTCGGCGGCTCCCCCTGGACGCTCGCCACCTACATGGTCGAGGGAGGCAGCTCCGACGACTTCGAGCGCATCAAACTCCTCTTCTACACCGACCGCGCTACCTTCGACGCGCTGCTTGAGAAACTCACCGAGTCGTTGATCGCGTATTTCAAGATGCAGATCGCCGCCGGTGCGGACGCGATCCAGATTTTCGACTCCTGGGGCGGCCTGATCGCCGGCCCCGACTACGAGGCCGCGTCCCTCAAATGGATCCGTCGCATCGTCGCCGCGCTGCCCGCCGACTTCCCGGTCATCCTCTACGCCAAGGGCACCGCGCCCCACCTCACCGACCAGGCATTTTCCGGCGTGCGCGCCGTGAGCGTGGACTGGACCTGCGACCTTGCCATCGTCCGCCGCACGTTGCCCGCCAACGTCGCCGTGCAAGGCAACCTCGACCCCGTGCTCATGCAGACCACGCCGGAGATCGTCGCCCGCGAAACCGCCCGCCTGCTCGAATCGATGCGCGGCACCGCCGGCCACGTCTTCAACCTCGGCCACGGCATCACCCCGCAGGCGAAAATCGAGTGCATGCAGGCCCTGATCGACACGGTCGTTGGTTGGAAAAACCCAATAATCGCGTAGTCGGTCTCTCCGGCTTCTGACATCCTGTTTTCCACCGTGAATCCTGTCAGAAACTCCGAACTCCCCGTCGCGATCATCGGCGGCGGCATCACCGGTCTGGCCGCCGCGCACCGCCTCGCCCGCCAGGGCCGCGCCTTCCGGCTCTTCGAGGCATCCTCCCGCCTCGGCGGCAACATCCGCAGCGAACGCGCCGGCGACTGGCTCCTTGAGGCCGGCCCCAACTCCGTCCAGCTCACGCCCGACCTCGCCAAGCTCCTCGACGAACTCGCGCTGCCTCCGCTCCTCGCCGATCCCGCCGCAAAAAACCGCTACATCGTCCGCGACGGCCGGCCGCTGCCCGCGCCCTCGTCGCCGTTTTCGTTTCTAGGATCCCCGCTTTTCTCCGCATCGGCCAAACTCCGCCTCTTCGGCGACCTGTTCAAACGTCCCCGCCAGCGCACCGCCGACATCAACCTCGCCGACTTCGTGGGCGAGCACTTCGGCCCCGAACTGGTCGACTACGGCCTGCGGGCCTTCGTGTCCGGCGTGTATGCGGGCGACGCCCAAAAGCTCTCCGCCCGCCACAGTTTCCCCTCGCTGTGGGAGGCCGAGCGCACGCACGGCTCGATCATCCGTGCGCAAATCGCCTCGGCCAAAGCCAAACGTGCCCGCGGCGAACCGACCGGCCCCTCGCCCATCGTGAGTTTCGCCGAGGGACTTGAGGCGCTCCCCCGCGCCTTGGCCGCCCATCTGCCCGCCGGCAGCATCGAACTCGAAGCCCGCGTCACCGCCCTCGTGCCGGGCTCTACCTGGCAGGTTGTCTGGGACCGGACCGACGAGTTGCCGCACACCGAGGCCTTTTCCTCGGTGATCCTCGCGCTGCCCGCCGCCGCCCTCGCCGATCTCGCGTTCCACTCCGACACTCAACCTTCAACGCTCGACGATCAACTCACCCGTCCACTCGCCGACCTCGCGGACATCGAATACCCGCCGGTCTCCTCGCTCTTCCTCGGCTACAAGCGCGACCAGGTTTCCCATCCGCTCGACGGCTTCGGCATGTTGATTCCGCCTTCCGAACAGCGCACTCCGCTCGGCGTATTGTTCAACTCCACGCTTTTCCCGCACCGCGCTCCCACCGGACATGTCGCCCTCACCGTGATGACCGGCGGCACGCTCCGCCCTGATCTCGCCCGCATGGCCGACGCGCCGCTGCTTGAGCTCGTGCGCGCCGATCTCGCCCAGCTCCTCGGCGTGCACGGCGAGCCGGTGTTTATGCGCCGCAACGTCTGGCCGCGCGCCATTCCCCAATACACGCTGGGCTACGAACGTTTCCTCGACGTGATCAGCCGCGTCGAGTCCGCGCATCCCGGCCTGCTGATCGGCGGCCACGTTCGCGACGGCATTTCCCTGCCCGCCTGCGTCGCCTCCGGAGAAAAGCTCGCGAGCCGCGCTTTAACGTTCAGCCCGTAAGCTATCGCCGGACGTTCTCCGCTGGCTTGGCGAACGTCTTCATCAACGGCCGGAACCGCGGCAACGCAACGACCGCCGCCACCTTGCAAAAGGCATCGCCGCCGCTGACCTCAAACCCACCGCAACTCCCGTCGTCTGGCGCGACACCTGTTGAACCCGCCCGCGCCACCCGCTGGAGCCGGTCCGCCGCCCGCGGGGAAACGATCACCCTGCCCGGCCAAACCCTCGATTATGTGTTCTTGCCCTGGCCCGCAGCCGACCCGACTCAGGCGTCCGTCTCCTTCCGATCTCCCCGCAAAAAGTAACCGGCGCGGTGCCTTGACTCACCCTCGATACGCCCTAGCCTGCGCGCCTTCTCTTTGGCATGGCGCAAGACCTAAAAGACACCCTCCAGCTCCCTAAGACCGATTTCCCCATGCGGGCGAATCTCGTGCAGCGCGAACCTTCGCGCCTCGCGCACTGGGAGAAACTGGACCTCTACGCCGCCATCCAGCGCAAGCACGCCGGCTCCGCCAAAACCTTCGTCCTCCACGACGGCCCGCCCTTCACCAACGGCGACGTCCACATCGGCACCGCGCTGAACAAGACGCTCAAGGACATCACGCTTCGCTACAAATCCCTCCGCGGCTACCGCACGCCCTACGTCCCCGGCTGGGACTGCCACGGCCTCCCCATCGAGCAAAAGGTCATGCGCGGCCTCCAAGCCGAGAACAAGCAGGTCTCCACCGCCGAGATGCGCTCCCTGTGCGACGCTTTCGCCGAAGGCTGGATCGCCACCCAGACCAAACAATTCAAGCGCCTCGGCGTTCAGGCCGACTGGAAAAACGAATACAAGACCAAGGCCCCCGCCTACGAAGCCGACATCATCCGAACCTTCTCGTCGTTCGTCGAAAAAGGCTTGGTCTACCGCTCCAAGAAGCCCGTGTATTGGTCCATCCCCTTCGAGACCGCCCTCGCCGAGGCCGAGATCGAGTATAAGGACCACGTCTCGACCGCCATCTGGGTGAAATTCGCCGTGCCCGCCGCCGAGGCCGCGAAGTTCGACCTGCCGTCCGACAAACCTCTCTTCGTCGTCATCTGGACGACCACGCCTTGGACGATCCCCGCCAACCTCGCGATCGCCCTCCATCCCGAGGTGAATTACTCCGTCGTCGATCTGCCGACCGAGCGACTCATCCTCGCCGAGGATCTGTATCGCTCCGTGCTCGCCTCCGCCAAGATCGAGGACACGCCCACCATCGAGAAGACCGTCAAGGGCGCCGCCCTCGAAGGCCTCGCGCCCCGCCACCCCTTCATCGACCGCGCCTCGCCCGTCGTCCTCGCCGACTACGTCACGACCGACTCCGGCACCGGCGCCGTCCACACCGCCCCCGGCCACGGTGCCGAGGACTATCTTACCGGCCTCCGCTACAAGCTCGACATCTACTGCCCCGTCGGCGCCGACGGTCGCTACGTGGACGACGGCCAGGTGCCCGCCGACCTCGTCGGTGTCAGCACCCTCGAAACCGTCGAGGACATCGCCGCCAAAAAGCCTTCGCCCGCCAACCTCGCGGTCCTCAAAAAACTCGCCGGCGCCAACGCGCTCCTCGCCAAGGCCAAATACGTCCACAGCTACCCGCATTGCTGGCGCTCCAAGACGCCCATCATCTTCCGCGCCGTTGACCAATGGTTCGTCGGCCTTGACCGCGAAACTGAGTCATTCACCGATAGGATCTGGGAGATTTGGCAGACCCTTCCACTTTATAACAATAATCTATCGAAACCAATCACCAGGGACTATGTTGTTCCAACGGCACGTCAGTTGGCGCTTGCGGTTGTAGATGGTGAAACGAAGTGGTTTCCCGCATGGGGACAGTCCCGCATCCGCGGCGCCGTCGAGGCCCGTCCCGACTGGTGCATCAGCCGCCAGCGCTCCTGGGGCGTCCCGATCATCGCTTTCTACGACGCGGACAAAAAACCCTACATCGACCCGAGCGTGATCCGCGCCGTCGCCGACAAGATCGCGACCAAGGGCACCAACTTCTGGTATGACGCCCCCGCGTCCGAGATCCTCGCCGGCATCGCCCTCCCCGCCGGCTGGCCCGCCGCTTCCGCCCTCACCTGCGGCCGCGACACCCTCGACGTGTGGATCGATTCCGGCTCGTCGCACGCCGCCGTCCTCCGCAACCACCAGGGCTCCACCCAGTGGCCCGCCGACCTCTACCTCGAAGGCTCCGACCAGCACCGCGGCTGGTTCCAGTCCTCGCTCTGGACCGGCGTCATCTCTCAGGGCGGCGCGCCCTACAAGGCCGTGCTCACCCACGGTTTCATCGTCGGCGAGGACGGCAAAAAGATTTCCAAGTCCGGCCAATACGAAAAGCCCCCGACCTCGGACAACTTCATCGCCCAATACGGCGCCGACGTCATCCGCTTCTGGATCGCCTCCCAGGATTTCACGCAGGACATCACGCTCTCCGAAAAGATTCTGAACTTCGCCGCCGAGGGCTACCGCAACCTGCGCAACACCCTGCGCTACCAGCTCTCCACCCTCTGCGACTTCGATCCGGCCAAGGACGCCCTGCCCTACGCACAGCTCGACACCCTCGACCGCTGGGCGCTCCATCAGACCGCCAAGCTCCTCGCAGAGGCCACCGCCGCCTACGACGCCTACGAATACCACCGCGTCATCCAGGCCGTGAGCTCCTTCTGCGCCACGACCCTCTCGGCCGTCTACCACGACATCCTCAAGGACCGGCTCTACACGCTCGGCACGGCCAACCCGCTGCGCCGCTCGTCGCAGACCGCGATCCACCACATCTTCGGCGTCCTCGTCAAAATCCTCGCCCCCGTCCTCACCTTCACGGCGGACGAAGCGTGGTCCTACGCCACGACGAAGACCGAGTTCACCAACGACCCGATTCATCTGCAGGACTGGCCCGTGGCCGACGCCGCGTGGACCAATGCCGAGATCGAGGCCGACGTCGCCGCGCTCATCAAGGTGCGCGGTCTCGTCAACGAAGCCATCGAGCCCGCCCGCCAGGCCGGCAAGATCGGCAAGTCACTCGACGCCGTGATCACGCTCTCGGCCGACGCCGCCGACCCGGTTTTCCAGACGCTCGAAAAACACCGCGATTTCCTCCCCGAACTCTTCATCGTCTCGCACGTCACCCTCACGCCGGCCCCCGCCGCGCCGCTGACCGTGACGGTTCGCCACGGCGAGGAACTCGGCTACGTCCGCTGCCCGCGCTGCTGGCGCTGGGTGCCGGCGCTGGAGGCCACCGACCACGGGGAGCTTTGCCCCCGCTGTGCCGAGGCGCTGAGGACTCCCTGATCCCCTTTCTTCGTCCCCCATTACCACCATGGCCAAAAAAACTAAAAAGCCCGTTCCCGCCCCCAAGAAAAAGTCCGTTGGCAAACCAGTTAAACCGGCCGCAAAAAAATCTCCGACGAAGCCCGTGAAACACGCGCCCAAACCCTCTCCCAAGAAACCCGCCGCCAAACCGGCGGCGAAGCCGGCCCCCAAGGCCGTCGCCAAATCCAAACCCTCTCCCGCCGCCAAACCGGCACCTAAGTCCGCAGCACCTGTGAAGTCCGACAAAACCTCCGCCTCCTCTTCCGCCAAAGCCGCCAAGCCGTCCGCGAAACCTCCCGTCGCCGCCCCCGCGCCCAAAGCCGCCCCCAAGGCCGCCGTCTCGGCCAAGTCCTCCGCGCGCGACAGCCTTCGCAGCCGCATCCTCGAGAAGAGCAAGGCCAAGGAAAAGGTCCGCCCCATCGCCTTCTCGCTCGATGAGATCCGCGAGATCGCCAAGACCGCCAAGGTCGAGACTGACACCAAAGCTTCCGCCAAGGTCTCCGCCAAGACCACCAAGCACATCGACGCCGACAAGCTCGCCAAGCCCGCGCAGCCCCACCACATCAAGGCCGCCTCCCTGGCCGACATCCTCGGCTTCAACCCGAAGAAAAAGCAGCCCGTCGCCGACGACTCCGAGGAGATCCCGGAAAAGTTCCGCCGCTACTACAAGCTCCTCATCGAGCTGCGCAACCACCTTACCGGCCAGATCGACACCCACTCCGAAGAGACCCTGAAGCGCTCCTCCAAGGATGACGCCGGCGACCTCTCCAGCTACGGCCAGCACATGGCCGACGCCGGCACCGACACCTTCGACCGCGACTTCGCGCTCTCCCTCGTGTCCTCCGAACAGGAGGCCCTCTCCGAGGTCGAGTCCGCCATCAAGCGCATCAAGGACGGCACCTACGGCATCTGTGAAAACACCCAGAAGCCCATCGCCAAGGAGCGCCTGCTCGCCGTTCCCTTCACCCGCTACTCGGCCGAGGCCCAGAAGGACATCGAGAAAAACCGCATGCGTTCCCGCAGCCAGGCCGGCCTCTTCGGCGAGCTCGGCGAAGAAGGCGGCACTCTCACCGCCAACGGCGGCGGTGGCGACGGCGACGACGAATGAGCGCGTCCCCGGCCACACCCGGCGAATCCCCGACCCGCAACGAGACCGCCACCCCTCCGGTGGCGGTTTCGCGTTGGGAACGCCTGCACGCCTACCGCCTGCTCTGGTGGCTCAGCTTGGCGGTCTTCGTGCTCGATCAGCTCACCAAGGCCTGGATCTCCGCCACGCTCCCCTTCCCGACCTACGAGCCGCCGGGCGCGATCACCGTCATCGACGGATTTTTCTACATCATCCACGTCGGCAACACCGGCGCAGCCTGGAGTCTCTTCGCCGGCCAGACGACCATGCTGGCCCTGCTCGCGCTCATCACGCTCGGCGGCATTTATTACTGGCGCCACACGCTCGACCTTAAAAAAGGCCCCGTGCAATTCGCCTTCGGCCTGCTCTGCGGCGGCATCATCGGCAACCTGCTCGACCGCCTGCTGCACGGCCACGTGATCGACTTCATCGACCTGCATTTCGGCGACTACGTCTACCCCACCTTCAACGTGGCCGACTGCGGCATCTGCATCGGCGTGGCCGTCTACCTGATCCATTCCCTGCGGCAGCCGCAGGGAATGGATCAGAAATCCTAAATCCCAAGCGTCTAAATCCTAACTTGGCGGACCTGCGTCCGACGGGGGCCGCCGTTAGGATTTAGAATTTTCCGCCCTTTAGGATTTACGTGGAGACAGCGCGCCGCGCGCTCACTCCACGTTGGCGATTTGCTCGCGGATGCGCTCCAGCTCGTTCTTCAGCTCGATCACGTTTTTGGAGATTTCCAGGTCGTTGGCCTTGCTGCCGATGGTGTGAACCTCGCGGCCGATCTCCTGGAGGATAAACTCGGATTTACGGCCGATTTCCCCTCCCGATTTCAGCAACGCGACAAACTGGTCGAGGTGGCTGCGCAGACGCGTCAATTCCTCTGTGATGTCGCAACGGTCGGCGAAAAGCGCGATCTCCTTGAGCACGCGTTCGTCGCCCAGATCGAGCTCAAGCCCGGCCTCGCGCAAGCGCTTGTGCAACGTGTCGCGATAGCCGGCGGGCACCTGCGGAGCGCGCCCCGCCACGATGCCGATGTGCCGCGCCAGCGTGTCGAGGCGCTGAAGAAAATCCTTCAGCAACGCCTCGCCTTCCTTGGCTCGCATCGCGGAAAACGCCTTCAACGCCTCGGCCAACGCGCCGGCCACCACGGGCTCGGCCACTTCCACGGCGGGCAGCGACGAACCGCTGCGCTGGCTGTTGAGCAGCGTGAGCAGCAACTCGGGCGTGGGTTTGAAGTCCACGCCCCGGTTGGAGGCGAACTGCGCGAGACGCTTGAAGAGCGCGGCGGCGGCGTTCTCGTCCCAGTCGATCTCCACGGCGCCGGCTTTGCCGGTCAGCTCGACCTCGACGTGGACCTTGCCGCGCGAGGCGTTTTGGCGGACGAGTTCGCCCACGAGGGTTTCGAGGCTTTCCCATTCGCGCGGGAGCTTGACGGTGAGGTCGAGCGTCTTGCGGTTCACCGAGCTGACTTGAACGGTAAGGGTATGCGTGCCGAGAGCGGCGGTAGCGCGGCCGTAGCCGGTCATCGATTTCATAGGGGTAAATTCCAAACGCCAAAGGTCCAAACGCCAAAGAAATCCCGAACTATTCGAGCTTTTTGATGATGGCAGTAAGAATGAGCTTCAATTCGTTCGCCTCCTGACGCAACGCCTTCCTCCGAGTGTCCAAATCCGCATCGGCGCCCGTATGCAGGAGGCGGAGCCAGAGCTGGGACTCCTTGGCCTCCTTACGACAGGTGCGAAACTTCATCACGCGGTCCTTATCACCCAAGGCTTCGTTGGCTTCGATACAGTTGGCGGCGACCGAACCAGACGAGCGCACCACCTGTTTTACGTCTTCGATATTCGATATCGTTCGCGGCAACAGACGCACAAAAGCGCGCACGTCTTCCGCAAACACCGCCGTGCGCTCCTCCAAGTCCTTCGGTTTTTCAGCCATTGTAGTTTCTTTGGCGTTTGGACCTTTGGAGTTTGGGATTTACGTCGAGCTAGAAGAGCTGAACGCCAAGCAGCTTGGCTACTTGCGAGACGTCTTTGTCTCCGCGTCCGCTGAGGTTGATGAGGACGATCTTGTCCTTCGGCAGCGCCTTCGCCCGCTTGATGCCTTCGACGATCGCGTGGGTGGACTCCAGCGCGGGGATAATGCCTTCGAGGCGCGAAACCAGTTGGAAGGTTTCCAGAACCTCGTCGTCGCACGCGTAGGCGTAACCGATGCGGCCGATGTCGCGGTAATATGCGTGCTCCGGTCCGATCGCGGCGTAGTCGAGTCCCGCGCTCACGGAGTGCGTCAGCTCGATCTGGCCGTCGGGATTTTGGAGGATGTAGGTCTTCGAGCCTTGCAGCACACCAAGCTTGCCGCCCTCGAAACGCGCGGCGTGTTGTCCGCGCATGATGCCGTGGCCGCCGGCCTCGACACCGATGAGCTTTACCGCGGGCTCTTCCAGAAAATCAAAGAACACGCCGATGGCATTGGAGCCGCCGCCCACGCAGGCGACGATCTCGTCAGGCAGACGGCCCTCGCGGGCGAGTATCTGGGCCTTGGCCTCCTGGCCGATCACGCGGTGAAAATCACGGACCATCATCGGATACGGATGCGCGCCGAGCGCGGAGCCGAGGATGTAGTGGGTGTCGCGCACGTTGGTCACCCAGTCGCGCATGGCCTCGTTGACGGCGTCCTTGAGCGTCTTCTGGCCCGACTCGACGCCGCGCACCTCTGCACCCATGAGGCGCATGCGGAAAACGTTCAACGCCTGGCGCTCCATGTCCACGGAACCCATGTAGATCACGCACTGGAGGCCAAACTTGGCGCACACGGCCGCGGTGGCCACGCCGTGCTGGCCGGCGCCGGTTTCCGCGATGATGCGCTTCTTGCCCATACGCAGGGCGAGGAGCACCTGGCCGAGGGCGTTGTTGATCTTGTGCGCGCCGGTGTGGAGCAGGTCCTCGCGTTTGAAATAGATCTTCGCGCCGCCGCAATGCGCGGTGAGACGCTCGGCGAAATAAAGCTCAGTGGGCCGGCCGGCGAACTCCTTGAGGTGCCGGTTGAGGTCGGCGACGTAGGCGGGATCGGCCTTGGCCTGCTCATAGGCGGTGGTGAGCTCCTGGAGCGCAGTCATGAGCGTCTCAGGCACATAGACGCCGCCAAAGGGGCCAAAGTGGCCGGTGGCGTCGGGCTGGGAGAGACGGTCGATGGAAGGAGAGGCACTCATGGAAAGATAAGGGAAAGACGGAACGGTTAACGGTTCGAACTTTTTAACGCAAAGACGCAAAGGTCGGAGAAGTTCGCGAAGCCAATCCATGTCGGATTTTCACTTTGCGCCCTTCTCCGACCTTTGCGTCTTTGCGTTAAATCCAGGTCGTCAACCCTGCGAAACGCGGTTTTTGAGGAAGGCGAGGACGTCCTGGAACTTGGCGCGGTTGGCCTCGTCGGCGGCCACGAGGTTTTCGTGGGCGGCGAGCACGAGGCGGGCGCTTTCCAGTTCGCCCCTGTCCGACACGCAGGAGAGCGCGGAAGGGGCGTTCAAATTCACATCGACCGTCTCGGTGTCCACCGTGAGCAGGCGGTGCAGGCCGAGGTTGCGAACCAGCTCCAAGTTGCGCGCGCCCAGGCGGCACAGCACGAGGCTGCCGGGGGACGTCAGCTTACGGAATTGCAGCGCGACACCGGCCAGCACGCCGAGAAACGTGCTGTCCATGCTCGTGCAGTTGGCGAAATCCATCACGAACCGGCGTTTCCCCTGGGCAAGCAGCGCGGTGAAGAAATCCTGCAGGCAGGCGCTGTTCTGGAACGAGGCCCTGCCTTCGATGCGAATCGCGACCGGGTCGGAAGACGTATCTACGAGGAACGTGGGCTTGGTGGCGTCGGCCATATGGGAGGGATTTACTCGGAGAAACCAGGCCTGAAGGGGCCGTCGAGGAACATTGTCCCGCGACCGCCCCTTTGCAAGGCCCGCTCGGATTAGTTGGCGGCGATGATCTGACGGAGGACGTAGGGGAGGATACCGCCGTGCTGGTAGTAATCGATCTCGATGGGCGTATCGATACGGCAGCGCACCTTGATGATGTCGGTGGTTCCGGCCTTGCGGCTGATCTTCAGGTCGAGGTCCTGCTGCGGCTTGATCGCGGCGGAAAGGCCGATCACGTCGTAGGTCTCGGTGCCGTCGAGCTTCAGGGTCTCGGCAGTCACGCCTTCCTTGAACTGGAGCGGGAGGACGCCCATGCCGACGAGGTTGGAGCGGTGGATGCGCTCGAAGCTCTGGGCGACGACGACCTTCACGCCGAGGAGGTTGGTGCCCTTGGCCGCCCAGTCGCGGGACGAGCCGGTGCCGTATTCCTGGCCGGCGATCACGATGAGCGGAACGCCCTGCGTTTGATAGGCGATGGACGCATCGTAGATGGACATCTCGGTGCCGTCGGGCCCGAGCGTGTTGCCACCTTCCTTGCCGCCGAGCATCAGATTCTTGATGCGGACGTTGGCGAAGGTGCCGCGGGTCATGATACGATCATTGCCGCGACGGCTGCCGTAAGAATTGAAGTCCTCGAAGGTGACGCCGTTATCGACCAGGAACTTGCCGGCGGGCGAGCTCTTCTTGATGGCGCCGGCGGGCGAGATGTGGTCGGTGGTGACGGAATCGCCGAAGATGCCGAGGGCGCGCGCGCCCGTGATCTCGTTGATCGCGCCCGGATGGAGCGAGAAGTTGGTGAAGAAAGGCGGCTCCTGGATGTAGGTGCTCTTCGCGTCGAACGAGTAGACGTTGCCCGTGGTGGACGGGATCTCGTTCCACTTGGGGTTCTGCTCGGCGAAGTTGCCGTAGAGCTTGCGGAAGACCTCGGGCTTGAGGGCGGCGGACATCTGGTCGCGCACTTCCTGGAGCGTGGGCCAGATGTCCTTCAGGAACACGGGCTTTCCGTCCTTGCCGTTGCCGATGGGCTCGGAGGCGAGGTCGATATCGACACGTCCGGCGAGCGCAAAGGCGACGACCAGCGGAGGCGACATGAGGAAGTTCGACTTGATGTTCTGGTGAACGCGGGCCTCGAAGTTGCGGTTGCCGGAAAGGACCGACGCGGCGACGAGGTCGTTCTTGACGACGACTTCCTCGATCTTCGGGTCCAGCGGGCCGGAATTGCCGATGCAGGTGGTGCAGCCGTAGCCGACCGTCTGGAAACCGAGCTTGTCGAGATAGGGCGCGAGACCGGTCTTTTCCAGGTAGTCGGTGACGACGCGCGAACCGGGGGCCAGCGAGGACTTCACCAGCGGGTTGACGGTGAGGCCCTTCTCGACGGCCTTCTTCGCGAGGAGACCGGCGGCGAGCATGACCGAGGGATTGGAGGTGTTGGTGCAGCTCGTGATGGCGGCGATGAGCACGCTGCCGTGGCCTAGGGTGCCGGTCACGTGGCTGTCCTCGTGATGCACGACGTCGGGCGTGGGACGGTTGTTGGCCATCTCCAGCTCGGAGGTCGGATTGGTGTTGAGCGCGGCCGATTTCGCGGGGGAAACCGGCTCCTGGCTGCCGCCGCCGGAATGGACGGAGCGGTTGTTGCGGGAAACCGACACGCGGGCGCCAAAGTCCTCGGCCTTTTTGCCGAAGCCGGCCTCGGTGACGGGCTTCGAGAAGGCGGTGACGAACTCCTGCTTCATCTTCGGCAGCTCGATGCGGTCCTGCGGACGCTTCGGGCCGGCGACGGACGGAACGACGGTCGAAAGGTCGAGCGACAGGTCGGTCGAATACTCGATCTCGCCCTTCTGGGGGATGCCCCAGAGATTTTGCGCCTTGTAGTAGGCCTCGTAAACGGCGATGTCCGCGTCGGCGCGGCCGGTGGCGCGGAGGTAGTTGGAGCACTCGGCGTCGATCGGGAAGAAACCCATGGTCGCGCCGTATTCGGGCGCCATGTTGGCGATGGTGGCGCGATCCACGACGGGCAGCGCGGCGGCGCCGGGGCCGTAGAACTCGACGAACTTGCCGACGACCTTGGCCTTGCGGAGCATCTGCGTGAGCGTGAGCGCGAGGTCGGTCGCGGTGACGCCTTCACGGAGCGCGCCGGTGAGGTGCACGCCGACGACGTCGGGCGTGAGGAAATACACGGGCTGGCCGAGCATGCCGGCCTCGGCCTCGATGCCACCGACGCCCCAGCCAACGATGCCGATGCCGTTGATCATCGTGGTGTGCGAATCGGTGCCGACGAGCGTGTCGGGGTAGTAAACACCGGCGGTGTCCTTGAGCACGCCCTTGGCGAGATACTCGAGGTTGACCTGGTGCACGATGCCGATGCCGGGGGGAACGACCTTGAAGGTCTCGAACGCCTGCATGCCCCACTTGAGGAACTGGTAGCGCTCGCGATTGCGGGAGAACTCGAGGTCGAGGTTCTTCGCAAGGGCGTCGGCCGAACCGGCGAAATCCACCTGCACGGAGTGGTCGACAACGAGGTCAACCGGCACGAGCGGCTCGATGATCTTCGGGTTCTTGCCGAGACGGGCCACGGCGGAGCGCATGGCGGCGAGGTCCACGAGGAGCGGCACGCCGGTGAAGTCCTGCAGCACGATGCGGGCGACCACGAAGGGAATCTCCTCGGTGCGGGCCGTCTTGGCCTGCCAGCCGGCCAGATCGCGGATGGCCTGCTCGGAGACGCGCTTGCCGTCGGCGTTGCGCAGCAGGGACTCCAGCACGAGGCGGATGGAGACGGGCAGCTTCTTGATGGCGAAGCCGGCCTTCTCGAGCTCGGGCAGCGAGTAGAACTTGTGGGACGCGCCGTTGGCGGTGAACGACTGAAGCGTGTTGAAGGGATTCGGGAGACTCATCGAGGTGCGGAGGACGAAGCGTGGAAATAAAAACCGCGCCGAACGGGAAGTTCGGCGCGGCAGTGAAATTACTTGGCGAGGGCGGCCTTGATCGCAGCGAAGTTCGGCAGGTCCTTCGGGGTGGCCGTCTGCTCGGCGTATTTGACGACGCCGTCGGTGCCGATGACGAACGCGGCGCGGGCCGAGGTGTCGCCGATGCCGGCGAGGCCCGGGAAGAGCACGCCGTAGGCCTTGGTCGTTTCCTTGTTCAGGTCGGAAACGAGCGGGATGGTGATCTTGCTGGACTTGGCCCAGGCCTCCTGCGCGAAGGGGCTGTCCACGCTGATGCCGATCACGTCGGCACCGAGGCTGGTGTAGCCGGAGAGGCCGTTGGAGACGTCGCAAAGTTCGTCAGTGCAGACGCTGGTGTAGGCGAGCGGGAAGAAGAGCAGCACGGTCTGCTTCTTGCCGAAATTATCGCTCAGCTTGATGTCTTTGAGACCTTCGGCGGTCTTGGTCTTGAGGGTGAAATCAGGGGCTTTGGAACCGACGGCGATAGGCATAAAGATAATGTTTGGTTGAGGTCCGTTATGAGGGCGCGGCGTGCGCGCAGAGATGAAAGTTCAAGCTAGAGGGCGGGCGAAGCCGCTCGCAATCCGTTTTTCCGGCTAGAAGTAGTGATTCTACTTTTGCCGGCGCCCCCATTAGCAGGGCTGGCGGCTTGGAGGCCGCCAGCCGGAAAACCGGGCCGGATCAGGCCCCGATGGTAGACTTCGCACCTCGTACGGACTCGGCGATGTTCTCCGTCTTTTCGAGGTCGTCCTTATGCTGGTTGAACTTCATCGAGACGGTCTTCGACACGCCGCGCTCCTCCATCGTCACGCCGTAGATCGCCTGCGCGGCCGAAACCGTGCGCTTGTTGTGCGTGATGATAATGAACTGCGAATTATCCACGAACTTGCCGAGCAGGTTGGTGAAGCGGCCGATGTTCGATTCGTCGAGCGGCGCGTCCAACTCGTCGAGCAAGCAGAACGGCGAGGGCTTCACCATGTAGAGCGCGAAGAGCAGCGCCACCGCGGTGAGCGTCTTTTGTCCGCCGGAGAGCAGCGTGATGCCCTTCAGCTTCGTTCCGGGCGGCTGGGCGGTGATCTCGATGCCGGACTCCAGGATGTCGTCGGTGACGATCAACTCCAGGTTGGCGATACCGCCGCCGAAGAGCGTCTGGAAGGTGTAGATGAAGTTCTTTTTGATCTGCTCGAAGGTGATCTGGAACTGCTCCATCGAGGTCTTGTTGATCTCGTCGATGGTCTTCACCAGATCGGCCTTGGCGTTGTTCAAGTCGTCGCTCTGCCCCTTCAGGAAGTCGTAGCGCTGCTTGAGCTCGGCGTATTCCTCGATGGCGCCGGTGTTGACCGCGCCCATGCCGGCCAGGCGCTGGCGCAGGGCGTCCACCTCGACCTTGATGGCGTCCAGGTCGGCGGATTTCTCCAGCGCGACGAGGTCGTCCTCGGTGGGATCGGGTTTCGGGCCCTTCTTTTTGCGGCGCTTGGGCGCGGCGGCGTCAGCGGCAGGCTGTTCGGAGGACTCGCCCTCGACGGCCGGCGCGGGCGCAACGGCGGCGGGCGCCGGCGCACCGGACTCCTCATCTTCGTCGTCATCAAGATCGAGCGCCTTCAAATCGGGCGGATCGTCCTCGGAGCGCCAGAGCAGCGCGCGCCAGTCGTATTGGCCGACGCGGATCTGGAACTCGCGCTGCACGTCCTCCTCGAGGAATTGGGCGCGGGACTTGTTCTGCGCGAGGGCGACTTCGCAACGGCTGAAATCGGCCTGCGATTTTTCTGCGTCGGTGCGGATGCCTTCCTGCGAATTTTCGACGCCGCCGATCTCGCGCTCGACGTCGGTCAGCTCCTTGCGGATCGACTCCACTTGCTGCTGCGCGACCACGAGGGTTTCGGCGATCTGCGCGGCGCGGGACTTCTGGTTGTCGCTCTCGGATTCGAGCGAGGCGATCTGCTCAGTCCAGACTTCGACCTCCTGCTGGCGCTGCACGAGGATTTCGGACAACTGGCGGCGGCGGCGTTCCATGTCGGCGATGCCGCGGTCCAGGACTTCGACCTTCTGACGGGCGTCGGCGAGCTCAAGGCGGGCCTGCGCGAGCGAATCGCGCTTCACGTCGCGGTCGGTGCGCAGCTCGGTGAGGCGCGTTTCCATCTCGTGGATGCGGGCGCGGCCGGCCTCGACGGCGGCGGCCGCCTCGGTGAGCGCGGCCTGGGCGCGCTCGAACCGGGTCTGCGTCTCGTTGCGCTGGGCTTCGAGGCCCTGCAACTCGGACTCCATGCGGTTGGCCTTGGTGCCGATCTCCTCGAGCGCACGCTGGGCGTTGCGCTCCTCGGACTGCACGGTGGCGACGTTCTGCGAGGCTTCGAGCACCTCGGCGCGCTTGGCTTCGAGGATCATCTCGGCCTCGGCCAGACGGGCGTTGAGATTGTCGATGACGAGCTTCTGGTCGTCGTGGGCCTTCTGGTCGTCGGCGAGCAGGCGGGCGGTTTCGCGCAGGTCGATTTCGCGCTGCACGATGCTGTTGTTCGACTTCTTGGCGTAGCCGCCGAACACGAGGCCGCGGCGGTCCACAATCTCGCCCTTGGCGGTGGCCACGGCGAGGAAGCTGAACGACGGATTGTCGCGCCAGAAATCGAGAAACGCGTTGAGGTTCTCCGCGACGTAGCACGCGCCGAGCAGCGCGGCGGCGGGATGAGCGGGATCAAAGTTGAGCAGCGCCGCGGTCGCGGGCGTGAGACCGGCGGGCAGCGAACCGGCGTCCGCACCTTGCGGCGCGAGACCGGACACCTGAAGCACCGCGGCGCCGATTTGCTCGGTTTCGAGCTGGGCGAGGATCTTCTGCGCGGTGGCGACATCGGCGACGTTGATCGCCTCGACGGCGGAACCGAGCAACGCCTCGACGGCCTTGGCGTGGGCGGGGGCAACCTCGAGTCCCTTCGTGACCGGCGTGGCGACGGACTCGCCGAGCGTGGCAGCCAGACGGCCCTGGAGGATGGCCTTGGCGCCTTCGCCAAAGCCCTCGAATTTTTCGGCGAGCTGCTTGAGCAGGTTCAGGCGCGCGGTGCGCTGGGCGAGCTGGCGATCGATGTCCTGGAGCTTTTTCTGCGCCTCGCGGAATTCCTTGGTGAGATCGCCGATCTGGATCTGCACGTCCTGCGTCTCCTGATGCGCGCGGGCCTTGGCGACGGTGGCTTCTTCGACGCGAGCGGAGAGCTCGGAGAGTTGCTGCGCAGCGGCGGACTGCTGCTGGCGGAGTTGCTCAAGTTCGCCGGCGACGGATTCGTGGCGGTGCGCGGACGTCTTTTGGTCCACCTCGTAGCTGGAGCAGTCGGTGCGCAGGCGGGCGACGTTGCTCTCGAATTGGAGGAGCTGGAACTTCGTTTGTTGAAGCTCCTGCTCGATCTTGGTCAACTCGGCCTCAACGACGGCGAGCTCGCGGTTGCGATCCTGGAAGACGGCGTCGGAGCTGCCGAGGAGCGTGAGCTGCTGCTCCTTGTCCTGCGCACCGGTGTCCACCTGCGAGGACAACTCGTGGAGCTGGAACTCGAGTTCGCCGAGATTGGCGCGGGACGATTCGAGACGGTCGGTGAGACCGGAGCGCTTGATCTGGGACAGGTTGGCGGCGTTTTCGGCCTGCTCCTTTTCGGAACGCAGATCGAACACGGCCTGCTGGGCCTCCTGCACGCGCTGGTTGAGCTGCGAGCGGCGGGCCTTCTGGCCTTCGAGGGCGGACTGCTGCTGCTGGAGGTGCGCGCGCCGGGTCTCGGCGGCGGCCTTGAGCTGGATGAACTGCTCCTCGAGATGCGCGAGGGTCGTGCTGACCTGCGCGTAGTGGTAGCCGTGGTGGGCGAGCGCGAGGTGGCGCAGGCGCCAGGTGAGTTTTTTGTGGCGCAGCGCCTTCGAGGCCTGGCGGCGGAGCGAACCGATCTGGCGGGCGATTTCGGTGACGACGTCGGCCACGCGCACGAGGTTTGACTCGGTGAGCGTGAGCTTCGACAAGGCCTCCTTGCGCTGGGATTTATACTTCGTGATACCGGCGGCTTCCTCGAAGACGGCGCGGCGCTCCTCGGGCTTCGACGAGAGGATCTGGTCGATCTGGCCCTGCGCCATGATCGAGTAGGACGTGCGGCCGATACCGGTGTCCATGAAAAGCTTTTGGATGTCCTTCAGGCGGCACGGCTGGCCGTTGAAGAAATACTCGCCCTGGCCGTCGCGGTGGACGCGGCGCATGATCTCGATCTCGTGGAATTCGCTGCCGAGCTGTTTTTCGCAATCGGTGAGGAGCAGCGAAACCTCGCACATCTGGGCGGGCTTGCGGGTGTCGGCGCCCTCGAAAATGACGTCCTGCATCTTGCCGCCGCGAAGTGCCTTGGCGGACTGTTCGCCCAGCACCCAGCGGATGGAGTCGGCCACGTTGGACTTGCCGCAGCCGTTGGGCCCCACGATGGCGGTCACGCCCGGTTCAAAACGAAGGGTGGTGGGGTCGGCAAAGGACTTAAAACCGTGAAGCTTGAGCGCCTTGAGATGCATGAAAAGAAACGGGCATTGAGACGCCGCCACCGCGTGCGGCAAACGCAAAGTTCAGGACGTTATTCACAGGATCAGCGCGGCTTGGAGGGGAATGCTTTTGCCCTACGGATGTGAATCACGCTGGCCAGTTACCGTGCGCAGGTCTTTTTTTGCCAGAGACTGACGGTTAAAGACCTCCCCATCCCCCACCCGCATGAAACCCGCCTTGAAACTGCTGCTGGCCTGTTCGCTCGCCGGCAACCTCGCCCACCTCGGCTATGTCGCCAGCCAGCACAACACCTCCGCGGCCCCGCGCGCGACCGGCACCGGAGCCACGCTGAAAACCTCCACCGCGTCCTCCGGCACCGCCAAGGCCGGATCGGCCTCCAACGTATGGAAGACCCTCGTCACCGGCGACCAGCCCGCCGACTGGATGCAAGGGCTGCGCGACGCCGGTTTCCCCGACAACATCATCCACGCCATCGTCAGCGCAAAGATCCATGAACGCTACGCCGCGCGCCGCGCCGATCTGCAGAAAAACGACGACGCCCAATACTGGAGCAAAGCCTGGAACAACTGGGGCGGCGGCGATCCCGCCAACCGCGCCGCGCTCCGCGAGCTCTGGCGGAACGAGCGCAAGGAGATCAAAGAAGCCCTCGGCGACGCCTACGCCGACAACCCCGAGATCCAGCGCATGGTCCAGCGCCAGTTCGGCGACCTCCCGAAGGACAAGATCAACGCCCTGCAGACGATCACCGACGACTACCAGGAACTCACCTCCGAAATTTACCAGACCGCCAACAACGTCATGCTGCCCGAGGACCGCGAAAAACTCGCCTTCCTCGAAAAAGAAAAACGCGCCGACCTCGCCGCCGTGCTCACACCCGAGGAACTCCAAGCCTACGAGCTCCGTTCTTCCGGGACCGCCAACAACCTCCGTTGGCAGCTGAGCGCCTTCGCCCCCAGTGAGCAGGAGTTCCGCTCGATCTTCGCCCTCCAACGCGACTTCGAGCTCCAATTCCCCAACGACCGCCGCTCCAACAACGACGAGGCCGCCCAAAAGGCCCGCTCCGACGCCCAGGCCGCCATGGACGCCCAGATCAAATCCACCCTCGGCGAGGCCCGCTACGCCGACTACCAGCGCGCCAAAGACGGCAACTACCAGCAACTCGCCGGCCTCACCGAACGCCTCGCCCTGCCCAAGGAAACCGCCGTCGCCGTTTACGATCTCTCCAAGGACGTCCAAAAACGCGCCCAGCAGATCCGCAACGACAAGAATCTGAACAACGATTCGCGCAACCAGGCCCTCGCCGCCCTCGCCGACGAGGCCACCTCCAAAATCACCGCATCCCTCGGAGACCGCGGCCTTGAGGCCTACAAGGAAAACGGCGGCTGGTGGCTCAACAACCTCGCCCCGCGACCCTCCAAAAAATAAAACGGGGCCGGCGCTTCCGCCCCGCGCCCGAAACCGCTCGTCCGTTTGCCAGCGGACGTTTCCCGTTTATTAAAGTCCCATGGATTTAATTTCGGAGCGGTCCGCGGACATTCCCATCAAGCGGATCATGCCGTGGCTCGTGGCCGTCGCGCTCTTCATGGAGCAGCTCGACGCCACCATCGTGAACACCGCCGCGCCCACCATGGCCGCGGCCCTGCAGGTCGAGCCGCTCAGCCTGAAAGGCGTGCTCACCAGCTACACGCTCGCCCTCGCCGTCTTTATCCCGATCAGCGGCTGGATGGCCGACCGGTTTGGCACCAAACGCGTCTTCGCCCTCGCCATCATCCTGTTCACCGCCGGCTCCCTGCTCTGCGGCTTGGCGGTCAACGTCCCCATGCTCGTCGCCTCGCGCCTGCTCCAAGGCATCGGCGGCGCCATGATGACGCCCGTCGGCCGTCTCGCGCTCGTGCGCACGTTCCCGCGATCCGAGATGATCACCGCGATGAACTACGTGATCATCCCCGCCCTAATCGGTCCGCTTATCGGCCCGTTCGTCGGCGGCGTGATCGTCCACTGGCTCCCGTGGCGGATGATTTTCTTCATCAACCTCCCCTTCGGCCTCGCCGGACTCTGGCTGGCGCGCCGCTACATGCCCGACTACCGCGAGGATAACACGCCACCGCTCGACCGCCTCGGCTTCGTCCTCTTCGGCACCGGCATCGCCCTGCTGTCTTACGTGCTCGAAGTGCTCGGCGACCACCAACTCGGCCCCGGCTCGATCCTCCCGCTCGGTGCCCTCGCCTGCGCCCTGCTCGGCGCCTACGTGTGGCGCGCGTTGCGCATCCCGTTTCCGTTGCTCTCGCTCGCGCTGTTCCGCGTGCGCACCTTCCGTGTGTCCGTCGTCGGCGGCACCGTCACGCGTCTGGGCATCGGCGGCATGCCGTTTTTGCTCCCGTTGCTCTACCAGATCGGCCTCGGCTTCAAACCCTGGCAGGCCGGCCTGCTCACCATGCCGCAGGCGGCCGCCGCCATCGGCATGAAGATCCTCTGCAAGCCTCTGCTCGCCCGTTACGGTCATCGCCGCGTGCTTATCACCAATACGCTCCTGCTGGGCGCGCTCATCACCGTGTTCACCCAAATCGGACCGGACACGCCCGTTTTTGTGATTCTCTTCCTCAGCCTCGGACAAGGCCTGATCTCCGCGCTCCAGTTCACCAGCATCAATTCGCTGGTTTACGCTGATGTGACCGACGCCGATGCGAGCAAGGCCAGCAGTCTCGCCAGCACCGGCCAGCAACTCTCTCTCAGCTTCGGCGTGGCGCTCGGCTCGGTCGTGGCCGCGTGGTTTCTGCACGGCGTGCCGCAGACCGACCACCCGCAACTCATCAGCGCGCTGCACCACGCCTTCCTCGTGCTCGGCCTGGTGACGATGCTATCGAGCCTGTGCTTCGCCACCTTGCGCCCCGAGGACGGAAAAAACGTGAGCAGTTACGCCCCCCGCAGCCGCGCCAAGGAACTCGCCGACAACCAGCGCCCCCAACCCGTCCGCGTGGGCTCGTAAGCGTTTAAATCCGGTCGCACCGGCACATGGTCCTCACGGAACGGGGCGGCAGGAACGCCAATCCGAGAAAATCAGGGAGCCACTAGGCCTAACTCCGGTCTGCCTGCGTATTACTATGTCGCAAGCAAACCCCATGGCCGAATCCGCCCTCCCGCGGCGCATTGCCTTTGTGGGCACTTATGTGCCCCGAAAGTGCGGCATCGGCACGTTTACCCAGGATCTGTGCGAAGCGGTGTCCGACGCCGCTCCGACGACCCATTGTTTTGTCGGCGCGGTGAACGACCGGGCGGAGGGCTACTCGTATCCCGGGCGCGTGTGCTTTGAATTTCAGGAAAAGGACATCGATTCCTACCGCCGGGCGGCCGATTTCGTTAACTTTAACAACGCCGACGTGCTCTGCGTGCAGCATGAGTTCGGCATCTTCGGCGGACCGGCCGGCAGTCACCTGCTCACGCTGCTCAAGGACGTGCGCATGCCGGTCGTCACGACCTTGCACTCGGTGTTGCGCGAGCCCGACCTCATGCAACGAAAAGTCATGGCGGAGCTGGCGCAGCGCAGCGACCGCCTGGTGGTGATGGCCCGCAAAGGCGCCGAGATCCTTCGCGAGGTTTACGACGTGCCCGAGGAGAAAATTGCCGTCATCCCCCACGGCATCCCCGACATACCGTTTCTCGACTCCAGCGTTTTCAAGGCGCAGTTCGACGTGGAGGGCCGCCAGGTTCTGCTCACCTTCGGCCTGCTCGGACCCAGCAAGGGCATCGAGCATGTCATCGAGGCGCTGCCGGAAATCGTGAAGCAACACCCGGACGTGGTGTATCTGATCCTCGGCGCCACGCATCCGCGTCTGGTCGCCCGCGAAGGCGAACGCTACCGGCTCAAACTGGAGCGGCTGGCGGACGACCTCGGCGTCAAGGACCACGTCATTTTCTACAACCGCTACGTTTCGTTGGATAATCTCAAGGAGTTCATCGGCGCGACCGACATTTATCTCACGCCCTACCTCAGCGAGGCGCAGATCACCTCCGGCACGCTGGCTTACGTCTTCGGCGCGGGCAAAGCCGTCGTCTCCACGCCCTACTGGCACGCGCAGGAATTGCTGGCCGACGGGCGCGGCCTGCTCGTGCCGTTCCGCGATCCGCCCGCCATCGCCCGCGCCGTGTGCGCGTTGCTCGACGACCCGGACCGCATGGAGCAAATTCGTCGCGACGCCTACGCGCTTGGCCGGGAGATGATCTGGCCGGAGGTGGCGAAACGCTACCTGGAAGTCTTCCGCCAGGTGCGCACCGAGCGCAAAAAGACCGCCCCGGCCGGCCCCGCTCCCGCCAGCCGGCACTACGAACTGCCTCCGCTGCGACTGGATCATCTCCTGCGCATGAGCGACGACACCGGCATCCTGCAGCACGCGATTTTCAACGTCCCGAATTTCCACGAAGGCTATTGCACCGACGACAACGCCCGCGCCTTCATCCTGTGCGTCCTGCTGGATGAAATCGGCGAGCAGCCGGCCGCGGAAAATCTGGACAAGCCCGCCACGCACTACCTGGCGTTCCTCGCCGCGGCCTTCGACCCGAACACCGGCCGCTTCCGCAATTTCATGAGCCATCGCCGGGACTGGCGGGAGGAGATCGGCAGCGAAGACTGCCACGGACGCGCGCTCTGGGCCCTGGGCACGGGTGCCGGACACGCCCTCCCCGAAAGCCGGGGCCACGGACGGCTGTCCGCGCAACTTTTCAAGCAAGGCTTGGACGCAACGGCCGGTTTCACCTCTCCGCGCGCATGGGCCTTCACGCTGCTGGGCATCCATGAATATTTGCTCGTCGTCCCGACCGACCCGGAGGCGCTGGCCATGCGTGAGCTGCTCATCGGGAAACTCCTGCAGTTGTGGAAAACCTGCGCGACCGACGACTGGCCTTGGTTTGAACCCATCGTATCCTACGACAACGCCCGCCTCTCCCAAGCCCTGATCCTCGGCGGCCGGCTCCTCCCCCACCCGGAGGCGTTCGCCATCGGCCTCAAATCCCTGCGCTGGCTCGCCACCCTGCAAAAAACCCCCGCCGGCCATTTCCGTCCCGTCGGCAGCAACGGCTTCTACCCGCGCGGCGGCGTCCGCGCGGATTTTGACCAACAGCCCGTGGAAGCCCAGGCCATGGTGTCCGCCTCGCTCGAGGCCTTCCGCGCCACCCGCGACCCGGCGTGGTTGCGCGAAGCCAAGCGCGCCTTCGAGTGGTTCCTCGGCCGCAACGACCTCGGCCTGCCGCTCTACGACTTCAGCAGCGGCGGTTGTTGCGACGGTCTGCAGGCGGACAGCATCAACGAAAACCAGGGCGCGGAGTCGTCCCTGGCATTCCTTCTCTCGCTCGCCGAGATGAATCAGGTCGAACCCCCAACCCCCCACGTCCCATGAGCCCGCTCCACCTTCGCCGCCACGCCATCAGCCTCCTGCCCGAGAGCGCTCGCGTCATCATCCGCCCCTTCATTCCCCTCAATCCCCAGCGCGTCGCCAACATCGTCGGTCGCGCCCTCGCGTTGAGTGAGGAGGCCGCCGTCCAGGAGCTGGAATACCTCCGGCAGCAGTTCGAATCCCGGCATTTCGACATCGAGCCGATCCTCCTCGCCCACTTCAAAAAGGTGATCCCTTACGTCGTCACCTCGCATCCGCTCTCCCGCGCGCGCCAGCTTCTTATCGGCGCGCTCTTCTCCGGTGAATACTCGCTGGAATCCGCCGCCCTGTTCAATCCCTCCATCGTGCCGCATCCCGATCAGAGTGATATTCCGGCGGGAGGCCTGCGCTTCGTCATGAGCCTGCGCGCCACCGGCGAAGGCCACATTTCCTCCATCGAGTTCCGTTCCGGCGTCATCGCCCCCGACGGCGGCATCACGCTCGACCCGGTCTCCCGCTTCGTCACCGTGCCGGAAATCGTCCCCAACCCCAGCTACCGCAAAAAACGCTTCATCATCAAACTGCACGAAATGGGCTTCGTCGACGGACACGCCTCATCGGTGATGGACCCGCTGCCGGACCAGTTCACGCGCAGCGAACTGGAGCAAAGCATCGGCAACGTCCGCAGCTCCGCGACGACGGACACGCTCAACTTCAAACGCACCCTCGACTGCATCCAATGGCTGGCCGACTCCAACTACGAGCTGCAGTTCCCGTCCAAGCTCGCCATGAGCGAGCGCATCATCTTCCCGGTCTCGGCCAACGAGAGCAACGGCATCGAGGACGCGCGCTTCGTCCGCTTCACCGAGGACGACGGCAGCGTGATATATTGCGCCACCTACACCGCCTACAACGGCCGGGCGATCCTGCCCCAGTTCATCGAGACGCCCGACTTCCTCAACTTCCGCGTGCTCACGCTCAACGGCCCCGCCGTGCAGAACAAAGGCATGGCCCTCTTCCCCCGCCGCGTCGGCGGCCGCTACGTGATGCTGTCTCGGCAGGACGACGAGAACCTCCTCATCATGTTCTCCGACAACCTCCATTTCTGGAGCGACCCGCAGTTGCTGATGGGCCCCGTCGAGATGTGGGAATCGGTCAAAATCGGCAACTGTGGTTCTCCGATCGAAACCGAGGCCGGCTGGCTCGTGATCACCCACGGCGTCGGCCCCATGCGCAAATACTGCATCGGCGCCGCCCTCCTCGATTTGCATGACCCGACCAAGGTCCTCGGCCGGCTCCGCACGCCGCTGCTCGTCTCCGAAGGCGAGGAACGCGAAGGTTATGTGCCGAACGTCGTCTATAGCTGCGGTGCCCTGCTGCATGACCGCAACGTCATCCTCCCCTACGCGCTGAACGACAAAGTCACCACCATCGCCAGCGTCCCGTTGGACGAACTCCTCGCCGCCCTCCGCCCGTAAGACTCGTGAGGATGAAAACACCGTCACCCCGGCGGTTTTTTTGTCACGGAACCATGGAAGCAAGAATCGGGAGACGGGGTAAAACCACCGCCACCCGGATCCGGACGCTTATCATCAGGCCCGATTGTTGACATGTTTTGGCCCGGCCATGGGCGCGGCCTGCATTGCCTTTCTCATGCAACGCGGACAGAACTGGCCCCGTCAGACAGCCGAGCGCCTCAGGATAAAAACCGTCCCCATGATCCTGGATAAAGTCCCCCTTGATATTCAGGCCAGTTGGCGGGAAGAAATTAAACGCTTTCTCGCCGCCCACGATCACGCCACGGAAGACCGCCAGGCCGCGATCCAGCTGATTTTCGACAACAGCGCCATCACCTTGACGCCGGCCGGCCTCGATGAATTCCTTGCCGGCGACCGCCTCGAGGACGTCGAGGATCGCCACAGTGCCCATGCCACCCCCGCCCCGAAGAAACTGAGAAAACGCAGCGTGCTTTTCCTAGGCACGCTCACTGCGGTTCTGGTGATTGCGATCTCCGGCATCATCCACGTCTTCAAGCGATGGGAAAACGCCCAGAAATACGCGTTGCGCGGATTGGCCGACGCGGAGCCGGTGCCCCCGGCCACCACCAGCGCGGTGCTGGCCAATCTGACCGCCAACCGCGATGAAGTCGCCAAATGGCCCGAGGTTTCCGTCACCCTGAAAGCGGATGCTCCCGCCAACGGCAACCCGGACACCGAGGAACGGAACCGCTACTATCTCCGAAACCATCGGGCGAGCCCGCTGATCTTTATCAAGGCGAAATGGACCAGCATGCCTGGCGTGCAGTCCAAGATCTCAAATTATACCGACCTGACTATGTTCACCGACCTCGGCATCGATCCGCCGCTTCCCGCCGGCCAGGAGCGCTTCCTGACCGAAGGGCAGTCCATTGCCGGAGTCGCCGCCATCCTTGAAATCTGGGAAGCCGTCTATGACGATGGCACGAAAGAGGTCTCAAAAAAATACAAGACCGCCACGCTCGACGCGCTGACCGCGCAGATAAACGAGGAACAGTCCCGATTGGAACAGGAGGTCGCCGAAAAAAGGCAGGTGGAAACCCCGTCGCCCTAATGGTCCTATCCGGCTAGTTTTTATCACGGAAATACGAAAGTGAATCACGGCCTTCCGCCGGCCCTTCGCGTCTTTGCGTTAAACTCCGCTATCCCGCCCGCTCACTTGTGATCCCACGGCAACGCGATCTTCAGGCGTGGGTGTTCCCACACCTTGAAGAGCGTGAACATTTTCCCGGGGTTCAGGATGCCGTTGGGATCGAGCGCCGCCTTCACCGCTTTCATCGCCTTGATCTGCGCGGGCGAATGCTGGAGTCGCAGGAACGGCGTCTTGGCCAGCCCGATGCCGTGCTCGCCGGAGATCGCGCCACCGAGCTTCACCACGCCGGCCATGAGCTGGCCCACGGCTTTCTCGGCGCGCAGATACTCGGCGTGGTTTTCGCGGTGATACATGATGTTCACGTGCAGGTTACCGTCGGCCAGGTGTCCGAAGGTCGGAATCGGCAGGCGCGAGGTTTTCCGGAGTTTGTCCAAAAAGAGCGCGAACTTTTCGTAGCTGCGCATCGGCACCACGATGTCCTCGTTGAGCTTAGAGTCGCCGAGGGCGAACATCGCGCCCGAGCACTTGCGGCGCACCTCCCACAATTCCTCCGCCTCGGCGCGGTCGCGGGCCTCGCGAAACGCCGTGGTGTGGTCCTTCGCCCAGGCGAGCACCGCCTCCTTGGTCTCGGCGACTTCACTGGCGGTGCCGGCGAGTTCGAGGAGGATCACCGGACGACCCGCCTGGCCCTCGAAGACGGTCTTGCCGCTTTTCGCCTCGGCGCATTGCACGGCATAGCGGTCCAGAAATTCGCAGATGGCCGGTTGCACGCGCAGGGCAAACAACGCACGGATCGCGCGGAACGCCGACGCTTCGTCTTCAAACGACGTGAGCAGCGTCCAGCGCGCGGCAGGCAACGGGATGAGTTTCAACGTGGCCTCCGTCACCACGCCAAGCATACCCTCGGCGCCGATCCACAGGTCGCGCAGATTGAAGCCCGATGAGAACTTCTTCGTGGCCGTGCCCCACTCCACGTATTCGCCGGTCGGCAGGAAGCCTTTCAGCGCCAGCACGAAGTCGCGGGTCACGCCGTATTTGCCGCCGTGCATGCCGCCGGCGTTGCAGGCGATGTTGCCGCCGATGGTGCAGTATTTCTTCGACGCCGGGTCGGGCGGATAAAACCAACCGAGCGCCTCGACGGCCTTGTGGATGTCGCCGACCACCGCGCCGGCCTGCACGTGCGCGAAGCCCGCCTCGGCATCGACCGTGATCTTGTTCCAGCCCGACAGATCGAGCACCCAGCCGCCTTGGATCGGAGAACCCGAACCCGTGAGCGATGAACCGGCGCCACGCGTGGTGACCGGGACCTTGTGCTGGTTGGCCAGCGCCAAGGTGGCGGCGATGTCGGCCATGGTCTTTGGCTTGATCACCGCTTCGGGAAGAAACGACAGTTTGCTGCCGTCGAACGACGCGGCGAAGAGCGCATCATGGTCGGTCGTCACACGGCGGCCGAGTTTGCCTTTGAGTTTCCGAGTCGCTGATCCGAAGGAGGGCATGGAAGTGTTTTCACATTCCGGCGGTAGTGCGCCCGCTTCAACCCGATAAAACGGCCTCTTTCTCCTTTCCATGGCGAAGTCAGCCCGCTGAGCCGGTCAACCGAGTGGAATCGAGCCACGCTCAAGACTCACACAGGTTGAACGATCAAATCCTTCAAAGCTAAGCTGGAAACTCCTCCTTGGCAGCAAAGTCGAAGCGGGCGGTTGCTCATGTTCGGACTGCTTTAGAACCCGACTAATTGCCCCTTGTGTTACGAATGCTCATCCCTGTGCATCCAGCATCTTTCAAATGAAGCCACTCACGCGCAAGCAGCTCACGTTTCTCGGGGCGGGCCTCGGGCTCGCCTATGGCTTGTTTGCCCGGTTGACGTTTGGCCTCGGCAAGGCGGGAGACCTCTTTGCGGTGATGACTTCGAGCTTCATCCTCGGCGTGCCGGTCGTCCTTGGCTTCCTCACCGTGTGGCTGGGTGAATATCGGCAAAACTACAGTTGGGGCCGGAGAATTTTAATGCCGTGGGGGCCGTCGTTGATGTGCCTAGTGTGCTGCCTGACTCTCGCGTGGGAGGGACTCATCTGCGTTTTCCTGTGGTTGCCGCTGGTGTTGGTGCTGTCATCGTTCGGCGGGCTTCTGGCTGGGCTGGCACGGAGAATATTTACGACTGATCGAACCAAAACCTATTGCCTGGCCGTCGTTGCCCTTGCGCCTTTTTTAGCCGCCCCGCTGGAAACCCTGAGAACCGATGCGGCGGAAGTGCGCGAGGTTCATACACAGATCGATATCTGGGCGAGTCGCGCGACCGTCTGGGGGCAAATCAAGAGTGTGCCGCTGATCACCGAGGCGGAGCAGCGGGATGATTTTATTCACTGGTTGGGATTCCCGCGTCCGCTGGAGGCGCGACTGGAAGGCGAAGGCGTCGGAGCGGTGCGCTATGCCACATTTGAACGAGGCGTGCTCTTCATCGAAACTATCACCACGTGGGACGAAGGCAACCGCCTCGCGTTCACCATTCACGCCGATTCCAAAAACATCCCGCCCACCACCTTCGATGAACATGTGACGATTGGAGGACCTTACTTTGACGTGCTGGATGGCACTTATTGGATGGAGGCCCTCGGCGGAGGTCGGATGCGCCTGCATCTCTCCAGTCGTCAGCGGCTGTCCACCGGCTTCAATTTCTACTCTCATCTCTGGACCGAATACCTGATGGCTCGTCTTCAAAATTACATCCTGAACGTCATCAGGATCCGGTGTGAAATGATCGATTCTCGGTTGAGGGCGTCAGCTAACGACGCCGCGCGTGCGTAGGAGCTGAACGCCTGCTGTCGTCGCTTCCGTGCTAACCTTGGTCGGCTGAGTCCAGAAGAGTAAAAATTAGCCCTTTCCCCGACTTATTTTCCGCGACTAACGTCGCTCCACAACCCACTCCTTTCACTCTTCCTTACACCATGAGCCTCAAGATTCGTCCCGCCTCCGAATGCCACTACGCCCAGCTTTCGCTGGGTGAAGTCATGCTCCGCCTCGATCCGGGCGAGGGCCGCGTGCGCACCGCGCGCCAGTTCACCGCCTGGGAAGGCGGCGGCGAATACAACACCTCCCGCGGTCTCCGCAAGGCCTTCAACCTGAAGACCGCCGTGTGCACCGCCTTCGTGGACAACGAGGTCGGCCACTTGGTCGAGGACTTCATTATGCAAGGCGGCGTCGCCACCGATTTCATCAAGTGGCGCGAGGACGACGGCATCGGCCGCACTGTGCGCAACGGCCTGAACTTCACCGAGCGCGGCTTCGGCATCCGCGGCGCCGTCGGCGTGCCCGACCGTGGCAACACCGCCGCCTCGCAGCTCAAGCCGGGCGACTTCGACTGGGACTACATCTTCGGCAAGCTCGGTGTGCGCTGGTTCCACACCGGCGGCATCTTCGCCGCCCTCTCCGAGACGACCGCCGCTCTCACCATCGAGGCCGTCAAAGCCGCCAACAAATACGGCACCATCGTCTCCTACGATCTCAACTACCGCCCGTCCCTCTGGAAGACCATCGGCGGCCTCAAGAAGGCCCAGGAGGTCAACCGCGAGATCGCCAAGTATGTCGATGTCATGATCGGCAACGAGGAAGACTTCACCGCCTCTCTCGGCTTCGAGGTCAAGGGCCAGGAAACCCTCGGGCACATCGAGACCGACGCCTTCAAGGCCATGATCGAAACCGCCGTGAAGGAGTTTCCCAACTTCAAGGTCGCCGCCACCACGCTGCGCCACGTCATCACCGCCACGGTCAACGACTGGAGCGCGATCCTCTGGCACGATGGCAAGTTCTACGAGAGCCGCAAATATCCCGGCCTCGAGATCCTCGACCGTGTCGGCGGCGGCGACTCCTTCGCTTCCGGACTCCAGTTCGGCTTCCTGTCGAAGAACGACCCGCAGGCCGCCGTGGACTACGGCGCGGCCCACGGCGCCTTCGCCAGCACCACGCCCGGCGACACCTCGATGGCCACCCAGAAGGAAGTCGAGAAACTCATGAAGGGCGGCGGCGCCCGCGTCGTGCGTTAAACCGCACCCTGTAGACCGTGAGTTCGCTCGTGCGTCGGAAAGCCCGGGCCTCACCGCCCGGGCTTTTTTATGTCCGAAAATTGTGGCTCGCCGCGGCCCGCCGCCCTGCCGACACTCTTCCTTTTAACCGTTCACTCACTCCTTCCATGTCCTCCACGCCCAACACCCGCACGCTCGCCGAATTCTACATCAAAGGCCTCACCGAAGGCTTCGTCACCGCCGCCGAGGTGATCGCCTGGGCCGACGAGATCATCGTCGCCGCCCCCAAGACCGAGGACTGGATGCTCGACATCTCCACCTCCGGCCCCGAGGACCGCATGGCCGTCCTCCATCATCTCCACGCCGTGCAAGGCGAGGTCGACCAGGCCGCGCTCGACGCCCTGCTCGCCGCCCGCAAGTAACCGACGGGCCGGTTCAACCGGCCGTCACGCCTCGCAACACCCCCGCCGCGCGCGTAAACGTCGCGGCGGAAAACCCAAGCACCCGCTTCAGTTCGGCGTCGCGCTCCAGCGGATTTTCCACGCGAGCCGTCCGACGGTATTCGCGCCAGGATAACATGCCGCCCGCCCACGGCAGCAGTCCGCTCGACGGCACCGGCAGATCGCTGCCATGCAGGATCCGCTCCGCCAGCGCACCCGTGGTCAGCCGGCGCAGCGCCGACGGACGCAGACGAAAGTTCAACGCCGCCAGCGCGCTGTTGTCTCCGTAGAGATTCGGGAATTTCTCCGCCATCTCCGCGAACACCTCCAGATAGTCCGGATCGAGCACCATCATGCCCGTGCCGCAATGTGCGGCGATGCAGGTCACGCCGATCTCCAGCGCGCGCGTGAGCACGCGAGGCGAAGCCAGCGCATGATCCATGACCGGCATGGTGCGCTCGCTCCCGGTGTGTGCGAGCAACGGCAGGCCGGCCTCGGCCATGCGTTCGAGAAACCGCGTGTGTTTCCGATCGTTCCAGTCGATGCCCTGCACGTTGGGCAGGCATTTCAGCGCGGCGGCACCTCCGGCCAGGCATTTTTCCAACTCCTCGAAAGCGTCATGCCGCGAGGGATGGATCGAGACGCCGGCCAGAAACTCGGGGTGGTCGGCCGCGAGGCGCAGCACGTGGTCGTTGGACACGTAGAACGACGCCTGCTCCGGCAACGGCGTGCCATCATCACGGTGCGGCAGCTCGTGCGCCAGCAGCAGCGCACGATCAATCGACGGAGCCTCGCGCACATAGGACAGCAGTCGCTCGGCATAGATGCGGTCAAAGTCAGGCCCGCGCAGATCGCGCAACGTGAGTCCCACGGAACGAACGAGGAACGGCGCGCCGACGCGGGTGAGCCCGCGCGGTCGATACCAGCAACCCGTGCCGCTGGTGCCGGTGCCGACGACATGGACATGGCAGTCGATTCTCATGGTGGTGCGTCGTTTATTTTGCGTCCGCGGCGGCCTTCACCGCGAGGTCCTTGCACCCCTTCAGATCGAGCTTGCCGGTGCCGAGCACGGGGATCTTATCCACGCGCGAGACGATCTTTGGTATCCACAGGTTGGGCACGCCGGCGGCGGTGAGCTTGTCTTTGACCGTTTCCGCCGTGACGGTGTCGGAGGACGTCAGCAGCACCAACTGTTCGCCCTTCCCCGGATCCGGAACGCCCATGACCGCCAAGGCGTAGCCGGCCGACTGGTCGAGCGCGAAGGCGTCGATCAGCTTTTGCTCCACCGTGCCGTGCGGAACCATCTCGCCCGCGATCTTGGAAAACCGCGACAGGCGTCCCTCGATGAAAAGAAATCCGTCCTCGTCGAAATGCCCGAGGTCGCCGGTCACATACCAGCCATCGTGAAACGCCTCCTCGGTCTTCTTCGGATCATCGAGGTAGCCCTCGAAAATATTGGCGCCGCGCAGGACGATCAGGCCCGTCTCGCCGAGAGGAAGCTCGGCGCGGGTCTCGGGATTCAGCACGCGGGCGGACATGCCCGTCATCAACCGACCGACCGAGCCCAGGCGTTTGCCCTCCTGCTCGGACGCGGTCTCGGTCGGGAGCGAAGGATTGGGTTGGTTCACGTTCGTCGCGGGTGACGCCTCGGTCATGCCGTAGCCCTGCATGATCTCCAGGTGGAATTTTTCGAGAAACGCCTCGTAAAGATCCATCGGCAGCTTCTCCGCGCCCGAGACGAGGATTTGCAGGGACTTCAGGTCGGCACGCTCGGCCTTTTTCAGAATCGGGCGCATAAATGTCGGCGCCCCCACCATCACCGAGACCTCCTCCTCGCGGATGGTGTCGATGATTTTCTTCGTCTCCAGCGGGCTGGGCACCGTCACGGAACGGCAGCCGCGCAGCAGCGGATACCACATGTTCACCGTGAATCCGAAACTATGGAACACCGGCAGGCAGCTCAGCATCACCGAATTCGCGGGGAAGATGGAGAGCGTCGAAAACTGCCAGCAGTTCGCGAGGATGTTGCGATGCGTGAGCGCCACGCCCTTCGGTTCGCCCGAGCTTCCGCTGGTGAAAAGCAGCGCCGCCTCCCGGTTGTCACCATGCTTGGGCAGACCGAGCATCCTGGGCAGCCACTGGTTGGGCAGAATCCATGCGGCCAAAAACCACGGCAGGATCGCGCGTTTGCCGCCAATGGCTTTGATCGTGGCCGAGAGATCGAGGGTATTTTCCGGCCAGGGAAACGCCGGGATCTTGGCCTTCACCGCGTCGGCCGAGATGATCGTCTTCACTCCCGAAAGACGCAGGCTCGCCTCAAGGGCGGAGCGGCCGGCGGTGAAATTAAAGTTCACCGGCACCTTGCCCGCGCACAGCACCGCAAGGTTGGCGATGCTGGCCCCCGCGCCGGGCGGCAGCACGATGCCCACGCGGGATTCGGGAATGGTTTTCCGCAGATGACGCGACAACGCGGCGGCGGCCGCGAAGAAACCGGCAGCCTTGATCTCCCGGCGGGCGCCGGTGCAATCCACCATCACCAGCCGGCTCGGACGCCGGCCGAGGCGCCGCACGATCTCGCCTGCCAGGTGGCGCTTGAGCTGCGGACGCTGATCAAACGCCTGGCAGCCCAGGTCGAGCAGCGCCTCGCGCACGACGCCGGCATTGGCCTTGTCCGCCGGAATCGGTTCCCCCCACGCAACGCACACCGCGCTGCGCATGATACGCGGGGATTTGAACAGGTATTTGTTTTCGGAGAACGAAAACAACGAACCCCACAGGCCGTCGTGCGCGACGGGAATGACCGGCACGCCGGCCTTGCGCGCCATCAGCTCGAAACCGCGCTCGAGCTTCAGCAATTGACCGGTGCGCGAGATACCGCCTTCGGGGAAAATGAGCACCAACTCGCCAGCGCGCAGGGCCTGCGTGACACTGCGAACCGTCTCCAGCGCATTGGTCGGGGAAACCGGGATCGTGCCGGTCAGCTTATAAATCAGTCGGAACATCCAGCCGCTGCGCAAAAACGCCTCGTGGCCGATGAAACGAATCGGACGCGGACAGGCCAGTTGCAGCACGAGCACGTCCACATACGACAGGTGATTCGCCACGATCAGCGCGCCGCCTTCTTTCGGCACCCGCTCCACGCCGATGGTGCGGACGTTGTAGAGCAACCGGCTCAGAGCCACGACGGGCCAGCCGATAAACCAAGGGGCGTGCGCACGGGGGAAAAGAGGAGTGTCGTCCATGAAGGGAAAAATCGAAGAGAATGGTTACCGTGTGAAAAGACGAGGGGGCAGGCTTAGCGCCAAGTCGCGGCCCCTTTTGCGAGTTGAGTCAGTGTTTTCAGCGTCGCGCGGGCCTGCGCCTCGGTCAGGCCGCCGGTCACTTGAACCACGACCGCCTCGTAGGCGGGCGCAACCTTTTCCCATAAACGGCGGCCGGCGGGCGTGAGGGTGACGCGATACACGCGACGGTCGGCCGGATCGTCGGTGCGGCGCACCCAGCCGGCCTTTTCCATGCGATCAATCAGTCCCGTCACATTGGAACGGTCCACCACCAGCACGTCGCCCAGCTCACGCTGGCTGATGCCCTCCCCCGCCGCCACCAGCGCGCTGAGCACGTTGTATTGCGCGGCCGTGATTCCATGCGGACGAAACAGACGCTGGCCCTCCCGCAGAAAAACATCCGCCGTCTCCATCACCGCACGCGTGAGTTCGTGGCCAAGCTCGGGCTTCATGCCACTTGGTCTGATCACGACAGTTGATATGTCAACGATTCTTTGGCCATGATCGCAAATCGGCCGAAAGCGCTGCGAATCCGGGAAAATCGTTTTCGAGCCGGCGCAGGTCGTGCGCGTGACGGCGGGCCTCGCGCAGCGCGATCTCGGTCTCGTGGTGAAGCGTCGGGCGCTCTGTGCCGTAGGCGCGGCGCTTGAGGTCCCGCCGCGTATAAGGTGCCTGGGCGGTCTGGCCCGCGATCCAGTTGGATTCGGTGACCGTGTCCTCGAGTCCGCAAAGATACCACGCCTCGACCGCGGGCACGGCGACGCCCACCCCCCGCAACACCCGGTCGCGCCCCCGGGCCGGCGGAAGTTTTTTGGTCACCTGCCGGAAGATCGCCCGCAACTGACACATCCGGCACATTGGGTGGTAATAATCCGGCGCATTATGATCCTCGGTGTGCACCACCGAGTCGTCGCTGTCCACGACGACCACGAGCCCGTCCGCATCGGTGTTGAAATGCAGATGGCGGATGATCGACGGCAGGACCTGGGCGACCGAGGGCCATCCGCGGGCGCGCAACGCCGACTGCACGCGGGTGAATCCGTGTCCCAGCACGGCCTCGACCAGCACGGCGATGGCGGCTTCGTCGGCGGGCGATTCGCTCAGAAGGGCGAGTTTCATTTTTCCTCGGGCACGCCGCCGATCACGCCGGAAAACCACAGGTCCCCGAGCGAACCGGACGAGAGGACGTTGACCAGGTCGGCGCACTGATCGAGCCGCGTGAACCGGGCGGCCGAGCCATGTTTCTCCGTGATGACGACCTCCTCGGGGTGGTCGCGAAAAAGATCCAGCAGGTAGGGTGAATGCGTGGTGGCGATGACCTGCACGGGCGGACGCTGCTCGCCGGTTTCGGACGGATAACTGAGGCGGTAGAGCAGATCCCGAATCTCGCGCAGCATCCGCGGATGAATGCCCCGGTCCACCTCTTCGATGCAGACGATGGCCGGCGGCGCCGGATCGTAAACCAGCGTCAGCAAGGCCAGCGTGTAGAGCGTTCCTTGCGACAAGTTGTCTGCGTCGATCCACTCTCCCCCATCCTCCAGTCGCAGCCGCACCTCGATGCGTTGATCGGAGCGCACGAACAAATCGATTTCATCATACTCCGGCATGAGCCTGAACAACTCGGCGGTGAGACGCGCAAACATCTCCGGCTGGGAGGAGCGCCGGACCGCGAGCACCGCGGCGAGATTGGCGCCGTTCACGGCGAGTTCCGCGCCGTCCTTCGCCGCGGCCGGCTGGGCGATGGAATCGTGATCAAAGATATAGCACCGGACCGTAAGCAACCGGGCGCGCAGGTGCTCCCAGTCATCCACGCCCTCGCCGGTCGGCAACGGAATGACCTGCAACAAATCACACGCCACATCGGACACGCAGCCGAGCGAGGCCTCCAGCCCGTCGTAGGGATGAGTGAAGCGAAACGTGATCTCCGCGCCGGCGGGACGGCGCTCCGTGTCATGACCGGCTTCGCGCAGCGGCAGCTTGGCCAGGGCGCGCAGCCGCAGGATGGCTTGGATCAGGCTGGTTTTACCCGAGCCGTTGGGACCGATCACAAGGTTGAACGGCGACAGCTCAAGGCTCGTGCTGCGCAGCGCCTTGAAATTCCGGAAAGCAACGGAGGCGATCACGGGCACAGCGTGATGCGGAGCGCGTCGAAGTTCAACGCAAACAGCCGCGGACGATCAGCCTAGTCGCGCCTTCACCGTGCGACGATCGAGGTCGAGCCGGCGAGCGGTCTCCTCCACGGTTCCGGACTGCCCGTGCACGTGTTGCGTGTAACGACGCAAAACCTCCTCGGCTGTGAGCTTTCCCGCGCCGAGCAGCGCGTTCCAATCCGCTGCACCACCCGCCGCCGTGAGCGTCGGCGGACGATAGCTGCCGCGCACGAGCAGATTGCGCATGCACTGCTCCAGTTCGCGGAAATTGCCCGGCCAAGCGTAATGTTCGCCCAGGTTTTTCCCGATCCAACCCACCGCTTCCCGGGCAAATGCCCCGCCTTCGTCCTCCCCCAGCAGACGACCGGCCACGTAGCCGACCAGCACGGGCAATTCGTCCGGCGCATCGTCGAGTTGCTCGCGCAATGACGGCGTATGAATCAAATCCGAGCACAGCCGGTAGTAAAAGTCCTCGCGAAAACGCCCCGCGCGAATCTCCGCCGCAAGATCACGGTTGGTCGCCGCGATGATCTTGCCCTTGAAGGTGCGCGTCTCCGTGTCACCGAGCCGCTGGAACGTGCGCGATTGCAGCACCCGCAGGAGCTTCACCTGGATGGCCGTGTCGACATCGCCGATCTCGTCGAGAAACACCGAACCGGCCGCCGGACACGTTTCCATCCAGCCCACTCGGTCCGCCAACGCCCCGGTAAACGCGCCCCGTCGGTGGCCAAACAGCTCTGACTCGATCAGCGTGGGCGAAAGCGCCGAAAGATTGAGCGGGAAAAATGCGGCCGTCGAAAAGTCGTCCGTGAATCCACCGCGACGCGGATCGAACGGCAGGTAACGCGACAACGCGATGGCGCGCGCCACCAGTTCTTTTCCCGTGCCAGACGGTCCCGTGACCAATGTCGCAAAATCACCCATGCGCGCGTGCAGCACGCGCCGGTAGCGCTTCAGGTCGTGGGTAAACACCGATTGCCAGATCGCCGCGCGCAGCCGCGCCATCGGAGCCGAACCGCCCGTGAGCGAATGGAAAATATGATGGAACGCCCGCCGGATTTGAAACGCGCACGCAAACAGGTGCGCAGTCGGCTGCGTATCGAGCAGCGTCAAGCCCGGCAAAGCCAGGCAGCGCTCCACGTCGGCCTTGAACGCCGGATAAAAATCGACTCGCCCCCCCGCCTCGTCGCCACGTCCGGCCAGCACGGCACGGATCACCGCGTCAAATCGCAGCGCATACGTCTGATAAAGCCAGAACCCCGCCAGCTCCTCATAAATGGAGGCCTCCGCCTTCGTCACCCGTCCGTCGCGCGGCCAGCGCCCCCGCGCCTGCTCCAACACCACGCCCGCCCGCTGCGTCAGCCGCACATGGTTGGGATGCTCGTTCTCAGCCGGCGGCAGCTTGTTCCACTCCGCCCCCGCGACCACGAACTCGTCTCCCAACGCCTCCCGCTCGCACGCCACCCTCTCCGGCAAAAACGGATTGGTCGCGTTGATCCGCGCCACCGCCTCGGAAAACTCCCGCTCCGCCGTCGTGAATAGGGAACTCATATACATTTTATGGCATAACCATATCCATTTTTTGTCAAAATTGGATAAGCTCTATTCGCGCGCGTGAAACTTTAAAACTTATCTCACAACAAGTTAATATCGTCACGTAAAGTCTGGCATCATGCGAGCAAAGGAGGATTCCGTCATGAAAACCAAATCCCTTCTGCTCACCGGCCTGCTCGCCTTGGCCACCGGTTTCGCGCCGATCTTTGCCGGCGGCACGCTGACTCCGGTCGGCTCGCCGCACGCGCCGATCCAGATCCGTTCCCATCAGGTGAACGTCACCATCAACAACGGTTTCGCCCAAACCGAAGTGCTTCAGACGTTCTTCAATCCGAACCCGACCGACCTTGAGGCGATTTACGCCTTCCCGGTTCCGAAAAGCGCGAGTCTCTCCGAAGTCACCATCACCTCCGGCGAAAAAACCCTCAACGGCGAGGTGCTCCCCAAGAAGGAGGCCGAGACGATCTACGAAGAGGAAAAGTCCAAGGGCAACGACGCGGGGCTCACCACCAAGAACGGCTACCAAAACTACGAGTTCAAGATCACGCCGGTCCGCGCCAACGCCGAGACTCGCCTCCGCTTCGTCTATTACCAGCCCCTCGAAATCGACACCGGCGTCGGCCGTTACGTTTACCCGCTCGAAGAGGGCGGCACCGACGAGGTCGCCAAGAGTTTCTGGCAACCCGTCAACTCCACCGTGGAGGGCAACCTCACGATCAACGTGGAGCTGAAATCTGCCTGGCCCGTTGACGACGTGCGCGTCCCCGGATTCGAAAGCGCCGCCGCAACCAAGAAGATCGACGCCGGCCACTACACCGTCGCGCTCGACCGCACCGGCGCGAAACTGGACCGCGACTTCGTCTTCTACTACCGGCTCTCCGACAAACTCCCCGGCCGCGTCGAGGTCATCCCCTACCGCGCCGACAAGTCCAAACCCGGCACGTTCATGATGGTCGTCACGCCCGGCCTCGACCTCCAACCGATCATGCACGGCGCGGACTACACCTACGTGCTCGACGTCTCCGGCTCCATGCAGGGCAAGATCGCCACGCTCGCCAACGGCGTGAGCCAGGCGCTCGGCCAGATGAGCCCGAACGACCGATTCCGCCTCATCACGTTTGAGACCAATGCCCGTGAAATCCTCGGCTGGACACCCGCCACGCCCGAAAACGTCACCAAAGCCACCGCGCTCGTGAAAGGCCTCCAGCCCGGCGGCAGCACCAATATCTACGCCGGCCTCCAGCTTGCGCTCAAGGACCTCGACGCCGACCGCGCCACCAGCCTCGTGCTCGTCACCGACGGCGTGACCAACGAAGGCATCGTCGATCCGGCCAAGTTCCACGCGCTCATCAAACAAAACGACATTCGCTTCTTCGGCTTCCTCATCGGCAACAATGCCAACTGGCCGCTCATGCGCGTGATGGGCGATGCCACCGGCGGGTTCTACACCGGCGTGACCAACGCCGACGACATCGTGGGCCAGCTCCTGCTCGCCAAGTCGAAGATCGCCTTCGAGTCGCTCCACGACGCCTCGTTCAAGTTCACCGGCGCGCGCGTGTCCGAGACCACCGGCGACCTCCCGCAGAAAATCTACCGCGGCCAGCAGCTCGTGATCTTCGGTCGCTACGACGGCGCCGGCAAGGCGACCGTCACGCTCAACGCCAAGCTCACCGGCGCGGACAAGACCTACACGACCACGTTCAACTTCCCCGAGATCGACACTGACAATCCGGAGATCGAACGCCTGTGGGCCCTCGCGCAGATCGAGCAAATCGAGGTCAAGGAAGCCATCGGCCAGATGCCGCCCTCCGAATCGAAGGACGCCATCACCAGCCTCGGCGTGAACTACCAGCTCGTGACCGACCACACCTCGATGATCGTCCTCGATGACGCCACCCACGCCAGCCGCGGCATCGAGCGCAGGAATCAGCAGCGCATCGCCACCGAGCGCACCGCGCAAAGCGTGCGCGCCGCCCAGCCGGTGAAAAACTACCAGGTCGATGCCCAGCAACCCACCTACTCCGCCCCGGCTCCTCATGTGAGCCATTCGTTCGGAGGCGGTGGCGGCGGCGCACTGGAGCGCGACGACATCGTCTGGCTCGCCGCGATTCTCGGCCTCATCGGTGCCGCCTACGTCGGGCGCAAGGCGATGAAGCAAAAGGCGAACAAGGAATAGCCCATCCAAACCGGTGGACGGCGTCCTCCAGGAGCCGTCCATCTTTCAATTTAATCATGAAACGCCCCCCTTGGTTCACCCTCGGATTTTCCGCGCTGACACTGGCGGTTCATTTCGTGCCGGCCTTGGGCAACGTGCTGCAATTCGACCGTGCGGCCGCCGCCCACGGCCAGGTGTGGCGGTTTTTCACCGCCCATCTCACGCATTTCGGCGACGATCATCTGCGCTGGGACTTGCTCGCGTTCGTCGTGCTGGGCTCGCTGGCCGAAGGCGTTTCCCGCACGGCGTTTCTCACCACGCTCGGCACGGCGGCCCCGATCATCACCGCGGGCGTATGGGCATCTCAGCCGCAATTCGCCACCTACCGCGGACTGTCAGGGATCGACTCGGCTCTGTTCGGGGTCGTCGTCGCGAGCCTGTTCGTCGCCGGATGGAGGGACCGCCACCGTTTCTCCATCGCGATTGGCGGGCTCGCCCTCGCCAGCTTTGCCGCCAAGTGCGCGTTTGAACTCGCCACTGGCGGGACGGTCTTTGTCGACACCAGCGGAGCTTTCGCGCCGGTGCCGCTCGCGCATCTGCTGGGAATGCTGACGGGAGTTGCGGTGATCTGGCGGTCTCAGTTGGTCAGCGCACGCTTGAGCATGGCCGACAGCTGGCTCGTGCCGATCGACTGCAAGGAGCCGTCGAGCTTCACGTCTTCCACGAGCGCGAAATAACCGTCCTTGTCGGGCTGGCCGTCGATGAGCTTCAGCGCGCGCAAGCTGTCGGCGAGCTGGTCCCGCGCCCCCAGTTTCAGCGTGAGCAAAAGCGGCTGACGCACGAACGGCACGCCGGGCTGGTAGGTGACCTGGCCGGTGCCGACTATGTTCAGGAGCGGCGAATGCAGGGTCATATCCTTGATCGCGAAATTGTTTTTCTCGTCGCGTCCGGCGACCACGTTGAACCGGTCGAATGGAATCTTGGCAAGCTGGCTGGTCACCTCCGCCACCGCCCGGACCTTTTCCACGTCTTTATTCGGAGCCTTGCCCGAAAGCTGGCCGAAAAGCCCGACCAACGCGGCGGCTTTTGAAACGCCGTCGGCCACCGCCGCATCCCGCATGCTCAGCGCCTGAATCGTGCCGCCGTTGCTGGTGAGATGAAGATCGCCGATCACATTCTCGCCAAACTTCGCGGGATCGGACGTGCGGCCGGAGAGCTGCGTGGTGAGGTCGAACTTCCCGGAGATGGCCGCGGGCTTGCCGGGCGAAAGCGCGCGCAGGATGAGAGCGGGCTCGAAGTTGCTGAGCGCGACTTCGGTCTTGAGTCCGTAGGGTTGCGGCT
>Ga0068867_100000172_pt1 | contig 42270 bp, 40 predicted proteins | sample KBSMisM32_FD_65649 | JGI IMG/M metagenome (GOLD analysis project Ga0068867, IMG submission 65649) | Miscanthus rhizosphere microbial communities from Kellogg Biological Station, Michigan, USA - KBS Miscanthus M3-2 | ecosystem: Host-associated > Plants > Roots > Rhizosphere > Soil ...
TCGCTGGCCGCCAGCGGACGGACAGCCCGACGCAACCTTGGCGAGCGCGCCGGTGACGCTTGGAAGACTTGCAAGGCGCTGGCGCTTTCTCATGTGCCTCCGAGCCGGCCTAACGTTTGAGGTAAGCGGCGGACAACGGCGGCACGGCCTCTGCGAAGACAGCCGAGCGTGGCCCGCCGTTGACCGTCCGCTTGACCGACGGGTTAGGCCGGCGGTGGGAGATGCACGTGAAAGCGCCGGCGAGCAACCCCAGCAACAAGCGTTGAAGACCGTTGAGACGCTGCACAGAACGTTGAGCCATGCAGGATTCTGAAGCACCAGCCGAACTCTGCGAAAGCTCGATTGGTCGCTGGCCGCCAGCGGACGGACAGCCCGACGCAGACTTGGCGAAAGCGCCCGCTGCGCTTGGAAGTTTTGCGATGTGCTGGCGCTCTCTCATGTGCGTCCGAGGCGGCCTAACGTTAATTAGACATCACCGGCCAGCACCACCTGTGCCGCCCAATACACCCCCGACCTTCCTCCCACACCTTCCCCCTCCCCCTCATATTCCGCCCTCCCATCCCCGCTACAGGGGAAGACACCGAAATTAGGCCGCCCAAAAATTGGCGGATGACCGACCAATTGTCACCGACTGAACACGGCGAATCCAACCCGCCGCGGCTCCTCGATCGGGTCCGCGCAGAGATACGCGCCCGTCACTACTCCATCCGCACCGAAGACACCTACGTCGACTGGATCCGACGCTTCATCCTCTTCCATCACAAGTGCCACCCGCAGGAGATGGGCGCCTCGCACGTCAACCAATTCCTCTCTCACCTCGCTACCGATCGCGGCGTCTCCGCGTCCACCCAGAACCAGGCCAAATCCGCGCTCCTGTTCTTGTACGCGAAGGTGCTCAAGACTGACCTCCCCTGGCTCGACGAAGTCGTCACCGGCCGCACCAGCCGCAAGTTGCCGGTGGTTCTCACGCCAACGGAAGTCCGTGGCCTTCTGTTGGAATTGAACGGCATGGCCGGACTCGTCGCTCAACTGCTCTACGGCACCGGCATGCGATTGATGGAAGGCTTGCGGCTGCGCGTCAAGGACGTCGAGTTCGAGCGTCGGGAACTGATCGTTCGCGATGGCAAAGGCCGCAAGGACCGAGTGACGGTCCTGCCCGAAAACCTCATGCTCCCTCTGCAAAATCAGATGGCGCGGGCGAAGGCGCTTCACGACAAGGATGTTCTGGCGGGGCACGGCGCCGTGTGGCTGCCGGACGCCCTGTCCACCAAGTACCCGGCAGCGCCAAAGGCTTGGGGATGGCAATGGGTGTTCCCTGCACAGGCTCGCTCGGTCGATCCACGATCCGGCCTCGAGCGACGGCACCACCTGCATGAGCAATCGGTCCAACGTGCCGTGGCAACCGCGGCCAAGCGTGCCGGCATCGCCAAGCCCTGTTCACCTCACGTGCTGCGGCACTCCTTCGCCACGCACTTGCTCCAGGCCGGCTACGTCATCCGCACCGTACAAGAACTGCTCGGGCACTCCGATGTGAAGACCACCATGATCTACACGCACGTGCTGAACCGCGGTGGCCGCGGCGTGCGCAGCCCGCTGGACCAGATCTGAGACCCGCGGCCGGAATCAGCCGGCCGCCACTCTCATGTACCTCGCCTCCAGCTGCTTCGCATTCAGCAGATGCAGCCTCACGAGCATCCGCTCCGTGAAGGTCAGTGGCTGGACACGTCCATCCGCGAAGGTCAGCACGGGCCCGAGGATGGGCTCGTCTTCGATCTTGGATTCCTGGTACTCGGGCTTGCGCGATGCATCGGTCATGCTGGCTCCCTGGAGTGGCATGGACAACGTTCACGCGGCGTTGACGCACCGCATGTAACAAGTTGTAGTGTATGCCTCGAGGTGCCCAAGTGAAGAACGCCCCGCGAACCAGTGTGGGTTCAGGCGAAGCCGGCCGCCCGCCCCTTCACTTGAGCCACTGCATCCACTTCCCATGCGGATGCGACATCGCCACGAACTCTGATTTCGGCGCGCCGTCGCCGGGCATGGTCAAGGTCCACGGGGTCGCCGCACTGCCCTCGGTCTGCGCCGCGTCGACCGTGGGGGGCGTGAGCCGCGGGTCGATCGATATCTCCGGCGCCTCGGCGGACACCCACGCCATGCCGTATTGCTGCACCAGGCCACGCATGCGTGCGATGTGAGCGGCCCTCGCCTCCCGCTCGATGTACGTGAGCACCCAGCTGTTCACCATCACCGGCAACACGCCGGGCTCGATGCCGCGCAGCCAGGGATCCACGACGGCACTGCAATCGCGATGCCGCTGCAGCGGCCAACGGTTCTCGCGTGCGATGCGCAGCGCCGCTCGCAGTCGCTCGCGCCGCACGGCGTCGTGCGGCCACACGCAGGCCTCGAGCCAGCGGGCCGACGCCTCGTCGCTCGCATCGATGGGATCGGGGTCGATCCCCAGGCGGCTGTCGATGCGCGGCACCGGGCCCAGGTCGGCTGGCGGCGCGGCATCGCCTATCAGCCGGCAGGACACAACCACTGCGGCATCGCGCCCGCCCGGCGCCAGGTGCATGCGGCCATAGTCGTAACGGTACCGGTCCACGCCAAGGCTCAGGCCCGCGCTGCAGCCGAAGTCGAGCAGCGCGATGCGATCAAAGCCGCGGCGCCGGGCCACGTGCTGCAGCACCGGCCACAACACGGCGCAGCGGCCGGCTTCGTTGGTCTGCGTGGTGCGCGTGGCCATCAGGTCGGTCAGCGCCGCACGCTGCGCCAGGCAGAAATCGACGAAGCGCGGACGCAGTTCTGCGTCGACCCCGCGCTGGCCGCCCACACTCGGGTAGTAGTCGGCGAGCGCATGCTTGATGCCGCTCAGCAACCGGTACTGCACCGCCGCGAACAGCAGGTTGGGCCGCCGCTGCTCCTTCGGCGCCACGTCCATCAGCGACAACACCGCCGGCTCCGCGCTCGCAATGCGGCACATCGCCGCATACAGGGGCTCGTCGCCGCACTCATTGGCGGCGAATCGCTCGAAGCTGGTCACGACCTTGGGATCGACTGCGGGCGACACGCTCATGCTGGGCTCCTGTTGTGGCGCAAAGCGTAGCGCGCCAAGCGTCCAAAGTCTGTCGGGTGTCCGACAATCACGTCCGATGACCGCATCCGTCGAAGAGGCCCTACGCCACGCGCTGGCCTTCAACTTCCCCGATCTGCACCTGCCGCCCCGGCAGGCACGGCTCGCCGCGGATGCCTGCCGGCTGCGGCGCCTGAACCGCGGCGCGACCTTGTTCGCACAGGCAGGCACCACACCCGCCCTCTTCGCCGTCGTCTCGGGCGAGCTGGAAGCCCGTTTCATCGCGCCCGACGGCGGCGCCTCGGTGATCGAGCTCATCACCCCGGGCAGTCTCTTCGGCCTGGCGTCCTTCGCTTCGGGTTCGCCTTCAACCTATGAGGCGGTGGCACGCAAGTCGAGCCAGGTGCTGTCCATCGAGCGCGCCGCCTACGACCGGCTGATGGACGAAGTGCCCGGCTTCGCGCGCGCCTTGCTGAAGGAACTCGCCAGTCGGCACAGCAACACCTTGCAACTGCTCGAACTGGCGCGGCACCAGCCGGCGGACACGCGGCTCGCCTCAGCGCTTTCCCGGGTAATGCTGAGCGCATCGAAAGCCGACAAACAAGGTTGGCGCTTCGCCAAGGTCACGCAATCAGAGCTCGCGGCCCTGAGCGGCTTGTCGCGGCAGACGGTGAACGAGGTGCTCGCAAAGTGGGCCGCCGCCGGAAAACTCCGCACGCAATACGGCGGGATCTGGCTTCGCGATTCGTAAGCCTGCAACCGATTTCGCTTCGAGGGACAAATTTCCCAAACATTTCATTCGTGAATCTCTGCACGAACGGAACGGGTCGATCACCGCTTAAGACAGCCGAGAAAGCAACCAATTGCGACACGAGTAAGGCTGAGCAACGCCCCATCAACTTCGCTCACAAGAGTGCCGAAACACGGAACACGTCGCCGTGGCGTGTGCTCTTGGGAGAGAAAAGATGAAGCGCAGAACGTTCGTGTTGGCAACGTCCGCAGGCGTGGCCGGTGCATCGATGATGGCAGTCTCGTCCGCACGTGCCTCGTCGGGCGCGCGGGTCATCCGCTTCGGCCAGTCGGCCTCGCTCACGGGCGGCCAGGCCGCTTACGGACGCGATGTGCAAAACGGCATTGCCGCCGCCTTCGCGGCCGCCTCCGCCAATGAAGCAAGCACCGGCGTTCGCTTCGAGCTGATGACGCTGGACGACGGCGGCGTTCGCAGCCGCTGCATGAAGAACGCGATGTCACTGGTCGACTCGGGCGTCACCGCGCTCATCGGCCTCACCAGCGGCGCGGGCGCCGAAGCCTGCATCCCGGTGATCGAAGACGCGCAGATTGCCTTGCTGGGAACCGCCAGCGGCAACATGGGCATCCGCTCGGCCAACACCAACGGCGCCTTCCACGTGCGTGCCGGCTACGACGCCGAATACAAGCGCATGGTGAGCTACGTGAAGGACTTCGGCATGCAGCGCGTGGGCGTCGTCTACCTGGGCGACACCTCCAAGGCCAACCTCGATGCGATGACCGCCGCGCTGTCGTCGCTGTCCATCGTGCCGAAGGTGCAGATCGCCATCGACCGCAATGCCGCGTCCTTCGAGGGCGTCGCCAACGACTTGATGGCCGCGCGCCTGGATTGCGTGCTGTTCACCGCCAACGCCGCGCCCATCGCGAAGATCATCGACCACATGACGCGGGCCAAGTTCCCCGGCCTCTACTACGCCTCGTCCTTCGCGGGGCAGGACCTGATCGACACGCTCACCGCGAAGCGCCAGAGCTGCGTGATGAGCATGGTGGTGCCGCGCCCGACCGCCATGGGCGTGAACGTGGTGGCGCAATGCCAGCGCGACCTCGCCTTGCTGAACAACGGCGCGCGCCTGGGCACCACGACGCTGGAAGGCTACATCGCCGGCCGCACCGCGGTGGATGCCGCGCTCGCCGCCGCCAAGGCTGGCAACCCCACGCGCGCCCGCATGAAGGAATCGCTCGCTGCGCTGCGCAGCGACCTCGGTGGCTACAAGGTGGAATTCGCGGGCACCACGCAGGGCTCGCGCTACGTGGACCTAATCGCGATCGACCGCTACGGCCGGCTCGTCGGTTGAACACGTGCCCGAGCCCCGACGCTGAAAAGGACTTCATCATGAAGCGACGTGATCTTCTCTTGGGCTTGCCTGCCCTGTGCGCCGGCATCGGCACGGGTTTTCCGGGTCTCGCACTCGGGCAGGCCAACGTCATCCGGCTGGGCCAGAGCGCATCGCTCACCGGCTCGCAATCGCGCTATGGCAGCGACGTGCGCGACGGCATCCTCGCCGCCTTCGCCGCGGCCAACCGCGCCGACAACGGCAAGTCGCCGAAGTTCGAGCTCGTGACGATGGACGACGGCGGCAACAAGGAGCGTTGCCTGGCCAACGTGCAGAAGCTCATCGACGACGGCGCGACCGCGCTCGTGGGGCTCACCAGCGGTGCCGCAGCCGAAGCCTGCATGCCGCTGGTGGAGAAGAGCCAGGTGCCGCTCATCGGCACGGCCAGCGGCAACATGGGCATCCGCACTGCCGGCCACAACGGCGCGGTGCACGTGCGCGCTGGCTACGACGTCGAATACAAGCGCATGGTCACCTACGTGAAGGATTTCGGCTTCCAGCGCGTGGGCTATGTGTACCTGAAGGACACGTCCAAGGCGAACCTCGTCGCGATGGAACAGGCACTGCAGACGGTGGGCGTGAAGCCCGCGGCCATCGTGCCGATCGATCGCAACGCGAAGTCGCTGGAGCCCTTTGCCAAGGAGCTGCTCGACGCCAAGCTCGATTGCGTGCTCTTCACGACCAACGCCGCGCCGGTGCTGTCCATCATGGAGCACATGAATGCCGGCGGCTACCCGGGCATGTACTTCTCGTCGTCCTTCGCGGGGCAGGACCTGATCGACGGCGTGGCCGCCACCAAGCGCAGCGTGGTGATGAGCCTGGTCGTGCCGCGCCCCACCGCGCTCGGCGTGGGCGTGGTGAGCCAATGCAAGGCAGACCTCGCGGCGCTGGGCACCGGCGCCGCGCTCGGCGTGACGACGCTGGAAGGCTACATCGCGGGCCGCGTGGCGGTGGAAGCGGCGCGCACGGCGTCCAAGGGCGGCGCGGCCAACCGAGCCAAGCTGCGCGATGCCTTCGCCAACCTGCGCGCCGACCTCGGCGGCTACCGGGTCGCCTACGCGCCGGACAACGCGCAGGGTTCGCAATACGTGGAAATGGTGGTCATCGATCGCTACGGCCGCATCGTGGGTTGATGCGCCAGGGGTTTCACCGGGAGTCAGTCATGTCCGCTTTCAGCAAGCGTGGCCTTGGGGCACACGCCGTGACCTCGTTGTTGTGTTCACTGTTGTCGTGCGTCGCGGCAAGCGCAGTGCAGGCCGCGGGCGTGGCGCCCAGCGCCGAGCAGTGGCGCGAAGCGCGCAACGCAGCCGCCGACATCGCTCGCAACCTTGCCGAGCACTGCCCGGTCGCCGCCACCGGCGACCAGGCCGCCTTCGACACCTGCCGCAAAGGCATGTTCCACGACGCCTCGCTGCGCGAGAAGCTCAACGCCATCGTGCTGTGGGGCCGCCAGCGCGACCCGAAGCTGTCGCTGCAGGCGACCTCGCTCACGCAGTTCGCGCCGGACGTGCTCACGGGCATGTACATGCCGCTGTTCATGTTCAACGGCCGGCACACGGTGGAATACGTGGAAAGCGAAGGCATGTTCCAGATCCGCCTCGCCACGGCATTCCGCAACCGGCTCACGCCGGGCCAGTTCCCCTACCCCTTCTGGCACGACGCCGAGAAGTGGACGATGTACCAGGGCGCCAACGAGATCATCCTGTGGTGGGAGCCGATGCGCGGCCGGGTGAAGGCTGCGCAGTTCACCGTGCACGGCGCGAACCCGCCCATCACGCAGGTTCAGCCGGTGCCCGCGCCGGCCGGCTTCGAAGGCAAGTGGATGTGGTCCGACGCGCAGGGCCGCAGCCAGCCCAAGGTGACGCTCTTCGACGGCCTGTACAGCGCCGAGAACCCGTATCTCGTGCAGATGGAGAGCTCGTACAAGGCACTCGCGCTGCGCCTGCGCCAGGGCCAGTGCGACAACTGCCACGTGCCCAACAACCCCGACAAGAGCAAGCGCCTCGTGCTCTTGCAGACGCCGGCGCATGCTGCCGGAGAAATCCAGCGCCTGCTCAAGGCCGTGCGAGACGACCGCATGCCGCGCGACGAGACCGGCATCGAGAACCCGCTGGACGCGAAGACCAAGCAGGCGTTGCTGGAAGACGGCGAGGCGTTCGCGAAAGTGGTGGATGCCGCCAAGCGCTGGGAAGCGCAGGCGGCGACATCCCGGGTGGCCACGACGCATTGAATCGCCAGCTGCACCGCATTGCCCCCTCTCCCTCTGGGTAGGGCTGGGGTGAGGGCGACGGCGGTAGAGCAGACAAGGCCGGCTAGCGCCTGCGCCCACGTCCCACCTCCGTCAACAAGCTGATGACAGCCCAAGCTCCCGGCAAGAGAGGGGCCAAGCCCATGGCGATTCGCATGCCATCCGGACGCCCCTAAGATGGCTTCGCAGCACGGGCTGACGGTGGGCTTGGCCGACGCCGTGCAGCTCACCGTCGAGCCCGAAGGAGCATTCGCATGAGCGCCTCACCGAGGTACGCCGTCTACTGGGCGCCGGATGCCGACCACCCCTTGTGGAAGGCCGGCTGCGAATGGCTCGGGCGTGACGCCGCATCGGGCTGGTCGGCGGCACATCCGCGCGAACATGCCGGCGAGCCGCGCCGCTACGGGTTTCACGCGACGCTGAAGGCGCCCATGCGGCTGCGCGAGGGCGTGTCCGTGCAAGACTTCTTCGGCGCGGTGTCGCGGCTGGCATCCTCGAACGCGTCGTTTGCCATGCCCCAGCTGGAAGTGACCACGTTGCGCAGCTTCGTCGCCCTGCGTCCCGCCGCCCCAATCGATGCGGCCCACCCGTTGCGGCAGCTCGCCGATGCCTGCGTGCGCGAGCTTGACGCGCTGCGCCGCCCGCCAACGGACGAAGAACGTGCGCAACGGCTGCAGTCGATGGCGTTCGACGCCGTCGAGCGGGCCAACATCGAGGACTTCGGCTATGCCTTCGCCTTCGATCGCTGGCAGTTCCACATGACGCTGTCCGACAGCTTCGCCGATGCCGACGGCACGTGGCGCGACCGCCTCATGACAGAGGCACGGCAGCACTTCGCCCACGCGCTCGCCGCACCGCTGCGCTGCACCGGGCTGAGCGTGTTCGTCGAACCGTCGCCCTGCAGCCCCTTCCAACTGGTGCGGCGCCTGCCGCTGGGCGAATGACGTCCCCCGCCTCCATCTCCCATGGCGAACACCTGATCGTCGTCGTCGGCCCCTCGGGCGCCGGCAAGGATTCGGTGCTGCGCGGCTGGAAGCGGCTGGCCGGCGATGCGCTGCACGTCGCGCGGCGGACCATCACCCGCCCGACCGACGTGAACGAGGACCACGAGAGCGTCACCGGCGCCGGGTTCGAACAGTTGCTTGCCGACGATCAGCTTGCCACCTGGTGGCACGCCAACGGCTTGAGCTACGGCATCCGCCGCAGTGAGCTGGCGCCGCTGGCACGCGGGCTGTGGGTGGCGATGAACGGCTCCCGCGCCCACCTGCCCGTGCTGCGCGCGCAGGCACCACGCCTGCATTGCGTCGAGATCACCGCCCCGCCCGAACTGCTGCGCAAGCGGATCGCCGAACGAGGGCGCGAAGGTTCGGAAGACATGCACTTTCGCTTGTCGCGCGTACTGCCGGTCAAGGCGGACCTGACCTTGTCCAACGAAGGCGCACTCGACGACACCGTGCAGGCACTGCACGCGTGGTGGCTGTCACTGCCCAACCCCACGCCCGACTGAGGCACACGACCACGCATACCATCACGCGCATGAAGATCACGGTGATGGGTGCGGGTGCAGTGGGCTGCTACTACGGCGGCATGCTGGCAAGGGCGGGTCATGAGGTCTGCCTGGTCGGCCGGCCCACGCATGTGGAGGCTGTGCTGCGCGACGGCCTGCTGCTGGACACGACGAGCTTCAAGGAGCGGGTGCGATTGAACGCCAGCACCGAGGCCAGCGCCGTGCAAGGCGCGCAGCTCGTGCTCTTCTGCGTGAAGTCCACGGACACTGAAGCCAGCGGCGCCGCCATCGCGTCCCACCTCGCACCCGACGCCACGGTGCTGAGCCTGCAGAACGGTGTGGACAACGCCGAGCGGCTGCAGCGGCAGATCGCGCAGCCCGTCGTGCCCACGGTCGTCTACGTCGCCACCGAGATGGCAGGCCCCGGCCATGTGCGGCACCACGGCCGCGGCGAGCTGGTCATCGGCCCGTCGGCACGAACGCCGCAGATCGTCGAGACCTTCTCGGCCGCCGGCGTGCCGATGCAGGTGTCCGACAACGTCGCGGGCGCCCTGTGGGTCAAGCTCGTGCTCAACTGCGCCTACAACGCCATGTCGGCCATCACGCAGATTCCCTACGGCCCGCTGGTGCAAGGCCAGGGCGTGTGGGACGTGATGCGCGACGTGGTCAACGAGTGCCTGGCCGTGGCCCGCGCGATGGGCGTGACGCTGCCCGCCGACCCGTGGGCAGGCGTGGAGCGCATCGCCGCCACCATGCCCGGACAGTTGTCATCCACCGCGCAAGACCTCGCACGCGGCAAGCCCAGCGAGATCGACCACTTGAATGGCTTCATCGTGCACCGCGGCGAGTCGCTTGGTGTTCCCACGCCGGTGAACCGCGTGCTGCACACGCTGGTCCGGTTGATGGAAGCCAAGCAGGCCGCTGGCGGCTAGCGTTCGTTGGCTTGCGCCATCACTGTGAAACGAAAACCATTCCGAACGCACCGTACGACACCGTTCGATCACCTGCCGTGGTGTACGACGCGATGCCCAGGGAGTGGTACGTCGAAGTAAAGGCCGTGAGTGAGCCGAGTCCAAGCGCGCCCGCCACAGGACTGCGCTCGGCAATGACTTCCTTGATCTTGGCTCGGTGCTTTTCAGGCGAAGGATTCAGCGCGAAGGCCAGCATCAACGAGACCGCGGCGATGAGGAGGAGACGAATTGTTGTGGACATGGTTGGTGTGCTTGGCTGCCTGAGGTTCCAGGCGAGAGGACCGCAACGGGCGAGATTACACGAGCTCTGATCGCACGTGAATGGATCGGTCCGCGCCCCCCGTCCACCAATTGAAAAGAGGCACCCGCCGGGTGCCTCTCGAAGTGATCCGCCCTCGGCGGATCTTCCGTCGATCAACAGTTCCGCATCACGACCTCACCGCAGCAGCGCATGCGGCAGCCACAGCGACAACGTCGGCCAGTAGGTGACGACCACGAGGAAGCCGATCATCGTCAGCAGCCACGGCCACACTGCCACCGTCAGCTCCGTGATGCCCATCTTCGTGATGCCCGAGGCCACGTAGAGGTTCAGGCCCACCGGGGGGTGGCACAAGCCCACTTCCATGTTCACCGCCATCAGGATGCCGAAGTGCACCGGGTCCACGCCCAGCTTGATGGCCACGGGGAACAGGATGGGTGCCATGATCAGCACGATGGCCGCCGGGTCCATGAAGTTGCCGGCCACGAGCAGGATGATGTTCACGAGCAGCAGGAAGACCACGAGCCCGAAGCCCTGGCTCGTCATCCACGCGGCCATCATCTGCGGGATCTGCTCCGACGTCATCAGGAACGAGAACAGCACCGCGTTCGTGATGATGTACAGCAGCATCGAGCTCATCGCCGCGGCGTTGAGCAGCGACTTGGGCACGTCGCGCAGCTTCAGGTCCTTGTAGACGAAGACGGAAATGAAGAAGGCGTACACCGCCGCCATCGCCGCCGCCTCGGTGGGCGTGAAGGTGCCGCTGTAGATGCCGCCGATCACGACCACGATGAGCAGCAGGCCCCACATGCTTTCGCGGAAGGCGCGCCAGCGCTCGCCCCAGGTGGCGCGCTTCATGCGCGGATAGTCATACTTCTTGGCGCGGTACCAGGTGGTCACGCCCAGCAGGAATGACAGGCACAGGCCCGGCACCACGCCCGCGAGGAACAGCTGGCCAACCGAGGCCGAACTCACCACCTCGCCCTTCGGACCGGTGGCGTTCATGCCGGCCGTCGCGATGGAATAGATGACGAGGTTGATCGACGGCGGGAACAAGATGCCGAGCGCACCGGAGGTGGTGATGACGCCCGCGCCGAACTGCTTGGGGTAGCCCTGCTTGACCATCGCCGGCAGCATGATGGAGCCCACCGCCACCACCGTGGCCACCGACGAGCCCGAGATGGCCGCGAACAGCGCGCAGGCCAGCACGCCCGCCAGGCCCATGCCGCCGTACCAGTGGCCGATCATGGACGTGGTGAAGTTGATCATCCGCCTCGCCACGCCGCCATGCGTGAGGAAGTTGCCCGCGAGGATGAAGAACGGGATCGCCATGATCTCGAACTTCTCGATGCCGGTGAACAGCTTGAGCGCCACCGATTCGATGGGCACCTGCGTGAGCGTGAACAGGAAGGTGAGAACGGTCAGGCCGAGCGAGATCGAGATCGGCATGCCCGTGAGCATGAGCGCGATCAGGAGGACGAAGATGATGAGGGTGTTCATTCGCGCACTCCCGGGCTCACGAGGTTGGCGTCCGTCGGCGCTTCGTCGATGCCTTCGACGTGGCCGTGTTCATGGTGCGGCAGCTCGCCGGTGCGGATGAACTGCCAGGCTACTTGCAGGAAGCGCAGGCACATCAGGTAGGACCCGAGCGGCACGCAGGCGTAGGCGACCCATGTCGGGATCTCCATGTCGGGCGACGTCGGCCCCTCGGGCACGTCGCCCAGCTCCAGGCCGAGCTTGTGGAAGAGCGCGTAGTGGAAGCCGTTGTCCCACACGAAGGTCGCGCCCAGCGTGCCGACGATGCCGGTGAAGACGGCGCCCGCGAAGAGGCCGAAGAGGATCAGCCACTTCGCCTTGCTCGCGGGCAGCTTGCGCACGAGCACGTCCACGCCCACGTGGGTGCCGTGCCGCACGCCGTAGGCCGCGCCGAACTTGGCCATCCACACGAACATGTAGATGCACAGCTCCTGCGCCCAGCTCACGTCCAGGCGGATGGTGTAGTCCTGGATGACCGGCACGCCCGAGAGGAATCGGTGCAGCACGGCCATGAAGATGACGAGCGTCGCGGCGCCCATGAGGAAGGCGATCAGCCATTCCTCCAGGTGGTCGAGTATGCGATTGAGCATGGGGTCTCCACTGCCGCAGCGGCCGTGTGCCGCGCAGCTTCCCGACGAAAGAAACGAAGGGGGAAAGAAGGAACGGCCGCGGACGCGGCCCGGCCGATCACTTCGGCGCGACGAATCCCGTCGCTTTGTAGACGGCCTCGACCGTCGACTTGCCCACGCGGGACTCCATGTCCTTGTGCACGGGCATCAGCGCCTTCTTCCACTCGTTGATCTCGGCGGCGGTCGGCGTGTAGACCGTGGTCTTGCCGCTGGCGCGGATCTTCTCCATCGCCTGCTGGTTCTCGGTGGTGGCGATGGCGTTGGCGTAGACCGTCGCGTCCTTCAATGCGCCTTCGAGGATGGTGCGGATGTCCGCCGGCAGGCCGTCCCAGAACTTCTTGTTGACGATGACGGCGTAGGCGAGGTGGCCGTGGTTGGACACGGTCATGTGCTTTTGCACTTCATACGTCTTCTGCGTGTAGAAGTTCGAGGGCACGCCCTCGGTGCCGTCCACCACGCCCGACTGCAGCGCCTGGTACAGCTCGGAGAAGGCCATCACCTGCGGGATGGCGCCCAGCGCGCGCATCTGCGCGTCCAGCACCTTGGAGCTCTGGATGCGCATCTTCAGGCCCTTGAAGTCGGCCACGGTGTGCAGCGGCTTGTTGGCGCTCATGATGTGGAAGCCGTTGTCCCAGTACGCCAGGCCCTTGATGCCCTTGGGCTCCAGCTTCTTGAACAGGTCGGCGCCCACGGGGCCTTCGGTGACGGCGCGGAAGGCGGCTTCGTCCTTGAAGATGAAGGGCAAGTCGAAGACCTCGAATTCCTTCACGCCCAGCGGGCCGAACTTGGCGAGCGACGGCGCGAGCATCTGCACTGAACCAAGCTGCAGCGCCTCCATCTCTTCCTTGTCCTTGTACAGCTGGCTGTTCGGGTACACCTCGACCTTCACGCGGCCCTTGGTGCGCTCTTCAGCGAGCTGCTTGAAGCGCTCGGCGCCCTTGCCCTTGGGCGTGTCGGGCGCCACCACGTGGCTGAACTTGATGACGATGGGCGCCTGGGCAAAGGCCGCGGGCGCGGCCAGCACGAGCGCCGCGGCGGCAAGCGCGAGGCGGCGGCCGATGAAACTGGAAGCGAAGGTGCGCATGGTGTTGTCTCCGATGTTGTTCGAGGCTGGTGCGGATTCTGGAATTGCCGAGCCGAAGGCGGTAGTTGTGGAGTTCCACATTCCGCATGCGGCCGAGGCGGCGCCGGCCGCTGACGGGGCCCGCCGCGCATAGACTCCGCCCATGCCCGAGCCGCCGCTTTCGCACGTCCGACCCACCGTGGCGCTGCCCCCGCGGCCAGCACGGCGCCACGGCCTGTGGGCGCTGCCACTGGTGCTGTCGCTGATGTTCGTGGCGGGCGTGCTGGCGTGGCTCTGGAAAACCGAGGTCGGCGACCGCGAAGACCAGCGGCTCGCACTCATCTCCGACGCGCTGTCGCTGGAGGCGCAGACCAGCGCCCGCATCGCGAGCGAACAGCAGCAGCTCACGCAACTGGCCTTGCACGTGCAGGCGCTGAAGCCGTCGCCCGAAGGCTTCGCGGCACTGCCGGAGGTGTCCAGCGGGCTGCACCGCTTCTGGGTCAGCATCACCTGGCTGGATGCGAGCGGGCGCATCGTCGTGCACCTGCCGGAGCAGCAACCTCACCCCCTGGACGATCCGCGCGCCGCCTCGTCCACCGGGCTGTCTGCCCACCTGTCGGCACCGCTGGCCTCGGGCGGGACGCTGGTGGCGCGCTACTCGCCGAGCGACATGCTGCGCCAGGGCGTGCCCTGGTGGCTTGCGCGCAAGTACGACGTGCGACTGGTCGACGGCATCGGCAACGTGATCGCGTCCACCGTGGAAGGCCGCGGCCTGGAGGACCGCCAGTCCTACCGCATCAGCATGGCGCCCACGCTGGACGACACCTACCTCGAGCTCATCGCGCGTGATGCCATCGCACCGTGGTTCCGCACGCTGCCCATCGCGCTCATCGCCGGCTTCGTGGTGCTGATCATCGTGAGCACGCTGATGCTGCGGCGGCAGGTGCGCGACGTATCGCTGGCAGAGGCCGCCTGGCGCACCGAGGCCGCCTGGCGCAGCGCGATGGAAGAGTCGCTCACCGTGGGCCTGCGGGCGCGCGACCTCGACGGACGACTGGTCTACGTCAACCGCGCATTGGCCGACATGGTGGGCTACAAGCCCGAGGAGCTGATCGGCCTGATGCCGCCCATGCCCTACTGGCCGCAGGACACCATCGAGTCCACCATGCAGCGGCACCGCCGCACCTTGGCGGGCCAGGCGCCACGCGAAGGCTACGAGGCGGAATGGCACCACCGCGACGGCCGCCACATCGAGGTGATGATCTTCGAGGCGCCGCTGGTGGATGCGCACGGCACCCACATCGGATGGATGGGCTCGGTGGTGGACATCACCGAGCGCAAGCGCCTGGCCGAGCGCGAGCGCCGGCAGACCGAGAGCATGGCCCACCATGCGCGGCTCACCATGCTGGGCGAGGTGGCGTCCACGCTCGCGCACGAGCTGAACCAGCCGCTTTCCGCCATCTCCAGCTACAACGCCGGCGTGCTGAATTCCTTGCGCAAGCACCCCGACCCCGACCCCGTGGTGCTGCGCGCGCTGCAGCGGCTGGGCGAACAGGCGGCGCATGCGGGCGCGATCGTGCAGCGCATCCGCGAGTTCCTCACGCGGCGTGCACCGCGCCTGGAGCCGGGTGACGTCAACGGCATCGTGCGCGGCGCGGTGGGCCTGCTGCGCGGTGAACTCGATCGCCACCAGGTCGACCTGCGACTGCGTCTGGACGAGCGGCTGCCGCCGCTGGTGGCCGACCGCGTGCTGCTGGAACAGGTGGTAGTGAACCTCGTGCGCAATGCCAGCGATGCGCTCGCCACGCACGAGGGCCGCCGCGAAATCGAGGTGCGCACGTCGCAAAGCGCCGACCAGCGCTTCGTGCGCGTGGACGTGCGCGACAGCGGACCGGGCCTGGGCGCGCAGCGCATCGAGACGCTGTGCGCGCCCTTCTATTCCACCAAGGCCGAAGGCATGGGCATGGGCCTGGCCATCTGCCGCTCCATCATCGAAGCGCACCATGGCGTCTTCGCCGCGGAGCCCGCGCCCGGTGGCGGGGCGGTGTTCTCGGTGAGCCTGCCGCGCGACTTGCAGCCGGTGATGGACGACGAAGAGGAGCAACTGCGATGAACACCCTCGCCACGGCCGACCGGGTCGTGCACCTGGTCGACGACGAAGCCGCCGTGCTGGACGCACTGGCCTTCCTGCTGTCCTCGCGCGGCATGCAGGTGCATGCGCACGACAGCGGGCCGGCGTTCCTGGCAGCACTCGACGCCGGCCCACGGCCGCCACGCGGCGTGATCGTGCTGGACATTCGCATGGAGCCGATGTCGGGCCTGCGAGTGCATGACGAGCTCGTGTCGCGCGGCGTGCGCAACCCGGTGCTGTTTCTCACCGGGCATGGCGACATCCCGATGGCGGTGGATGCGCTCAAGAAGGGCGCCTTCGATTTCCTCGAGAAGCCGTACAGCGACAACGCGCTGGCCGACCGCATCGAGCAGGCGCTCGCGGTGGCGGCCGCCATGCATCAGGGCGATGCGCTGGCGGCCGAGCGCGAGGCGCGGCTCGCAAGCCTGACCGAGCGCGAACGCGAGGTGATGCTGCGCGTGGCCGCGGGCAAGCTCAACAAGGTGATTGCCGACGAGCTGCATGTGTCGGTGCGCACGGTGGAAGTGCACCGTGCGCGGGTCTACGCGAAGCTGGGCGTGCGGTCGGCCGCCGAGGTGGCGACGTTCATCGCCGGCGGCTGACCCGCTTCAGGCCTTCTCGGGAATCGGGTTGCGAAAGCCCACGTTCAGCAGGTTCCATGCGGTGATCGCCGAGATGGCAAAGCCCAGCTGGGCGATTTCCTCGTCGGAGAACTGAGCCTTGAGCGCCGCGAACTCCGCGTCGCTGGCATCGCTGTTCGGCGTGTTGGTGATGATCTCGGCCCAGCGCAACGCGGCCCGCTCGCGCTCGCTGAAGAACGGCGACTCGCGCCAGCCGGCCACCGTGTTCAGGTGACGCGGGTCGGCGTCGTTCTTGATGAGGTCGCTCCAGTGCATGTCGATGCAGAAGCCGCAGCCGTTGATCTGCGACACGCGCAGGAACACGAGGTCGAGCAGCCGGCGGTCGAGCGGCCCGGCGTGCACGCTGTTGGAAAAGTCGAGCAGGCCCTTGAAGGCCTTGGGCGCAAGGTTGAAGTAGGGAAGACGGGGCGCGTGTGCCATGGGGGTTCCTTCAGCAGGTGACAGCGAGGAGCCGCCCTGTGCGGCCCTCATGAACACTAGACGCCGCAGCGCTCCCGCGTGTGACATCACCAGCCGCCGAGGTGCGCAACTCGCGCATCGGTGACGGGGTCATAGCGTCACTGCCGAGTTCGGCCCCGTTGCTACATGTCAGCGATAGGAATGCCGCCGGCCTTTTCGTCCACGTTCAGCACCGCGATGAGCTTGGCAAGGTCGCGCTCCATGCGCTTGAGCGTCTTCTCGTCCAGGCTTTCCAGCGCCGTCGGCAGCGCGCCCGTGAACGGACCGGGACTCTTCTTGAGTAGCCGGGTGCCCGCCGGCGTCAGGCGCAGGCGCACGGCACGGCGGTCGCCTTCCTGGCGGCTGGCCGCAGCCAGCTCGCGCTCGATCAAGGCCTTGACGAGGTTGCTGGCCGTGGACTGGTGGATCTGCATCGCGCGGGCCAGGTCGCCCACGCCGATGTCGGGCCGGTCGCGGATGACGCTCAGCGCCCACACGAGCGAGCCGCCCATGCCGACCTTCTTCTCGACCTGCTGGAAGTGCGTCTTGACCGCGTTGAAGACCTGGCGGAACTGGCGCAGCACGCGAGCCGCCGCCTCGTCGTCGGCGCCCATCGAGGGCTTGGGTGCGGTGGAGCGAGGCATCGGTCAATGATAGCCAGCGCGCCCCTTCCCCGTGCGGCCTGGTCTCAGGCCCCGAGTGCAGCGCTGGTCGCCTCTTGCTCGATGAGCGCAAAGTCCACGGCGGCCATCGCGTGCAGCGTGGTCGTGTCGAACAGTGGAACGGCGACACCCGGGTCGCGAAGAATCAAGGGCAGCTCGGTACAGCCGAGCACGATGCCCTGCGCACCCTGTGCCGCCAGCCCTTGGCAGATCTCCTGCAGCGCGCGGCGTGACGATTCCAGGCACTGGCCTCGACACAGTTCCTCGAAGATGATGCGGTGCACCTCGGCACGCTCGGCTTCGCCCGGCACCACGCACGACACGCCGTGGCGGGCCAGGCGCTCGACGTAGAACGGCTGCTCCATCGTGAAGCGCGTGCCCAGCAGCCCCACCGTGCGCAAGCCACGGCCGCTGATCGCGTGGGCGGTGACGTCGGCGATGTGAAGCAAGGGCACTCCCACGGCCGACTGCACCTGCGGCGCGAGCTTGTGCATGGTGTTGGTGGCGATGAGGATGCAGCCCGCGCCGCCCTCCTCCAGGCGGCGTGCGGCACTCACGAGGATCTGCGCCATGCCGTCCCAGTCGTCGGCGCGCTGGCGTGCGGCGATGTCGCCGAAGTCCAGGCTGATGAGGTGCATGGGCGCCGAATGCAGCCCGCCTCGCCGCCGCGCCACTTCGCCGTTGATGACCTGGTAGTAGAGGGAAGTCGATTCCCAGCTCATCCCGCCGATCAAGCCGATGGTCTTCACAGCAATTGCTCCTGCACGTGGTGTTGTCGATGCATGGAAGTTTGCTGTTGCCAAGTGAGTAAATCCTCGCAATTTGTCGCATCCAATGCTGTTGTCGTAGAATTTTTTTCTACTATCTCGGACATCAGCGCACACAAACATGCGAAAACTCGACGCCATCGACAAGGAACTGCTGCGCCTGCTGCAGGAAGACGCCGAAACGCCGATGGCGAAGCTGGCCGAGGCGGTGAACCTCTCGCAGACGCCGTGCTGGCGGCGCGTGCAGCGCCTGAAGGAAGACGGCGTCATCAAGCGCCAGGTGACGCTGCTGGACCCGGCCAAGCTCAATCTCGGCGTCACCGTCTTCATGACCGTGCGCACCAGCCATCACAGCGAGGCCTGGTTCCGCAAGTTCCACGCGGCCGTCACCGCGATCCCCGAGGTCGTCGAGTTCTATCGCATGAGCGGCGACATCGACTACCTGCTGCGCGTGGTCGTGCCCACCATCGCCGCCTACGACACGGTCTACAAGCGGCTGATCCGCTCGGCAGAGCTGTCCGACGTGAGCTCCAGCTTCGCGATGGAGGAGATCAAGTTCACGACGGCGCTTCCGCTGGGCTACGCCGAGTGAAGTCCGCGCACTCGCGACGGCGCATGAGCAGGTAGACCACCGGCACGACGAACATCGACAGCAGCGGCGCGGTGACCATGCCGCCCACCATGGGCGCCGCGATACGCTGCATCACCTCCGAGCCGGTGCCGTGGCTCCAGAGAATCGGCAGGAGGCCCGCGATGATGACGGCCACCGTCATCGCCTTGGGCCTCACGCGCAGCACCGCGCCGTCGCGGATCGCATCGACCAGGTCCTGCTCGCTGCCCTGCCCGTCGGCCACACGCTTGTCCCACGCATGCTTGAGATACAGCAGCATGATCACGCCGAACTCCGCCGCCACGCCGGCCAGCGCGATGAAGCCCACGCCGCTGGCCACCGACAGGTTGTGCCCCAGCATCCACAGGAGCCAGAAGCCGCCCACCAGCGCGAAGGGCAGCGTCGCCATGATGAGCAGCGCCTCGTCGATGCGGCGGAAGGTGAGGTACAGCAGCGTGAAGATGATGAGCAGCGTGGCCGGCACCACCACGCGCAGCCGCGCCGCGGCGCGTTCGAGGTACTCGAACTGGCCGGACCACGAGATGGACATGCCGGGCGCGAGCTTCACGCTGTCCGCCACCACGCGCTGCATGTCGTTCACCGCGGACTTCAGGTCGCGGCCGCGGATGTCCACGTACACCCAGCCGCTCAACCGCGCGTTCTCGCTGCGCAGCATGGGCGGACCGTCGCTGAGCCGCAGCACGGCCACGTCGCCCAGGCGGATCTGCGCGCCGCGCTCGGTGAGTATGGGCAGTTGCCGCAGCTTGTCCACCGAGTCGCGCAACTCGCGCGGGTAGCGGACGTTGATCGGAAAGCGCTGCAGGCCCTCCACCGTCTCGCCGATGTTCTCGCCGCCGATGGCCGAGGACACGACACTTTGCACATCGGCGATGTTCATGCCGTAGCGGGCCGCCGCATCACGGTCGATGACGATGTCCACATAACGGCCGCCGGTGAGCCGCTCGGCCAGCGCCGAGGACACGCCCGGCACCTGCTTCACCACGCTCTCGATGTCGCCGGCGATGCGGTCGATGTCCGCGAGGTTCGCGCCGCTCACCTTGATGCCCACGGGGCTCTTGATGCCGGTGGCGAGCATGTCGATGCGGTTGCGGATGGGCGGCACCCACACGTTGCTCAGGCCCGGCACCTTGACGACGCGGTCCAGCTCCTCGACCAGCTTGTCCGGCGTCATGCCCGCACGCCATTCGCCGCGGGGCTTGAGCTGGATGGTGGTCTCGAACATCTCCATCGGCGCGGGGTCGGTCGCCGTCTCCGCGCGGCCGGCCTTGCCGTAGACGCTCTTCACCTCGGGCACGCTGCGGATCATGCGGTCGGTCTGCTGCAGCAGCTCGCCGGCCTTGGCCGCGGACAGGCCCGGCAAGGCACTCGGCATGAAGAGCAGGTCGCCTTCATCCAGCGGCGGCATGAACTCGCCGCCCAGCCGCGCGATGGGCACGAGCGTGAGCGTGGCGGCGATCGCCGCGACGACCAGCGTGGCCGCAGGATGCCGCAGCACGAGGTCCAGCATCGGACGATAGGCGGCGATGAGCCATCGGTTGATCGGGTTGCGCGTTTCCTGCGGCACACGGCCGCGGATCAGCAGGCCCATGAGCACCGGGATCAAGGTCACCGCGAGCCCCGCAGACACCGCCATCGCATAGGTCTTGGTGAAGGCCAGCGGCGCGAAGAGCCGGCCCTCCTGCGCCTCCAGCGTGAACACCGGCACGAAGGACAGCGTGATGATCAGCAGCGAGAAGAAGAGCGCCGGCCCCACCTCGGCGGCCGCATCGGCAACCACGCGCCATCGCGTCTCGCCTTCCAACGCTTGCGACGGGTGCGCGTGGGACCACGCCTCGATGTGCTTGTGCGCGTTCTCGATCATCACCACCGCCGCATCCACCATCGCACCGATGGCGATGGCAATGCCGCCCAGCGACATGATGTTGGCGTTGACGCCTTGCGCATGCATCACCCCGAAGGCACCCAGCACGCCCAGCGGCAGCGACACGATGGCCACGAGCCCCGATCGCAGGTGGAAGAGGAAGAGCACGCACACCACCGCGACGACGATGAACTCCTCGATCAGCTTGTCGCGCAGGTTGTCCACCGCGCGCTCGATGAGGCCGGAGCGGTCGTACACCGTGTGGATCTCGACACCGGCCGGCAGGCCCGGCCTGAGCGCGTCCAGCTTGGCCTTCACGGCGGCGATGGTCTGAAGCGCGTTCTTGCCCGAGCGCATCACAATCACGCCGCCCGGTGCCTCGCCCTCGCCGGCCCATTCGCCGATGCCGCGCCGCTGCTCGGGGCCCATCTCGATGCGCGCGACGTCGCCCAGTCGCACCGACGCCCCGGCGTCGGTGCCGGCGAGCGGGATCTTGCGGAAGTCGTCGAGCGACTTGAGATAGCCCGAGGCGCGCACCACCACGTCCGCTTCGCCGAGTTCGATGGACGCGCCGCCCGCCTCCTGGTTGGCGCGGCGCACCGCGTCGATGACCTTGCCGTGCGGGATGTTGAAGGCGCGCAGCCGTTCGGGGTCGAGCACGATCTGGTACTGCCTCACCTGCCCGCCCACGCTCGCCACCTCGGCCACGTTCGCCACGGTCTTCAGCTCGTACTTGAGGAACCAGTCCTGCAGCGCGCGCAGCTGGCCCACGTCCATGCGGCCGCTGCGGTCGGTCAGCGCGTACTGGTAGACCCAGCCCACGCCCGTCGCATCGGGGCCGAGCGAGGTCTTCGCCTGCTCAGGCAGCCGGCCCTGCACCTGGTTGAGGTATTCGAGCACCCGCGAGCGCGCCCAGTACGGGTCCACGCCATCCTCGAACAGGACGTAGACGAAGGAATCGCCGAAGTAGGAATAGCCGCGCACCGTCTTCGCGCCGGGCACCGAGAGCATGGTGGTGGTGAGCGGGTAGGTCACCTGGTTCTCGACGATGGGCGGCGCCTGTCCGGGCCAGCTCGTGCGCACGATGACCTGCACGTCCGACAGGTCGGGCAAGGCATCGAGCGGCGTGCGCGAGAGCGACCACAGACCCCAGGCCGCGAGTAGGGCCGTCGCCAGAAGCACGAGGAAGCGGTTGCCGACGGACCAGCGGATGAGGCGAGCGATCATCGCGAGGCTCCCGGTGCGGCGGACTCAGCCGATGCAGCGGGCGCCACGGCCCTGGCCTGCAGGCCCTTGAGGCTGGCCTCGGAGTCGAGCAGGAACTGGCCGGACACCACCACGCGATCGCCCGCCGACAGGCCGCGCACGATCTCCACCTGCCCGTTGGCTTCAGCGCCGCGCACCACCTCCACCGGCATGAAGCGGCCCTCGCCCTGCGCGAGCATGACGAGGTGGCGTTCGCCAGTGGCGAAGAGCGCCTCGCTCGGGATGAGCAGGGATTCGGCGCGGGGGTTGACGAGCAGCCGCAGCGTGACGAAGAGCCCCGGCATGAGCTGGCGATCCGCATTCGGCAGCTCCACGCGGACCTTCACCGTGCGCGTGGTGGCGTTCACTTCGGGCAGCACCGCGCTCACCCGCCCTTCGCGGGATGCACCGCCGGGCAGTTGCGCTCGCACCGGCGTGCCCGGCCGCACCTGCGCGGCCGCCGCCTCGGGCACCTCGGCATTCACCCACACGCGGCCGATGCCGTTGATGCGGAACAGCATCGCGCCCACGGCCACCGCCGCGCCTTCGCGCACCCCCAGCTCGGCGACTACGCCATCGATCGGTGCCACCACGGCCACGCGGGCCTGCACCTGCTGCGTCGCGTCGACACGCGTGATCTGCTCATCGCTCATGCCCGCCTGGCGCATGCGCTGCCGTGCGGCATCCACGAGCGTCGCGAGATCGCCGCCCTTCATGCGCTTGAGCGACAGGAACTCCTCCTGCGCCGCGACCCAGTCGGGCACGTAGAGCTGCGCGAGCGGCTGGCCCTTCTTCACCACATCGAAAGGCGCACGCACCTGCAGCTTCTCGACAAGGCCGTTGGCGCGCGCGGCCACGATGGCCACGTCGCGCTCGTCCCAGCCCACGCTGCCGGTGGCGTCGATGCGCGTGGCGATGCGGCCGCGCATGACCTCCGCCGTGCGCACGCCCAGGTTCTGCTGCGCACGCGGGCTGATGGACACGCTGGCATCGCTGTCGCTGTCGGCATAGACCGGCACGAGCTGCATGTCCATGAAGGGCGACTTGCCCGGCTTGTCGAAGCGTGGGCCCGGCGTCATGGGGTCGTGCCAGTAGAGGATGCGGCGCTCGGGTGCTGACGCAGCGGCCGCGCTCGCGTGGACCGGCGCATCCGCCACGCGCATGCCGCGTTGCATGCCGAGGTGGTAGAGGCCGACGCCGGCAAGCGCGAGAACGATGGCGGCGGCGCCGAGGACGATGGGTTTGTTCATGGCTGCGCTCCTGTGTGCTGCACCGGTGTGAGGTATTCGAGCCTCGCCCACAGGCGCGCCGTTTCCATCTCGAGCTTGAGCCGGTCGATGCGCGCATCCAGCTCGAAGCGGCGTGCATCGATCACCGCGGCGAGGCTGCCGCTGCCGCCGCGGTAGGCCGTCGTGGCTGCGGCGACGCGCTCGACGGCCAGCGGCAGCAGGCGCGTCTCGTGCAGCGCCAGCCGCTCGCGGCCAGCCTGCCATTCCTGCAGCATCGCGCGGGCTTCGGCCACGTGGGCGCGGGTCGCGTCCTCGCGCTCCGCACGCATCTGTTCCACGCTCGCCAGCCGGGCAGATTCCTCGCGGTCCTGCCGGTTGACGCGGTCCCAGGGCAAGGGGATGGACAGGTTGACCGACACCATGTTCGAGTAGCCTGGGCCGCGCTGGTTGAACATCAGCTCCACCGTCCAGTCAGGCTGGCGTTCGGCGTGGGCGATGTCGGCTTCGGCGCGTGCGAGCTCTTCCTGCTTCAGCATCACGGCGATGTCGGGGTGGTGAGCCAGAGAGCCGTCCAGGTCCGTGGGTGCGAGCCTCACGCGGTCCAGCGCGGGCGCGTCCGCGAGCGCACGCTGCGCCTGCGGGCCGATCCAGCGGGCCAGCATGGTCGTTGCGGCCAGCAGCTGCTGGTCGGCCTGCGCAATGCGGTCGTCGATCTGCGCGGCGGCCGATCGTGCAGCGAAGACATCGGCCTGCGAACCGCGCGAGCCGCGGTAGGCTGCCTCGGCAGCATCCACCGCCAGCCGCGCCTCGTCGCGCTGCCGCAGCAGCAGCTCGCGCATGCGGCCGAGGTAGTGGCGATCCAGCCAGGCGAGCGCCGTGTCGCGCTGCACGTTGGCGATGGCCAGCGAGCGCGCCGCATCGGCGGCCTCCGCCTCGCGCTCGTAGCGCGCGGACCGTGTCCGCCGCTTGTCGGCGCGGGTGAGCTCCTGAGACACGCCCAGAGAACGCATGGTCATGAAGTCGCGGGTGAGGCTCAGGCGGTCCGGCCCATCGACGGGCAGGTTGTTGACGCCGGCCTTGAGCATGGGATCCGGCAGGCGGCCCGCGGCCACGGCCATGTCGCGCGCGGAACGCACCTGCGCGGCCCGCGCATCGACCAACCGCGATTGGGTGGTGGCGAGCTGAACGGCGGCATCGAGCGTGAGAGGCGACGCATCCTGGGCCGCGCAGGCACCAGCGAACACCAGCGGCAGCCAAGCCACGGCGAGCGCGCAAAGACGAAAGACAGACAACATGGAGAACTCCTGAAGAACCATTCACGGCCGCGGCAATCGCTCGCGGCCGGCGTGACGGTCTTCAGGAATTCAGATTCGCCAGCAGCAGTGAAGGATGCCGATGGGCGGTGGTGGCGTGGCGCGCTGCTCGGCTTGCGCGCCCGGGGGCATGGGCATGTCGCCCATGGCTTCGTCCGGCAGCACGAGCGGCAGCACGCTCACCACCGCCGGGGCGGACAGCGCCGGCGCGTGGCCCGCATCCACGCCCTGTGGATCCGGCTGGCAATGCTTGAGGCACAGCGGGGGTTGGTCAACCGGAGTGGACGAGGACGAGTCCTGCATCATCTCGGCGCAAGGCGTGGCCTGCGCCTGCGTGACGGTCCGCTGGGCGTCCGGCGCGGCGAGTCGCCCACAGGCGTGCGCCGCGGTCGCGAGCTGCATGAACAGCAGCGCGAACACGGTCCAGCCCGTCAGCCAGCGGCGAAGAACACGACCGAAAGGACGACCGAACGACATGGGGCCGACGATACCCGAATCGGCCGCGCGGATGTTGATCTTGCGCAGCCTGCAACGCAACGGCACGGTTGCCGGCGTAGCGAGGGAGGTCATCGCAAGGCCACGAATTCGCCGCTCAGGCGCCCCACCACCTGGCCCGCGCATTCGAGCACGGCACGCACCTCCATGCGAGCCTTGCCGCGGCGCGACAGCATGCGCGTGAACTGCGGCCAAGCATCGGGGTCGGCGAGCGACGAACGGGCGGTGAAGTCGCCGACGATGGGCAGCTCGTAGTCCATGGTGTTGCGCTGGATCACCAGCCGGCTCGCCACGCCCGCGTCGCGCAGCCGCGTGTGCAGCAAGGCCCAGGCCGACAGGATGGCCAGTGCCGATGCGCTGCCGCCGAACACCGTCTCGCGGTGGTTGATGTTCGGTGCCAGCGGCGCGGCGAGCAGCACGCTGTCGGCGGTGATGTCCAGCACGCTGACCTGCATCGCGTGGGACAGGGGAATGTGCGCATGCAGGTAGGCCTGCAGTTCGTGGGTGGGCGAGCTCATCGGCCGGAGTATCCGGCAGACGGACAGGCCTTGGCCCGCATCAGACGACCTCGGTCGTCGACTTCAGGGAACGCCCTCGACCATCGTCACGTCCGCGATCCAGTTGCGGGCACGCCGTGCCAGCCGGTCGTCCTGCCCTTCGCCGTCGAAGCTGGCGGACCCGCGGCGCAGCAGCGACGCATCGACGCCTTCGAAGGCGTTCACGCTCACGACCGCGTACAAATGCCCGCCGATCTCGCTCGTGACCACGGGCACGACTCCGCAGCGGGCACAGACGTGGAAGAACGCCGTCTTCGTTCCGAACTCGTAGCGCGAGGCGTGGGCCGGTTCTCGCACGCGCACCTCGAGCGAGCCCGTGGGGCATGAGGTCCACACGCCGCCGTGCTTCACGCAGAACGAGCAGTTGCACGCGCGCGCCGGGATCTCGCTGGGCGCGGGCGTCCAGTCGAGCTTGAACGAGATGTTGCCGCAGTGGCAGCGACCGTTGATCAGCATGGGGTCTGTCTCCGCAGTGGCAATGGTGGGACGGCCGTCGATCAGTCGAGATACGTCCAGGAGTCCGCCCCATCGAAACGCCGGACGCGGGCCGACGCGATCTCGGCCGGGTCCAGGTTGCGCGCATTCACGCCGAGCTTGCTGTCGGCCTTCGGCTCCAGCGGCTCCCAGTGCGTCACGCAACCGCAGGTGCGGCAGCGCACGGTGCGCAGCGTCTTGTCGCCCCAGATGTAGCCGTCGGTGTTGTCCGGATGGCCGGAGACGCGCACTTCGTCCACCTTGTAGTAGGCCCACAGCGCGCCCAGCCGGCGGCAGATGGAGCAATTGCAATCGCACAAGGTCTCGGGCCGCGTGGGTACCTCGATCGTGACGGCGCCGCAATGGCAGGTAGTACGGAGCATGGTGCGGCCTTTCTTGAACGGACGGTGAAGCAGATCGGCTCAGGACGCTTCGGCCGGCCGCGCCCTCACGCCCGACCGCTCCATCGCCACCTGCGACCGCACGAAACCGAGCTTCTCATAGAACGGCGCGACGTCTGCCCGGCCAGCGCGAAGCACCCAGGTGATGCTCGCGTCATCGCCCATCGCATGCCGCACCATCGCACGGCCCACGCCGCGGCCTCGGTGGGCCGCGTCGACCACCACCATCGAGATGTAGCCATTGGACATCCCGTCGGTGAGCGCCCGCAGGAACCCGATCACCTGCCCGGCCTCCACCGCGACGATCGCCAGCTGCGACCGCGACACGAGCCGCGCGAAGGTCGCGGCATCGTCGACGGCCCGGTCCCATCCGTTGGCCACGAGAAGAAGGCGTGCCGCTTCGAGTTCGCCGGCGTCGATGGTGCGGATTTCCATGGGCCTGCTCCCATCGCCAGAAACGACTGCCTTCTTCTGCCTTCTTGTTTGTTCAAACTTGAATGGGCGGGCTGGGAGGATCAGACGCGCTGCGCGACCCAGCCCTGCACTGAATCCAGCGCCGCCGCCAGCTTCGACGGGTCTGTGCCGCCGGCCATGGCCAGGTCCGGCTTGCCGCCGCCCTTGCCGCCGACCTGCTGCGCCACGAAGTTGACCAGCTCGCCGGCCTTCACTTTCCCGATGCTGTCGTTGGTGACGCCGGCGGCCAACTGGACCTTGCCGCCGTCCACCGCCGCGAGCACGATGGCCGCCGTCTTCAGCTTGTCCTTGAGCTTGTCCATGGTCTCGCGCAGCGCCTTGGCATCGGCGCCTTCGAGCATGGCGGCCAGCACCTTCAGGCCCTTCACGTCCACGGCCTTGGCGAGCAGCTCGTCGCCTTGCGCGGAGGCGAGCTTGCCCTTGAGCGATGCCAGCTCCTTCTCGAGCGCACGCACCTGCTCCAGCACGTGGCCGATGCGGGTCGAGACCTCGGCCGGCGTCGCCTTGAGCGTGCTGGCCACATTGTTCACCGTCGACTCCAGCGACTGCAAATAGGCCAGCGCGTTGTCGCCCGTCACCGCCTCGATGCGGCGAACGCCCGCGGCCACGCCGCCTTCGGCCACCACCTTGAACAGGCCGATGTCGCCGGTGCGCTGCACGTGCGTGCCGCCGCACAGCTCGCGGCTGGTGCCGATGTCCAGCACGCGCACCTCGTCGCCGTATTTCTCGCCGAAGAGCATCATCGCGCCGGTCTTCTGGGCCTCGTCGATGGGCATCACCCGCGCCTGCGTCGCCGCATTGGCGAGGATCTCGGCGTTCACGATGTTCTCGATCTTGCGGATCTGCTCATCGGTGATCGGCCCGGTGTGTGCGAAGTCGAAGCGCGTGCGCTCGGCATCCACGAGCGAGCCCTTCTGCTGCACGTGGGGCCCCAGCACTTCGCGCAAGGCCTTGTGCATCAGGTGGGTGGCGCTGTGGTTGCGCACGGTCTTGGCGCGCTTCTCGGCATCGACCTTGGCATTCACCGTGTCGCCGACCTTGACGCTGCCCTCCACCACGCGGCCGTGGTGGCCGAACACATCGGCCTGGATCTTCAGCGTGTCTTCGACGAGGAAGCGCGAGGTGTTGTTGCGCAGCTCGCCGGTGTCGCCGGCCTGGCCGCCGCTCTCGGCGTAGAAGGGCGTGTGGTCGAGCACGACCACCGCGTCGTCGCCCGCCTTGGCTTCGGTCACCGAGGTGCCGTCGACGTAGATGGCGCTGACCCGGGCCGTCTCGTGCGTGAGCGTGTCGTAGCCGTGGAAGGTGGTCGCGGCGCCCGTGTACTCCAGGCCCTGCGCCATCTTGAATTTGCCGGCCGCGCGCGCCTGCGCACGCTGGCGGTCCATGGCGGCATTGAAGCCGGCTTCGTCCACCGTCACGCCGCGCTCGCGGCAGACGTCGGCCGTGAGGTCGAGCGGGAAGCCGTAGGTGTCGTGCAGCTTGAAGGCCGTCTCGCCGTCGATGGTCTTGGCGCCGCCGGCCAGTGCGGCTTCGAGAATCTCCATGCCATTGGCAATGGTGCGGAAGAAACCTTCTTCCTCCTGCTTGAGCACCTCGGTCGCGCGCTGCGCGTTCTGGCGCAGCTCGGGATAGGCCTCGCCCATCTCGGCGACGAGCGCCGCCACCAGCGTGTGGAAGAAGGGCTTGCGCGCACCGAGCTTGTAGCCGTGGCGGATGGCACGGCGCGTGATGCGGCGAAGCACGTAGCCGCGGCCGGCGTTGCTCGGGATCACGCCGTCCACCACCGTGAAGGTGCAGGCGCGGATGTGGTCCGCGATCACCTTGAGCGACGGCGAGTCCTGGTCGCAGTCACCCGCGCCGGCGGCATCCACCGCCTTCTTGGCAGCCGCCAGCAGGTTGACGAAGGTATCGATCTCGTAGTTCGAATGCACGTGCTGCAGCACCGCCGTCACGCGCTCCAGGCCCATGCCCGTGTCCACGCTCGGCTTGGGCAGCTTGTGCATCACGCCCGCTTCGTCGCGGTTGAACTGCATGAACACGTTGTTCCAGATCTCGATGTAGCGGTCGCCGTCTTCATCGGGCGAGCCCGGGGGGCCGCCGGGGATCTCCGGGCCGTGGTCGTAGAAGATCTCGGTGCATGGGCCGCAGGGGCCGGTGTCGCCCATCATCCAGAAGTTGTCGGACGCATAGCGCGCGCCCTTGTTGTCGCCGATGCGCACGATGCGCTCGGCCGGCACGCCCACCGTCTTGTGCCAGATGTCGTAGGCCTCGTCGTCTTCCGCGTAGACGGTGACCCACAGCTTTTCCTTGGGCAGCTTGAAGACTTCGGTCAGCAGCTCCCAGGCGTACTGGATGGCGTCGTGCTTGAAGTAGTCGCCGAAGCTGAAGTTGCCCAGCATCTCGAAGAAGGTGTGGTGCCGGGCGGTGTAGCCCACGTTCTCGAGGTCGTTGTGCTTGCCGCCGGCGCGGATGCACTTCTGGGCGGTCGTCGCGCGGGAATACGGTCGCTTGTCGAAGCCGAGAAAGACGTCCTTGAACTGGTTCATGCCCGCGTTGGTGAACAGCAGCGTCGGGTCGTCCCCCGGAACCACCGGGCTCGACGCGACGATGGTGTGGCCCTTCGATTCGAAGAACTTCAGGAACGACTGGCGGATTTCGGAAGCTTTCATCCGGTTCTCTGTTGAATCTGGTGAGGCCGGCACGAGGACTCGTTCGGCGGAACCGTCGATTATAGGAAGCCGGCCCCCGCCAGCCGGCTGGAGTGCCCACTCCAGGGCCGCGCGTCGGCGAGGGGCCTCAGGCGGCAGCGCTTTGCGCCTGCTGGGCGATCTGCCGGGCGAGGAAATCCGTGAGCCGCGGGTCGTCGCTGAAGGCGACGTTGAAGCGCAGCCAGCCGGTGGGCCGCTGCTCGACCAGGAAGAGCTGCCCCGGCCCGAGCATGATGCCCTCGGGCACCGCCAGGCGCGACAGCTCGGCGCCGTCGGTGATGTCCGGGTGCCGCGCCCACAGGTACATGCCCGCCTTGGGCTCGTGGAAGAGCTCGAAGCCGAGGTCCAGGAGCCTCTGCGACACCACCGCATGCGACTGCGCCAGCCGGTCTCGCAGCGACTTGAGGTGCTTGCGCCAGCGCCCCTCGGTCAGCGCGCCGAAGACGATGCGCTCGGTCAGGTCCGACGAGGTCAGCCCCGACACCATCTTCAGCTGCGCGAGCTCGTCCAGCACGTCCGACGACGCCACGACGAAGCCCACCCGCACATTGGGCGAGATGGTCTTGGAATAGCTGCCGACGTAGACCACCCGCTTGAGCTGGTCGAGGCTTGCGAGCGACGGGCGGGCCTGCGGGTCGAGGTCGGCGTAGATGTCGTTCTCGACCAGCTGGATGTCGTGCGCCTCGGCCAGCTGCAGCACGCGAAAGAGCTGGGCCAGCGGCGCCACGGAATTGGTCGGGCTCTGCAGTCGCGGCTGGGTGAAGAACACCCGCGGCCGGTGCTCGGCGATCAGCGCCTCCAGGGCCGGCAGGTCGTAGCCCGTGGGCGTGCGCGGCACGCCCACCAGCCGCGCACCGAGAAAGCGCAGCATGAACATCAGGTTCGGGTAGCCGGGGTCGTCCACCAGCACCACGTCGCCGGGCTTCACCGAGCGGCGGGCGGCCAGGTCGAGCGCCTGGCTGGAGCCCTGGGTCAGCAGCACGTTGTCGGAGCTGACGTTGATCTGGTGCTCGGCCAGCGATTCGGCGATGAGGATGCGCAAGGCCATGTGGCCGTGCGGCAGGCCGTAGCCGCCCAGCTCGCCGCCGTCGCCTGCGAGCTGGCGCAGGCTGCGCCGCACGCCCTCCTCGAACAGCCAGTCGTTGGGCATCCAGCCGCAGCCGGCCTTCAGTGGCAGGTTGCGGTTCTCGAAGATCTGCTTCAAGTACCAGCGGGCGTCGAAGCGCAGGTCCTGCGCGACGGGCTCGCGTCCGGCGACGACGTCGCCTGGGCGGCGCTTGATGAAGAATCCCGCCGTGGCGCGCGACACCACCCAGCCTTGCGCCACCAGCCTGTCGTAGGCCTCGACCACGGTGAACACGCTCACGCCGTGCGCCGCAGCGAAGGCGCGGATGGACGGCAGCTTGGCGCCGGGCTTGAGCGTCTGGTCGCCGATGAGCCGCCGATAGCCGTCGACGATCTGGCTGACCAGGGGAGTGTGCGATTCCGGGTTGAGGGTGAGCATGTCGTCGATCAGGCTGCGCTGCACCGCATCAGGGCTTCCATGTACAGGATGCGGCTCCTGCACAGTACACCTACTGGTCAATGTGCCTGTACATGGTATCTCCGGCCCCGGGCGCCTACAGTGCACTGCAGCCCCGGAACCTGAGGACCGACTCCATGCATCGCGAACCACAGCTCAATCCCGTCACCAACGCCGCACTGATGGCGCGACGCCAGTCCGCCGTGGCGCGCGGCGTCGGCCAGGCCCACCAGATCTTCGTCGCCCGCGCCGAGAACGCCGAACTCTGGGACGTGGAGGGCCGCCGCTACATCGACTTCGCCGGCGGCATCGCCGTGCTGAACACCGGCCACTGCCACCCCGACGTCATCAGCGCCGTGAACGACCAGCTCGGCCGCTATACGCACACCTGTTTCCAGGTGCTGGCCTACGAACCCTATGTGGAGCTGGCCGAGCGGCTGAATGCGCTCGCACCCGGCAACTTCCCGAAGAAGTCGCTGTTCCTGTCCACGGGGGCGGAAGCCGTCGAGAACGCGGTGAAGATCGCCCGCGCCTTCACGGGGCGCGGCGGCGTGATCGCCTTCACCGGCGGCTACCACGGCCGCACCATGATGACGCTCGGCCTCACCGGCAAGGTGGCGCCTTACAAGGTCGGCTTCGGGCCGTTCCCGGGCGAGATCTTCCACGCAGTGTTCCCGAACGAGCTGCACGGCGTGAGCGTGGCGGATGCCCTGCAGTCGGTGGAAACCATCCTCAAGAACGACATCGAGGCCACCCGCGTGGCCGCGTTCATCGTGGAGCCGGTGCAAGGCGAAGGCGGCTTCTACGTCGCGCCGCCGGCCTTCATCGAAGGGCTCAAGAAGATCGCCGACCGCCACGGCATCCTGCTCATCGCCGACGAGGTGCAGACCGGCGCCGGGCGCTGCGGCACCTGGTTCGCGAGCGAGCAGTGGCCGGTGGCGCCAGACCTGATCGCCACCGCCAAGTCCATGGCCGGCGGGTTCCCGATTTCCGGCGTGGTGGGCCGCGCCGACGTGATGGATGCGCCCGCCCCCGGCGGCCTGGGCGGCACCTACGCCGGCAGCCCCATCGGCTGCGCCGCGGCGCTCGCCGTGCTCGACGTGTTCGAGCGCGATCGGCTGCTCGACCGCAGCAAGGCGCTGGGCGAACGGCTGCAGGCCGGCCTGCGCCGGATCGCCGAGACGCAGCCCGCCGTGGGCGACGTACGCGGGCTGGGCGCAATGGTGGCCATCGAGCTCTTCGAAGGCGGCAACCTGGCGCGCCCCGACGCCGAGCTCACGAGGCGCGTGGTGGCCGAAGCCGCGCGGCGTGGCTTGATCCTGCTGTCGTGCGGCAGCTACGGCAACGTGATCCGCGTGCTGGTGCCGCTGACCGCGTCGGACGCGCTCATCGACGAGGGCCTCGCGATCCTCGCCGACAGCTTCTCGGCGGTGGCTCGGTGATGCAGCGCGCGCCTGCTTCACCAGATCCGACGCCCGAGGGCCGGGCTGCCCGCAACCCCGCCGAACCGCTGGTGCGCTTTCGGGGCGTGCAGAAGACCTATGACGGCGCGCACCTCGTCGTGCGCGGGCTGGACCTGGACATCCGGCGCGGCGAGTTCCTCACGCTGCTGGGCCCCTCCGGCTCCGGCAAGACGACCACGCTGATGATGCTCGCCGGCTTCGAATCGCCCACCGCCGGCGACATCGAGCTCGACGGCAAGCCCATCACGCGCACGCCGCCGCACAAGCGCAACTTCGGCATGGTGTTCCAGAACTACGCGCTCTTCCCTCACCTCACGGTGGGGCAGAACGTGGCCTACCCACTGACGGTGCGCGGCGTGTCCAAGTCGGACCAGGCGCAGCGGGTGGCCCGGGCGCTGGGCATGGTGCGCCTGGACGGCATGGGCGAGCGCCTGCCAGGGCAGCTGTCGGGCGGCCAGCAGCAGCGCGTGGCACTGGCACGCGCGCTCGTCTTCGAGCCGCAGCTCGTGCTCATGGACGAGCCGCTTGGCGCGCTCGACAAGCAGCTGCGCGAGCACATGCAGATCGAGCTGAAGGAGCTGCATCGCCAGCTGGGCGTCACCTTCGTCTACGTCACGCATGACCAGGGCGAGGCGCTCACGATGAGCGACCGCGTGGCCGTGTTCAACGACGGTGAGATCCAGCAGCTGGACATCGTGGACCGCATGTACGAGGCGCCCGCCAACCGCTTCGTCGCCGGCTTCATCGGCGACAGCACGGTGCTCAAGGGCACGGTGCGCGCCGCCGACGACGAACGCTGCGGCATCGTGCTGACCGATGGCCGCGTGCTGGCCGGCGTGAACGTCAACGGGGCGCCGGTGGGGGCGAGCGTGGAGGCCTGCATCCGGCCCGAGCGCATCGTCTTGCACACCCAGGCCAACGGCCGCGGCAACGTCTTGCAGGCGAGCGTGGACAGCATCCTCTACTTCGGCGACCACCAGCGGCTCCTGTGCGCCGTGGGCGACGGGCAGGCCGCCGCCACGGTCAAGCTGCCGCTGTCGGCACCGTCGGTGCCCGCCGTCGGCGACACGGTGTGGCTGGAGTTTCCGCAAGAACTCACGCGCGTGTACCTGTGAGCCTGACTGTCCTTTCCCGATATTCTCTTCCTGACCAACCTCGCTTCCTCCCTACAACTCCCACCACAGGAACCTTCACCATGAACAAGAGCTTGTCGGCCGTTGCACTCCTTGCCTGCGGCCTTGCGCTGCCGGCACTCGCGCAGCAACAGATCACCATCGTCAACTTCGGTGGCGCAAACGCGAATGCGCAGAAGAAGGCGTTCTACGAGCCCTTCGAGAAGACGGGCACCAAGCTCGTCGCCGTCGAATACAACGGCGAGCAGGCCAAGATCAAGGCCATGGTCGAGACCAAGAAGGTGACCTGGGACGTGGTCGAGGTCGAATCGCCCGACGTGGCGCGTGGCTGTGACGAGGGCCTCTTCGAGAAGCTCGACTACAGCAAGATCGGCAGCAAGGCCGACTTCGTGCCGGCCGCGGTGAACGAATGCGGCATCGGCATCTTCGTGTGGTCCACCGTCATGGCCTACAACGGCGACAAGCTCAAGACCGCGCCCACCACCTGGGCCGATTTCTGGGACGTGAAGAAGTTTCCCGGCAAGCGCGCGATGCGCAAGGGCGCCCGCTACAACGTCGAATTCGCGCTCATGGCCGACGGCGTGAAGCCGGCCGACGTGTACAAGGTGCTCGCCACCAAGGAAGGCGCGGACCGTGCGTTCAAGAAGCTCGGTGAACTCAAGCCGAACATCCAGTGGTGGGAAGCCGGCGCCCAGCCGCCGCAGTTCCTCGTCGCGGGCGACGTGGTCATGAGCACCGCTTTCAACGGCCGCATCGATGCCGCCAACCGCGAAGGCAAGAACCTGAAGATCACCTGGACGGGCGGCATCTACGACCTCGACTACTGGGTCATCCCGAAGGGCACGCCCAACAAGGACGCAGCAATGAAGTTCATCGCCTTCGCGAGCACGCCAGACGCGCAAGCCGAGTACGCGAAGAACATCGCCTACGGCCCGACCAACAACAAGGCGCTCGCCAAGCTGGATGCGAAGACGCTGGCGAATCTGCCGACGTCGCCCGCGAATGCGAAGGATGCGCTGCAGTTCAGCATCAAGTTCTGGTCTGACCAGGGCGAGGAGTTGGAGAAGCGGTTTGCGTCGTGGGCTGCGCAGTAAATTGCCCCCCTCGAAGCGCCTGCGGCGCCTCCCCCAGGGGCGCCGCAGGCGGACCGGCGAAGCCGGATCCGCGGCGGCTGCTTGATGGTCGCGCACGCATGGGCGTGACGCGTGAAAGCCCAGGTTCACTTTGACATGGCTGCATCTCTCCTCGTCTCCCCTGCCGGCATCGCCGACCCCCGCGGCCTGCAACGCTCGCTCACGCGCGCCGAGCGGCGCCGCAAGCTGCGGGCGTTCTCGCTGACGCTGCCGCTGCTGGTGTTCCTGCTCCTGACCTTCATGGTGCCCATCGCGGCGCTGTTGAAACGCGCGGTCGAGAACCCGGAGGTGGCGAACGCCTTGCCGCGCACCGTCGTGGCGCTGGAGGGCTGGAACCGGCAGGACACGCCGCCGCCCGAGGCCTTCGCCGCCGTGGTGGCGGACCTCGGTGCGCTGCCCGACAGTGCCGACGCGGGAGCGCTCGCACGTCGCCTCAACTCGGAAGTGCCCGGCGCGCGCTCGCTGGTCATGACGACCTACAAGGCGCTGCCGCTCGAAGGCGCGGCGACGCCCGCCGATGTCAAGGCCAAGCTCATCGCGCTCGACGAGCGCTGGCTCGACACGCGCTACTGGCAGGCCATCGCCAGGAACGGCTCGCGCTGGACGGCCGGCTACCTGCTCGCCTCGGTGGACCTGAAGCGCGACGCGCAAGGCCACGTCGAACGCATGGCCGACGACCAGCGCGTGTTCGGCCGCATCCTCGGCCGCACCTTCGGCATCAGCGCCGTGATCACGCTGTGGTGCCTGCTGCTCGGCTACCCGCTCGCCTACTGGCTCAGCACGCTGAGCGCGCGCCGCGCGAACGTGCTGATGATCCTCGTGCTCGTGCCCTTCTGGACGTCCATCCTCGTGCGCGTCGCCGCGTGGATCGTGCTGCTGCAGTCGAGCGGTCTCGTGAACCGGGCGCTCATCGGCCTCGGCCTCATCAACGAGCCGCTGACCCTCCTCTTCAACCGCACCGGCGTGATCATCGCGATGGTGCACATCCTGCTGCCCTTCATGATCCTTCCGCTGTACAGCGTGATGAAGAGCGTGCCGCCCACCTACGTGCGCGCGGCGGTGTCATTGGGCAGCCCGCCGTTGGCTGCGTTCTTCCGCGTCTACGTGCCGCAGACCTACCCCGGCATCGGCGCGGGCGCGCTGCTGGTGTTCATCCTGAGCATCGGCTATTACGTGACCCCCGCGCTGCTGGGCGGGGCGGACGACCAGATGCTCAGCTACTACATCGCGCAGTACACCAACGTGAACGTCAACTGGGGCATGGCGAGTGCGCTGGGTGCGCTGCTGCTCGCCGCGACGCTCGTGCTCTACGCGGTGTACCGCCGCGTGGTGAAGTCTGAACTGAGCCTGGGGTGATCGCATGGCCATCGTGACCTTTCCCGCCTACGCCACGCCCCTGGACAAGCTCGGCTGGTGGGCATTGCGCGCCGCCTGCGTCGCGGTACTCGTCTTCCTGCTGCTGCCCATCCTCGTGATCATTCCGCTGTCCTTCAGCGACTCGTCCTTCCTCGTCTACCCGATCCCCGGCTGGTCGCTCAAGTGGTACGAGAACCTCTTCACCTCGCCCGAATGGACACGCGCGGCGAAGAACAGCTTCATCGTCGCGCCCGCGGCCACGGTCATCGCGACGGTGCTGGGCACGCTCGCCGCGGTGGGGCTCGCGCGCGCGAACTTCGCGTTCAAGGGCGCGCTGATGAGCGTCCTCATCGCGCCGATGGTGGTGCCCATCGTCGTGGTGGGCGTCAGCACCTATCTCTTCTTCGCGCCGCTCGGCCTGGCCGACAGCTACGTGGGGCTCATCATCGTGCACGCCGCGCTCGGCGCACCCTTCGTGCTCACCACCGTGCTCGCCACGCTGCAGGGCTTCAACCACAACCTCGTGCGCGCGAGCCTGAGCCTCGGGGCCGGGCCGCTCGCGACCTTCTTCCGCATAACGCTGCCGGTGATCGCGCCGGGCGTCATCTCGGGGGCGCTGTTCGCCTTCGCGACCTCCTTCGACGAGGTGGTAGTGACGCTCTTCCTCGCGGGGCCCGAGCAGGTGACGTTGCCGCGCCAGATGTTCTCCGGCATCCGCGAGAACATCACGCCCACCATCGCCGCGGTGGCCACGCTGCTGATCGTCTTCACGACGAGCCTGCTGCTGGCACTGGAATGGCTGCGGGGGCGGCGCCGCTGAAGCACGCATTGCGCCCAAGACCCTTGCCCTGCCGCAGCGTCTTGTCGCGCGATAGAGTCACCGCGAATCGACCTTGACCTCATCGGGGCACGGCCCCGCCCACCCAACCAGGACACGCCCATGGACACGAAGACGTCGCCGCTCGCCTCGCTGAAGGACCCGAGCCTCTTGAAGACCCAGTCGCTGATCGGCGGTGAATGGACCGGCGGCGCGCAGACCTTTGCCGTCAACGACCCCGCGACGGGCCTGAAGCTTGCCGACGTCGCCAACCTGGGCGCCGCCGAGACCCGCGCGGCCCTGGCGAGCGCGAGCAAGTCCTGGAACGCCTGGCGCAGCAAGACCGCGAAGGAACGCGGCGCCATCCTGATGAAGTGGTTCCAGCTGCTGCATGCGAATGCCGACGACCTCGCGCGCATCATGACCGCCGAGCAGGGCAAGCCGCTGGCCGAAGCGAAGGGCGAAGTCACCTACGGTGCGAGCTTCATCGAGTGGTTCGCGGAAGAAGCCCGCCGGGTCTACGGCGAGACCATTCCCACCACCGACAACAACAAGCGCTACCTCGTCATCAAGCAGCCCATGGGCGTGTGCGCGGCCATCACGCCGTGGAACTTCCCGATCGCGATGATCACGCGCAAGGTGGCACCGGCGCTGGCCGCGGGCTGCCCGGTGGTGATCAAGCCCGCCGAGCAGACGCCGCTGTCGGCGCTGGCCGTGGCCGAGCTCGCGCAGCGCGCGGGCATGCCGGCGGGCGTGCTGAACGTCATCACGGCGGACAGCGAGAAGTCCATCGAGGTGGGCAAGGTCCTGTGCGAGAGCGACATCGTGAAGCACCTGTCCTTCACCGGGTCCACCGAGGTGGGCCGCATCCTCATGCGGCAATGCGCGCAGACCATCAAGAAGCTGTCGCTGGAGCTCGGCGGCAACGCGCCCTTCATCGTGTTCGACGATGCCGATCTGGACAGCGCGGTCGACGGCGCGATGGTCAGCAAGTACCGCAACGCCGGCCAGACCTGCGTGTGCGCCAACCGGCTCTACGTGCAGGACGGCGTGTACGACGCGTTCGTCGAGAAGCTGGCGGCGAAGGCGAAGACCATCAAGGTCGGCAACGGCTTCGAGGCGGGCGTGACGCAAGGCCCGCTGATCGACGACAACGCACTCGCCAAGGTCGAGCAGCACGTGGCGGATGCAACGGCCAAGGGGGCACGTGTGGTCACGGGCGGCCACAAGAGCGGCGCTCGCTTCTACGAGCCCACGGTGCTGGCCGATGCGACCAGCGAGATGCTGTGCGCCCGCGAGGAAACCTTCGGCCCGGTCGCACCGGTCTTCCGCTTCAAGACCGAGGACGAGGCGATCGCGATGGCCAACAACACCGAGTTCGGCCTCGCCAGCTACTTCTACAGCCGCGACGTCGGCCGCATATTCCGCGTGGGCGAAGCGCTGGAGTACGGCATGGTGGGCATCAACACCGGGCTCATCTCCACCTCGGAAGTGCCCTTCGGCGGCGTGAAGCAATCGGGCCTCGGGCGCGAGGGCTCGCACCACGGGATCGATGACTACGTGGAGATCAAGTATCTCTGCCTGGGGGATATTCAGAAGTAGCGGAGGTTTGCGCCCCTTCCTCCGGAAGCGGCGTGTCTTGCTCCCTCTCCCCCTGGGAGAGGGCTGGGGTGAGGGCGACGGCCGTTGCACGCCAAGGCCGGATCGCGCTTCGCGCGCCCTCACCCTGACCCTCTCCCAGAGGGAGAGGGAACAAAGCGTCAATCGTTCGCCGCGCCCGTCGCCCGCTGCGTGCCACCCACTGCCTGCGTCGATGCAGCCAGCCCCGACGCCCGCCGCAGCAGCGTCAGCGCATCCTTGCCGTCTGCCGGGTAGTGCGCCACGCCGCAGGCGACGGCAATCGTCGCCTCGCCGCCGGACATCGCGAAGGCCGGCTGCAAGGCGGTGGCGAGCTTGGCCGCCACCGTGTCTGCATCCGCCGGGTCCTGGAACTTGGGCAGCAGTACCGCGAATGAATCGGTGCCGAGCGACGCCACCACGTCGCTCGCCCGCACGCCCACGCGCAGGCGCACGGCGATCTTGCGTCGAAGCACATTGGATGACTCCGCACCGAAGCGCGCCTCGGCGCTCGCCAGGCCCTCGACCCGCAAGGCCAGCAGCGCCATCGGCGCGGGCTCGCGCTCACGCAGGGCGATGAGCTGGTTCACGTGTTCGACGAGCTGGCTCTGGTTGGGCAGGCCGGTCATCAGGTCGGTGGCGTAGGCCTTGCGTGTCATGCGCTCCTGGTCCTTGCGCTCGATGGCCAGGCGCAGCGCGCGCGGCAGGGCATCGACGGCATCGATGGACAGGGGCAGCACGTCCTGCACGCCGCGCCGCACGAGCAGCGTGGCGAGCTCCGCGCCGGGTTCGTCGGTGGTGAGCACGATGAGCGCCGGTTCGGCCGTGGCTTGCGAGAGCGCGGGCCATTGCAGCAGGCGCCGTGCGTCGACCGTCTTCACGCCGATCACGATCGCATCGAAATGGTCGATCGCCAGGCGGGCGGTGGCAGCGTCGAGGTCGGCGCTGATGTGAAGATCGAAGGGCCCGAACGCCGACGCGGGCGCCAAGGCCGGCAGGGTGGTGCCTTCTCCGGTGACCAGCAGGACGCGCAGCGCGGCGTTGCTCATGGGGACCCCAACATGCAAAGGGCCGCCCCGGCGGCCCCTCGCTTCAACGTACGCATCGATGGAGAGGCATCGACGAACGGCGAACGATTGTGAATCTTGGAGCGGGTGAAGGGAATCGAACCCTCGTATGAAGCTTGGGAAGCTGCCGTTCTACCATTGAACTACACCCGCGTGGGCGGTAGTTTACAGCCCCCCAGTCGCTGCGCTCCTGCCCCCGAGGGGCGCCGCCTGGCGGACCGGCGGAGCCGGATCCGCGGGCGTGGCTTGATGGAGCGGCGTTTTCGGGCCCCCCAGTCGCTGCGCTCCTGCCCCCAAGGGGCGCCGCCTGGCGGACCGGCGGAGCCGGATCCGCGGGCGTGGCTTGATGGAGCGGGCTGCGCCGCTCTTGGGGAGTGCACAATTCGCAGCCTTCATGAGTACACAAGACGACGATTCCAACGATCGGGCTGGGTTTCCAGTGCGCCGCAGCATCCGTAGCTTTGTGGTGCGCGCGGGGCGCATGGGCACCGGGCAGATGCGGGCACTCGATGAACTGGGGCCGCGTTTCGTGCTGCCCTACTCTGCGCAGGCGGCTGATTGGCCGGCGGTGTTCGGTCGCGATGCGCCGCGGGTGCTGGAGATCGGGTTCGGCATGGGCCAGGCCACCGCCGCCATCGCGCAGGCCATGCCGGGCACTGACTTCATCGGCGTGGAGGTGCACACGCCCGGGGTGGGCGCGCTGCTCAAGCTGATCGGCGAGCAGGGCATCGGCAACATCCGCATCGTGCAGCACGACGCGGTGGAGGTGCTGGCGCACATGATCGAGCCGGGTTCTCTGGCCGGTGTGCATGTGTTCTTCCCCGATCCGTGGCACAAGAAGAAGCACAACAAGCGCCGGCTGATCCAGCCGGCCTTCGTCGCGCAGCTGTGCTCGCGGATCGCGCCGGGCGGCTACTTGCATTGCGCAACCGACTGGCAGCCGTATGCGGAGCAGATGCTGGAGGTGCTGTCGGCTGAGCCGCTGCTCGTGAACACCGCCGAAGGCTACGCGCCCAAGCCCGACTACCGGCCGCTGACCAAGTTCGAGAACCGCGGCCTGCAGCTCGGGCACGGGGTGTGGGACCTGGTGTTCAAGCGGCGCTGAAGCGGGCCAGCAATCGCCCGCTGGTGTCCCGCGCTGGCCGCTCTCTCAACACAGAGCACACAGAGACCACAGAGGAAATTCATCTTTCTCTGTGGTCTCTGTGTGCTCTGTGGTTGAAATGTCTTCTTCCCGTCGAAACCGCCGTCTATTCAGCCCAGGTCACCGCCCCCGTCCACCACGTGGCCAGCACGATCAGCCCGAACACGATGCGGTACCACGCGAAGGGCACGAAGTTGTGCGTCGCCACATAGCGCAGCAGCCAGCGCACGCAGATCCACGCGCTGATGAACGAGAACACGAGCCCCACGAGGAACATCGGCGCGTCGTCCATGGACAGCGCATGGCGCTCCTTGTAGAGGCTGTAGATGCCCGCGCCGAGCAGGATGGGGATGGCGAGAAAGAAGCTGAAGTCGGTGGCGGCCTTGCGGCTCAGGCCGAACAGCATGCCGCCGATGATGGTGGCGCCCGAACGGCTGGTGCCCGGCACGAGGGCGAGGCACTGCACGATCCCCACCTTCAATGCATCCAGCGGCGTGAGGTCGTCCACCGTCTCGACACGCACCGCGCGCGCCGTGCGGCGCTCCGCCCACAGGATGACGAAGGCGCCGAGGATGAAGGTGGTGGCCACCACTTGCGGCGTGAAGAGGTGTGCCTTGATCGCCTTGCTGAACAGCACGCCGGCCACGGCAGCGGGCAGGAAGCCGATCAGCACGTTGAGCGCGAACTTCTGCGCGCGCCGGTCGGAGCCCAGCCCCGCCACGGTCTCGCGCACGCGCTGCCAGTACACGAGCACCACGGCGAAGATCGCGCCCGACTGGATCGCGATGTCGAACACCTTGGCGGCTTCGCCGGTGAACCTGAGCAGCGAGCCCGCGAGGATGAGGTGCCCCGTGGAGGAGATCGGCAGGAACTCCGTGAGGCCCTCCACGATGCCCATGATCGCGGCCTTGACCAGCAGCAGGATGTCCAAAACGAAGCCCTCGCATGAAAAAGTCGCGGGATGATACCGGGTCAACCCTGACCCTTCGCTGAGACTTCCTGCCCGGCCGAAACGCCGTTCGCATGCCCCGCGGATGCCGCTCGTCGGCACGGTCGAGCCAAGTCGAGCACCACGTCACGACCTCGTGCGCTGTTCGCTCAAGAAAACTTCGCACCCTGCCGATTCACCGCATGCCCGCCCCGGCCGCACTTCCTTGTGCGCCACGCGGGAGGCTGCAGGTCCCCTTGGTCGATGAAGCATTTTCAGGAGGTCCGTTCATGGATCGACTCCCCCAACGCGCCGCCGCGACGGCCGCGCTCGTCTCCCTCACCCTCAGTCTTGCCGCATGCGGCGGCGGCAGTGCCAGCGGCACGGTGACCCCGGCGGAAACGCCGCCCGGCCCGTCCGTGCAAGCCGTGGACGGCGTCACGACGCCCAACAGCGTGTCGGTCGTCACGGCCAAGAACGCGAACTGACGGCACAGCGCCCAGGAGACAACACCATGACGCATTCCCCCTTCGCCCGCCACGGCCTCGCACTGGCCATCGCCGGGCTCGCCTCGCTGCCGGCCTTCGCCCTCGCTTCGCCCGCCGCAAGCTCGCCCTACCAGACCGACCCGCAAAGCAC
>Ga0068867_100000181_pt1 | contig 41560 bp, 31 predicted proteins | sample KBSMisM32_FD_65649 | JGI IMG/M metagenome (GOLD analysis project Ga0068867, IMG submission 65649) | Miscanthus rhizosphere microbial communities from Kellogg Biological Station, Michigan, USA - KBS Miscanthus M3-2 | ecosystem: Host-associated > Plants > Roots > Rhizosphere > Soil ...
CCCGTCGAATTCCGTTTTGAGGTGGGCTTTTTCAACGCCCGCGAGCCTACATTTATTCCCCCCAAGAATTATTCCCCTTGAGAATAAAATGAGGCCACTCACTTTCGTCATTCTCGGCAGGTCGGAGCATTTTTTACCGATCCGGCAAGACTCCCTCTCTCCTCATGACTACGATCCAAAAAGTTCTAAATCACGTTCTCATTGCTGCTGCGCTCACAGGCGTCGCGGCTTCCGCAGCCGAGCCGTTCATCCGGGCTGGTGCGAGCTACACCTACGCCAAGTTCGATCCGCTGACCCGCCAGACCGGCTGGGAAGCGGGCCCTGTAATTTCCACCGGTTACACCTTCGGTTCGACCAACCAGCAGGAAATCAGCCTCGAAAGCGGCTGGGCGAAGTGGACTGGCACCAGTGCTGTTGGCGGCAGCAAGTTCGAATCCACGCAGATCCCGGTGCTGCTCGACTACCGCTATTCCTTCGCCCTCTCGAAGGATTACCGCCTGTTCGTCGGCCCCTCCGCTGGCTTCATCCACCAAAAATATGAGAAGACCAACACGGCATTCCCGGCGCTGCTCGGTGGCACGGACAACAGCTGGGAGCCCGCCTACGGCGGCACGGTTGGCCTGATCGCCAAGCTCGGCAAAAACTGGGATGCCCAGTTGGCCTACGAGCTCCTTCTCGTGAGCGGTGATGACATCCGCACGGGCACGTCGGGCAGCCTGACCTCGAACCCCGATTACACCCGGAGCAGTTTCCAGCTCACCTTCGGCTGCGCATTTTAAACTTAAAAATAGAAGGCTTGGGATCTTTGGCCGCATCCATCAGGGGTGCGGCCCTTTTGCGATGGATTTCATTTCCTGACACTGCACAGTTGAAGCATGAATGACGCTTGGACACCTCTCGAAGATTTCATCACCTCTGAGATGGAGAGGCCTTATAAGCTCATGCGCATGCGAATGATGGCATTTGCAGCACAAGGGATTGAGCCGCTGGTAAAATTCTTGTTTGAGGAAGAGGCCGAATGCCGCTCAAGGATAGACGCTTACTGCGTCGCACGATCACAGGGAAAACCCCATTGCGATCCGGCCGACCCGGTTGATGAATACTGGTTCCGACAAAGGCTTTTGTGCGTAGGCGACACCGTTGGAATTGTGTATGGGTCTCCTCTCCGCAAAAAACGACTCCTGCCTTCGCCGCCTCGGACGTGGACACAGGCAGAAGTACTAGAATGGTCGCTAGTGTCGCTTTGGCATCGTAGATTCGATCATTGGATAAAACTTACTGCTGTCACACAAGTCACGGGACTTCCGTTTTATGGACTGCAAGATGCGGAGTAAGGGATAATCGACTTACGCGATCGTGAGTCGCTTGATACCCCTTCTTCGGGCTTGATCGAAATACAACAAAGATAGCTCTGGAGCAGAACTATTTACATATGCGGCTACTGCCGCTCCCATCGCAAGGACGTTCCTCGCTGAATTGTTGTTGAGCGCGCCGGCAGTGACGACCTTCCGCTTCTTCCCGGCGCGCACACACTCAAATACGGCATCAACAGCAATAGCGTTCTTATCGTTCTTCGCGAAGTCCTTTTCGTTCTCAGAGTGGACGACAGCGACGCTAATGACCTGCCAGCCTGATTTCCGCAAAGCATCTCCCACCGCTTGCCACGCAAGCACCTTTGAGTCGTGAAATGTTAGGAGCATCCGCCCCCTAGGCTTTAAAGTTCGTTTCGTCTCAATGAAGATACCATGCAAACGCGCGACATATTCGTCGTTGGTACAACCGAGATGCCGGTTCGGCACCGCTTCCTCAGCCTCCACCTGATTATCCCACTTCAAACCCAAAGACTTGGCGAACACGCGGAATACCCGTGATAACTCAGCATACTGCACGCTGTCGTGATACGGAGGATCTGTAATCACCAAGTCCACAGACTTGTCTTTAATTGGCTGCTTCACACTTGAACCACAAGTCACGGTGGCTTTGTCAGACCCGCTGAACCAACGTGCAGCTTTCACCGCGCTACGCAGTCGGCGGCTCAGCGTGCCTCGCCCCATTGTGGCCGTCGGGTTCGTCTCTGCTGTAAGAAATGCTCGGGAATAGTGGTGGTTTGAGGTGACCTCATACACTTTCCGATATTTAGGGTCCCATCGACAGGCGTAGCCAGCCATCTCCGCAAAACCTGCCACCGCCAAAAGCAATCGCTGGCGCACCGAGACCGGAACGCCCGTCACGTTCAATCCGGAAAGTGCCTCGTCGAGCAGAGCCAACTGCCTCTCAGGGAAAAGCTCTGACCACACCGTAAATCCGCTGCGATGAAGTGCGGCGGTCTCACCACGACTAGGAATTTTTCGTTCCAACTTCCGTGCGATTTGGATTCCACGCCGCAATCTACCAATCCCTTCATCAGGCGCCCTTAGCTTGAGCATCCGTTGGCTCGCCGTCGCCGTGAGTACGTGCCGCCATGTTGCCTGCTGAAGAACCTTCGGGGCGAGTGGGATCTTTTCGGCGCAATGGGCACAGGTTATTATTAGGTTTTGGATCAACTTCGCGTCGGACTTGCTGCGAAAGGAATACCCACATGATTGGCAATGCTTCGCGGCCTCGGGCCAGCGGCCTTGCCGTACTGCGCCGCACGCCGGACATCCGAACCATCCAGTGCTCGGCTTTGCTACAATACGAGAATCCAGTGCGACCAATCGTGTCGGGAATAGATAGTTCGAGCCACTGCACTTTTCGCACGCACACTGACGCACGTGAAGTCGGTGGATGATTTCCTCATCTTCGGCAGCCGGATACAACTTCCGTCCCTCGCGCTCCAATCTCTCGATCAATGCTTCAGCCGCACGTTCTAGCGCATCGGAATCGACGGGCTGTAACGTAGTCCGTAGTCCGAATGCGGCCCATGGGTTCACATCTTGCGCGTACACCACCAGCCCGCGTTGTGCCGCTTCCACTGCCACAGTCCCACCGCCAGCCATGGGATCGGACACGACCAAATTCTTACCGAGAACGCGTTGAGCTTCATCGAGCAATGCACCGATTAACGCATGCGAACGCCGTGCCCACCACCGATATGTTGAGATCGTCGGCGAATACCGTTCCCGATTACGCTGCTCTCGCTGTACCTTCCGGGAGAGCGCGTTCCACTTAAACTTAGGATGAAGAATCAGTCGCATTTCACATCCTCCAGAAGCCGGTGACCGTTGGTCCGAACGGCACCAAGGCTGGTCCCTGCTGAGCGACAGCGCCACCGAATAATACGGCCCGGGACAATTCGCGGTTGAACTCGGTGCAATTGAATTCGCGGTGGAGACAGCCGACACATGCACCGCCTTCCTCCGAACAGAAAGGATCCATTACGCAATCCCCCCCCTCGTGATGCGCACTTTGCAGCCATCGGTCGAGGCCCTGTTCGAATAATGTCAATAATCCACCGACGCGGGTATCTGTGTAGCGGCTGGCGTAGAGCACACACGCTAATCCCTCGGGGATTAGATATTCTCCAATACTCTGCGCGCCATAGCCGCTCGCCTCGATATGACGCAACAGCACGTGGCACATCGAGTGAATCAGCGTCCGCACTGCGCTTGCCGCTGGTTGAGTAAACGTTGGGTCGGTCTTGCGTACACCGAGGCCCGGCACTTCGCGATATAGCTGTGCCCAGGCCTCTGCCTCCGAGCCCGCCAGTCCGGCTGGCATGAGCCGGTTTTCCTGAAGCCAGCGAAGGACCCGCTGTGGATCAAGTTGAAGATAAATAGCCTCCGTATCGGCGACTACCGAATAGAGCGGCGTGCGCTGATTGGATTGAGGAAATGGGTTGAGAATTGTCTGATTGGGATCGGCTTTGATTCGAGTGAATCCCACAGCAGCAAGGCCAATCGGGAAACCATCGAGAGCCCTTATGTTTACGATACCCAAACGCTCTCGCGCCCAAGTCTGGGTATTGCGCAATCGGCGCGCGTGACCCTGATCACCTCGGTCTTCGGCACGTTGCGCGGCAGACGCAACGGTCAGGGTCGAGACGCTGTCTAGGATGGCGACTTGTTCCAATAAGCGCCGCCCGATACGTAGATTCAGCGCTGTGGATCCCGGAATGAGCTGGAGTACTCGATTGACGACGGCGTTCCCCGTATTCCTCGCCGCCTGTCGGCGTTCATAGGCTTTAACCTCGGGATTGTTCGGAGCAAACTGCGCAAGTGCACGGATGGCCGCCGCGAGCGCATCATCGTCATTGCTCGCCTCGCCCGCAGTCATGGCGGCCCGCACCGGCCCATCGAGCAGGCCCCATATCCGAGCAAGAATCCACGGACGCGCCGCAGGGGCGGCGAGCTGAGCCATTTCTTCCGGAGGAAAATTGATGAATGGAACAACCTGTGGTTTAAAAACTGCCGGATCGGTAATCGGAAGAAAACGCAACATCTGCTCGGACCGCTCCTGCGTGCCCAATCGGCTGTAGTCGCATGAGCAGGGCGTCTGACGCAGTCGAGCCACTTCCGCCCCGCCGCACTGACGGCACCGCCAGCGTGCGGTAGTCACCCGTCCAGTGTCGTCAAAGTAAACGCTACCATTCCCATGAATCGCACAACCATCGCGCTGCACGAAAATTTCTTCGAGACGTCCGCATTGATGTGCCTGCACAAACGGCATCTGTTCTAAGTTTGCTCCGCATCCCGGTGCCGGGCACCGACCGGGGGTCGCACGGCTACGTTGCAAGTCAAGTAGCCGGTGCACGCGTCCGCAACGCTGGCAGCGCAACGTCGTGGGAAACGGCTCAAATTTAACACCAGTCGGTTCGCCAACAATGTAGTGACGCGCAAGGTCCTGATCATTACGGAGCGGAGGGAACGCGACCTTCTGCCAATCGTTAGGCCACTGGCTCAGCATGTCGCTGACTACTTCCGCGAGTGCCGCACGGTTGATTCCGCTCAGCGCGGTGAGTTCGATTCCTGTCACGCGACAATGGCCGTATTCGTCATGTGCGAAGACTGCACCAGGCAGGTAGCTGTAGAGAATCTGGACTTTGCCTCGAGCGAAATTCATGGGGTGTGCGGTTGCTCAAACCACCGGAGATCGTTGTACCCCATCGAGCCATCATCCGGTCGGAACGGAACAGGAACATCGACATCACGCAGGCTGCTCATCGGCTTTGGATTGAAGAGCTCGTTCAACTCTTGATGGTTTGGAGTGCGCACTTCCCACAGGAAACGCTCCCAATCATGCTCCAAGGTTTCGGACATTTGCGCCTCCAAAGAAGGATCGTAACGTGTGTCTCCCAATGCGTAGCTCGCTCGTAACGCCGTATGCAATGCATCGCGGGTCAATTCACCAACTCCGGCTGACATACCGCGAGCAACCCACCGGAGATGCTCAGGTTTCCGGCCCTTCAACGTATTCAGATGCCGGCCGTATAAGGATCCCAACAACACACCGGGAAAACTGCGACTCACCGCCGCTCGAGCGAAACGGTTCACAGGCACCGGCAGCACCATGCGATCAAGATGGCGGTGGAACTCCGGGAACCGATCATAGATCGAACCGGCCCGTAAGGAATAGCGAGGCAAGATGGTCAGCACCAATCCGACGTGCTGACGGCCCGAGCGGCTCGCAACCTGAATGTAGTTCGCAACCTGTTCGGGGATGCGTTCAAGAAACATCAGGTTGAAGTATTCGACGTCGACACCATGGCTAATCACGTCTGTTGCAACGGTCGCATCCAGATGGCTTGGAGCGGACCATGGCGTAGGTGACTCGGCACGTTTCACAGTGGTCGAAATCTCCTTTAGTGTGGAATGCGCCGAAAGATATTCGACGTTGAGGTCGCGTATGCCACCTGGTCGAAGACTACTGCCATTTCGAGCGCTGTCCTGTTCAAGCCGTTGCCGGACGCGTACTCCGCTGTCACGCTTGCCGACATAAGTGAGAGTGCGCGAATAGTAAGACATCAATTCGCTAATATCCTCCTCCCTTGTTGCGATCAGCCCGATCCGTCGACCGCCGGTCACCAGATCGCGTTGCAGCTCGTTAATTGCTTCGTGCAGGATTTCCGCGCAACGGGCGGCCGCGTCGGCAGGTCGAAGGAAGGGAGGACGAAACGCCGTGAAGACGCGGGCCGTTTTGGAAGGTGCGTTGGCTGACGTCGACTGCCGGTCCAATGTCGAATAGAACGTGTGCTCAAGAGAGTATCCTCGATTAGGAAACCGTCGGACCTCACGCACTCCATAGATTTGCCGCGCTTGATGCACATAGCCCGCGATCGTCGCCGTAGCGGCGATTACCTTGGCAGGGTAACCAGATGCCGCTGCCTCGTTCGCGCGCACCATGGTCTCGTAGTGCCCAGCAAAAGCGCCTAATTCTTCTTGCAAGAGGTGAAGCTCGTCTTGGATGTGCAGGGCCGGCGATGGATCGCGTGTGACGACTGGAATACGACGCGGCTTCGGTGTGACATTGACATTCGAGTTTGTGCCGCAGCCGTAAACACACCACTCGCCATTGCCATAGCCATGCTGCGGATTCGGGCACTTCCACTGGGGCCCGAGCCAAAGGCTCGCGACTTTAGGCTGGTACGCAATAGCCGCAATTTTGTCCACTGTGCCCACTAGCAGTGTAGGCTGGAAACGATAAATTTCGTCGTCGCTTACATAAACAGGCAGTTCGATCCGGCAGTGTCCACAAACGTGGCGCACTCGCTGGTTCGCACGATCCAATTGGATCGTGACCTCACCCTCATGGCCGCACGCAGGGCAATCAGGCACGAGAAGCAGCCGCTCGCGCTGGCGTTCATCCGCCTCTAGCCGGTCAAACGTCCATTGACCGAAGAACTGATTAGGCGTGTTGCTTGAGCCCACGAAGTAACCCAATGAGAAAGGATCGCCCAACGGACCGTTCGCACGCTCGAGTTCACGTTTTTGCAGCTCGATCAGCCACACCATTTTCATTGCACGCTGAAGTTGCTGCACGCTCAGCATGCGCAAGGGAAACCGTAACCATGCGGTCACGCCAAACTGCTTGCCGCGAAGGCGGTCATAGAGCGCCGCACAGCCGATCAAACCAAGATAGGCCTCAGTTTTGCCGCCTCCGGTGGGAAACCAAAGCACATCTGCGCGATCAAGAACATCCGACCAATCGTGTGTGACCCCGACTGGCCATTCGGCTGTCGTCGTGCCTTCCCGTATAATCAACGCAGGAAGCTGGGAGACTATGTAGACAATTTGAAAGAGTCGCCAAGATGGATGTCGGCCATCTGCGAACGCGCGATTCATGGCGCGAAACGCGGTGAGTAATCTGCCGTCCGCGCTCAATGCCGCGAGTCCCGCGCGAAAGCCGTCAATTTCCGCTTCAAAAGCCTGCAGATCCGAGCTGCATGCGGTCAGCGACTCGGGCGGGAGGTCGAGCGCATTATCGCGGATCACGCGCTCCGACCAATCTCGAGCATAGTCCTCCATCGCGGTATGGATACTCTCTAGGACCGGCAAGGGAGCATCGGCGAGTTCTCGGTAACGGGCGACCACGCGTTCCTGTGTCCGCATCCGCGGCTGCTCATAACGAGCCAATGCAGCAGTGCGGACCGAGCGGCGATCAGGGGATACATCAGCACCGGCGTTTCGCCCGAGCGCGTATACGTTGCGGTCATATTGGTAATCGTCTGGCACGGGCAGTAGTTCGATCGGTGCAAGTGCACCCCTTACGACCGTGAGCCTAACCTCAACATCATAGAGGCTGCTGAATTGGTCGTTCGAAGGCCGAACGAGATCTCTCCGCGAGTTATTGCAGAGATGTACCTCAATCCGCAGCCCGCTTTCGCTGGGCTGCGCGCGAATGCGAAGACCCACCCGAAGATCGGGCACCTCGGCTGGCCCCCGCCAAGTCTGCAAGAAACGCTGGAAGGTTTCGTCGTTCTGGAGCGCAGCCACCGGCACTACACGATTGCCTTCAAACCGCCGGAGTGTGGTGGGATCAGCCCGCAGCTGAGCGGCGAGCTGATTAAATACGGTCTGGAGTGCACCGCTGTCGTCAACACTAGCGGCGATACCCGGTGTTAGTGAAATCGTCACTTCCGGAAGTTCCACTATATGCCGCCGAAACTTTTCGACCAGTGAGACGTGCGGACGCTCGCCCGGAGCAATCACTTCGGTGGAACGGTTTCCGAGTTCAAGCCGCTGCGCTGCATAATCTGGAAAATGCCGTGAATAAACGATGCACCGGCCAGTGATACGTAGAGAGATTTCACCCGCATCCGGGGATATCGCGACTGCGAGTCCGAGGGCGGAGGGTGGACGCCGGGCCGCGTCCTCACGCACTGCGAACGGTTCGACCGGTGGGGGCAACTCGGGATCGGCCTCATTTGGTGCCGCCTGCACGGCAGCAGGCCGGAGGGGCCGCACGGGGTCCGGTCGGTCAGCGCGCGCCTCGTCTACTAGAATTTCGTCTGGTTGTTCTTCGAGTTCGGGCTCGTGCGTCCACGGTGAAAGCACGCCCAGCTGGCAGTGATCGCTTGGCTGCGTGCGTAGAATTTCGGTTTCATGCCGACCTGCCAGACGGTCCTCCAATCTCTGAACGAGGTAGTCGAGCAGGCGTTTTTCGTCTTGGTAACAAATCGGCATCGCGAGTGTTCTTAGGTAGCAGCCAACACCTTGGCAACCTCGCGCAATTCGAGCGCATGCATCACTTCTTCAACATCGGAGTTCAACGCCTCTGCTGTAAGCAATGCTTGTTCGAAGTGATGCCCGCGCGAGAGGCTTTTCAGCGCGCTCCGTAGCTGACGCCCGAGCTTGCGGCGATTGACCCGCTCCTCGTGGATGCTCTTGAACGTGGCGTGCATGTCCGCTTCGTCGCGATACACACCCGAGAGAGCGGCGACATGCCTGAAATCAGATTCTTCGCGCGGGGCCAAGCACTCGCCTTCGTCATCGCGCTCTGTGCCGAACCAAGCGGAAACTGCCTGCTGACTTACGGATATTTTGCCGTCCAGCTTGTTGAAAATCAGACCGGGTAGACCGGAGAAGTGATGGTAGACTCGACTCTTGGCGACCTTCCATCGCTCTAGGTGCACCGTATTGAGCGTGGGCCGTCGACGATTACCAACCTCGCACATGCGCTCGAAAAGTGAGTCACACTCATCATCGAGCAACATGACGAGGAATTCGCCTGCGGCGACTTGACTGACCGGCACGCGCACCAGTTTTTCGGTTTCAGGTCTGTAAATGTCGACTTGGCTGCGTGCGGAAAACGCGATCTTCCCTCCATCAAGAAGCTCGACAAGCACGGTCCCTCGCGGTGCGGGAGCGGCAACCGATACAACACGAGTAGGTGCCTCAGCAGGCATGTCGTCCATTGCGGTCCAGCCAGTATCCAGTGCTGCATCCGAAAGCTCCATCGCTTTGGTTAGTGGCGGAGTCGTCTTTGATGTGTAGATGGTGATGGGGGCAGGTAACCAAGCCGGCTCAGCCTGCGAGCCGGTAGTGAGCCTGAGCTGAACCGCCACCTGTGATCGATGGCCGTTCGCCATTAACTGCCAGCGGCTATACGCCCGCTCGAGTCGCTGTCGATCGCGCACGCTCTCGGTGGGATAGGCGATAACATGCATTTCATGGCTGTTGAAGAGATCAAGATAGCGGTAGCGACTTGAACGCGCAGAGGTCAGCAGAGTAATGCGGAGATTGCCTTCTGCGACATTCTTAGCGTCCTCACGTTGAGGGATGACCGCGATAGTACCTTGGTCGATTGCTTCGGCTAGATCTTGGTCAAGTTCGGCCAAGCGTGAGGCCAAGAGAGGTGCTTCACTCTCCGTTGGAGTCACGATGCGAATCGGCACATCGCGTCGCTCGGTAAATTCATCAAGCGCATCGATCAGCGTATAAAATTTTGGAGGGACGCCAGTATTCGCGAGCAGCTGGTAAGCGGAATCGAGCGTAGAGACCAGATTGGCCCAGTGCATTGCAATGAAATGCCTCAGCTCGCCGTTTGCAGCCGGCACAGCACGCTTGAGCGCATCGATACGGTCCTTAAGCCGGAGGCCAAGCTTGGAATTGCGCCACGCTCGCTCTGCCTGTTCCAACGGCACGGTCAACGCGCGTGCCTTAGAGAGAGCGGCCCAAGCCTCCATAATCTCTGGTGGAATTGGCGAACCGCCCAGACGGGTTGCTTCAGACAGTAGGCGCTCGGCCTCTCCAAACTTGTCATCGAGTTCGGTGGCGGCGGTTAGCCAGTAATTGCGCGGGCCCCAAGATGGAACCGGAAAGACATTGGGTTTGAGGAGGCGATACACTCGATCCATTGCAGCAGTGTCCCAAAGCCAGATCATCCTTCCAGCACGGCCGTCCAGCACGGCGTCGTGCAGTGGAGCAACGATGATGCGAAGAGGAATTTGATGGAGGTCCGGATGCGCGAGTAGCGCCGGGAGATGCTGCAAGGTGCGCGGGTGGCTGGCGTCGATCACCATCGCACGTAGTCCGCGAAGTGTAGGCCCTCCGTGCAACGCCCGCCCCGGATTGGCGACGAGCAAATTTTTCCAGTGGCGAGCGGGGGTAGCCGGAAGTGAGAGGATGTTGAACACGTCAGCGATGCTAGCCTGTCCAACGCGGACGGCAGCGAAGTGCGTCCGTGCATCAACAATTTGTTGTGTGACAAAGAGCAACCCGGCCGGGCCCGTTTGATTAACGTGACGGACGTTCTGCTCCAACTCCGCGAAAGCAATCGCGAGTAAAATCTGACGTGCCTTCGCTGGCGTGACCTCCGGATGCACTAATGCCAACTCAGTAGATGAAGTCGCCTTTCGCGCGAGCAGCGCAAGCACCGCATCCGCGCTCGCGAAAGCGTCGTCCGCCGCACCTACTGCGCTGCCGCGAAACGCGACATGACCGGCCAGCAGCCGCCCTTCGAGTGTGCTCGTCTGCTCCCGTAAGGATTTGAATGCATTGATCCACATAAGGATTGGAACAACGGATTGCGCAACTGGCCCAACGCGAACGCTGGTTCCCCTAAATCGTTGGTCAGAGCCAGAAATGGTGCAACAAAAAGGCAATGGCGATGCGAAAGCACAATCTTCTCAATTCACTTCTTGTCTCTCCAGCAGAGTGTGATTTCTTCCAAATGTGCTAAGTATTGAACATGCAATCTCGCCTCGCGCCGAGATGCTGGCCTATGAGGTTCTCCTTGCGCAGTTAGATAACTCGATCAAGTCGATTGTCGGCGAACTGCGCTTGTCGAAGCGTTTACCCTCCGAGTTCTTGGAGCAGACTGAAGGTATGTTTGCTAGCGAGCTGCGGGGCGAAGTGCAACGCTACCTGTCAGCAAAGTCTGGATTTTCGGTCTCGATCGCCGGTGACTTCCAATATCCGGCTGGACTACGCGATGCGCCGGTTGAGCTCTTTTATTATCGTGGCGATCTGAGCATTCTTGAGAGCCGATGCGTTTCAGTTGTTGGATCGCGTGAGGCGTCGGCAGAAGGCTGCGCCCGAGCGCGTCGTCTCAGCCGAGAACTAGTTGCGGCGGGTTTCACAATCATCTCCGGTCTAGCGAAGGGCATAGACACAGCCGCATTGACGGCAGCCATTGCTGCCGATGGTCGAGTTGTAGGAGTCATTGGAACGCCCATAGATGCCATTTATCCAAAGGAAAACGCTGATCTACAGGAAGAAATTGCCCGCAAGCACCTGTTAATTAGCCAAGTTCCTTTTTTCAGATATCATCGTGAGCATTTTGCTCGCAAGAGGCTTTATTTCCCACTGCGTAATGAAACGATGTCGGCGCTTTCGGAAGCCACGATCATCGTCGAAGCCGGTGAGACAAGTGGCACACTTACTCAAGCACGGGCGGCACTGAATCAAGGTCGAAAGCTATTCATCCTAAATTCCTGTTTTGAGAATCGTAAAATCACATGGCCTGCCCGTTTCGCCGAAAAAGGCGCGGTGCGAGTCAACAATGTTATAGATATATTACAAGTTCTCGGAGATAAGCCAGTTGGAGTAAAATGAAGCTCTGGAAGAAACTGGATATCGTCGAGAAATCGCCGCTTTTCATCACCGCAGATGACGAGTGCTATTACGCTCGCGACTACATCGCTCGAGGCAGCTTTAAAGATTCGGAGGCAAATCAGCTCATCTCCAATCTAAAAAAGCACCCAAAGTTCCAAGGGACGCAGTCGTGGCGCTATAAGGAGCAGGCCGTGGACCGCTTTGCCCGCGAATTGGCTGCGGCTATCGGGAAAAGCGTCTCGGTAGCAGCGATTCCACCCTCAAAGCTTCCGACTCATCCGGAATACGATTCGAGGCTCTCTGATTGTCTCACGCTCCTCGGTCAGCTCCGGTCGGATTTGGTAATTGAGAGGCCATTTTTTTGTCGCGAGTCCACCGTTCCCGCACATCACGGGGGAAGTCGTCGTATTGAGGAGATTACGGCGAATCTGGAATGGGTCGGCCTCTCCACCGGGTGTCGCACACTTGTTTTGATTGATGACGTGCTAACTACCGGTGCCCATTTCAAGGCATGTAAACGGATGGTGGCGAAAGAGGCTCCTAGCGTTCGGGTTGCAGGGGTGTTCTGGGCGCGGACCGTCTGGCCGGAAGACAATCCGTTCGTCGATGAAACCACGAAGTGACCAGCGCACTTTGGTCACGGGCAGAATACATTCGAGTTATATGCGGGTTTTAAATTTCGAGTATTATCAGGCAACAATTCAGACGAAAAATCTTCGATTTAAATTCATCATGAATGAAGACGCTGTTCTATTTTTTCCAGAAGCAGAACAGCACAGGTCAAAAAAAGCTGGTGGTATTTCGTATGAAGACGACTACAAGGGCAACTCCGTTGCCGGAATTATCACAGGGGACCATGTGGAAATTCGATTTCATTCTTCATTTTCAGATGATCGCGTTCGGAACCTCTGGAGCTTGTTAAAGGCGCAGCTCGGCTCTCCCTCCGCCCACCTATCCCACCTACCTGTATTTTATCAAGGAAGGCCTATAATATAGGCATGGCTTTCAATTAACCTGATTCGCAATCTCTGAACCCAGGCTGAGACCGCCGCACAAAACGCAGGAGTCAACTTAACCACATTTTCAGTTTTTTACCAAGGTCGTCAGCTCACGTAAGCCCACCATGCCATCAATTTGATGACCAATCATGGAACAAGTCACGCCCGACCTCCGATTCACTAAATTTAAATAAATCCATGGGAATACCACCGGGATCAGCCGAGTGGTAAAGTCGCGCCATAACCAACTTAAATTTCCAGCGGTTAAAATACTCGAAAATTTCCCTATACGGGTGATAAACGCTCCCCCGCCCCGACTCATGTAACTTTATATTTTCAAGATTCGTGAATCCGAATAAGAAAATAGCAATACATGCGTCACTGGATTCAGAGTCGTGGTTGGCTAAAAATATCCACTGGTCCAGCAAATCAATCGGCACGTCGATATTCCGAGCATCCGGATGCTCAATGAGCCAGTCCGCGCTGGTCTTAATCAGCGCATCATAATTAATATTGTTCATGAAATTGAGTTCCTCTGGCAGAAATTTTAAGATCGAAGACTGGCTTGCGTGAGTTGATACATAACAAGCTCACAAACGGAAAATGCCACGGATACATCTCACCGAACTTGTAGGCATTAACATCATACACGCTCTTAGTAATATTCTTCGCTAAATCCTCAGCAAACCGGTGAATCTCAAAGGCAACTATAGCGAAATAATGCAATTGAGCCCATGCATCTGCGCTAGTGAATGGCCCCATCGGACTCAATAACCGAGCATGTTGCGTAAATCGCCAATACACCTTGCTCCGCGTAAGCGCCGCGTCCTCCCTGAAATCTTCAGACGAAAGGTTACGACGCAAAGGATGGCGATGAGCGGGAGCGTCAACCCAATAAGCCTTCCAGAGCACATAGGCCATAAACTCCGGTGAACACCCCGCCAAGGCAATTTGCCTGAGACTCTTAACCGATCCACTTACCCTAAGACCGCGCTTCAGCTTTGAACGCGGAATCCTCCTCAAAAAAATACGCTCGATGCGTCGGAAGACTCGCACAACTTCATCTTGGAACCCATTATCCGATGATGGAATGACGCTGTAAGCTCCACTTGAGTAGCGTGTAGCCGACCGAAATCGAGCCTTGAACCCACCCTCCCACTGACGACGAATGGTGGTTGTCACTATCGCGGTAGCCGGTGGAGCCATATCTAATCGCAGTCCATCAAATATACTATTCAGAAGGTCGTCATTTTCATCTTTTGAGTAAAATCCGCTTAGCCCAGAACGCCCAGTCCCCCTGTCCCTCAGACCGTCAAACAGGCCATTCAGGTAATTCGATAGTGTATTTTTATGGGCGCTGTTGAACGAAGATTTCCATGCTTCGTCCTTCAGTCCCCACCATAGTAATCTACCACACACACAAGAGTATGGCCTAATCTTCCCGCTCGGTGGGCAATACGGAATGCGCTTTCCGCATTTCGGGCAACTATCGCGTAATAGGCCACCATGGACCGGGCAGCGAAGTTCATCGGCGAGCTGGAAAAAAGACGCATGAAATCCCAGTTCAATACACTGGGGACAATAGCGCAGAAACGAGACGGTTCTTTTCCGCACAAACAGACGCTCTCCCACATCATCAAACGTAGCGCAAGACGCCCACGAAGCATCCACGCCCATTGCCCCAGATAGCTTTCCCAGATCATAGGCACCGCTAAAACGAAGATCCTCCACATACTGAATACGCCCTTGGTGTTGCGGGATGCGCATAAAAGCAGCCCTAAATCCCGGACGCTGGTAATATCGCCCAAACGCATATCCAGTAATATGATTAAGAGCGCAGAATTTATGCAAAACAGACCATAAAGACTCACCCGAAGTCGGATGGTTTGGCCGCCAATTGGCACGCGGAACCGACACAGAGATCACGTTATTCATCTCTACCCTCCCCTTCCTCCTCTTCGTCCCCATCGGCCACTTGCCATTGATTCCTCAAGGAGCCAGCGAAGAGTGTCGCGGCGACGTAATCGTTCAACTTGGCGCTACTGACAACAGGCTCACCCTGAGCGGATAATTCCGCATCCAATAGAAACCGCTCCACGGCCCGCACAAAATGCTGCATGGGGATTTCCATGGCCCCGCTCACAGCCCCATGGCGTCGCACTTCATCAAATGCCGCCCAGAACGCCTCGGCGTGATGTGCCAGCCGCCAACCGGCGGCATACGCCTCCGGGAAATAATACCTGGTGAAAGTCCAGTCCGTGTCGTCGGGGAACCGGGACTTGTCGTCGTAGGAGGCAAGGCACGCCTTTAGGTCTTTGACTGAGCGGATTCCAAAATACCTCACGCGGTCGGCCATGAATCGACCGATAATCTGGGTCTTACCCGCCCTCCTGAGTTCATCACACACCGTGGCGATTTCCCGCTGACCAATCAGAAACACAAACAGCTCTATGCCTCGCTCGCTGAGTTCATCGTGAAAATCCACCAACCAGTCATAGTGCATTTCCAGCAGTCGATGGGCTTGGTCGATAAATAACACCAACCTGTCCTGCCCGGAAGACTGCACCACGCTGACCACACCTTCCATCAGGCGATCCCGACGTTGAGCGGCGGTTCCCTCGGAATACATGCTATGTTTAAATGCCTTGAGCAGATCACCAAAGAATACGCGCTCCGATGGATGTGCGTAATGACGGGCGATCATTTGAAAAACCGGTAACCGAGGGAAATGCATCGGCAGAACCTGCGCCATCAACCTTCGGGCCTTGGTTTTTCCACGCCGTGGGTCGCCCTCAATAATCGCACCGGTAACGCCGTTATTTATCCATTGGACGGTCTCGGCTATCAGCGCCTCCATGATCGGCGTAACAATGGTATATCTACGGGTCAGGATGGGGTGAAGTTCCGGGTCTATATTCTCGCGAGGTGGTAAAATGAGTCCGTTCTGTGTTTTCATTTAATAATTTAATGTTCTCCCTGATAAGTTGATAACTGGGGCTTTTGGCCGACTAATTCTGATAGGCACAGCCGTTGGCGGCTTCAGAGTGAGGCCGGGCTTGGGTTCTCGTTTTTTAACGCGCAACGCATGCGCCAACTCATTGCGTGGCTTCTTGGCGGATAAGGCTTCGGCGGCCTTAAGTTTCATAAAGTCCGCGAGTGGGTCAGATGCATCCCGCCGGGCAATCTGGCCTAGCCGGATGCAGCGCAAGATAGCCTTACGCATTCTTAGATCATGCGCGTGATACGCCCATGATTCGGTTACCGTTACCGTATCAAACTCCTCGCCATTGAGCAAAAATACCCGAAGCGTGCGCAGATCACGGGTATCACATTGGGCAATGATCTGCTTTCCGATCAGATCCGGAGAATTGCTCAACTTGACAGAGTAATACCGAACCCCCTCAAACCGCAGATACGGTCTTACTCCCGTTTTCAAATTCCCGCGCACCGTGATAGGTGTGCGCTTAAGCGTAAGAATGAGGTTAGGCCGATCAGCCTCCGGTATCTGCCGAATAAAAAAGCTCTTTTGCTCAACCGCGAAGCGGAGATAATCAAGTGGGCTTCGATTATATAGAGCTGTTGTCGTCAAGCCGTTGTAGTCGGCAATCATCACATCCACGAGGTCCAATAGCTCGTCCAGCTTTACCTTGTAGCGTAGCGCCATTTCCTCCGGCTCGCGCCGTTTAGGATCAACAGGGCTACTGCCCGTTGTTACCGGCAGTCTCTGGAAGCCATTTTGCTCCAGATATCGAAAAAACCGCTCGATGAATTGCCGTCTGTCCGGCGTCCGCACTGGACCGGGATTGATAACGCAACCGAGGACCGTGCGAACTCGATCCCAAACCCATTTGGCGCAATTGCTTTTATCGTTATCAATCGCCAGCTCCCCCCACTTGGCATACGCCAGTGCCGGTATGGCCCCGGAAGGCATGCCCCCGACTGGGCTGTATCGCAGGCCGGGAATGCTGAGCGCCCGTGGCTTCCACGGTAGGAGCGCATTTTCAAAACAGGCCAAAACGTCCTCGGATGAGTAGTGCCGCCCAAAGCAAACGTGGTAACCCAAAACCGCCCTACTGGCGGTATCAATAACCACCAGCACCCAAAGACGTTCAATCGGCAGGAAAACCGGCAGCCCTCCGGCGGGATCGATGAGTTCGATCACCGCCATGGCATCAATGCGGTGCCCGTCGAATTCAACCCGTTGAAGGCATTGCTGCTTCTCCCCTGTTCGCATCGGTGCCCATGAGTGCCCCAATTTTCGAGCCGCTTCGTCCCCAAAGGATGAATTTACCAGCTTCCTCAGGCTCCGATTCGCCAGTTCCTTTTTCAAGAACCGCGCCAGTCCCCTCGCCCCCTGATTCTCCACGTTAAACGGATACTCGTTGCCGGGTATTTTTGCCCGGCGGCATTCCTCGATGAAGAACGCATGCATCTTGTCATATCGAAGCGCCGACTCCGCGAACTCGGTGGTCCCGGATTTCAGCGCTTTCGCCAAAACCGCCTCACGAATATCTGGGTAGCGATCAAATAGTCGCTCCAGCAAACCAGCATGCCCAAAGGAGGCATGCTCACGCAGAGCCGGTGACGGGGCCGTTCGGCGATATGGCTTGGGGCGACTGTGGTATTTGCAGATCCGAAAGCCGAAAATGCGCCCATCCAAATGGGTCATGATCGCACGGTCCATCAGCTCGCACACGCGTCGCCGGTCCAATCCTGTCTTCACTTTGATTTTGGCATGGCTTTCGCCTGCGAGGTAAAGCCGGATCGCCAGCATTCGCCTTTCGGCAAATTGCGCGCGCTCAGGGGCCATTCCCGCCGTGCATAGCTGCGGCCACTGCGTGACATCCGCCAGAGCGGCATCCAAAGATTTACGTCTCATGACAGGTGAAATCTTGAACCGGCACGCAGGACACTGTTCGGAGTAAGCGGAATCCGCTCGATGGACGAATCCATAACCCGAATACGGATCAGCTCCATCACAGCCAGCCGAACGACCTCAATCGGCACCTCGGCAGGCCTCTGCCCAAGGACATAATCAATCGTTGAACCCGGACCCCTCGCCACCAGAAAGGAGATCCATTCCATAAGAGGCTTCGCCTGCTCGATCAACCGGGGGTAATTTGAGTCGAACTCCCCCAGCAAGGTCCGCAGGCTATTCAGCAGAATCGGGTTGGCGCAGATAGTTTCGTCCGTGACCACCTCGTGGTTCCTACCGGCAGCCCTCAGCCCCTTTTGTTGGGTTTCGATTTGCCGGTGCGCTCGTGATTTCACGTCGCGCAGTTCGGACGCATACTTGATCTCAACGAACGTCTCGATGCCAGGCCTCCGGGATACCCAGAAATCGAGCCGTGATTTACGCCAGCAGCCATCGATGACCACATGGACCATCGCTGGCTGCTCGCAGAAAGCAGTTACGGTCGGGTCAAATTCGAGGAGCAACCAGTAGTCGCGTTCGAGTTTGCTGGAGAAGGAAACGAAGCGACGGAGCTTCGGACTGTAGGCGAAAAAACGATCCCCTGAGCCGGATGGCTTATCCGGCGTCCAAATAGGCAAGAGCATGTCATCAATCGGTCGAAATTGCGGCGGCACCGCCCAACCCTTGTGCCGTCATTGACCGTAGGCGTGGCAGGGCGAAGCGCTTGACATCACCAGCTTCGCATCCATGCTCTGGGCACGGTAATTTCTCTCAAAGGAAAGCACCAACTCGGTCAGTTAAAAAAGACGCAGCTCGAACTGCGTCTTTTTTTATTTCTAGTTTGATGCCCGCCGGTGTCCATCGTGGCGCTGATGGTGTCACGGGCGGGCTCCCTTACGGCGGGCCAACGTAGCGATAAAGCCGCTGCTTCTCTTTCGAGTGGTCAATCAGATCGCCTTCGCTCTGCGAGCATGCCACGGTCTCCACGATGGGGTTTGAGCCGTTACGCAACTCATACAACCGCCGTGACACGATGGGACGACTCAATCCCAAATCCGGGAACTCAGTTTCGATGCGGGCGCAGAGTTCATCCAAGGTGAAGGGAGTAGCTCCAAATTTTTTCACGCTACGTTTCACGCACTTGATGGGCGAATGAACGAGCCTCCTGCTGGCAACGGCGATTGCCACATCGACGGGCACTTGGGATGGCTCCGAGGCTATCCGCGCAATGATCGTCGCAACCTTTCGGATCTCATTTACCCGGTTGCGGTGTCGAGTCTCCTCCATGCGCAGCAACCGATCAACCACCCCGTGAACCTCTAACGATTCATCAGGAGAATTAGCTGATTGGGCTGTAGTCGCGGATACATTCACGGTCGTTCCTGTTCAGAAAGGATTTTCCCTACAGACCGCAAGCCGATAATTTACGTAACCAATTTATAGTGTTAAAGATGACAAATCGTTTTTAAACAATTTCAAGGCTAGTTCTGAGGCAAGATAAACGGTCCATGCAGGCCCTGAAAAAGGCTCCCAGCTATACCGATTCCACTGAACATATTGGTTCCCTGACGCTTCCGCGTTGGGATACCGTCGCACTTGCAAGCCCCCCTTCTCCGGTTCATGATGACTGACGATGGCCACGCTCAAGAAACCGCAACTGCCCAAGTATCTCACACCCGAAAGTGGGGCTGCTTACAAAAGTGCGATGCGTGTTTATGACGCGGAGCGCATCCGGCACGGCATTGCGACGCCGTGGGAGGTGCAGATACAAAATTCAGCCGTGCCCCTGAGCTCACCGCTGCCGATGACATTCAAGAGTGTCGTTCCCGCTGCCGTCTTGAGGATGGAGAAGGATGGCCATGTCGGCGAATGAAAGACAGCTTCTCCAAGTCCTCGCGCCCGAGCAGTTTCTCCCCCCCCCCGAGCTGAGCATAATATGAGTTATTTCGATCGTCTAAGAGCGGCGGCAGATTTCACCCAAAAAATGGGATGGACGTCACCCGTAAATCGATTTCCGCCCAAACGGCCGCCATCCATACTGAATAAAATCAATCGAAATTCAATTAACGCATTCGCAGAGCATACTCTAGCGAAAGATGGGGCATTCAAATGCCTAAATACAACCCTATCACTTCATAATTTTTTATGGGACAATAATATACCGTGCTTCTATACTGCGGGCCATGTGCAATGGATGGGCCAAACTCACTTCAAATGCTCCGAGCCGCTAATTGAGGAATGGAAAGCTCACGGTATTCCGAATGTTCACGATATTCATATTCACGCTTGGTGCACGCTACATTCAGGTGACGTGATAGATGCTTCATTTCTCACCTCCTGCGCATCACTATACAGCAATGATCTCTACAAACACAAAGTAGTTTACTGGAATGAAGAACTGGTCAGCGATTTTATTTATTACCCACTGCTCCTTGGGCAAGAATGGGCATTGAAACTCGGATTACAATGCTCTTAATCTGTGGTGGCCATAAACCAACCCTTCAAGCATAATTACCGCGACCTTACTGGCTTCGTATTCTGTGATTATCTTGCCTGAGGCACCGCGCACTTGTGCGTGGGAAAAAACTTGGGACTATATACATTTCCCCACCCTCAAAACGCCTTCCACCGTCACTTGTTACTACGAAATTCGATAAATTCCTGATAGCGCGATAAAATTTGAGTCGCAAACACCAAAGCTCTTTTCTCTTTATCTACAGCTTCTAGCGCCACAGTCGCTGAAGCAGATGACGGAGACAACGTCTCCAGTGCAGAGAGGACCGAAGAGAGTTTCTCTATGAAGACGGAGACCTCTTTCACTGATTTAAAATTTAGATCTGATGCGGCGACCTGCTCTAATCCCTTGATGGTTTGATTGACATCCACTCCAACGATCCCCTCCGGAGAAGTTGAAGAAAACACCCCGATGAGTAGCTCTAGATTTTTCAAGTCCTGCTGCTTGCGAGTCGCCGACACAGTTCCTGTAGCGGCAGCAATCAGTGGTTTCGCTTCACCCACGAAACCCCAAACTGCACGTCGAAGTTCGTCGCGTTGTTTTAATTGTTCCGCAAGCTTGCTCAGTTTGGGACGGGCTTGAAGCAAGAGTGCCTTTTCTGGTCCAAGATTGAAACCAGAAAGAGGGGCCTTAATATTTTCAACTGTAGCAACAATTGATGAAAGTGTTGAATTAATCTGTCCTAACACAAAAGCAGCCGAACTCGCATCTATAGGAATAGTTTGATTCATCGCATCTAGACTTCTCATCTCAGATAACATCTTACTTATCATCACCAGAGATTTATCACTAGCCATATGCGGGACAAGAAACCGGCGAAGGACAGCGTGCTTCGCAAGAAGAGGCGGCCATTCTTTAATTGCTGAAGGTATTGCGTTTAGTGGTGATTGCCGGAGGAGAGCTTCGAGATGCTCAGCCGCTACAGCCCACGCCAAAGACCCCCCCTCGTTAAGACTAGCTTGCACCATCCCAAGCACCTTACCGTCATGATCGATCACCGGGGCGCCACTCATGCCGCCGTAAATCGTAACGTCGAACATGAAAACGCGAAACGAATTCTGGAAAATAGCACCGCCCGTATCACTTGTCAGTTGACGAGAGTCCAACAACGCACTGGAGGTAATTCTGCCTGTTAATGTCTGGGTAGGCAGCCCTCGCGGGTAGCCAATCACGTCGATTTCTTCTTTCGCTGTTAGCGGCTTGTTCTCGATAGTAAGAAACTTTGTATTACCAACTTCAACAACCCGTAATAATGCGAGATCGGAAGAACCATCAAGAGCCTCGACGGTCACGTTATCAAAACGGCGATTACGGTAATCGTAGATAACAATTTCCTTCGCTCCCGTTATTACATGATAGGCGGTTACAAGATTACCACTACTGGTCACCCAAAAACCCGTGCCGCGACTCGTCTCATGATTTGAAGTTGCATATATTGCCACAACATAAGGGCTTAATTCATCACTCGCATTTGCTAGTAAACATGAAACCAGACCCAAAAGTGAAAGCAGCAGAATGCGCTTCATGGCTTGTTAGCCAATTCAACGATTTTATCAAAAGCCTCTTCTTTCGAGAGCCGACTATTTCTTACTTGCTCGTCAAGAGCGACAATTTCATCGGACTTTATCGACCGTAAATATTTACGGTCCGATACTGAATCACGGTTCTCATTCCGGCTTGATCTGCATGTAAGCAATTGATTTTCAGCAATAAAAATTCCCCCGAAAAGCCCAATCAATGCCCCGATTGAAAGAGCAAATATCGCACGTTCGGCATCCTTTCGGATCTCAGCGTTTTCCTTAGAAAAAAATGCGATCGCTGTTCCACCTCCGAATGAAAGCACAAGAGGAATCACAGCTGCGACGACACTCTGCGCCGTCATACCAATCATAACTCCGATCAGAAGGCCTAGAAAAATGAAACCACGCATAAGCTGAATGATGTAAGTGCCCCAAAAAGTGATTCAAGCCAGTCATATTCAAAAAGAGCAGTCAATGAGACAATGGCCATCTCCGGCCTCACTCCTCGGGAGAGACTTTATCTCTGATTTCCCTCTATGGACGACGAGGTATTCCGGCAAATCACTCTGATTCGCGAGTATTTCGCAGATCCGAAAAACTCTACGAACTGCTGCGCCATCCCGTTTAATCATGCTGCGACGTCCCTTCGAACTGACACCGGCGGATTTCCCCGTTCCGCATCGCCCCTGCGCAGAATTCACTGCGGTTGAGCCCCTACTCGCCCTGTGTGCCAGCGGTAAGCTTTACGAGGTCGAAACGTGGATCGCCGAAGGTCGTCCGATCCAATTTCCCCCACCGGATGATCGGAAGCTCCAACGGCGTTCGACCGCGCTCCAGATAGCGGTTGAACATCGTTTCCACAGTCTCGCCGGGCTCCTCCTCGCCAACGGCTACGATCCCGATGCCGATTACTACGAGTGCTTGTCGCCCGCCGTTAAGGCCAAGGACCACGATATGGTAGATCTGCTGCTTCGGTTCGGTGCCAGTCCGCACAACGTGGACTTCTGCGCCGTGCTGGAAACCTGTGATCGCGCCTTGATGGACCGCTTCATCGACGCGGGAGTCGATCCTTGCAGAGACAACACCGTGGCCAAGGCACTGGAATCGAGAGGACGGCCCATCTTGGGCTTCGTGAAACGGTATCGTGAAAGATTCCCTGAGTTGCAGCGGCAAATTGACATCGCTCTCCGGATGGCCACGGAAGCGCAGAACGAGAGGCGCATCGCCCTGATGCTTTGGCTCGGAGGAAATCCCCACGCAAATGTGCCTGCGACGGCCTACGAATACGACCGAGTGAGCGGTCTTGGAGACACAGCATTTGAAAGTGCGCTATGGGCGCGTAAGCCAGAAATCCTGACTCAATTCCTGAAACGCCCGATCCCGAAAGAAAGCATTCAGCCTCTCCTCTTCAGCGTTGCCCATCACAGCCGTCCAGATCTCGTCCGCCGCCTGCTGAGTGAAGGAGCTGACCCCAACGCACTCGGCGAGGAAAGCTATCCAGTGCTACACGGGTTCATCAGTTCGTTACTCTGGCGGTTTCGCAGCCCCTCGCCGGAAGAACAAGGGCGCGGATTGGAGGCGCTTGAGTTGATGCTGAAAGCGGGCGCAAGATGGTCGCTGGACGACCGGCAGCTGAAAGGACTGCGTCGCGACTTGGCGGACGGCGAGAGCAAGACGGTTATTCGCCTGCTCGATCTGCTTCACCAATACGAGTCCGTTACCCCGGAGCAGTTACATGAACTCACACGCACTCCGGCTGTGAGAAAAGTGCTCAACGGCATCTCGAAGCCTAGGAGGGACCATTTCGGCACCTATTTTTCGCCCCCGCCGCCACCGATCACTCCGCCATCGGTCGAGCCGGCCAAGCGGGGTTACTGGAAACGTAATTGGTGGCAGCATTAAAATAGAGGGAGGTCGCCCCTGAACTTCCCCCGCACCTAGTGAAGGAATAAATCGAACCAACAAACTAAGTATCAACTTATTGTGAGTTTATCCCCTACCATCACATTGTCCTAAGATTTTGGTCTCCGGAGCCTGACCTAAATTTTAGGACATGAGTCACGGCAAAGCGCCTTAACTCATTAAAAATCAACGCAAGTAATTGGATATCTATGTCCTAAAATTTAGGTGCCCACATGTTTCATGCGCCGAAGTAAAAGTTAGGACATTACCGAAGTAATTCTTAGGACATTGGCGGCCGCCCTAGTCCGTCGCTTCGCTACGCTCGGCTCGGAATGGCCGCATTTCTAGACTGCTTCCTCAGTTGCTTCTGCTCCTTGATTAATGGAGCAAGACACTCCATTCCTGATGCTTAAGGATATCCATTGGCCGATACCATTAGAGTTTAAGCCGAGGAAAGTAAACACGAGCGGCCGCAGGAAGGTGCTTCCACTATGCACTTCTTGGATCTCAAGAGCGACCTAGAGCGGCCGCAAAAGCCTTTTCAGGCAATCACCACTGGAGACGGCTAATACTAGCCTCTCATAACCCAATGACCATCAAGCAAGATGACTGCGAATGGCATTGCCCCATAGCTTCATTTAGGGAATCTCGCCTATCATGAAGCCTGCAGACCCGGCAATTTTACCCCACCTAGAACATATCCGGGATACGCTTTGGAAAACACCAGGGGCAGGAACCGTGAGTGTTATGGTCGGAGCTGGATTTAGCCGTAATGCCCTGCCAGCCGTCATGGGTGCTCGGCGTTTTCCCCTTTGGACGCAACTCGCCGAATGTATGGCAAAAGGTATCGGCCTACCTCCTGAGAAGACAACAGATCCACTGCGGTTGGCGCAGATGTATGCCTCGCTACGCACCCCGACTGACCTACATCGGCTGATTGAAGGCGAGATTCCAGACGCCGAGCACCGGCCAGGACCGACTCATCATCGCCTACTCGCCCTTCCATGGGCGGATGTATTCACAACTAACTACGATACACTTTTGGAGAGAGCGGCATCAGAAATATTCGAGCGAAGGTATGAGATCGTGCGTGCGCCGATGGATATCCCCATGCGGCGGCGCCCTCGTTTGGTTAAGTTACATGGCACTGTAGGTATAGGCCATCCACTCATCGCTACAGAGGAAGACTATCGCCGCTACCCGAACACTTACGCTCCCTTCGTCACTCTAGTCAGAGGTGCGGTGATGGAAACCGTATTCGTTCTCATTGGTTTCGCTGGTGACGATCCCAACTTTCTCGCTTGGGTCGGTTGGGTTCGTGATGTGCTCGGCGTCCACGCACCGAATATCTACCTCTGTGGATTGCTCGATTCTACTCCCGCGGTGAATGCGCTGCTCCGTGAGCGCAAAGTCACTCCGGTAGATCTATCGGCCATGTTTCCGACGTCATTAGGCGAGGTTAGGCATGTCCACGCAATCGAATGGATGCTCAACTTTTTCCATAGTGGTAAACCGTTGAGTCCGTTTAACTGGGCACCCAACGGCACGCCCTCATCGGTTGCACCTTCTCCTGCAGCATCCGCGTGGACTCCATCACCGCTCCCACCATCGAGACCAGAGGAGATCACGGGGGAGGTTCTTCGTGAAACGATTCGCTCCTGGCGAGCACAGCGTAACGAGTATCCTGGCTGGCATGTCGCCCCAAACTCCATCCGGCAACGCGTAGAATCGCGAATGGAAGACTGGAGCACCATTGTCTTTCAAAACAATGAATCGCTCTTGGTGTCCGAACGTCTGCTTTTGGCGCGAGAGCTATGCTGGCGTTTAGATCTATGCCTAATCCCGCTCTCCACAAGCGACGCGGATCAGTTGGTTCAGTGGCTGGAAGCAGTCAATCCCTACCCTGAAAGCCTCACCTTGACCTCCGCCAATATCCACAAAGACGGGCCAAGTAGCCTAGTAGCAGAGGCATGGCGGGCACTTGCTTTGTATGTTTTGCGAACGGCACGCGAAGACTTAGACCAAGTCCGATTTGCGCTTTGGAAAGCACGCTTGGAAAGTGTGGCCGCATATGCGCCGGATCTCATGGGCGAACTCTGGCACGAACAACTACTGTGGCATTTGAATGCATTGGAGTTGCCTGCATTTCGCGCGACATTGATCAGCTGGAAATCTTCCGCTCGCCGTCCACTAGAACTTATGCGCCTAGCGAGTTGTTTCGCTGAAATGGGGGACTCCATAAATGCGATAGAACTAGCAATGACAGCATTACAGAGCATTAGAGGGTTTCAACGCACGCCTGAAGCAGTATCACTAGAGGCGTGGTGCTGTTTCTTGCTCAGTAATTTACACACTAGCGACTGGACAAAACACAAGGAGTGGAGCGAACGCATCCAAGCAACTAAGGCTGATGGCTACGATCTCTGGGACATCTTCAATAGCCTACGAGATAAATTACGTGAAATCCGCCCACCAATCAAACCATCTAAACAAAAGATCGCCGGTTTCGATCCGGGTGCTGTTCGGCTCCAACGTAATTTCGCTGGGAGTGGAGCTTTTATTTTGCCTGCCTTTCGCTTGTTACGATTAATGGAAATGGCTCCCTGTCCGATTTATACGGGCAACATAAACATGTTAGGTGACCGTGCTGCTCATGCAGCCGTTTGGTTGGACCAAAACGCCCCCCACTGGTCACTCTCCACAATACTACGCGCACAGACCAAGCCGGAGATATTAAACGAAATTTTTGATCGTGCGGCAATTGTTCTACTACCCACAGAACAAGCAAACACCCTGATCAGCACTCTACGTCGAGTGGTGCACCAAGAAATCGATCGGCTACTTCAATCCGAAAAGACCAACGTAGATCATCTCGGCATTCGCATAGCCAAAACCAGTTTGGAACTCCTTTCACGTTTCACTCTAAGGATGAGTCCAAGTGAATTAATGGAATTACTGCGCCTATCGGTCTCGTGGAGTTCTCAATCAATATTGGTTTCACGAGGCAGTCAAAACTTGCAAGATGAGCTGCATACTCTGTCGAAACGCATCATCGAATCGCTGCCCGATGATATCGTGTCTCCGGCCGTTAGTATTTGCCTGGAAGCATCCCTGCCGGGCGATGGAGGAACCCCTGTCGAGCACTGGGAAATCAAAGATGATCTTATCGAGGCGTTCTGGGGCAGACACCCACTGCCTGAATTGCGAGATTTCACCAGTTGGCCGAAAAGTTGGGCACGCATACTGACCAGTCTGCAGACCATAGAACCAATGGTCCGCCTGCATGCATTTCATCGCGCATTATATCTTTTCGAACAAAAATGGCTTAATGACACTGAAGCCAAAGAGTTTGCCAAGGCACTTTGGTCACAAACCGATGCGAACACTGGTTTACCAACCCTGCACAATATTCGTTCGGGGATCATTCGTTTTTTACCGTGTCCGGAAGGAAAAGACTCAGAGAGCTTGGTAAAACAGGAGTTGCTGAACCGCTCACTAGACACCTGGGTAAAGGAGCCAAATAGCATAGAGCTCAATAAAGTGGCAGCAACCCGCGTATGGCTGGACGAAATGCGAGCGACCTTTCGACATCCGGCCACGGCACGGACGGATGAAAAACCCCTTGCACTCAGCGAAAATGAAATAGTGCAATTAACCGCAAGGTTACGACCATTGTGGGCTCAGATCGAAAAACTCCGATCAAAAAAAATATCTTGGACCCTATTTGGCGATGATAGCTCTTATGCCGGAATGTGGCGAGCTGTCTCCTCACTGATAGGCGATTCGCTTCTGCTGCATTTACCCCAGGGACATGCGGCCGCCCGTGAATTAGAAGGTCATTTAAAGTCTCATACTTCGAAAGTGCATGAACTATCCGCCGCTACAGTGGGCCAGCTGTATCAAAATCCTTCGCTGGAACCCCACATCATTGCGGAGTTGGAAAAAGCATTACTATCCGAGGACGACGACACTCTCAAAGACGCAACCAAGATTCTCATTCGATGGAGCCAAACGGCAAAAGCAGGTTTAACTTCGGCCCTCCCCCTCCCTCTTATTCGCCTTGTTGTTCAGCGCTTCGCGCTTCGTAAAGCTCCAGCTCTGGACACGATCATGCATTGTTTGGATAACTTGCTGAAGACCTGTCCAGAGGCATTCGAAAAAGAACTCATCGCACTTTGCGGTCTAGGTCTCGACATGCTCGCCGAAGAAACCGAGACCGCAAACTTGCGGCGGCGTTACCAAGCTGGCGACATTGATCGCGTGTTCGTAACAGAAGCACTCCACTACCGAGCGTGGGCAGGAGGTATTGCAAGTGATCTTGCCACTATGCTGACGCAAAAAAACATCCCGCTGCCAGAGTCGTTAAAAAGATGGCGAGCCATCTGTGCTAACGAAATTTTACCAGAAGTGCGTCGCGCTTGGAGCCATAAAGAGAGCACCTAATATCATCTACTCGCATCACAGTGGTCCCCAATGTATTTATCAACTCTTACCATAGATAGTTTTCGCTGTATCGGCCCAGGAGTGGAGCAAATGGTGGTGAAGTTCACACCTAGTCTCACTGCAATCATAGGAGCAAACGACGCCGGAAAAACTGCAATAATTGACGCCTTGCGATTCGCCCTCGGAACTTCTGATCAAGATCGGCAACGACTTGATGAATCGGATTTCAACGGTAATCGGAAAGAGATCACGATTGTCTGCCATTTCGAAAACTTGACAGACAGAGATCTGCGAACATTCGCAGAATATCTCACATATGGTGAGAAGCTCGGCGACAAACCAACGCTCTACCTAAACTGGCTAGCCGAAAATTCCGGCGTAACTCGTAAGGGCCGGCCTTACTATCGCATTGAAGTTAGGTCGGGGAAAGATGCCGCAGGACCAGTCATTTCACAGGAAGCCCGCCTGCTCTTGCAGGCTACTTATCTACGTCCACTGCGAGATGCTGAGGAAGCGTTGAGCGCGGGCCGAGGCTCACGCTTAGCCCAAGTGCTGCGCCAGTCCGCTTTAGTCAAAACGGGGTTTCACGCTCACGATCCTGAAATCCCGCTCAAAGATCAGCAGCTAAGCATTCTTGGAATCGCCAAATTGGTGAGCGATTTGCTCGGGACGCAGAAAGGTGTTGCTGACACTCGTGGAAAAATCAACGCGACCTTGGATGAACTGGCCCTGCGTGGAGACAAGTTGAAGAGTGCCATCCGCGTCAGCGGAGCAATGGCATCGGACGATGCTCGGTTGCGAGAGCTTCTAGAAAAGCTCGATCTGCAATTGGACGGGGTTGGAAAAATGGGGCTGGGTTCAGACAACCTACTTTTTATGGCATGTGAACTTCTGCTCCTCGCTCAGGAGGAGACAGGCAACAAGCTGCTCCTCATCGAAGAACCGGAGGCGCATCTTCACGCACAACGCCAGTTACAGGTGATGAAGTCTCTTCAATCGCGCGCTCGAACGGAGGGCATCCAAGTGATCGTCACAACCCACAGCCCAAATCTCGCATCCGCCATCTCTCTCGAAAACCTAGTTATAGTGCGAAAGAGGCAGGCCTTCTCACTCGCAGTCGGCGAAACTGAACTTGAGGGATCAGACCGAGGTTTTCTAGAACGCTTTCTAGATGTCACAAAGGCCAATCTGTTTTTCGCTTATGGGGTGCTGATCGTCGAAGGCGACGCGGAAAACGTCCTTTTGCCTACGCTCGCCAGATTGATTGGCCGCGATCTTACCGAACACGGTGTTTCAATCGTCAACGTCGGAGGCGTGGGCCTAGGTCGCTATGCCCGCATTTTCAAAAGGAAATTGCCCGCGAAACAAGGCGAGCTAGGTATTCGTGTAGCCTGCATCACGGACATGGACGTGATGCCCGACTGCGCCCCTGTGCTGATCGGTAAAGTTGAAGAAGGCCAAGCGTGGCCTGCGATTGGCAAGCGTCGCTGGCGCGCGAAACAGGATATCGGAGACGACGCGGCGCTCGCCGCGCATCGGGCTGGAAAAAAAGCCAAGTTCGACGGTCAGGCAGTAACCACCTTCGTTGCCGACGAATGGACCCTCGAATATGACCTCGCCCTCGGCGTGAAAGGTGCAGATGGGAAATTCTCCTGCGCCCTCGCAGAAGACGTATTCGTCGCGGCCTACCTAGCCTCTAAAGACGAGGGCATCAACGAGGGGAAGCTGACATTGGCAGAAGCAGGAAATGACGCGTTAGCAGCGTATGCCACGTTGAAGTCCAGTGTGCCTGTTCCAAGAACTGGTTCGAAGGAGGAAGCATTGGCTGCATCCATCTACGCTGAATTTGTCGGTGGTGTTTCCAAGCCAATCGCTGCGCAGTATTTGGTGGCACGGCTCCAAGCCAAGCAGGCGTCGGGTAACCTGACGCCGGAACAATTGCGATCTGCTCTCCCCAAGTATCTCACGGACGCCATTGATTACGTCACGCCAGTAGATGTGCCCCCGCCGACTTCCGCACCATGAGCGATAAAGCACAATTCGAGATGCCGACTATCTCGGACGAGGAGACACGTTGGGCCTGTCGGCAATTGGGCATGAAGCCCGATGCATTCTGCGGCGCGGCCGGAGACGATATGCGAGCCACCGTAATTCGATCCATGGAATGCATCGACGTGGCAGCCTGCCCAGGAAGCGGAAAGACGACTCTTTTGGTCGCCAAGTTAGCCATCCTCGCATCCAAGTGGACTCACCGCACCCGAGGAATCTGCGTTATCTCACACACCAACGTCGCTCGGAATGAAATCGAAACCAGGCTCGGGCACACCGCAGCTGGCCGGCGACTCTTGGGACACCCGCATTTCATCGGAACGATCCACGGATTCGTGAATGAGTTCCTAGCGATGCCTTGGCTACATTCGTTAGGCTATCACATCAAAGCGATCGATACGAATCTTGCTCAGCAGCGGCGATGGAGATCCCTGCCTTACAATATTCAGATTGGGCTAAAAAAGAACAATCTCTCGGCAGAAGTGTTGAGCGCAAAAGGACCTGATTTTAACGTGGGCAAAATCGATTGGGGGAAAGGCGAGCTTGGCCTCGATACCCCAACTTATGAAGCAATCCGCAAGGTATGTAAGGAGTCCGCAGCAGAAGGCTATTTTTGCTATGACGAAATGTTCATGTGGGCGCACGATCTCATGAACCGCGTGCCAAGCGTGACAAAAATCATTCGCGACCGCTTCCCTCTGTTGCTCCTAGATGAGGCCCAAGACACTAAGGAGGAGCAGGCGAATATTCTCCATCGTATTTTCATCAATGGAACCACTCCTGTAATCTGCCAGCGCTTTGGTGATGGGAATCAAGCCATCTTCGATTCAACTGAAAACAAGGCAACGTCAGCAGCTGAACTAGTTTTTCCGCGTGCGGACATTCAATGGGATTTGCCGACTAGCCATCGTTTTGGCCAAACAATTGCCAACTTCGCCAATCCACTCGGTTCTGTCCCTTGTAACCTTCAAGGGCGGGGGCCGAAAGCGCCGCTTTCTGCCGGAGGCGACGGCAAGCATACGATCTATTTGTTCGACGATGAGGCAGGCGCAGGCAGGGTTTTGCCCGCCTTCGGTAACTTGCTTCTGAATACGTTTACATCTGATGAGCTTCAAACAGGCCTATTTAAAGCGGTCGGCCAGGTTCATCAAAATAAAGGCTCCGATAAATTTCCGGCACACCTCGGACACTATTGGAGCGATTACGACCCTCTGTTGTCTCGCTCAGAACCCAAGCCCGATTCTTTTGTGCAATATGTTTTTGCAGGAGTCGGCAAAGCCGACGCGCTTGGAGAAGCTCATCTGGCCGTAGAGAAAATTGCTGAGGGAATACTACGTCTCGCAGGATTTTCCTCATCCGATAAAATTTCAAAGGGAACAAACGAACGCTTTCGTCACCGCCGTGTCCTTACGCTCCTTCACGATCATCCTAGGGAATTGGAAGCTTACCAAAGGTTTGTCGTCCTGTTCGGCGTCAATCACCGAGTTCTCACCAAGGAAAATTGGAATACCACGTTGTGCAAGGTCGTGCAAAAGATCGGTGAGGCTATAACTGGGGAGTCTCTCGCTAACAGTTTAGCTCAAGCATTCCTTATGTGGAAGGATGGATCGGTGGGTTTGGATAATGCGGCTGGCACGTCTCGCCGCGAAAACTTCCTGCGATATTCCAAGGACGATAAGGAGGTCACGGTTTATTTGGGATCAATTCACTCGGTTAAAGGTGAAACTCATACAGCTACATTGATCCTGGAGACGTTTTGGCATACCTATAATTTGTCGTCGATTCGTGATTGGTTACTTGGCACTCGCAGCGGAGGCACAGGAGCGAACGACAGGCAGATTAGCCGGCTGAAACTCCATTACGTTGCGATGACCCGGCCGAGCCATCTCGTTTGCCTCGCGCTGCCGAAGCATGGTCTTTTTTCAAAAGAAAAGGACGGCGGGGTGGCTATCATGGAAACCTTGAAGAGTCGTGGATGGTCAATTCAGGAGGTTTGAGCAGGTATCGATTCCTAGGCGCAATCCCTATTGAACTGACTGCCGACTGGGTCATCGTGACTGAATAATGGACTCTGGCGAAACACCCAGCGGCGGCGATCCGGTTACCCCTAGTTTCGCCCAAACGATTCGTTCCGATGAGCTACGTCAGGTTGCTAGCGTGCTCGGCCGACTCGGTCCGTTTAAAGACTACGTCTCTCTATTTCAGGTAGATGTAATTCTAGATGCCAACATCGTCTTACGAGACCTGATGTGGCTGTCGCGAAAACGGAAGAATCCGCAGGCGAGACCGGAAGTTCTGGAACTCATGGATTGCGCCACGGTCCGGGCGCACGCCCCGACATTTCTCATCCAGGAAATCGAACTCAAAATTCCGGTCATCGCCAAAAAGCATCGTATTGCCGAAAGCACCTTACGTGAGCATTGGGAGCGTTATCGAATTCGTATCACATTTGTCGATGTAGGTGGACCTCCGGAGGGGACACACATACGTGACCCCAAGGACATTCCCTATTTGCGCGTGCAGGAGAGACTCAAGTATCCCATCGCCTCACATGATCATGATCTTGCAGCCATGGGCGGGCAGATGTTGCGCATCGAAGTGTTCTCGGACCTGAAGACTTATTCGCGCAATACCTCTGTCGAATATCACATGAAGTTCGCCGGAATGGGCTCGGTGGTGGCCTTGGTCGAATTAGTCAGTCTGATCTTTCGCAGCACAAAAAGCCTATCAATCCAAGTCGGCAAACTACCCCGCCCAGTTGTGTGGTTGGCCATCGTCCTGATCATCGTGGCACTCGTGCACCCCACCTCTCGCAAGTGGATTTTTGAGATTCTGGAGCGAGTATTCGGAATAGTAACTGCGGCATTGGAAGGCGGCTTTACCCTGATGCAGCCACTTGTATCGGAACATTACGCAGCCAAACAAAATGCGGCTTCCAGTTTAGCGAGAGCAAAGGAGGCGTTGCTTCCGAACAGTGCGAATTCCGGTCAAAATCACGGATGAGATTGTGACACAAATAAACCGTATTCCAACCTACTCAGCCATCTTCATCCACCTCACTATGCGTCTCATTAACTTCGAGCTGTTGCAGGCCGCATTATCAGAAAAATCACCTCGGCTGAAATTCATCGCTAACGAAGATGCCGTGCTCTTTTTCCCCGATCATCAACAGCATCGTTCCGCGAAGATCGCCGGGGTGTCTTATGAAGATGACTACAAAGGAAATGCTGTTGCTGGCATAGTTAATGGAGAGCAGGTCGAGATTCGATTTCACGCCGCATTTTCGGATAACAGGATACTGAATCTGTGGACGCTGATTCTGGTAACCGCACAAAAACTAGATATCCATCTAGCTGATTTCACGCTGCACTATCAGGGACGTAAGCTCAAATAGCTCAGTTCGACGAGTAGTTTCTAAAAAGCTCAAAATCCAACTGAGTATCGTGAAAATAGAAGAGCCCAACAGGTTCACTCCGTATGGCCAGTGGCCCAATAGGTGCCAATTTTGCCATAAGTAGCCTGAAATGCCATCGCTTGAAATACTCGAAGAGCTTCTCGTAAGAAACCTTCACCTCTTGCTCAGCTGAACACCTAAATTCGCGGGCGATTCTAGCGTTAAGTCCGAATGTGAAGATGGCGATGCGAGTATCCTCCGCTTGGCCATCAGACGCTTCGAACAGGTGCAGCCAGTCACTTAAAAGATCTGTAGGAATGTCCGTATTTACAGCATCGGGATGGGCCTCAATCCAAGCGAAGCTGGCCGCAATGAGAGCCTGATATTTGCCAGTCGTCATTTGCGAGCCCCCCTCCCCCACACCCGGAGTTCATATGTCTCAGAATCGACAGAATTTTGGGCGAGCATGACGACCGGCAATATGGCTTTTTCAAGCCGCCTGCACCGGTTAGCACGGAATGGGTAGCACCTCAGTTGCACGCTTCCTACCAGCTCCAGCGCCGCACGGTAGGTCGCCATAGCTACGATTGAGAAGAAATGAAGATGTGCCCACTCGTCCGCAGTCGTGAACCTTCCTGATGGGCGCAATAGGCGGGCATGCTGCAAATATCGCCAATACACTTTGCTCAACTGAGGACGGTAGTGGGAAACTGATTCTTTCTCCATTTTATGACCACGGGGAAAAGCGCCCCAACAGGTGTCCAGCCAATAGGATTTCCAAATGAGGTAAGCCAAAAATTGGGGCGACCAATTCATCACACCAATGTCTTTGAAACACCGAAGTCTGTTTGTCATGGCCAACCACCGCTTCCGATTAGAAACGGGGAAGCGCCGGTAAATCGACCTCTCTATTCGTCGATACGTTTCGAAGATTCCTTCACGCAGTGTGGAATCGTTTATCGGCACCACGCCATAAACAGAGTCCTGTGGTCGCGCAAAATGCGGCGAGGACACAAACTCAAATCCCCATTTTCGAGAGACAACGACAGGCTTGGGTGCATTTATGCCACCGCCACGGATAGTGTCAATTTGGCGGAGCCAATGGGTTTCTTGCGGGCTGCGATGTCGAACCCAGGCGAATGCACCGTTGGAGGCAGATCGCGGTTGAGGAGGCCATTGTTCGATCAATGCCCGGATCGTTTTGTCCAGTGAACCCGCTTTGTCGATATGGGCATCGGGCAAGTCCCAGTTCTCGGCCCGTATTCCCCACCACAACGCCCGCCTGCACTCACATGAATAGGGCTGGGTTTTAGAGGAAGGTAAGGAATATGGGATATACTGGCCGCACTTTGGACACCCATCCTCAAGCAAAGCGCGATGCACAGGACATTCACGCTGTCCAACATTCTGAAATAGAATCGAGTGAAACCCTTGCTCCAGGCAAACAGGGCAAAAGCGCAGAAATGGAACCGTCCAGCGACGAACAGATTGACGATCGCCGATCTGATCGAAACACGACCAATCCATCCAAACGCCAGGTGCTCTGATCGCTCGCGAAAGGCTCAAACCATCTAGCGCACCAGTGAACCTCAGATCATGAAGGCATGCTCGACTGACTCCCCATGTCTTTTTAAAGTTGGCAATAGCCGCTTCATTTTTCCCGAAGTGCTTCAAAAGCGAAGGTGCTCGGATCGAATTCAGCCAGCATAGCTTGTGGGTTACTGACCATAATGATTCATACCGTAACGGATGACCGGATCGCCAATTTATCGACGGTAGAGAAATAGTATCCGAGTTCACTTATCAGCCTCCTCGTCTTCATCCTCATCAGGAAGCTGGGCGTTTCTAGGGATGGCTGCGAAAATCGTCGCTGCAACGAATTGAACCAACTGGGTGTGGCTTACGATCGGGCTACTGCCCTCCATTCGGAACTCTGTCAGGAATCGCTCAACAGTCCTCACAAAATGCTGCATCGGGATCTCCATCGGCCCCCGCATCACTCCGTGCTGTCGAACGTCCTCAAATGCTTTCCAAAACGCGGCTACATGTTGAGAAAGCCTCCACCCCTTCGCGAAAGCCTCAGGAAGAAAGTAACGTGTGAAAGTCCAATCGGTGTCTTCAGGAAATCGGGCGTGATCATCGTAACACGTGAGGCAGGCCTTCATCTCTGAGAGTGATCGGATTCCATGGTATTCTAATCGATCGACCATAAAACGACCGATGATCTGGGTTTTTCCCGCTCGTCGCAGTTCATCACGGATCGAAGTCAGCTCACGTTGCCCAAATAGAAATACGAATAACTCGATTCCTCGTTCGCTAAGCTCGTCATGAAAATCGACCAGCCAATCGTAGTGCATCTCTTGAAGGCGATGAGCTTGGTCGATCAGCAACACCACCTTCTCCTGGCCTGAAGACTGCACCATACCGCCTACGCCCTCAATAAGTCGGTCGCGACGTTGAGCAGCGCTTCCCTCAGAATACATGCTATGTCGAAATGCCTTCAGGAGATCCCCGAAGAAGACCCGCTCAGAAGGATGGGCGTATAGCCGCCCAATCATCGAATACACGGGCAAACGCGGAAAATGACGAGGGAGCGCCAATCCAACAAACCTCCGACATTTCGTTTTTCCCAGTCGTGGATCGCCCTCGATAATACCACCCGTGACGCCGTTTTTGATCCACTGCACTATCTCTGAGATCAAAGACTCCATCATCGGAGTAATTAGCGTGTAGCGTCTCGTCAGCAACGGATGACGATCCGATTCAATGCTGCTGCGAATGGGCAGCCGGAGTTCTTCTTTTGTAATCATTAGAAATTAAATGCGCGAAACTTAACCTTAACGCGTGGCGCACTTTCGCGCGCCAGAACCGGCTCAGATGGAGACGGAGTAATGTTTTCTGACTTGTTAGATTTAGGCGCGGCCTGACGCCGTGCCCTCAGTGCATGCGCTAGCTCGTTACGAGCCTTCTTGGTTCGACCAGATTCGCGTGCTTTGTGGGCGATGTATGCCTCAACGACATCCGTCTCGCCCCGTCGCCGAATCTTACCGAGGTGGATACATCGTAGAATGGCCTTTCGCACGCGCATATCATGCTGCTGTGCAGCCCATGCCTGACTGGCATCCAAGACGCCAAATTCATCCCCATTCGCCGTGAATATTTTGATCTTTCGTAGATCTCGCGTGCGACACTCCACAACAACCTTTTGCCCGATCATATCCGGACTGCTGCTCAGACTCGGCGAGTAATACCTTACTCCCATGAAGCGAACATACGGCCGCTCGCCGGTCTTCATGCTTCCTCGAACAGTAGCCTTCGCTTGAAGTGTCGTGAGCGAAAAAGTCTCCCGCTCCGATTCAGGAATTTGTCGGACAAAAAAACTGTTCCGATCCAGCGCGAACCGCAGGTATTCGAGCGGACTTCGGCCATAAAGCCCAGAGGTGGGCATTCCGTTGTATTGAGCGATCAGGACATCCAACAGATCCAACATCTCTTCCAAATGAACGCGATACTTGACGGCCTTGTCCTCGGGTTCCCGTCGTCTGACATCCTTGGGTGAGCTACCTGTGGTCGTTGGCAGACGCTGAAACCCATTTTGCTCAAGCGCGCGGAAGAAACGCTCAACGAATTGGCGTCTCTCCGGAGTTTTCACGGGGCCAGGGTTGAGCACGCAACCAATCTGATCACGCACACGGTCCCACACCCATTTGCTGCAATTGCTCTTGGCGTTATCAAAGGCAAACTCGCCCCACCGCGCAAAAGCCAGCTCTGGCATACTTGACGGAAAACCACTTCCGGCTGGATAGCTCAGACCAGGCACCACCAGTTGCCTTGGCTTCCAAGGTAAGAGTGCGTTCTCCAAACAAATCAGAACATCCTCTGCTGTGTAGTTACGTCCTAAAGAAACGTGGTAACCCAATACCGCACGGGAAGCGGCATCTATGACGACCAGAAGCCAGATTCGCTCAATTACCAGACAGATGGGCTCACCGCCTGCTGGGTCCGGTATGATCACCGTGATCATGACATCGATACGATGTCCGTCGAACTCCATTCGCTCGAAGCATCTCAAACGCGAACCAACGCGGACAGCCGCATTCTGATTGCCCAACCTGCGCGCCACTTCCTCACCGAACATAACCTTGGCGAGCTTGCGTGAGCCCAGGGCGGCCAGTCGTTTTTTGATCCAGCGAGTTAACGATCGCTCCCCCTGACTCGTCACAGTGAAGGGGTAAGCATTGGCAGGGATACCAGCTTCTTTGCACTTTCGTAAAAACAGCGCATGCATCTTGTCATAGCGCATTGCCGATTCGGTGAACCCCCGTTTGCGACTTGCGAGGATCTCTTCATCGAGTGCCTCCTCTATGTGCCGGAATCGTTCAAAAATTGCCGCTAGCAGCCCCGAGTGCCCCGACGACTGGATGCGCACCCCGCCCAACTGAGGTAACACTCTCGTATAAGGCGCGACATGAGAGTAAAAACGACACGCTCTAAATCCCCACAGTTCGCCGTCTGAGTGCGTAGTCACGCATCTGGCGAAAATTTCGGCTACGCGTCTTCGATCAATGCCAGTCTCCTTTAAAATTTTCTTGTGGGTAGCTCCTGCCACGTAGAGCCGCATTGCGGCCACCCGCCGTTCGGTGATTTGGGCGATTTCGGACGGCATGTCGCCCGTGAAGACCGACGGCCAACGCCTGAGATCGACCAAAGATTTATCTGCGGTAAGACGCTTCACTTGGCACCTCCGTCACGAATTCGGAGCTGGCTTTTTGGCGAAAGCGCGACGCGCTCCAAGGCAGCATCCACTACCCCACTCCGGATTAACTCCATTATGGCAAGACGCCATACCTCTAGACTTACGGTGCGGGGCCGAAGTTCGAGCACCAGGCGGATTGAGATACTTGGAGTCTGCCAAATTATCCGCTCCACCTCCGGCATAGCTTGCGATGCATCTATGACGACTCGCGGGAAACGTCCGGTGTATTCGTGAAGTAACGTCCTCAGACTGTTAATTCGGATTGGGTTCACCCAAATTTGTTCATCGGTCACAATCCGGTGTTCGTAACCCTGCTCCTCACACCATTTTTTTTGAATGGCGATCTGTCGGTGTGCGCGAGAAAGCGGATCGCGTAGATCAGAGGCATATTTCACCTCCAAAAATCGAGCGCTGCCATCAACGTCGAGAACCCAGAAATCAAATCGCGACTTGAGAAGCCGACCATCGATGATGGCTTCCGCCATCGTCGGTTGCTCGCAGTAGCTTTTTACCGCGAGGTCGAATTCCAGAAGCAGCACTTGCTCCATTTCCAGCTTACTCGAAATCGCGACAAATCGACCTAGCTTGGGGCTGAATACGAAATACCTCTCACCAAAATGGGACGGCGTCCCTGGGAGCCAGATAGGCTGAACCATAAAATATCTCCGCTGAATGTGGAGGAAGCGCTGTTTGTCGGGACGCTTCCAGCAGACCGCCCACGGAGCCTCAGTGCAGCGCTTGACATCGCGAGCGCAGACAGCAGTCTCTCAGACACGGTTAGGATGTGCTCAAAAACACCTGCCGAAAAAGGGGACGCAGTTAGCAGCTGCGTCCTTTGCTTTTTCCAAATCCCGCGCCGCTGGGTGTTGTCAGTGGTTCGGCGACGGGTTGGTTATTTTTGGCTTTGGAGGCCGGTAGCGGTAGTAGGCCGTCGTTACCAGAGGATCGTCATCTTTCGACTGCACCGTTTCTTCAACGAGAGGCTCTTTACCTTGCCTTAAATCGTAGAGCCTACGCGACACAATATGTCGGCTGCGAATTACCTTCGGGAAGCGCTCCTTTATGCGGACGCAAAGATCAGCCAAGGTGAAAGCATTAGGCCCAAAAGAAGCGACTGCATCACGCACGATCGCCCCCGGAGACAGCGGAGTTGGGCCAGTTTTATCAGGCTCAGGCGATGTGGTGGATAAAGACACTATGACATCACTGCTGGACCGGCCGTCCTGATTCGTCAATCACCTACTCAGCAACATGTTGCAAAATAATTTGTGGACTTGTCCACTCTTTGATCTTTGCCCCCCAACAATGTCCTAAGATTTACATGCACTCTGCACATTGTCCTAAGATTTACTTCCCGACTGCCTAACTCAAAAATGTTAGGACATCTTTAATCTCCCTAGGTAGCTCTCCCCAAAAAGATGTCCTAACTTTTACTTCGGTGCATGCATTTGTAAGACGGTCGAAGTCATGCCGACGGACCCTAAGTCATAACGACGAGCCACACAGGGCGCACTTACGTAAGCTATTAATCAATAGCGATCTATGAATAAATCATAACCGACTCATAACCACCATTTTACGGCTTGGCATGGGTCAGAATTTACAGGAAAATCGGAGAAACGCTGCAAATTGGAAATTTTCCCGCAAGTTTCTGCCCCAAAATACCCTAACCCATGCCGACGGCATGTTGTTAACAGCACCCCGTTCACACAGGGAAGAAGCCATAACGACGGCTCAATTTTCAGCACAAAATCTGGATCAAAGAATTTCCCGATAAATTCAGGCACAACGGGAAATCCATCCTGCCGGTCGGTATCAGGATCTCCGGATATTTCGTTTGAGGATCGGAGGGGATCATAGGGCAGATTGATTTGGCGTCGGCTAAGGCCGGTAGGCCGGAATGAGCACCGGGGCTTGGGGTTGGATGAAGCGACGCCCGGCGGACAGCATTCTCTTTTTCGCAATGTATATATCGTTTACGGCTACGTCCAGCCGGTGTGCAACGACCTCAGCCGGTTTATATATGCCTTCGTCTCGTGCTAGAATAATCATGGCATGGACAAGATGGTCGTCGGCAACGAAGTCCAGGAAGCGATCAATCCGGTCGGCCAGGGCGGTCCTGGATTCCGTTTCCTCCTCGTCTGTTTGTTCCCACAGGAGTGCGCCGGAATCCAAAACCGAATTGGAAAAGCCATCATCGGCGGTGTCTCTGACCAGATCTGTTTCGCGTCGCAGAGTGCGATTTTCCCGCGATTCAAACAGGGCGCTGAGCTTGCTGCGAATTTGCATGCGCAGGGCTTTCCCGATTTCAATATCCTCGGGTATCCCCCACTTGCGGTGCTTACCAAAGAAGGCAATCCGTATCAGTTCCGGCCACCTGACGCACCCGCGCTTTGGTCGGACCCTAAGTCGCAGCAGGTAGCTGATGATCGCGAAACGGTGATGATAAAAACGAATAGCTCAAGTTAAGTCGCTATCCCAAATAATCTTGCGTGATATGTTCTTTTCCATGCCAGCAAGGCGATTAAGGCAATTAAATGCCCGTATTGGGCTTACGTGGAGCTGAATCAACGGCCTCAGCATGGCTGGCTATGCCTCACGATCATAAGCCCCGGCAGCGTGCTAAACTTGGAGCAGATGCAATCACTCACATTTGCCGCTATCCATTCGACAACGCTTGGGGGACACATCCAGCCCGAACTCATTTACGCCTATGCAGCACTGCTAATGCAACCGCTCACGATCATCGCTCATTTGACACCGTGCGGGCTGTATATGCAGCCCGATCAAATCACCGCCTACGCGACCCTTCTTTCGGCAATCACGTCGCTTCTCCACACTTGGTTAACTCGTCCTCGTATCCCCAAAACAACACGCCAGAAGAAAAAGGCCAAAAAGTGACGTCCGCACAGACTTCGCGGCCAGTTATTCCCGGAAATACCTGAGTCCGAAATTCGCGCCGCTCCGGACAGCGTCATCAGGCTCCACCTGTCCGGAGCTTTTCACGGGTTAAAATCCAGGGAGTCCTCCGCTCGTAGGGTGGGCGGCAAAGTTTTCATCGTCTATCCGCCAGTGACTCCCGTTTATCGGTTTTCC
>Ga0068867_100000182_pt1 | contig 41453 bp, 40 predicted proteins | sample KBSMisM32_FD_65649 | JGI IMG/M metagenome (GOLD analysis project Ga0068867, IMG submission 65649) | Miscanthus rhizosphere microbial communities from Kellogg Biological Station, Michigan, USA - KBS Miscanthus M3-2 | ecosystem: Host-associated > Plants > Roots > Rhizosphere > Soil ...
CGGGCCCGAGCGTGCCTATCTACAGGCGCGGATCGAGGCCACCGGGCTGGGTGACAAGGTCTTCCTCACCGGCTCGCTGCCAGGCCGCCAGACCGGCGGCACGCTGCATCGTCTGTTCCAGCGCGCCGACCTCTATTGCCTGCCATCCGTGGACCGCTCCGAGTCGTTCGGTGTCGTCCTGATCGAGGCCATGGCCTACGGCACGCCCTGCCTCGTGTCGGACATTCCCGGCTCCGGCGTGAACTGGGTCAGCGAAGCCGGCGTCAGCGGCGCGACCTTCCCGGTCTCTGACTCGGCCGCACTCGCGCGCCAGGCCATGCGGCTACTGGACGATCCGCGCGAACTGCGGCGTCTCGGCGAAGGTGCCCGCGCGCGCTATCTCGCGCTGTTCACCGAGGACATGGCGACGAAGCGGATGCTCGACGTCTATGAGGCCCTGCGCTGATCCGTCCTGACCTCGCCCTCAGCGAGGCGTCATCACGACTATCGGCACCCGGTGGGCCATGAAGGCCTCACGGTTGCTCACCTCGCCGAACGGCGGCATGTGATCTCCGACGACGACCAGGAACGGGGTCGCCTCTGAAGCGGCCAGTGTCGACTCCAATTGCGCCAGCAGACCGCCCAGCTTGTTCACCAGTTGGCAGGCCTGCTCAGGCGTCCGGGAAGCGGCGCACGCATCTCGCAGCGACTCGGGAAGCGGGCCCGCGTGCCGCATGTCCAGCGGCAGGTGCGTATCCAGGGTCAGCGCATACACGAACCGTCCCGGCGTCTGCGCCTGCTTCACCGCCTGCGCCAGCACTTCGCCGTCGCACACGCCCGGGAAGGCCTGGTTGCAGTTCATCCGCCTCGATTCGCCGCCCGCCGGCCAGTGCCATGGGCTCAGCCCGATCTGGGGCCACCATTCAGCCCGGTCGAACATCCGCAAGCCGAAGCCGTGGATACCAACACTGGTCACGCCGTGGCTGGCCAGCTTTCGCGGCAGGCATCGCGCCGCCATCGTTTCGTCCAGCCGCGAGTAATGCCCTTGCAGTCCGCACAACGTGCGCAGTTCGCCGGAGGTCGTGGAGCCGATGAACTCCTCGTCCGTCACCTGCACGTTCCAGCGCGCCATCACACGGGCGGTCACTAGCCGCTGCTTCAACCAGGCCTGCAACGTTGGATCGCGCGGCAGCCCCATCGACTCCACCAGCACTAGCATCGAGGTCTGGCCAGGATGCGCTGCCTGCCAGCCTTGCAGCGCACGGAACGTGACGGGATCGCGCATCGGCACCGGTGGTCCCGCAGCCAGCAGGCTCTGCCGCTCCGTGCGCCACACGTTCCACACCGGGCTGCCGGCGAAGTTCAGGTCGACGATGCGGCTGTCCTTGTCCAGGCCGAAGATGTGGAAGGACCCGTTGGCGACGTCGAGGCCCACGGTCAGGACCGCGAGGCCCACCAAGGGCCATGCCAACCGCGTCGATCGCCGAGTCAGCCACAGCACCAGCCAGACGCACCCAACAAAGCCCAGCACCAGCCCCAACGCCGACACTGACAGGAAGGTCCGCAGACTGAGCATGTCTACGAAGCGCGCGGCGTCGACGAAGTCCAGCGCCGACATGAATTGGTAGTTCTTGGCCGCCGCGCGGATGAAGTCCGCCGCCCACGCTAGCGCCAATACCACTCCGCCGGTCAGTGTTGACACGCAGGCGAGGGCCGCGGCCACGAGCAGGTCGAGGTTGAACAGCGGCCGTTCCTCGGCCCTTGGTGCCTGGAAGATCCAGGCGGTCAGCCACGATGGTGCATGCAGGGCCGTGACGATGCACGCGAAACGCACGGCAAGCCACCCCCGCGATGCCGCGCGCGCCGCAGGACGCGCGCCCATAGTTCGGCGGGCCGGAAGACTCAAATTCATCGAGATTCCAGGGGAAACGGCGCGCTGCACTGAAACGACGAGAGCGTGTAGACGCCATCGGCGCGGTGCCGCGCCTGCGTCAAGGAGGAGCAATTGTGGACGGGATGGACCAGCACGGCCGCGCCTGCCGGCTTGTCGGACAGCGCCGGCAGGCGATCTAGCGGCAAGGTGAAGGCCTGCACGCCGATCCGCGCCGCCTGCGCGGCCACGTGATCGATGCGCCGATGCGCAAGGTAGGTGGTGAGGATGGGCCCCGGAAGCGGAGCCTGCGCCTGCCATTGATTGAACAGCGCGAAGTCCTCGGGCCGGTAGAGCTGGAACACGAGTCGGCGTGCGTAACCGGCCTTCATTGCTCGATCCACAATGCGCTGCCCGACCGCCGCGAAGTCTGTCTTGATGTCGAGCACCAGCCAAGCATCCGGCGGCACGGCCGCAATCAGCGAGTCGAAGGTGCAGCCATCCTTCACGAGGTCGCCCTGGGGTCCGAGGTCGTGCTGGCAACGCAGCTCGCCTGCCTCCTGCGCCAGGTCGACCTCCAGCAGGCGGAAACCAGCTGCGTAGGCGCGCCGCGCCGCGGCCAACGTGTTGGCCGTGACGGAACCCGATTCCCCGAGCGCATGGGCGATGCGCACCGGCAGCCCGCCTTGCCGCAGCCAGGCGTAGTCCTGGCCGGGCCGCAATGCCGCCGCAGTCGACCAGTCCTCGTCCGAACGCAAGCGGGCGATCATGTCCATCCCGCGCTCGCCGAGAACCTGCGCGTCGACTCGATGAAGCCATTGGCGCCCGCCCGTCGTCGCAGCAAGTCCCGCTCCGGCAAGGACGGCAAGTACCGCGACTGCGGTCACCGCCAACAGCGCGCGCCTCATTGCGCGCCCGCTCTGGGAGTCACGGCACCGGGTGAGCCGTACTCGAGGACCCAGCGCCTGAGGCCATCGACCACGATGTCGCGCTCGGACGACGTTTGATGGGACGCGCCGGTGACCCACTCAATCAACCCGGGGGCACCTCCCACCTGTCCCAATTCGGCGATCCGCACCCGCGCCATGCGCGTGGGGAGCGTCTTGTCCGAGTCGGCGATCAGCTCCTCGAAGAGCTTCTCCCCAGGCCGCAAGCCCGTGAACCGAATCCCGATCTCCTGCTCCTGCCGCCCCGCCATCCGGATCATCGTCTTCGCCAGATCCACGATCCTCACCGGCTCGCCCATATCCAGCACCAGCACCTGCCCACTATCACCGATCGCGCCGGCCTGCAGCACGAGCCGGGCCGCCTCGGGGATGGTCATGAAGTAGCGAATGATCTCCGGATGCGTCACCGTCACCGGTCCACCCTTAGCGATCTGCTCCTTGAATTTCGGAATCACACTGCCGCTGCTGCCAAGGACATTGCCGAAGCGCACGGCCATGAACTTCGTGGTATGCCCCTGACCGGCCATGTGACTGACGACCAACTCCGCTGCCCGCTTCGTCGCTCCCATCACGTTGGTTGGATTCACTGCCTTGTCCGTGGAAATCAATACGAAGCGTTCCGCTGCGTTCTCCGCCGCCGCCAAACACGCGTTATAGGTCCCCAAGGTGTTGTTTCTCAGCGCCGCCCATGCGTTCTCCTCTTCCATCAACGGTACATGCTTGTACGCAGCAGCATGGAAGATGATGTGCGGCTTGTATTTGCTGAACACGTATCGCAAATGATCGATATCCTTGACGTCTCCGACAAGGCGGACAAGGGGAATGTGAGGAAATTTCTCGCTGAGTTCCTGCTCGACTGTGTACAGCGCGAATTCGCTGAGTTCGTACAGCACCATCTTCGCAGGGCCATATCGGGCCACTTGACGGCACAGTTCCGAACCAATGGAGCCGCCAGCACCGGTGATGAGAACAACTTTGCCGTTGAGGCACTCGCTGATGCCTCCCTCGTCGAGTTCGACCGGTTCGCGGCCAAGCAAGTCCTCGGGTTGGATGTCCCGCAGTTGGTCGACCTTGCTGCCTTCCAAAAGCTCTGCACTGCTGGGCACGGTCAGCAAATGCAGGCCGGTGGCCCCCGCCAAGTCCAGCGCGCGTCGGCGCGCGGCCGGTGCGGCAGACGGCATGGCAACGATGAGGTGGCTGATGCCATGCAGCGCGGCCAGGCGCCCCACATCGTCGAGGGGACCAAGTACGGGAATGCCGGCCACACGGGAGTCGCGCTTGACAGCATCGTCGTCAAGCCAACCGACCACTACCCAGCCCTGGTGCTGGATGCCAGCCACCAGCAGGCGACCGGCATCTCCGGCACCCATCACGAGCACGCGGCGCTGCTCATCAGCGCTGCCGTTGATGCGGCCACGCATGTGTTCATAGAGCATGCGGTATCCCAAACGCATCATGGCCAATGCGATGACGCAAAAGACCGGATGCAGGGCCAACACAGCACGAGGCACCTGATTCAGCTGTGCCATCAAGACGGCGACCGCTCCCACCATGCCCGCGATCAGGCAGGCGGCGCTCAGCCGCTTCACCTCGCCGAAGCCACTGAAACGCCACATGCCCTTGGGCACCTTCAGCAGCCACAACACGCCTACATAAAGTGCCACCAAACTGGCCATCACCAAACCGTCGTAGCCAGGCCGTGCCGAAAACCAGCGCTCGAAACCCAGTCGGAACAAGTAGGTCGCCTGCCACGCAAGTGTCACCACCATGCCGTCAAGCAGCAATGACAATGCCTCGCGATGCGGGCGGACACGGGTAAGAAGGCGGTCGAGGAAAAGCCAGAACATGGTCGCGTCGTAACGGTTTCTTCAGACGTGGCGCCTCAGCGCCAAAGGGCGGCCATCGTCGCCAGCAGCAAGCGCAGATCGCCAATCAGACTCGCCTCACGCACATACCGGATCGACAGCGCCAGCTTGGCGGGCATGATCTGCTCCACATAGACACGTTCAGGGTCGGCCGCCTCCGCCAGTTGCGCGCTCTCGTCGCGGTACTGCAGCGATGCCAGATCGGTGATACCAGGCCGAACGGAGAGCACAGCCCGCCGAGCTTCGTCCGGATACATTGCCACGTACTTCGGCACCTCTGGCCGTGGCCCAACCAAACTCATGTCACCCAGCAGCACATTCCACAACTGCGGAAGTTCGTCGAGCTTGCTATGCCGCAACCACTGGCCACTCCGCGTGATGCGTGGGTCGGCACCAATGGTTATTTGAGGACCGCGGGCCGGCGCATCGGTTTGCATGGTGCGGAACTTGCGAATGAGGAATGACCGCCCGTGGCGTCCGACCCGCTCCTGTCGGAACAGTACCGGACCGGGCGAGTCGAGCCGGATCCACACTGCTATCGCGAGAAACACCGGAGCCAGCAGTACGAGGCCCAGTGCCGACAAGGTCAGATCGAACAGCCGCTTGCCCATGCTGCGCGCCGATCAGCCCAGCGCCGCACGCACGGCGTCGATCACTCGCTGCACATCCGCATCGCTCATCCGCGTGTACAACGGCAGGCTCAACATGCGCTCATACGCCCGTTGCGAATGCGGAAAATCCTCCGGCTTCAGCGCATACCGGTCGCGCCAGTAGGGCTGCAGGTGCAGCGGGATGTAGTGCACGCTGCAGCCGATGCCGGCCGCGAAGAGTCGCTCGATGAACTGGTCACGCGCAACGCCGGCATCGTCGGCGAGGCGGATGACGTACAGGTGCCACGCATGCAGGTCACCGTCGCACGCCACCGGCGGCGTGATGATGGGCAGGCCGGACAAACCCTCGTTGAACATCTCGGCGAGATGCTGCCGCTTCTTCTGGAACGCATCGGCTCGCTTGAGCTGGTGGATGCCCAGCGCCGAGGCGATGTCGGTCAGGTTGTACTTGAAGCCGGGCGCGACGATCTCGTAGTACCAGCTCGGCACCTTGGCGGTGAACCGGTCGAAAGCGTCGCGGCTCATGCCGTGCAGGCGCATCACCTTCATGCGCTTCGCCAGCGCCGCGTCGCGCGTCACCACCATGCCGCCTTCGCCGGTGGTGATGGTCTTGTTGGCATAGAAGCTGAAGACGGTAATGTCCGAATCCAGCGTGCCGACCAGGCGGCCGCCGCAGGTGGTGGGCAGCGCATGCGCCGCGTCTTCCACCACGCGCAGGCCGTGCTTCTTCGCCAGCGTGAGCAAGGCCGGCATGTCGGCAGCCAGGCCCGCATAGTGCACGGGAATCACCGCCTTGGTCTTCGGCGTGATCGCAGCTTCCACCGCCGCGATGTCGATGCACAGCGTCGCAGGGTCGATGTCCACGAGCTTCACGTCGGCGCCGAGATAACGCACGACCTCGGCAGTGGCGGTGAAGGTGTGGGTGGTGGTGATGACCTCGTCGCCCGGCCCGATGCCCAGCGCCTCGAGCGCGAGGTGCAGGCCGGCCGTCGCGGAGTTCACGGCCAGCGACTGCAGACCCGCGTCACCGAGATGGGCAGTGAAATCCTCCTCGAAGCGCTTGGTCTTGGGCCCTGTCGTGACCCAGCCGGACTTGAGTGTGTCCACCACCTCGGCGATTTCCTCGTCACCGATGTCGGGAAGCGCGAAGGGCAGGAAGGGAAGCTTGTCGGCCATGGTTCAGTCTTTGGCGATCCAGCACAGCACATGGGTGCGCAATGCCGGCAAGGTGTTGAACAGAGTGTAGAGCGCGGGGTGCAGGCGGCTCACCGCACGTGCAATGGGCGGCGCGAGGGTGATGCGGCGCGATTCGATGCGCCCTTGCGGAAACAGCTCTCGCACACGGCGCATCGGCACGCCGCGCACGTCGCGGTTGCGCGGGTTGTTCACGGTGAAGTCGTACCACAGCACGCCGCCGCCGGGCTTGATCGCATGCCACATCACATCGGCCAGGCGCTGCTGGAAGCCGTCGTCGAGCAGGGACGAGAAGACCGTCGCCTGAAGCACGATGTCCACGCTGCCCACCGCCGGCGCCAGCGCCACCGCATCACCCTGCAACAGGCGCACCGATGCCGGCAGGCGGGCCTTCGCCACATCGAAGCGCTCGGGCAGCAGCTCGATGCCCACCAGGTTCTCGGGCATGAATCCCATGTGCAGGCATTCGATGAGGTTGCTGCCGGTGCCACAGCCCACCTCCAGCAGGCGCAATGTGGACAGCTCGGTGTGGCCCAGCCGCGCGAAGAGCGCCATCATGGCCCGCTGGCGCTCCTGCAGCGCCAGGAGCGCCGCGGGCGTGAGCAGGCTGTAGCGCATGTCGTGCGCCTCGCGCCGCGCGTAACGCTCGCGCACCGATTGCGGCTCGTTCACGTCCATGCGCGTCACCTCGTGAGCCTGGCAAAGCGCGGGCGGCCCGCGCCATGGCGCAGCACGTCCCACCAGCCGATGAGCGAGCCGATGCCGTAGCCGAAGTGGTAGGCGGCAATCACCGCCGGCACCCGCAGGATCGATTCGAACGGCAAGGGCTGCGATCGCACGACGGCCGTCGTCATGGCGGCCACCGCCAGCGCATACGCACCGGCCAGCACCCAGAACGGCCCCGCCCCCGCACGCAGGAAGAGCATCAGCACCGACAGCGCCAGCAGTGCCACGAACACCGCCGGCACCGCGTGCCGCACCGACGCGGCCTGGCCGTGCTTCTTCATCACGAAAGGCTTCCAGTACCCGTACTGCAGATACTGCCGGAACACCTGCGACAAGGCAGCGCGCGGCCGGTAGACACTGCGGATGCGCGACGATTGCCAAACCCGCCCGCCGCCCTTGACGATGCGCAGGTTGTGCTCGTCGTCCTGGTTGCGCACCAGGTGCTCGTCGAAGCCGCCGAAGCGCTCGAAGCTCGCGCGCGGCCAGCTGCCGAGGTAGACGGTGTCGGCCCAGCCGTCATAGTCCAGCTGGCGCGACAAGGCCCCGCCCGCGACCCAGCGCGACTGGAAGGCCGCCGCCACCGCGTGCTGCATCGCACCGGCATCGGCATCCGGCAGCGCATGCCAGGGGCCGCCCACGTTGTCGGCGCCGGTCTCTTCCATCACCGCGAGGCATTGCGCGACGTAGTCGTCGGCGTACTCGGTGTGCACGTCCATGCGCACGATCGCCTCGCCGGCCGCAACGGCCAGCGCCGCATTGAGTCCGGTGGAGACGATGCGCCCCGGGTTGTCGATCCAGCGGATGCGCGGCTCGCGTTGGGCGATGCCGCGCAGCAGCTCGCGCGTTCCGTCGTCGCTCTCGCCGTCCGCGACGATCAGCTCCATCGCCCAGCCCGCCGGCACCTGCTGGCGCATCACCCCCGCGCAGAAGCCTTCGATGTACTTGCGCTCGTTGCGGCAGGGCACGATGACCGAGACGATGCGCTCGGGTTTGCCGTATTCGCTGTCGCCAAAGGTGGTGCTCATGCCGCCGCTCCGTAGGCTTGGCGCAGCGCGACGTCGCGGATGAGCGCAGTCCAGCGGCGCTCGTGCGCCTGCGGGCTGAAGACCTCTTTGCTGCGCGCGATGGCGGCGCGGCCCATGCGTTCACGCAATGAGGCCGAGGACAGCAACTCCACCATCGCGGCAGCCAGGCCCTTTGCATCCCCGGCAGTGACGAGGCGGCCCGTCTCGGGCGTGACGATCTCACCCGGCCCCGTGGGGCAGTCGAAGGACACCGCCGGCACGCCCAGCGCCTGGGCTTCGAGCAGAGCAAGCGGCATGCCTTCATAGCGCGACGACAGCACGAACACCGCGGCCTCGCGGTACTGGCGTTCGATGTCCCGCGTCGGCGCGAGCCATTGGATGCTGTCGCTCACGCCGAGGTCGCGTGCGAGCTCTTCATGGCTTGCACGCAGGGGCCCGTCGCCGACGATGCGCAGGCGCGCGTCGGGCATCGCCGCCACCACCTCGGCCCAGGCACGCACGAGAAGATCAAACCCTTTCTGCGCGACGTGCCGCCCTACGGCGACGACGATCGGGGCGTCCACCACGCACGGTTCGTCCGCGCGCAGGCCGGATGCGTTGTAGATCACCTCGGTGCGGGCGTTAAGCGCGCGGAACCTGGCCGCATCCGCTTCGGTGAGGCTCACCACCGCCGCGACGCTTGGGTATAGCCATCCACGCAGCCGCTGCCACAGCATCGACCGCGCGCTGAAATGGTTGTGATCGCAGCAGATGGTGCGCGCGGCAAAGCGCCGGTCCAGCGCGAGCACCGAGCAGGCGGTCGTCAGGCCGTTGAGCACGATCACGTCTGGCCGCTCGGCGCGGATGACGCGGTTGAGCGAGCGTCCGATGCGCCACTGGGTGCGTGCGAGGCGCCACGCACGCGCCACGCGCGAGTCGCCTTCGCCTGAGGCCACCTGCTTGCGATCGCCCGTCAGGACTCGCACCTGCGGCTTCAGCGGGTAGAGGATGTCTTCCCGCACGCTGTCCACACTGCCTACCGCTGCATCCATGCCCTCATCCACCAGGTAATTCGCCAACGCGCACACGAAGCGCTCCACGCCACCGGAAATGTCCAGGCGGTCGCACAGCAGCAGCACGCGAATCGGCGCAGCCATCTCAGCGTCCGGCCTTTCTGACGAGGCCGTGCACGTCCACGCGTTGGTAGTCCGCGCTCGGCAAGGCGAGCCCGCTGTGCTGCACGACGCGCAGGCGCTCGCGGGCCGAGCGCATCGCGTCGATGAGGCCAAGCTTCACCAACTGCCGCACCACCGACTTGCGTGCACCACCGCCGGACGCCGCAGGCCGTGTGCCACCCGGCGGCGCCTTCAGCCACTCGTCCTGCGCATAGTCCGACTGCTGCGGGGCGGGCAGCACGCCCGGCTCGCGCAGCTTCTTCGCCAGCACCAGCATGTACACCTCGTGGCTGTTGCACAGGTTCACGCGGCGCTTGACCTCCATCGGGTTGGCCACCTTCCACCAATGCAGCCGGTCAGCCTTCATCGCAAACCACAGGCCGCGCAGCTCGAAGCCGTTCTTCGGCTGGTAGAGGTTGAAGAACAGCTCCGGCGAGAACTGGTAGAAGCCGTGGCCCGAAAGATTGTTGGCCGGCAGCGAATGGAACACATGGCCGCCCACGCGGCACAGGTCCACGCAGTTGCGCCAGGCGACTGGGAAGTTGAAGACGTGCTCCAGGCAGCCGAAGTCGAGCACCGCGTCGTAGCCACCGAGCGAAGGGCTGCCGGCGGGCCACGGCAGGTTCATGTCGTGGATGAGCGGCGCGTTCTCGTAGGGCGACGCATCGACCGAATCGGCCACCTGCGCGCCCAGCCATTCGCGCATCAGCGGCTCGAAGTAGCGCGGGCCGCCGGCGGGCGCCGCGCTCAAGGCGGGCAGGCCACGCAGTTGCCGGTGCTGTTCCAGCTCGAAGTCTTCGATGAACAGCGCCTGCCGGCCGATGGCCAGCGTGCGCTCGTAGCTCACGCCCAGGTCCTGCGCATGCGCCAGCAGGTTGAGGTTGTGGATGTCGATGCCCACCCGTTGGTCTTTCGTGTATGAGTTGCGAGGGCGCTTCAGCGCGATGCGCGCAGCCGCCGAGTGAGGAGAACGCCGCCCACGGCGACGGCGATGACCACCATCTCCACCGTCAGGGCGGTCAGCGCCAATCCGGTGGCGCCGGCCGCGCCGCCATAGGTGGCCGCGCCCAGCACGCCGACGATGCCGCCGACGATGACGCAGGCACGGTAGGCGCTGTCGTAGCGGCCGCTGCCGAGGATCCAGTAGCCGATGAACTTCCAGCCCAGCAGCAGTGGCAGCAGCCAGGCCAGGATCAGCAGCACGGCGCGCAGGCTCATCACGTCCAGCCCGCCCGCACGCGGCAGCAGCAAGGGCTCCAGATGCGGCCACAGCGCATTGCCCAGCGCCAGCAGCACCACGCCCACCGCCGCGCCACCCACCGCCCAGGCGGCCGAATAGCGCAACGCCGCACGCTCGCTGGTGGCGAAGAGGTTGACGATTCGTGGGTACACCACCGAAAACACCGGCTCGGCGGCATTGAGCACCGCCCGCACGATGCGGTCGGCCATGAAGTACAGGCCCAGCTCGGTCTTGGCCATCTGCACCGAGGCGGCTGCCGGCAGGGCGAAGGAGTAGGCGGCGCCGGCGATGGCCACGGGCATCATGGTCCAACCCAGGCGCAGGCCGGGCCGCAGCTCATCGCGATGCCACAGCGCCTGGCCCGGCGCGTGTACGAAATCCCTCAGCAGCCAGCGCCAGCCGAGCACGGCCAGCGTCAACGATGCCGCCAGTTGCAGGGCGACGTAGGTCTCCACGCTGCGCGCGAAGAGCCAGCAAGCCGCCATCAAAGTGGCATAGACCACCAGTTCCACGCGCGACCACCGGTTGAGCTGCTGGGTCGCCTGCAGGTACCAGGTGGCCGGCCAGCCGAGCGCGCAAGCCAGCGCGGCAATCGCCAGCGCATCGACTGCCGGATGCGACGATCCGTGCCCCGCCACGGCCACCGCCACCATCGACAGCAGCGCCGCCGGCACGCACAGCACGCAGCGCGCCGTGAACACCTGTCGCGCGATCTGCCAGCGCCGCGGCGCATCGGCCGTCACCGCCAGCCGCGTCGCCGCTGCGAGGAAGCCGCCTTCCACGATCATCGACAGCAAGCTCGCCCACACGAGGATGAAGCTCAGCCGCCCGAACTCCTGCGCGCCCACGCGCGACGCCACCAGCGGCAGCACCACCAGGGGCAGCAGCAGGCGCACCGCCGCGGCGGCGTACACCTGGGGCAGCGAATGCAGGAGCCGGGGCGATGCGCTCATGGGCGCCTAGCGCTTGACCAGGAGCCGCGCGGTGTAGTCCACCCGGTGCAGGAAGACGGGCTCCGCGCTGTCGGCGAAGTACTCGTCCACCGCCTGGCGCGCGCCCTGCCAGTGGCCGTAGTCGTCGATGATCAAGATGCCGTTGCGCGCGAGACGTGGGTAAAGGTGGTTCAGCTCGTGCTTCGTGGACTCGTACCAGTCGGTGTCCAGGCGCAGCAAGGCGATCTGGTCGGCCGCGGTGGCGGAGGTCGTACCGGGGATGGTGTCTTCCACCTTGCCCTTGACGTAGTGGATCTTGTCGGCCGGATAGCCCGTGGACGCGAGGTTGGCCTTCACGTCTTCCAGGCTCGCCACCGCCCAGAGCGGGTGGTCACGATCGGTGCGGGCGAGCTGCGTCTCGGCCAGTTCACCGCTCAACGCACGGTCTTCGTCGGTGGGCTCGCTCATGCCCTCGAAGGTGTCGAAGAGGTACAGGTGCCGCGAGGTGTCGCCGCGCGCCATGAGCGCCAGCGCCACGAGCATCATGCTGCCGCCGCGCCACACGCCGCACTCGACGATGTCGCCGGCGATGCGATGCCTGACCACATGGTCCACCGCGCCCAGCAGGCTCGCCCGGCGCTCCAGGCTGGTCATGGTGAACGGGTCCACGCGCGAGACGATGGCGCGGTCGGCCTCGGGCAAGTCGGCCAGCACGGTGTTGATGCGGTCGGCGGTACGGCCGAGTTCCCAGCCGCTGCGCGCCAGTGCGGCCTTGACGATTTTCTTCATGGAACGGTCCGGTGAACCCCTGTGGACGGGGCGGTCGGTCAAACCTTCGATTGTCGCACCGCGGGATCAGGCGTTGTCCGCCTGCGCCCTGGCGAACGCCGCCGTCACGGCCTCGCGGTTCGCATCCAGGTACCGCAGGCAGCGCTCGACCGACTCAGCCGTGCGGTCGGCCAGCAGCAGCCCCTCCAACCCGTAGCGCCGCATGAACGCCCCGAGGTCACCCACGTCGGAGCAGATGAACAGGCGGCCGTGATTGAGCAAGGCGTACATCGCGCCCGATTGCGAGGCGGCGCGATAGGGCAGCACGAAGACGACGTTGCGCGCCAGCAGGGCCAGCAACTCGTCGTTGGGCAGGTAGCCGTCGACGAGCTTCACGCCCAGCTGCTGGAGCTCGCGCGCCAGGGGAAGCAGCTCCTGGTCCCAGGCGCCGAAGACCTCGAGCGCGAGGCCCCGTGCCCGGATTGCCGGCGAGCGTGCCAGGTCGGTGAACAGCTCCACGCCTTTGTATGGCTTGACCGTGCTCCAGAACACCAGCGCCTCTGGCGCGCCCGTGGCGGCGTAAGGCGCGACCGGCGAATCGGGCGTCACCGGCAGCAGGCCGTGCGGCCGGATCTCGGACTTGCTTCTGAAGCCCTCGCCATACCGGCGCATGAAGTCCTCACGCGTCGCGTCGCTCACGAACACCAGCCGGCGTGCGAGCCGCGCCAGGCGAAGCGTCGGCCCGTGCTGCTCGCCGGCAAAACCATGCGGCACGGCGTTGTGCACGGTGAAGTCGAACTTGGCGGACAAGAGCCGCATCACCAGCCATTCGGCGGGCCAGAAGCCGCTGAACTGCAGGTTCACTGCGCTGTAGCGGCGCGAGTTCCACAGCAGCTTCGCGAGCAGGCCGATGTAGGCCAGCGCCCCGCGCCATCGCGGAGCCACGGTGCTGGAAATGCCTGCCGCACGCACCGTCACGCCCGGCAAGGCCGGCATCGCTTCAAGGAATTCCGCGTTGTAGCGCGTGCGCGAGCCGTAGAAGTCCACGCCCTGCCCTCGCCTGGCAAGCGACTTCACCAGCTGATAGTCGTAGGGCAGCACGAAGGACCCGGGGTCCACGACCGCAATGCGCTTGTTGTTCAAGGCGGGACGCTCAGTGAGCGAACCAGTAGCGTCGGTTCAGTCGATATGCCGGCTTGCATCGCCGTTCGCCGATGTCCTGCGCTGGATTGCCGCCCACCATACGGCCCGGCGGCACGTCTTTGGTCACCACCGAGCCGGCCATCACCACCGAGCCTTCTCCCAGGTGAACGCCCGGCATGATCATCGCGCCTGCGAACACTACGACGTAATCGTCGATTCGCACCTCCGCTCCCTTGGCTGCGAAATTCTCGTCGTGTGGGTCGTGCCCCAATGTGTAGATCTTCGCGTCATGGGAGATGGACACCTGCCGCCCAATGCGGATGCCCATGCGGTTGTCCAGGTAGACCCCGCGGTTGATTAGGCTGCCCTCCCCGACCGACAATCGCCCCACGTGGAAGAAGCGCACGCTACCTTGCAAGGTTGCATTGCGGTGAACGTCGAAGCGGCACACTCGGTAGAGAAGCGGCCGCAGGCCAAATGGCATGAGCCTGTGAAGCGCATTGATGATCGCTAAGCCAATGAAATAGATTTGATTCGTCACGCGCGACAACTGGCACCACTGAACCATGGCCTCCAGTGAAAAATGGGCAACCTAACAGGGATCAGCAGACACACTGGGCAACCAACGCTGACCAGTGTGTCGCTTACTCATAAGTCATTCGCTTGCGAGATTGTTCATGTACTGATTAGCATTCTCACGAACCTTGTCAATCGGCGGATTCGCCGCCACTAGCCATTTCTTGTTAAATGAAAGAGGAAAACTCTCCTGAGCAATAGCTTCGGGAATGAGGCCCGTACTCCCCCAGTTGTATTTCCACGCAAGGATCTCTTTTGCAGATTCGAGTACATAGATTGGCTGTGGAGTCGCCCGCCTGAGACCATGGGCCGTGGACTTTCCATGCAAAGGCCGTGGAACTCTAACCTCGTCACCATTCTTGTCCCAACCAATCCAGTGGCTATAAAAACCAGTCCGCCTTCCTGGAAGAACATGGAATTCGAAGTAGGCGCAGTTCAAGGTAGGGATTCGGCGTTCGCAAATGGAACGCATAAGCCGAAGGGACACCTCACCGAACTTGTCGGTTGGCGTTCCAGCCAAGGTAGTACGCAAATGGTGGTAGCCTTGAAAGCCAAGTTCCCGGGCCCTTATCTCAAGCATCTTGCAATGAGATTCGGCAGCGTCGGCGGAACCGCCAACCATGTCCTTGAAAGCGCCAAGAACTTCCTTGTACTGAAACATCACATCTCCTATTGATTGAGCCGCAGAGGCTGAGACCCCTGTAGAGCAGGCTGCTTGCTCACTCGGCTAACAAGGCCAATGTGATATTGCGAAGTGCAACCGATTTTTCCCATGCAGCCGGGCGGAAATCTTGGAACCGTGAGGCAATGCTAGCAGAGCACGGAACTGGCGTGCAAGGAGAAAACTTCGAGAGACCTACAATTCGCGATTTGCCCCTCCAACGACAGCACGCCATGGACCAAGACGACAACCAGCTCATCGCCGAACGCCGTGAAAAGCTCGCCGCGATCCGCAAACAAGGCGTGGCCTTCCCGAACGACTTCAAACCGAAGAACCATTCGGCCGACCTGGCCCTGAAATACGGCCCGCTCGAGAACGAGGAGCTGGAGCCGCAAGGCGTCAAGGTGAGCGTCGCCGGCCGGCTGATGCTTAAACGCGTCATGGGCAAGGCGAGCTTCGGCACGCTGCAGGACGCCTCGGGCCGCATCCAGCTCTTCGTCACCAAGGACGCGCTGGGCGACGAGGTCTATGCCGCCTTCAAGCACTGGGACCTGGGCGACATCCTCGGCGCCGAGGGCACGCTCTTCAAGACCAAGACCGGCGAGCTATCGGTGCGCGTCACGTCGCTGCGCCTGCTGACCAAGAGCCTGCGTCCGCTGCCCGACAAGTTCCACGGCATGGCCGACCAGGAACAGAAGTACCGCCAGCGCTACGTCGACCTCATCACCGACGAAGCCGCCCGCGTGCGATTCGCGGCGCGCAGCAAGGCGGTGAGCTCGATCCGCAATTTCATGGTGGAGCACGGCTTCCTCGAAGTCGAGACGCCGATGTTGCACCCCATCCCGGGCGGCGCCAACGCCAAGCCGTTCAAGACCCACCACAACGCGCTCGACCAGGAGATGTTCCTGCGCATCGCGCCGGAGCTCTACCTCAAGCGCCTGATCGTGGGCGGCTTCGAGCGGGTGTTCGAGATCAACCGCAACTTCCGCAACGAAGGCATCTCGGTTCGGCACAACCCCGAATTCACGATGATGGAGTTCTACGCGGCCTACTGGAACCACCACGACCTGATGGACTTCACCGAGGCGGTGCTGCGCCACGCCGCGCGCTGCGCGACCGGCTCGGCCAGCATCACCTACGCCGGCAAGCCGGTGGAACTCGACAAGCCCTTCGCACGCCTGTCGGTGCGCGATTCGCTGGTGGCGCATGCAGGCCTGTCGCAGGCCGAGGCCGATGACGCCGAGGTGTTGCGCGCCAAGCTCAAGGCGCTGGGCGAGGAAGCGCCCGCGCACTGGAAGCTGCCCGAGCTGCAGTTCGGCCTGTTCGAGGCGGCCGTCGAAGAAAAGCTGTGGCAACCCACCTTCATCATCGACTACCCGGTCGAAGTCTCCCCGCTGGCCCGGGCCTCTGACACCAACCCCGCCATCACCGAGCGCTTCGAGCTCTTCATCACCGGCCGTGAGTACGCCAACGGCTTCTCCGAGCTGAACGACGCCGAGGACCAGGCTGCGCGCTTCCAGGCGCAGGTGGCCAACAAGGACGCGGGCGACGAAGAGGCGATGTACTACGACGCCGACTTCATCCGCGCGCTCGAATACGGCATGCCGCCCACCGGCGGCTGCGGCATCGGCATCGACCGGCTGATCATGCTCATCACCGACAGCCCGAGCATCCGCGACGTGATCCTGTTCCCGTCGCTGCGCAAGGAAGGCTGAGGACGCGAAATGCTGCGGCTGCCGACGCTCGAAGCGATCGACGCCGCCGTGTGGATCGAGCTCTCGCGGGCGGCCCGCGACAAGGCGCATGCATGGCGCACGCCGGTGCTCGCGACCGTGGATGGCAGCGCGACAGCGCCGCGTGCCGATGCACGGACCGTCGTGCTGCGCGAAGCCGATGAAGCAAGCCGCCGGCTCGTGTTCTTCACCGACTCGCGCAGCCCCAAGGCCGCGCAAGTCGCCAGCCACCCCGGCGCGACGCTCGTCTTCTGGTCGCCCGCGATGAACTGGCAGCTTCGATGCGATGTGCGGCTGTCGATCGCCGTCGACGGCGCCGAGGTCGAAGGCCGATGGATGCGCATCCAGTCGTCCGCTGCGGCTTCCGACTATCTGTCTTTCGCATCGCCCGGCGCGCCAATCGACGGCCGCCCAAGGCCGCCACTCGACCAGCCGCACTTCGCCGTCGTCACTGCCCAGGTGCAATCCATCGACTGGCTCGAACTCCATCCCGACGGCCACCGCCGCGCCCGGCTGAGCACGCCAGCCCGCACCTGGCTACAGCCGTGAACCCTGCGAGACAATCGGCCCCCATGCCGATCCGCACCATCACCGCCACCCGCTACGTCACGCCGCTGCGCGAAGGCGGTTCGCTGCCGGCCGTGATCGAGGCGGACGACCAGGGCCTGTACGTGCTCAAGTTCCGCGGCGCGGGCCAGGGTCGCAAGGCCTTGGTCGCGGAACTGGTCGCCGGCGAGATCGCCCGCGCCGCCGGCCTGCCCGTGCCGGAAATCGTCTTCGTGCAGCTCGACCCCGCCCTCGCGCAGACCGAGCCCGACCCCGAGATCCAGGACCTCATCCGCGCAAGCGCCGGCCTCAACCTCGCGCTGGATTACCTGCCCGGCTCCGTCACCTTCGACCCGCTCGCGGAGAAACCGTCCGCCGATCTCGCGTCAGCCATCGTGTGGCATGACGCCTTCGTCACCAACGTCGACCGCACGCCGCGCAACAGCAACATGCTGGTGTGGCACCGCAAGCTCTGGCTCATCGACCACGGCGCAGCGCTGTACTTCCATCACAACTGGCCGAACTACATGGAGCGCAGCACCAGCCCTTTCGCGCTCATCAAGGACCATGTGCTGCTGTCATTCGCGTCCACGCTCGCCGAGGTCGACGTGAAGATGGCGCAGATGCTCACGCCGGAGGTCGTCGCCGGCGTCGTCCAGATGATCCCCGACGACTTCCTCGACGATGACCCGATGTTCACCGGCCCCGATGCCAAGGCGCAGCAGCGCGAGGCCTACCGCGCGTACCTCGTGAATCGCCTGCAATCACCGCGCGCTTTCGTGGAGGAGGCCATCCGTGCCCGCAGCGCTCATCTATGACCACGCCATCGTGCGGGTGGTGCCGCGCGTGGAACGGGGCGAATTCGTCAACGCCGGCGTGATCCTCTCGTGCGCGGCGCAGGGCCTCCTGAAGGCACGCATCGAGCTGGACGAGGCGCGGCTGCTGGCGCTGGACCCGCACGTGGACCTGCAGGCCGTGCGCGCCAACCTCGCCACCATCCCCGCCATCTGCGAAGGCGGCGACTCCGCCGGCCCGATCGGCCGGCTGCCCTTGCGCGAGCGCTTCCACTGGCTGGTCGCGCCGCGCAGCACCATCATCCAGACCTCCGCCGTGCACCTCGGACGCTGCGACGACCTGGACAGCGCGATGAACCACCTGCTCGACCGCATGGTGCGGGCACCGGCCAAGCCCTGACGCATCCATCGCGAGGCGGCTACTTGAGGTCCTCGGTCTCGAAGTGGATCGTCTTCACCAGCCGGTCGCTGCGCGGCAGCTTCGCGCGCATGGCATTCAGCGGCGGCATGTTCACCGCATCGGCGACCACATCGATGTCCTCGGGCTTGCGCATGCCGCGCACGGCGACGACGTGATCCGAGCTGGGACGGCCTTCGATGTCCTTGACGAGGAACCAGGTGCCGCCGCGTCCGACCGCGCGGTAGTGCACGTGCGCGGCAGGCGGTGCGGACGCATCCAGCGGCTGGTAGCGCAGCATCTGCGTCACCACCACCGTCACGTTCTTGAAGCGGGTCGTGCCGCCGCGCTCGAAGTGCCCCTCGACCACGTCCGCCTTGAACGAATGCAAGGGGTTGGCGGCATCAGGCGCGAGCCGGTCCAGCTCGAACTTCTCGGGCACCAGCGTCCACACGCGAGGCCGCGTGCCGATGTCCCAGCGCAGCCGCCGCTCGACCGCCGGCTCCGCGAGGCGCAGGGCAAACACCACCTGCCGGTCGTGCGGCGCATGGAACATCGGCAGATGCGACGCATACAACCCATCGGCGCCGCCGAAGAGCAGCATGCCGTGCAGGCCGTAGCTCGCGTCGGGCTTGCTTTCTTCGGCGCATACGGCCCCCGCGAACAAGGCGATGCACGCAGCAGTCAGGGCGGCCAGCCATCGAGCCTTCATCTCAACGTTGCTTGAACGCGGGCTTGCGCTTGTTCACGAACGCATCCATGCCTTCCTTCTGGTCTTCCGTCGCGAAGAGCGAATGGAACATGCGCCGCTCGAACTGGATACCCTCGGCCAGCGGCCCTTCGTAGGCGCGGTTGACGCATTCCTTGGCCATCATCACGCTCGGGCCGCTGAACTCGTTGATCGTCTGTGCCGCGGCGAGCACAGTGTCCATCAGCTCGGCGGCCGGCACCACGCGCGACACGAGGCCCGCACGCTCGGCTTCGGCGGAATCCATCATGCGGCTGGTGAGCACGAGGTCCATGGCCTTGGCCTTGCTGATGGCGCGTGGCAGGCGCTGCGTGCCGCCGGCGCCGGGGATGATGCCCAGCTTGATCTCGGGCTGGCCGAACTTGGCGGTGTCGGCGGCAATGATGAAGTCGCACATCATCGCGAGCTCGCAGCCGCCGCCGAGCGCAAAACCCGCCACCGCGGCGATCACCGGCTTGCGGATGGCGCGGATGGTTTCCCAGTTGCGGGTGATGTAGTCCGTCTTGTAGACGTCCATGTAGGTCCAGCTCGCCATCGCGGCGATGTCCGCACCCGCCGCGAAGGCCTTTTCGCTGCCGGTGATGACGATGCAGCCGATGCCGTCGTCGGCGTCGAAGGCCTTCATGGCCGCGCCCAGCTCGTTCATCAGGCCGTCGTTGAGCGCGTTCAGCTGCTTGGGCCGGTTCAGCGTGATGAGGCCGGTCTTGCGCTCGCCGTCGCCGCGCACCTCGGTGAGGATGAATTCGTAGCTCATGAAGGGTTCTCCTGTTCGTCGATCGCGCAACTATACGAAGCCGCGGCCGAAAGCGCGGGTCACCGAGGCGTCACCCCTGGCGTGAAGGGCCATGCGGCCGGCCGTTCAAGGCGCCGCGAGCTGCGGCTTGCGGCGGATCATCAGGTCGATGTAGGTCTGCTCGTCCTGCGAGATGCGGATGCGCGCCGGCAGGTAGGCCAGGCTCGGGGCGATCCACATCTCGGCCACCAGGTCGCCGCCCTTCTTCGCCACGCGCCGCGGCTTGAGGTGCACGCCCTCGACCGCGCCGAAGGGCGTGTAGAGCGTCTCCTTCTCGAGCACGTCGTAGACCCAGTGGTCCACGCGGCGCGGCAGCGCGAGCGGCATGTCGATGACGGTGCCCGGCGCGAGCAGCTCGGGCTTTGTCGTGAAGAGGAACGTGAGCTGCACGAACTGGCTGGCCGCGTCCTGCAGGCCCGGCCAGCGGACATTGCGCTGCCCGCCCGGCAGCACGACCACATCGGGCTCGAAGCGGATGGTGCTGCGGCGGCGGTCGCGGCCGGCGACCTTGCTGTCTTCATCGAAGGTCTCGGGCCGCAGGCCTTCCGGCGTGAGCACGCCGTCGCTGATCATCGAGCGCGTGGCCAGCGGCAGGATGGGCAGGCCGATGGTCACGTCCAGGTGCACCTGGTAGCGGTTGCCCATGCGTATCCATTCGACCTGCGCCGTGCCGCCGACTTCGCCTTGGTAGTTGCCGGTGAGGACGTAGCTCAGCCGGGTGGATGCCGGCCATTCGAAGGCCGGGGCGCTGCCGGCGCCGGCCACGGGCAAGGCCGAAGCCGGCGGCTCGACGGAGGCGACCGATTCGGGCGCGCTCGCCGCCGCCATCGCGGGCTCGGGCGGTGACTCGCGCACCGCAGCTTCGGCGGCCTGCTCCTGAGCTTGCGATGCCGCATCGGCCACCTGCGGCGATTCGGCTTCAGCGGCGGATGCAGCCGAATCGACGGGCCTGGCGCGGCGAGGGTGCGTGGCGCGCGACGCTGCTGCCCCCTTCGGTGCCGCCACCGGCGGCGGCACGGCGATCTCCATGTCGCGCACGAACACCGCCTCCACCCGCTGCGGCATGTCCGCGTAGGCGGTGATGTCCATCATCCGCTCGCTCACCCGGTCGGCGATGCAGGCGTGCGCCACGATGACGCCGATCACCACCGCCCATGCACCTGCGCGCCGCTGCCAGGGCTCGCCCGCGCCCAGGACGGCGCGCCAGGGGCTCAACCCGTGAGCCATGCCCGGCGCAGGGCCAGCGCGGGTTTTTGCGCCTTCGCGTCGGCGGTGAGCGTCACGGCACCCGTGACGGCGTCGTCCTTGGGCAGCGCGAGCGGCAGGCTGAGCACCCGCTGGTCACGGCTCACGAGCAGCGCGGCCTGGCCGCCGGGTACCGCCACGCGCAGCAGGTCGTCCAGCCGGCGGATGCGCCAGCCATTCACCGCCAGCACCTCGTCGCTCACCGACGCGCCGGCGCGCTCGGCGGCACCGCCGCGCAGCACGTGAGTCACGCGCACGCCCGTCAGCGCGCTCTCGCTCACGCGCAAGCCCAGCCGCTGGGGCACCGTGGGCGCCTGCGCCTGCCACTGCACGCCGGCCTGCTCGAGCAGGCCTTGCAGCGGCAGGTCGGCCGTGCCGTGCACGAAGGCGTCGATCTCCCCGTCGTAGCTGCGCCCACCCACCTCGCGCAGCACTGCGCGGATGTCGCTCTCGCTGATCGGCCCGCCGCCGCTGCTGGCCCACAGCCCGCGCATGACCTCGTCGAGGCTGCCCTGATGCTGACGCAGCGTGAGGTCCAGCGCGAGCGCGACCAGCGAGCCCTTGGTGTAGTAGCTGATGGTGCCGTTGGGCGTGTTCTCGTCGGTGCGGTAGTACTTGACCCAGGCATCGAAACTCGCCTGCGCCACGCTTTGCACCTTGCGCCCCGGCGTGTCCAGCACGCCGGAGATGGTCTTGGCCAGCAGCTTGAAGTAGCGCGCCTCGTCGATCAGCCCCGCGCGCACCAGCAGCAGGTCGTCGTAGTAGGAGGTGAAGCCCTCGAAGAACCACAGCAGCTCGGTGTAGTTCTCTCGCGTGAAGTCGTAGGGCGCGAACTCGCGCGGCTTCAGGCGCTTGACGTTCCAGGTGTGGAAGTACTCGTGGCTGATGAGGCCCATCAGCGTCACGTAGCCATCGGTGAGCTCGGGCTTGCCCTTTTGCGGCAGGTTGCGCCGCGCGTCGATGAGCGCGGTGCTCGCACGATGCTCGAGCCCGCCGTAGCCCTCGTCCACCGCATTGAGCAGGAAGACGTAGCGATCGAAAGGCGGATGGCCCTCCGGATGCCACAAGGCGATGGCCGCCTCGCAGATGCGCTGGCTGTCGGCCAGCAGCCGCTCGCCGTCGAAATCGGGGAAGGCGCCGGCCACCACGAACTCGTGCGGCACGCCGCGCGCCATGAACTTGCCGCGCCAGAAGGTGCCCAGCTCCACCGGATGGTCGACCAGCTCGTCGTAGCCCGAGGCGCGGTAGCTGCCGCGGCCGGCGGCATCGACCTTGACGGCAGGCATGGCGGTGGCCACTTCCCAGCCCGCGGGCAGCTCGACGATGTCCAGGCCGTGCGGTTCGTCTTCCCGGCCTTCGACGCGCAGGCACACGCTCGTGCCGTTGAAGAAGCCGCGCTGGGGGTTGAGGAAGGCCGTGCGCACCGAAGTGTCGAAGGCGTACACCAGGTAGCTCAGAACCAGCGGCACGCCCGGCTTGCAGCTCGCTTCCCAGCTGGCCTTGTCGAGCTGGGCCAGGGGCACATCGGCGCCGGCCTGTTCTGCCCTCAAGTGCGACAGGTGCCGCGCGAATTCACGCACGAGGTAGCTGCCGGGGATCCACACCGGCAGGCTCAGCAGTTGTCGTTCGGCGGGGTCGGGGACCGTCAGCGTGACGCGGAACAGGTGGGCGTTCGAATCAGCGACGGCAATGCGGTAGGAAATCATGCGGAGGAGGTCCAGCGCCCAAGTTGCGGGGCATTGTCACCCGACCGGGCGCTGGGCACGCCCGAGGAAAACCTGGGAAACCGTCGGCCTATGCAGCCGCGGCCTTGCATCAGGGCATCCAGCACCGCCCGTCGCCCGATCTCCCGGCCGGCGGCTCGCCCGCGTGGCTCAGCCCGGCTTGCGCGCCGCCGTCGCGGTGGCGAGGTTCTTCTCGACCTGGTCCAGCGGCAGGGCGCCCGGGACGCGCTTGCCGTCCTCGAACACCAGCGCCGGCGTGCCGTTCACGCGGTGCTTCTTGCCGAGCGCGACGTTGCGCTGCAAAGCGCCGGTGTCGCAGGCACCCATGTTGCGCACGGGCGGAGCACCGGTGAGCATCCAGTCGCGCCAGGCCTTGGTGTTGTCCTTGGCGCACCAGATGTCGCGCGACTTCTCGGGCGAATCGCCGCCGAGGATGGGGTACAGGAAGGTGTAGACGGTCACGTCCTTCACGCCCTGCAGGTCGCGCTCGAAACGCTTGCAGTAGCCGCAGTTCGGGTCCGCGAAGATCACGAGCTTGCGCGCGCCAGTGCCCTGCTTCCAGACGATGGCGTCCTTCAGCGGCAGGGCCGCGAAGTCGATGGCGGTGAGCTTGTTGACGCGTGCTTCGGTGAGGTTGGTGCGGGTCTTGGTCTCGACGATGGCGCCTTCGACGATGTGGTTGCCCTGCTCGTCGCTGTAGAACACCTCGGTGCCCAGGCGGATCTCGTAGAGGCCGGGAATCGGCGTCTTGCTGATCTCGTCGATCTTCGGCCAGTCGGGGAAGCGCTCGGCGATGTTCTTGCGGATCGCGTTGTCGTCAGCCACGGCCACCGTGGCGGAGGCGACCAGGGTGCCGGCACAGAAGGCGGCGAGCAGGATGCGGCGGAGGGTGGACATCGAAGGGCTTTCAGGAGTCGAGCGCCCTGGCGGTGAGCCAGCGCTTGAGCGGCGGGAGGTGGTTGACGAGAGTCATGCCACGGTTGCGAAGTTCCCGCACCGTGGGCGCGGACTGTGAGAAAAGTTGCAGCAGGCCATCGGTCATCTGGCCCATGGCCCAGGTGGGCACGAGGCGGGCACGGGCGTAGCGGCGCAGCAGCTTCTCGTCGCCCAGGTCGCGCCAGCGTTCGCGCTCGGCGATCACGCGCGTGAGCGCCGCCACGTCGGCCAGCCCGAGGTTGAGGCCCTGGCCGGCCAGCGGATGCACCACATGGGCCGCATCGCCCAGCAACACCCACCCCCGACCGCTGAAGGCCTGCGCCGTGCCACGCAGCAGCGGCCACGCCGCGCGCTCGGACGCCAGCTGCAGTTCGCCGGCCGCGCCACCGGTGGCCTCCATCAGGGCCTGCTCGAAGGCCCGGCTTTCCAGCCCCATCAGCACATCCGCCCGATCGTCAGGCAGCGACCAGACCAGGGCAAACGATCTCCCCGGCCCCGGTGTATCAAAAGGCAACAGGGCGAGCACATCCGGCGCGCGGAACCACTGCCTGGCGGTGTTGGCATGGGGCCTGGAGGAGGTCAGCCGTGCCGCAATCGCACGGTGGCCGTAGTCGTCGCGTTCGAAGGCCACGCCCAGCGCCTCGCGCGCACTCGAGGCCTTGCCTTCGCACAGCGCGGTCAGGGGGGCGGTTACCTCGTCGTCGTCCACGGGCGTGATGTGGGGCGAGAAGCGCACGGCGGCGGCGAGTTCGCGCTCGAGCACCGCGGCATCCACGATATGGGCCAGTTCGCCCACGCGCGCCTCCCAGGCCGAGAACTCGATGAGGCCGCCCGAGGCGTCGCCCTCGATGTGCATGTCGTGCACGGGCGTCGCGGACTGCGCGGGCAAGGCGTCCCACACCTTGAGCGCCTGGAGCAGCCCGACCGAGGCGGCGTTCAGCGCATAGGCCCGGATGTCGGGCGGCCCGTCGCGGCGCACCGGGTCGGCCCGCAGCGCCACCTGCAGCCCCTGGCGCGCGAGCGACAGCGCCAGGCTTCGTCCCACGATGCCCGAACCCCTCACCAGCACGTCGAATGTCTTCATCGCGGGCGATTGTAGGGAGCGCCGAATGCCCCTGGTCCGCCAAGCAAGGGCACAATTTCGGCCCTGAAGGGACTTGCATCATGAGTGTGTGGATTCGCCGCGGCCTGCTGGGCCTGGTCGGCTTGATCGTTCTGGTCGTCGCGGCAGCGGCGGTCTTCATCGCCAGCTTCGACGCCAACAAGTACAAGGGCGTGGCCGTCGACTGGATGAAAACCCATCGCCAGCGCACGCTGGTCATCGACGGTCCGATCGAGCTGTCGATGTTCCCGCGGCTGGCGATGAAGGTCTCGAAGATCACGCTGAGCGAGGCGTCGAAAGCCGACAACTTCGCCGCCATCGATGCCGCGAGCCTCGCGGTGGACGTGCTGCCGCTGCTGCGGGGCGAGGTGGTGGTGGGCCGCGTCGAAGCGCATGGCGTTCGCGTGACCTACCTGCGCGATGCCAAGGGCAAGAGCAACATCGACGACCTTCTCGCCGCCGACTCCACGCCTGAGGAGCCGAAGGGCGCGAGCAAGCCGGTGCGCTTCGACGTGAGCGGCATCGTGCTGAGCGACGTGAAGGCTGTCGTGCGCGACGAGATGACCGGCACCAATGGCCAGTTGCTGCTGCAGTCCTTCAACTCGGGGCGGCTCGCCAACCGCGTCGAAGCGCCGGTGGACATGGCGCTGCAGTTCGACTTCAAGCAGCCGGCCGTCAAGGGCTCGCTCACGGGCGACACGCGACTCACGCTCGACACCGAGACGCAGTCGGCATCGCTCAAGAAGATGAACCTTGCCTTCAAGGGCGATGCACCCGGCCTGAGCGCGGCGGACCTGTCGCTCAAGGGCGGCGTGGCCTGGGACGGCGCGAAGAAGAGCGTCAACGCCGAAAACTTGTCGGTGAAGCTGTCGGGCCACACCGGCTCACTCAAGCACGACGGCACCACGCTGTCGATCGAGCGCTTCGCCTTCGAGCCGCAGGCGCAGAACCTCACGCTGCGCAAGCTGCAAGCCGCGGTGAAGGCGACGCAGGCGGGCCAGCCGGTCACGCTCGATCTCGAATGGCCCGAGCTCGCGATTGCAGGAAAGAACCTCACCGGCGGCGCCTTCAGCGGCAAGCTCACGCACGGTGGCGACATGCCGCTGTCCGCAAGCTTCAAGAGCACCGCGCCCAGCGGCAATTTCGATGCGGTGCACCTGCCCGGCTTCCAGGCGCAGGTGGAAAGCGATTCGCCGCAGCGCAAGCTCGCCGGCACCTTGCGCAGCGACCTCGTCATCAAGCCCTCGCCCTTCTCGCTCGCGCTGGACAAGCTCGACCTGCAGGCCAAGGTGCAGGAGCCGGGGCTGCAGCCGCTCGCGCTCAACGTGCGCGGCAATGCGCTCGCGTCGCCGCAGAAATCGGGCTGGAACATCGCCGGCCAGCTCAACGACAACAAGTTCGCCACCGAAGGCACGGCGGTGCTCGCGGGCGACACGCCGCTCATCAACGCCCGCGCCAACTTCGACTCGCTGGACCTGAACAAGGTGCTCGCAAGCTCGAAGGTGTCGGCGCAAGCCCCGCCCGCCAAAGGCAATGCCGACACGCCCGTCGACCTCGCGGGCCTGCGCGCCGTGAACGCGCAGGTCGCGCTCACCGCCGGCCGCTTCGTCTTCCAGCAGTACAAGGTGGCCGATGCGCGCATCCAGGCGTCGCTGGACGGCGGCATGCTGCGCATCACCGAACTGCAGGGCAAGGCCTGGGGCGGGCAGCTGAACGCCACGGCCTTCGCCGACGCACGCGCGAGCCGCATCGCGATCAAGGGCGCGGCCACCGGCGTGAACGTGAACGCGCTCATCAAGGACGTCGCGGCCAAGGACTGGATCGAGGGCAACGGCCGCGTGAGCTTCGACCTGGACAGCGCAGGTCGCAGCGTCAACGAGATGAAGTCGCGCCTGAAGGGCACGGCCGCCTTGCAGCTGCGCGACGGCGCCATCAAGGGCATCAACCTTGCCAAGAGCCTTAGGCAGGCGCAGGCGGCGCTGGGCCTGAAGAAGGACGCGCAGCAGAAGGCCAACCAGACGGAGAAGACCGACTTCAGCGAGCTGTCGGCCAGCTTCCAGATCGCCGACGGCGTGGCGCGCAACCGCGACCTCGACATGAAGAGCCCTTTCCTGCGCCTGGGCGGCGAAGGCGCGATCGACGTGGGCAAGTCGCGCATCGACTACGTCGCCCGTGCCACGGTCGTGAGCACCACCAAAGGCCAGGAGGGCGCAGAGCTGGCGGCGCTGAAGGGCCTCACGATTCCCGTGCGCCTGACCGGGCCCTTCGAGTCGCTGGACTGGAAGATCGAGTGGTCAGCCATCGCCACGCAGGCGGCCACCAAGAAGATCGAAGACGCCCTGAGCGAGAAGCTGGGCCTGAAGCCCGCGGCAGGGGCTGCCTCCAAGCCCTCCGCTGCGGATGCGTTGAAGAAGGGACTGAAGGGGCTGTTCAAGTGAGCGACCTGCAAGTGCGCATCGCCGCGCTGAACGTGTACCCCGTCAAGAGCTGCGCCGGCATCGCGCTGGATGAAGCCCTGCTCATCGAGACCGGCATCGAGTTCGACCGCGCCTGGATGGTGGTGGATGCCGACGGCCGCTTCGTCACCCAGCGCGAGTTGCCGCGCATGGCGCTCATCCGGCCGACGCTCAGGACCGAGGACATGGTGCTGCGTGCGCCGGGCATGCTGGCCTTGCACCTGTCGCTCAATGCGGTGGAGGCGCCATGCCGCGTCACGGTGTGGCGCGACCAGGTCGCGGCCTACGACATGGGCGATCTGTCTGCGCAGTGGTTCAGCGATTTCCTGGGCCGGCGAGTGCGGCTGGTGCGCTTCGACCCCGCGCACAAGCGGCTGTCGAATCGAAACTGGACGGGCGAGATCAAGGCCGAGAACGCCTTCTCGGACGGCTATCCGATCCTCGTGGCCTCCGTCGCCGGGCTCGACGAGCTGAACCGGCGACTGGCCGCCGGTGGGCATGACGCGGTGACGATGGCGCGCTTTCGGCCCAACCTCGTCATCGACGGCGTGGAATCGAACGGCGAAGATCATCTCGACGAAATCGCGTTCGACACGCCCGACGGCCCCGTGCGGCTCAAGCTGGTCAAGCCGTGCGCGCGCTGCCCCATCCCCGACGTCGACCCTGCCACCGGCGAGCCAGGCCATGCGGTGGGCGACACGCTGCTCACCTACCGCGCCGATTCGCGCCTGGACGGCGCCATCACGTTCGGCATGAACGCCGTGATCGTCGAGGGCGTGGAGCGGCCGCTGCGCGTGGGCATGACAGGCGAGGCCTCCTACCGCTTTGATTGACGCCGCTTCCGACCGGCCTGGGCGTGCTGTTCACTGTCGCCTCGGTGCTGCTGTCGGCGGTGGGCAGCCTCACCGCCAGCCGCAACCGCACGGGTGGCCTGCCCTTCTGGCCGGCGTTGGGCTGGGGCATGGTCTACGGCGCGGCTGCGAGCGCTTTGATCGCTGCAAGCCCAGGGCCACAGCTTCGCGTTGCCGCTGGTGTTCTCGTGGTGGACGTCACTGCTGTACCTCGCGCTCGCGGGCTCGGTGCTCACTTTCGCCTGCTACCTCACGTTGCAAGACCGCATCGGCCGGGGCCTTCGGGCGCCATCGGCGTGATGACGCCGCTGCTCGCACTCGTGGTGTCGATGCTGTTCGAGTCCTACCGGCCCGACGTGCTCACCGGCGTGGGCGCGGCACTGGCCGTGGCGGGCAATGCCCTGATGCTTCGGCGGCCCGCCTAAAATCCCGCCTTCCCGCCGAATTCCCCCTCGAAGTCCAGAAAGTCCTCCATGAGCCTCAAATGCGGCATCGTGGGCCTGCCCAACGTGGGCAAGTCCACCCTCTTCAACGCGCTGACGAAAGCCGGCATCGCCGCCGAGAACTACCCGTTCTGCACCATCGAGCCCAACGTGGGCATCGTGGAGCTGCCCGACCCGCGGCTCACGGCGCTGGCCGAGATCGTCAAGCCCGAGCGCATCGTGCCGGCCATCGTGGAGTTCGTGGACATCGCGGGCCTGGTGGCCGGCGCCTCCAAGGGCGAGGGCCTGGGGAACCAGTTCCTCGCGCACATCCGCGAGACGGACGCGATCGTGAACGTGGTGCGCTGCTTCGAGGACGAGAACGTCGTGCACGTGGCCGGCAAGGTCGACCCGATCGCCGACATCGAGGTCATCCAGACCGAGCTGTGCCTGGCCGACCTCACGACCGTCGAGAAGAGCCTCGCGCGCTACGTCAAGCCCGCCAAGGCCGGCGACAAGGAAGCGCAGCGCCTGGTCGACGTGCTCAACAAGTGCCAGGCAGCGCTGGACCAAGCCAAGCCCGTGCGCAGCATCGCCTGGAGCAAGGAAGAACAGATCATCCTCAAGCCGCTGTGCCTCATCACCGCCAAGCCGGCGATGTTCGTGGGCAACGTGGCCGAGAGCGGCTTCGAGAACAACCCCTTCCTCGACAAGCTGCGCAGCTTCGCCGAAGGCCAGAAGGCGCCGGTGGTGGCCATCTGCGCCAAGACCGAGGCCGAGCTTGCCGAGATGGCCGACGACGACCGCCTGATGTTCCTCGCCGAGATGGGCCAGACCGAACCGGGCCTGAACCGCCTGATCCGCGCGGCCTTCAAGCTGCTGGGCCTGCAGACCTACTTCACCGCCGGCGTGAAGGAAGTGCGCGCCTGGACCATCCACGTCGGCGACACCGCACCCCAGGCGGCCGGCGTGATCCACACCGATTTCGAGCGCGGCTTCATCCGCGCCCAGACCATCGCCTTCGACGACTTCGTCGCCTTCAAGGGCGAACAAGGCGCCAAGGATGCCGGCAAGATGCGCGCCGAGGGCAAGGAGTACGTCGTCAAGGACGGCGACGTGATGAACTTCCTGTTCAACGTCTGATCGTTCGGGTGCGCATGCCGCACCCCGGAAGGCCGCGCTCGATGGTAGGCTGAGTGCCCCGTTGCGGTGAACCACGCGGCAACGGGCCCGTCGGTTCACCCTCCGCTTCTCCGCTGCCCTTGAACGCCAACCCCGACTCGCGATCGCGCCTGCGCCGGCTGCTCGAGATCCTCGGCACGGCGCTGTGCTATTGCGCCGCGGGCTGGCTGGCCCTGAAGCTCGCGATTCCTCCCGGCTTCGCCTCGCCGCTGTACCCTGCCGCGGGCATCGCGCTGGTCGCGGTGCTGGTCTTTGGCCGGCATGCGGCGCTGGGCGTGGTGCTCGGATCCTTCGCCGGCAACCTGCTCAACGCCGCTCCCGCCCCGGCCGGCGTCACCCCGCTGCTCGTGCCGCTGATGCTCGGCGTCGGCGCGGGCCTGCAGTCGCTGGCCGGCGAGTGGCTGGTCCAGCGCTACATGCGACAGCCGCTCACGTTGTCCGAGCCGATCGACATCGCGACTTTCTTCGGGCTGGGCGCCTTCGCGTCGGCGCTGGTCAGTGCAACGTTCGGCATCACCGTGCTGGGCATCGCCGGCCTTGTCGTGCCGGCAAACCTCGCCTTCAACTGGCTGATCTGGTGGATGGGCGACGCGCTGGGCATCCTCATCGCCGCCCCGATCGCGCTCACGCTCGTGGGCCGGCCGCGCGAAGACTGGGCACCGCGCCGGCTCAACGTGGGGCTCACGCTCACGGTGGTGACGCTGCTGATGGGGTCGATGATCCTGCTCGTGGCGCGCTGGGACGACGAGCGCGTGCGGACCAACTTCGACCGCGAGGCGCTGAACGCCTCCTCGACGCTGGCCTCCCAGCTGCAGGAACCCCTGCACGCGCTGGAAGCACTGCGCGGCGTGTACCTTGCCTCCGAGGAAGTCACCCACGAAGAACTGCAGCGCGCCACCAAGGCCTGGCTGGAAGGGCCGGGCCACCTGCAGGCGATGGGCTTCAACCAGCGGGTGCGCCGCGCCGACATCCCGGCCTTCCAGGACGCCGTGCGCGCCGAAGGCTTCGTCAACTACCGCGTGTTCGACCGCGCCGACGACAACGCGAGCGTCGCCCCCGCGCAGGCCGACGAGGTCTTCGCGATGCGCTACATCCAGCCGCTCGCGCGCAACAGCTCGGCACTGGGCGTCAACGTGCTGACCATTCCCGCCGCGAGGGCGGCCATCGCGTCCGCCGTCCGCACCGACCGGCCGGCCGCCACGGCGGGATTCACGCTGACCCAGGATTCGGGGGGCATCGACCAAACCGGCGTGGTCGTCTACCACGCGGTCTATGCGGGCCGCCCTGCCACCGTCGAAGAGCGGCGCTCGAGCGTGAAGGGCGTCGTCTTCGTCACCCTGCGCATCGAGGACACGCTGCGCGCGGTGCTGGACCAGGTGCCACGCTACCTGAACGTCTGCATCGTCGACACCGACCCCTTGGCCACGCGGCGGCGGCTCTCAGGCCCCAAGGGGTGCGAAACCGCGTCGGCGCCGCTGCTGCACGTGCGGCCCATGCCCTTCGCGGGACGCCAGTGGGACCTGCGCATCTACGCCGACCCGGCCGACCTGCCCACCGCCCGCCGCAGCAATGCCTGGCCGTTCTCGGTGGTGGGCCTGATGTCCGCCGCCGTGCTGGGCGCGCTGCTGCTCACGGTGACGGGACGCGCACGCCGCATCGAACTCGCGGTGCGCGAGCGCACGTCGGCGCTGACCGAGCAGGTGCGCGAGCGCGAGCAGGCGGAGGCAGCGATGCGCGCGAGCGAACAACGCTTTCGCAACATCTTCAACAACGTGCCCATCGGCGTCTGCTACACCGACCTGCGCGGCAACGTGAAGCAGACGAATCCGCGCTTTTGCGAGCTGGTGGGCTACACCGCCGACGAGCTGCTGCGCATGACGGCAATGGACTTCACGCACGCCGACGACGTGGCGCAGGACGTGGAATTCACCACCCAGCTCATCCGCGGCGACTTCCCGCTGTACCGGCGGCACAAGCGCTACATCACCAAGTCGGGCCGCATGCTGTGGGTGCAGGCCACCGTCACGCTGCTGCGCAACGAGGACGGCCTGCCCTGGCGCATCGTGGGCGCGGTGGAGGACATCACCGAGCACCTGCGGCTGGCCGAGGCCGAGCGGGCCCGCGAGGCGGCGGAGGCGTCGAACCGGGCGAAGAGCGACTTCCTCTCGCGCATGAGCCACGAGCTGCGCACGCCCTTGAACGCGATGCTCGGCTTCGCGCAACTGCTCGAGCTCGACCAGCGTCATCCGCTGTCGTCCTCGCAGCGGCCGTGGGTGTCGCAGATCCAGCAGGCGGGCTGGCACCTGCTGGAGATGATCAACGACGTGCTCGACCTGTCGCGCATCGAGTCGGGCAACCTGCGGCTGAGCATCGAGGCGCTGGACCTGACCGCGCTGCTGGGCGCCACCGTCCACATGGTGGACGCCGACGCCCGCCGGCGCGGCATCGAGATCAGCCAGGTGCTGAGCCCGGATGCGACCGTGCTGCGCGGCGACGCGACGCGGGTGAAGCAGATCCTGACCAATCTGCTGACCAACGCCGTCAAGTACAACAACGACGGCGGCCGCATCCACATCGCCAGCCGGCTGCGTGACGAGACTGTCGAGGTCACCGTGACCGACACCGGCCTTGGCATGACCGAGGAGCAGATGCGCGAGCTGTTCCAGCCCTTCAACCGGCTCGGCCGGGAGCGCTCGCAGCAGGAGGGCACCGGCATCGGGCTCGTCATCAGCCAGCGCCTGGCCGAGCTGATGGGCGGCACCCTGAAGGCCCGAAGCGTGGCGGGGCAAGGGTCCAGCTTCACGCTCACCCTGCCCGCCGTGACCGGGCCTCATGCGCTGCGCACCGACTACAGCGCGCTGCACACGCCAACAGCCGAATACCACCGCCGGATCGTCCACTACGTCGAGGACAACGAGACCAACGTCGAGGTGATGCGCGGCATCCTCGCGCAGCGGCCGCAGGTCGTCATGAGCGTGTCGGTCACCGGGCTGGACGGGCTGGCCGCCATCCGGTCCAGGCGGCCGGACGTGATCCTGCTGGACATGCACCTGCCCGACATCAGTGGGCTGGAGCTGCTGCGGCACCTCAAGAACGACCCGGTGACGGTGCACATCCCCGTCGTGGTGGTGTCGGCCGACGCGCTGGGCTCGCAAATCGCCGCCGCGCGGGAGGCCGGCGCCGACCACTACCTCACGAAACCGGTCAGCGTGGCCGAGTTCCTGGAGGTGCTGGACGAAGTACTCGGCGAGGCCGAGACCCGCTTCGGTTGATGGAAATCGAGCATTTTCGCGATCCAAGGCAGTAGCATTCACTCACTTTTCGCGGTCCACCCTCACTGTCAGCACTCTCCGTTCGAGAGTGCTAATATCCGCGGAACCCAAAACCTCCCTGGGGGTCTATGAGTACCATGAACCTGCCCTCCACTTCCTCCGCTGTGGCCGTCCGCGATCCCTGGACGATGGTGCCGTCGCTGGGCAACCTGGACGCCTACATCTCCTCGGCCAACCGCCTCCCCCTGCTCACGCAGGAAGAAGAGGTGTCGCTGGCCCGCCGCCTGCGTGACCACGCTGACGTCGCCGCCGCCGGGCAGCTGGTGCTTTCGCACCTGCGCCTGGTCGTCTCCATCTCCCGCCAATACCTGGGTTACGGCCTGCCCCACGGCGACCTCATCCAGGAAGGCAACGTCGGCCTGATGAAGGCCGTCAAGCGCTTCGACCCCGACCAGGGCGTGCGGCTCGTCAGCTACGCCATGCACTGGATCAAGGCCGAGATCCACGAGTACATCCTGAAGAACTGGCGCATGGTCAAGGTCGCGACGACCAAGGCCCAGCGCAAGCTGTTCTTCAACCTTCGCTCCATGAAGCAAAGCCTCAAGGACGAAGCCGCTGACGTCGACACCCACCGCAACACGCTCACGCAAAGCGAAGTCGACACGATGGCGCGCCAGCTGAACGTGAAGCGCGAGGAAGTGCTCGAGATGGAAACCCGCCTGTCGGGCGGCGACGTGGCCCTGGAGCCGCAGACCGATGACAGCGAAGAGAGCTATGCGCCCATCGCCTACCTGGCCGATGAGTCCAGCGAACCGACCCGCGTGCTGGAAGCCCAGCGCCGCGACTGGCTCGCCAGCGACGGCATCACCAAGGCGCTGGACACCCTGGACGCCCGAAGCCGCCGCATCGTCGAAGAGCGTTGGCTGAAGGTGAACGACGACAGCTCCGGCGGCATGACGCTGCACGACCTGGCCTCCGAGTACGGCGTGAGCGCCGAGCGCATCCGCCAGATCGAGGTGGCGGCCATGAAGAAGATGCGCAAGGCGCTGACGGACGACGCTGCTGCCTGACCTGCCCACCATCCGGTGAACTCGCAACGCGGACCTTCGGGTCCGCGTTTTCGTTTGGCCTCAGGACAGCAAGGCCCGCACGTCGCTCGTGAGGTCGGCCGCACTCACGCCATAGCGCTCGAAGAGACGCACCTGGCCGTTCGTGTCGAAGATGTAGATGCCGGCCGTGTGGTCCATGGTGTAGGAGCCGGCTTCCTTGCCGGGCACCTTGGCGAAAAAGGCCTTGAAGCTCGCAGCGGTCGCCTTGGTCTCGTCCAGCGTGCCGCGCAAGGCGAGGAACTTCGGGTCGAAGTTGGTGATGTAGGCCTTGAGCAGCTCCGGCGTATCGCGCTCGGGGTCCACGGTGATGAAGATGCCCTGCAGCCGATCACCGTCCTTGCCCAGCGCCTTCTTCACCTGCGCCAGCTCCGCCATCGAGGTGGGGCAGACGTCGGGGCACTGCGTGTAGCCGAAGAAGACCGCCGTCACCTGGCCCTTGAAATCATCCGGCGTGCGCGATTGGCCGTTCTGGTCACGCAGGGCGTAGCTGAACTTGGACCCGGTGATGTCCACGCCCTTGAAGCTGGGCCTGTCCGACGCGGCGCCGAGCCCCAGCTTGTCGCACCCGGTGAGCGCCCCCGAGGCGGCGAGCGCAGCAAGTGCGAAGACGATCAACGACCGGCGGAGTGCCATATCAGCGGGCTCACATAGTGATCCACCAGCAGCGCGGCGAACAGCAGCGACAGGTGGATGATGGAATAGCGGAAGGTCTTGCGCGCGAGCGTGTCGGAATACGAGCGCCACAGCTTCCACGCATACCCCGTGAAGCCCGCGCCGAGCAGCACGGCCGACGCGAGGTAGATGTAGCTGCTCATGCCCGACACGAAGGGCAGCAAGGTGCCGGCGAAGAGCACCAGCGTGTAGAGAAAGACATGCAGCCGCGTGAACTCCGCGCCGTGCGTCACCGGCAGCATGGGCAGGCCCGACTTGCGATAGTCCTCGGCGCGGTACAGCGCCAGCGCCCAGAAATGCGGCGGCGTCCACAGGAAGATGATGAGGCACAGGATCCACGCATCGCCGTTCAGGTCACCGCGGATTGCCGCCCAGCCGAGCACCGGCGGCATCGCGCCCGAGGCCCCGCCGATCACGATGTTCTGCGGCGTGAGCGGCTTGAGGATGACGGTGTAGACGACCGCGTAGCCGACGAAGGTGGCGAAGGTGAGCCACATCGTGAGGGGGTTGACCAGCCCATACAGCAAGGCGCTGCCGATGCCGCACAGCACGGCGGAGAAGACGAGCGTCTGCGTGTTGGTGAGTTCGCCCTTGGCCGTCGGCCGCCACGCGGTGCGCGCCATCTTCGCGTCGATGCGCTGCTCGACCAGGCAGTTGAAGGCAGCGGCCGCAGCCGCCACGAGCCAGATGCCGGCCGTGGCAGCCAGCGCCGTCGTCAGGTCGGGCAGGCCCGGCACCGACAACAGCATGCCGATGACGGCGCAGAACACGATGAGCTGCACGACCCGCGGCTTGGTGAGTGCATGGAACTGCCGCAGGCGCGAAGGCATGCTGACGGCGGCGGGCGTGGTGACGGTGTCGGACATGGGGAGCGCGGATTCTACGAAGCCGTCTCTTGACGGACGGTCCATGAGGCGGGCTGCGCCTGGGCACCCACAGGCACAGTGCGTGCCTGCGCGACGCGCGTCAGCAGCAAGGTCATGGTGATGAGCAGCGCCGCGGCGCCACCGGTGTGCGAGAGCGCCGCGACGAGCGGCCAGCCGAGCACGACGTTGCCCAGGCCGCTGGCCAGCTGCCATGCAGCGATGGCCGCCAGCGCGAGGGCGAAGCGCTTGGCCGCCGCCTGGCGCGACGCCGCTAGCCGCCACGCGAGCAGCCCGATCGCCACGAACACCACCAGGGCGCCGATGCGATGCGTGACGTGGATGGCGGTGAGCGCCGAGAACGGAATGGCCTCGCCGTCATGCCCGATGCCGAGCTGGCGCAGGATGGTGAAGGCGTGGCCGAAGTCCATGTCGGGCCACCACTGGCCCTGGCAGGTCGGGAATTCCGAACAGGCGAGCACGGCGTAGTTCGTGCTGACCCAACCGCCCATCGCGACCTGCCCGATGCACAGCAGCCAGACGAATGGAACTGCCCGCCGCAAACCGTCGGGCAAGGCGATCGGCGCGCGGACGTAGGCCTGGCTCTGCGCAGTCAGCAGCATGAGCAGCATCATCGCGCCCAGCAGGTGCATGGTGACGATCGCCGGGTAGAGCTTGAGCGTCACGGTCCATGCGCCGAACGCGCCCTGCAGGCACACGCCGAGGAAGGTGGCGGTGGACCACCACGGCGAGATCGTCCGCGCCTCGCGCCGGTGGGCCAGCCATGTCGCCACCATCAGCACGATGCTCAGCACGCCCACGCCGGTGGCGAAGTAGCGGTGCAGCATCTCGACCCAGGCCTTGGCGTGCGTGACCGGGCCGCTCGGCAGCGCCGCTTGCGCGCTCGTGATCTCGTGATGGGCACCGAGCGGGCTCAGGTTGCCGTAGCAGCCGGGCCAGTCAGGACAGCCCAGCCCCGAATCCGTGAGCCGCGTGAAGGCGCCGAACAGCGTGAGGTCGAAGGTCAGGAAGAGCGTGATCAGCGTGAGCGCGCGCAAGCGCCCCGCCGTGTCGGCGCCGCGGTGTCGCAGCCACCACCAGGCCAGCGGCCCGCACGCAATGGCCAGGCCCAGCAAGGCCATGCGCAGCACCGGCGAGAAATCGTAGAGAGACGACGCGTTCATCCGCTTGTCCTCAGCGCCCCGGCTGGTCCCACGAGGCCGACGCTCGCAGCAGCCGCTCGATGTCGCGCTTGAACTTCGCCGGGTCGGCATCGGGCGGGGCGCGCATCATCCACTGGCCCATCGGGTCGACGAGGTACAGGTGCTCGTCGAGGCGATGCCCGTCGGCCGGGGCGAGCCACTGCGCCAGGGCCTCGCGCGGCACGCGCAGCACCGCCGGCTTGTCGATGACGGAGATCGCATCCAGGACCTCCTTGCGCGGCTTGCCGTCGTCGGGGATGAGCCAGACCTTGTCCATGCGGTCCTTCTCCCGGCCCAGCGTCTCGCGCAGCTGGCGCTGCATGTACAGGTGCTTCTCGCAGCGCGCGTCGCAGGCGGCGTCAGCCACGACGATGAAGAGCCATTGCCCGTGCAGGCTGGCGGGCTGCACCGCCTGGCCGTCCAGCGTCTTCAAGGGCAGGTTCGCGGGAATCTCGCGCGTCGGCAGGATGAGTTCGGCGTAGTTGTTGCGGCTTTGCGGGCGGACCACGAAGTAGGTGAAGTACGACGCCACCACCGGCGCGGCGCACACGGCCAGCACCAGCAGCATCTTCAGCCGGCCCGAGGCGGTTCGGCGAGCGGCGTCGGCATCGATGCCCGGCGAGGGCATCGAGTGCACCGTGAAGCTCACGGCCTCAGGCGCGGCCTTGGCGGGCTCGGACATGCGGGCGGACGAGTTGGAACCAGACATACAAACCTGCCATGAGGGCACACAGCGCGAACCATTGAAAGGCGTAGCCGTAGTGCTTGTGAACGTCGACCGCGGGGCGCGGCCACTGACGCAGCAAACCGTCCTTGATGTCGCCGGCCGGGTCTTCCTGCACCAGCGACAGCGGCAACAGGCGCAGACCGGTTTCGACCGAGAACGCGCCAAGCTCGAGATTCTGACGGATCGGCCCGGACGCTGCCGCACCGAAGTCATAGAGCCGCGAGGGAGGCGGGGCGATGTGGCCGGACACCGTCACCTCACCGGCGGGCGATGCGATGCGCGGCAGCCGCGTGCGATCGAGCTGGTCGCGCGGCACCCAGCCGCGCTGCACGAGCACCGCATCAGCGGAACCCTGCAGCTTGAGCGGCGTCACGACGTAGAAGCCGGGCCGGCCGTTCATCTGGCGGTTGTCGAGGAAGACCGTGGCGGAGGTGATCCATTCGCCTTGCATCTGCGCGCGTCGATAGTGCTGCGCGGGTGCATCGGCCTCGCGCCGCGCGATGAGCCCGGGGGCGAGTGGCGGCATCGTCGCGCGCTCGTCGAGGGCCTGCTGCATGGCTTCCTTCTGCGCGGCGCGGCTGAGCTGCCAGAACCCCAGGCGCGCCGTGATTCCGATACCCAGGAGCGTGGCGACGAGGACGACGATGGCGCTGCGGCCGCGTCGCTTCGCACTCCCCGGGCCTGTCGTGGATGGATCGGATGAGCTCATGGGTTCAGTGCCAGGCGCGATCGGACGGGCGCGGATAATCTGCAGCCATGAAGATCCTGATCGCTGTCGCCTTCGTCGCCATCCTCGGCGCCCTCGCCTTCGCCGGCGTGGCGATGGTCCGCGGCAAGGAAGGCGCCGGCACCTCCAAGAAGCCGACGATGATGCGCGCGCTGGCCGTGCGGGTCGGCCTGTCGGTGGCCTTGTTCCTGTGCATCCTCATCAGCTACAAGCTCGGCTGGATCCAGCCCACCGGCATCGTCGCCCGCTGAACACGCGAGCTGCCGCGCATCGCCAGAAGCAGAAAACGCCGCTCTCGCGGCGTTTTCCTTTGGTGCCGAGGCAGGCCTCAGAACCAGTAGACGATGACGTACAGGCCGAGCCACACCACGTCCACGAAGTGCCAGTACCAGGCGGCGCCTTCGAAGCCGAAGTGGCGCTGCGGCGTGAAGTGGCCCTTCATCAGGCGAAGCGTGATGAACAGCAGCATCAACATGCCCACGAACACGTGGAATCCGTGGAAGCCGGTCAGCATGAAGAAGGTCGAGCCGTAGATGCCCGAGCTCAGCTTGAGGTTGAGCTCATGGTAGGCATGGAAATACTCGTAGCCCTGCAGGCTCAGGAAGGTGGCGCCCAGCAGCACGGTGATCCACATCCAGCCGACGGTCACCGAGCGCTTGCCGGCGATGAGCGCGTGGTGCGCGATCGTGAGCGTCACGCCCGAGCTCAGCAGCAGCGCGGTGTTGATCGTCGGGATGGGCCACGGGCCCATGGTCGTGAACGGCTCGATGGTGCCGGCGGGCGACGCGGTGGCGCCGGCCTGGATGCTCGGCCACACGGCCTTGAAGTTGGGCCACAGCACCTCGTTGGCGAGGCTGCCCAGCGTGGGCACCGAGTACAGCCGCGACCAGAACAGCGCGCCGAAGAAGGCGCCGAAGAACATCACCTCCGAGAAGATGAACCAGCTCATGCTCCAGCGGAACGAGACGTCCACGCGATCGCCGTAGAGGCCGCCTTCGCTCTCGCTGATGGCCTGGCCGAACCACTGGCGCATCGTGAAGGCCCAGAACAGGAGGCCGAACAGCAGCAGCCACTTGGCCGCATCGGTGCCGTTGATCCAAAAGCCTGCGCCCATGATCACGCAGAACAGGCCCGTCGCGGCCATCACCGGAAAGCGCGATGGCGCCGGGATGAAGTAATGAGGCGTCTGCCCGTGTTGCGTCGCTGCCGACATGTTTTCTCCTGGAATCCGATTCTCTGTCTGAAAACTCATTCACGCTGCGGTTCGGCTTGCCGCGCCACAGCGCTCCCACATTCCAACGCTACTTCGCCACTCCACTGGACAAGACCCAGCTCACCACCCCGATCAGGATGCCGATGAAGATCATCGCGCCGATGACGCCCGCGATGATGACGTGCACCGGATTGAGCTGCTGCACGTCGCGTTCATAGTCCGCCGACTTGCGCACGCCGAAGAAGGACCACGCCACCGCCCGCATCGTTTGCAGGAACGACGCCTTGCGCTGCACGGCCTGCTTCAGCGGATGCTGCTCGGTCACGACCGCACCTCCACCGCCTTCACGGCTGCCTGGGGCGCCGCCGGAATCTTGCCGCCCACCTCGAAAAAGGTGTACGACAAGGTGATGGTGTGCACGTCCTTCGGCAGCTTGGGGTCGATCACGAACACCACCGGCCACGTCTTGCTCTCACCCGGCTGCAAGGTGTATTCGTTGAAGCAGAAGCACTCGAGCTTGTTGAAGTGCGGTGCTGCGTTCTTGGGCGCATAGCTCGGAATCGCCTGTGCGGCCACGACGCGCGGCTGGATGTTCTTGAACTCGTACATCACCGTCGTGAGCTCGCCCGGATGCACATCGATGCTGCGGCGCGCCGGCTTGAAATCCCACACGCCGCGGGCATTCGCGTCGAACTCGACCGTGATGGTGCGCGACAGGTCGACCTGTGAGTTCGCCTTGTACTTGTAGCTCGATGAATTGCCCGGCACCGCCTGCTCGGACAGCGACAGCACGTTGATGCCGAGCGCCTTGCAGATCGAACGGTAGATAGGCACGAGCGCATAGCCGAACGCGAACATCAGCGCCGCCACCACCAGGAGCTTGCCGACCATGCGCAGGTTGTCGCCGCGCAGCAGATGGTCGGGACCGGACGGAGGCAGCGCTTTCGACATGCTCAGAGCCCGAAGTACTTCGCCCGGGCGATGAAGCCGAGGAACAGCACCACCGCCACCGATGCGAGGATCCGGGCGAGGCGCAGGTTCTTCTTCTTTTGCTCGGGCGTCATGACTGCACGCTGCTGTGACGGGGCCAATGGAAGCGGCGCAGGGCGATCAGCCGATCACCTTGGTCGCCGCGGCATTCAGCTTGGGCGGATGCTCGAAGGTGTGGAACGGGGCCGGCGACGGCACTTCCCACTCCAGGCCTTCGGCGGCTTCCCAAGGCTGCTGCGGCGCCTTCTCGCCCTTGCCGCGCATCATGGGCAGCACGACGAAGAAGAAGAAGTACACCTGCATCAGGCCGAACCAGAAGGCGCCGATGGAGGCCACCATGTTGAAGTCGGTGAACTGCATCGGGTAGTCGGCATAACGACGGGGCATGCCGGCCAGGCCCAGGAAGTGCATCGGGAAGAAGGTGACGTTGAAGGCGATCAGCGAGCCCCAGAAGTGGATCTTGCCGCGCGTTTCGTTGTACATCACACCCGTCCACTTCGGGCCCCAGTAGTAGACGCCCGCGAACATCGCGTACAGCGAGCCGGCCACGAGCACGTAGTGGAAGTGGGCCACGACGTAGTAGGTGTCCTGCAGCTGGATGTCCACCGGCGCCATCGCGAGGATGAGGCCCGTGAAGCCGCCCATGGTGAACACGAAGATGAAGCCCACCGCGAAGAGCATGGGCGTCTCGAAGGTCATCGAGCCGCGCCACATGGTGGCGATCCAGTTGAAGATCTTCACGCCCGTGGGCACCGCGATCAGCATGGTCGCGTACATGAAGAAGAGCTGGCCGGTGACGGGCATGCCGGTCGTGAACATGTGGTGCGCCCACACGATGAACGACAGGATGGCGATCGAGGCGGTGGCGTACACCATCGAGGTGTAGCCGAACAGGCGCTTGCGCGCGAACGCCGGGATGATGGCGCTCACGATGCCGAACGCCGGCAGGATCATGATGTAGACCTCGGGGTGGCCGAAGAACCAGAAGATGTGCTGGTACATCACCGGGTCGCCGCCGCCGGCGGGGTTGAAGAAGCTGGTGCCGAAGTGGCGGTCGG